>OLNL01001257.1_pt1 | contig 24128 bp, 21 predicted proteins | sample 1672181 | NCBI WGS metagenome assembly OLNL01 (sample SAMEA3136656, study PRJEB25190) | human gut metagenome | biome: human gut; feature: human-associated habitat; material: faeces | place: Austria | collected 2013
GAGGGCGACCACATCCGCATCGATACCCGCACCGGCGAGTATATGGAGCGCGTCTAATTTACCGACAGACCGGGCAGCGGGTAACCGTGTGCCCGGTTTTTTGATTGAGATAGGAGGTCATTCTTATGAAGGAAAAGGCTGCATACCTGCGAGGCCTGATCGAGGGCCTGGGCATCGACGAGACCACCAAAGAGGGCAAGGTCATCAAGGCCATGAGCGAGCTGCTGGGCGAACTGGCAGAGGCTGTGGACGGCATCGATGAAGATGTGACCCGCGCCTACGACCAGATCAACGACCTGAGCGAGGAGCTGGAGGATCTGGAAGCCGACCTCTATGAGGACGATGAGGATGACGAGGAGCCCGAAGAAGAGGAAGAGGATACCGAAGAGGACGACAATGACGATGATATCGCCAGTGAGCCGTTCTATGAGGTGGCCTGCCCCAACTGCGGCGAGACCGTTTACGTCAGCGAGGACGACCTGGACGCGGGCGAAGCAAACTGCGCCCACTGCGGCGTGACCTTTGAGGTCGCGCTGGAGGATGACGACGAGGAGCAGGAGGAAGGCCCCGTGCAGTACGAGGTGACCTGCCCCGCCTGTGGTCAGACCACTGTGTTTGAGGAGGACGACCTGCTGGATGGCGCACCCAAGTGCCCCGGCTGCGGCAAGCCCCTGGACTTTGAAGTGACCGAAGAGTAAAGCACAACAAAAAGGACCGTCTCCTCAGCGGGAGACGGTCCTTTTTTATGCCGTTCAGCGGGTCTCGTTTGCCTTCTGCAGCCAGATGCTGCCAATGTCCAGTGCGTTGTACAGGCCATTCTTGGTGGTCTGGCGGAACACGCGGGCCTCAGGGGCCAGGCTGTCGTTGGTGGAAAAGACCTGAATGTGTACCTTATCGGCCACATCCATGCCGCCCACGGATTTGGTGCTCAGGATCTGCATCCGCAGCACATAGGGGTCGGTCATACGGCCGTAATACAGCTCGTTGTCCTTACGGACGAGGGGCTTGCCTTTATAAGTCAGTTTCGGTGTAAATGGCATCGTGAAAGCCTCCCTATCGTTTGATACACTTTAGTATAACACATCTGGCAGGATGGATGCAAGCCGCAGGGGCCGTACAGGCAGATTTTTCTTTGCGGACAGTTTCTGCTTGACAAACCACGGGCAGATGTGATATCTTTGACCCAGAAGAACGGGTTTGCCTGCTGACGGAACGTTGTGGAGCACCACAGTGCAGACAGAACCGGGTTTTGTTACGCCGACCGTCTGGGCAGCCTTGCGCTATTGGTGCGCAAAGCTGTCCTTTTTGCATTTCAGGGAGGATTTGAGCATGAAGTCTGATATCGAGATCGCACAGGAAGCCAAAATGAAGCCCATCACCGAGATCGCTGCCTCGCTGGGCCTTGCCGATGAGGATGTGATCCCCTATGGCCGCTACAAGGCCAAGATCAACCACCGCCTCATCCACAAGGCATCCAAGCAGGGCAAGATGGTCCTGGTCACGGCCATCAGCCCCACCCCGGCAGGCGAGGGCAAAACCACCACCAGCGTGGGCCTGGCCGATGCCATGAACGCTCTGGGCAAAAAGACCATGCTCTGCCTGCGTGAGCCCAGCCTTGGCCCCGTGTTCGGTGTCAAGGGCGGCGCGGCCGGCGGCGGTTATGCCCAGGTGGTGCCCATGGAGGATATCAACCTCCACTTTACCGGTGATCTGCATGCCATCGGCACCGCAAACAACCTGCTGGCTGCCATGATCGACAACAGCATCCAGCAGGGCAACCCCTTGAACATCGATCCCCGCCGCATCACCTGGAAGCGCTGCATGGATATGAACGACCGCCAGCTCCGCTTCATCGTGGATGGTCTGGGCGGCAAGGTGAACGGTACCCCCCGTGAGGACGGCTTTGATATCACCGTTGCCAGCGAGGTCATGGCGATCTTCTGCCTGGCCACCAGCATCTCCGACCTGAAGGAGCGGCTGTCGAAAATCGTCTGCGCCTACACCTACGAGGGCAAGCCCGTCACGGCTGGCGACATCGGTGCCGCCGGTGCCATGACCGCGCTGCTCAAGGATGCCCTTGACCCGAACCTCGTTCAGACGCTGGAAAATAACCCCGCCATCATCCACGGCGGCCCATTTGCCAATATTGCCCACGGCTGCAACAGCGTCATGGCCACCAAGCTCAGCCTCTCGCTGGCCGATTACGTCATCACGGAGGCGGGCTTCGGTGCAGATCTGGGTGCCGAGAAGTTCCTGGATATCAAGTGCCGCTATGCCGGCATCGCCCCCAGCGCCTGCGTGCTGGTGGCCACTGTCCGTGCCCTCAAGAGCCACGGCGGCGTTGCCAAGGCTGACCTGAACCAGCCGAATCTCGAGGCTGTCAAGGCTGGTGCCTCCAACCTTGTGCGCCACATCGACAACCTGAAGAACGGCTTTGGCCTGCCTGTGGTGGTGGCCATCAATGCCTTCCCCACCGACACCCCGGAGGAGCAGGCATACGTTGAGCAGGTCTGCGCCGAGCAGGGCGTGCCCTGCGTCCTGAGCGAGGTGTTCGCAAAGGGCGGCGAGGGCGGCAAGGCTCTGGCCGAGAAGGTGCTGGAGGTCATGGAGGATCGTCCCATCCAGTACGTCTACCCGCTGGATATGCCCCTGAAGCAGAAGGTGGAAGCCATCGCCAAAAAGATCTACCGTGCCGATGGTGTGAATTTCAGCGCCGCCGCTTCCAAGACGCTGGCCGAACTGACCGAACTGGGCTACGGCGACCTGCCGGTCTGCATCGCCAAGACCCAGTACAGTTTCAGCGATAACGCCAAGCTGACCGGTGCGCCCACCGGCTTTACCATGGAGGTGCGGGAAGTCCGCCTTGCCGCCGGTGCCGGTTTCGTGGTGGTCATCTGTGGCAACATTATGACCATGCCCGGCCTGCCCAAGAAGCCCGCCGCCGTCAATATCGACGTGGATGCCGAAGGCAAGATCACGGGACTGTTCTGATGCCGCATTCCCCGTTCCTGTTTGTATGACAAAACCGCCCTTCCAGTTTGATGCCGGAAGGGCGGTTTTTCTATGTGAGTATTCAGCTTAGGCCGTCTGTTGGCCCACGGTGTGGGTGGCGAGATATTCCACCCAGGCGGGGTAGCCCTCGGGCTTGATGTGGATGCCGTCAGGCTGCGCGTACTCGGCTTTCAGGTCGCCGTTGTCGTCGGCAAGGGCTTCCCACAGGTTCAGAAAAGCGCAGTTCTTTTCCAGCGCAATGGCAGCCAGCTCATTGTTGATCTCGCACAGCCGCTCTTTGTACAGGCCGGGATGGCTGCTGCGCACCTCGGGCCGGACAGGCGTAATGGACTGCACGTAGATCTGCGTGTTGGGCAAGGCCTGGGAAATCATATCCAGCATGAGCCGGTAGTAGGTGAGGAAGCTGGAATAATCCCCGTCCCGGTTGAGCACGTTGGTGCCCAGCAGGATATACAGCACCGGGGGCTGCCGGGCTGTCAGCACCTCCATGGGGACCTCGGTGCCGCCATCGGAGCGCTTGCAGGTGGTGCCATTGACCACGACGCTGGGGTTTGCGCCCCGGTAGGCGCAGAAAGAGGCCTCCGGCAGGCCGCTGGAATAGATCTGCATCCCCTGCGTCAGGCTGTCGCCCAGAAAACAGACGTTGGCAAAATAACTGCGGTCCACGGCGGTGGTGCGGTCCAGCGCGGCCAGCCGGAAATCCATGGCGGTGGACCCGGCAGAGGTGGTCTGCACGGTCAGCCGCCGCGCGGGCGTGTAGCTGATGGTGTTCCACTCGCTGCTCTGCAGCTCCTGCTGGAAGATGGTCGGGCCCTGCACGGCGGCAGGGCTCTGCTCCCGGTGGAGGCGCTTCCACAGCAGGCCTACGGCGCTGAGCAGGATGAGCAGCATCAGCAGCCCGGCAACGGCAAAATTCCTGCGCCAGCGCTTGCGCAGGATGCGGCGGCGGTATTCCTGATAATCGGCCATAAAAACACCCGGCTTTCTTTGTGTTCGTTACCCTCATTATACAGCACCCGGCGGGGTCGTGCAAGTGGGCCGTGCTACTTTACGGCGGCAGATGCTTTGTGGTATAATCATCATGGTTTAGTATGAAATCCTGTCGGCGGCGGGTGCCGCTGGCGTAACTGAGAAAGCAGGAATCAAAATTTATGCTGCAAAACCCTGAATTGCATTATCTGGACAACGCCGCCACCACCATCGTGGCCCCGGAAGTGGCGGATGTCATCGACAAGGCCATGCGGGAGCACTGGGCCAACCCGTCCAGCCTGTATGCCCCCGGTGCCCGGAGCGAGGAAGCACTGAACGCCGCCCGCGCCGCCGTGGCCCGCACCCTGGGCTGCAAGAGCCGGGAGCTCTATTTTACCTCCTGCGGCAGCGAGAGCAACAACATGGCCCTGCTGGGCGCGGCCCTGACCCGCAGGTTCGGCAAGGGCATTGTGGTGTCCGGCTTTGAGCACCCCAGCGTGCAGAAGCCGCTGGAGCGTTTGGCCGCCATGGGCTATGATGTGACCGTGGTGGACCCCGGCCCGGACGGCACGCTGGACATCGACCGGATGCTGGACCATGTGGACAAAAACACCATCCTTGTGGCCTGCATGATTGTCAACAACGAGGTCGGCACTCGGAACGATGTGGAGCGTCTGGCCGCAGAGGTCAAGCGCCGCAACAGCCGCACCATCGTCCATGTGGATGCCGTGCAGGCTTGGATGCGGGTGCCCATCAAGCTGGCGAACATCGACACGCTGGCTGTCAGCGGCCACAAGATCCACGCACCCAAGGGCATTGGTGCGCTCTACCTGAGCGACAGCCTGTATCAGGCGTTCCAGGCTCCCTATCTGGGCGGTGAGCAGGAGCGGGAGAAGCGCCCCGGCACCGAGAACCTGCCCTATGCGCTGGGCCTTGCTGCCGCGGCCACCCGCCTGAACAAGACCATGAAGAGCCGGGATGCTGCTGTGCGCGCCCTGAACCTGCGCCTGCGGGAAGGGCTGAAAGCCTTCCCGGAGGTGGTCATCAACAGCCCGGACAATGCGGTGCCCGAGGTGCTGAACTTCAGCGAGAACTGCATCAAGAGCGAGACCATGCTGGCCCATCTGGCACAGCAGCAGGTCTATGTCTCCTCGGCCAGTGCCTGCGGCCGGGGGCAGCCCAGCCATACCCTTGCCGCCATGGGCAGGGACCCGCTGGCCATTGATACGGCCATCCGCGTGTCCTTCTGTGCGGACAACACCCCCGAGGATGTGGATGCGTTCCTCAACGCCTTTGAAGACGGCATGAAGCACTTACAGAGAATCAAAAAGTAAAAAAGGAAAGCATCCTCACCCTCTCAGGCCGCTCCGCGTCCAGCTCCCCCAAAGGGGGAGCTCTTGACAAAACCGGAAACTTTGCGTGGAATGCCAAGGCCTCCCACTTTGGGGGAGGTGGCAGCGCGTCAGCGCTGACGGAGAGGGTGAGCCAGCTATAATTAAGGAGAACTCTATGCGTGAAATTATTATGGGCTATCAGGGCGAGATGTCCCTGAAGGGCCTGAACCGCAACCAGTTTGAGTCGGCCATGATGAAGATCCTGCGCTACCGGCTCAAGACCGTGGGCAAGTTCAAGGTGTACTGCACCCAGTCTACCTTTTATATGGAGCCCGAGGAAGAAGACGTGGACATGGATCTGGCCTTTGACCGGGTGCGCACCGTGTTTGGTCTGGCGGCGCTGAGCCGTGCCGTGGTCTGCGAAAAGGACTTTGATACCATCTGCCGGACTGCGGAGGAGTATCTGGGCGACAGCCTGCACGGCATCAAGACCTTCAAGGTGGAGGCCCGCCGCTCGGATAAGACCTACCCCATGACCAGCCCTGAGCTGATGCGGGAGCTGGGCGCTTACCTGCTGGGGCTGCACAACTACCTGCGGGTGGATGTGAAGAACCCCCAGTTCAAGGTCATTGTGGAGATTCGCGATTACGGCGCGTATATTCACGGTCCGAAAATACCCGGAGAGGGCGGCCTGCCCGTGGGTACCTCCGGCCGTGCCCTGAATATGCTCTCCGGCGGCATCGACAGCCCGGTGGCCGCTTACCGGATGGCAAAGCGCGGTCTGGCCCTGGATCACATCCATTTTGCGTCCCCTCCGTATACTTCTGAGCGCGCAAAACTGAAAGTTAAAGCTCTGGCCCAGAAGATCACCCCTTATACCGGCAGCTCCAACCTGTTTGTGGTGCCCTACACCAAGCCGCAGGAGTATATCCGGGACAATGCCCCCGATGTGCTGTTCACGGTGCTGATGCGCCGCAGCATGATGCGCATTGCCAATCGTATTGCCACCAGACAGGGCTGCGAGGCCCTCATCACCGGCGAGAGTCTGGCTCAGGTGGCAAGCCAGACCGTCAAGGCCCTGCAGTGCACCGATGCCGCCCAGGATCTGCCCATCCTGCGCCCGCTGATCGGCATGGACAAGACCGAGATCATCGAGACTTCCCGCCACATTGGCACCTACGAGACCAGCATCCTGCCCTATGAGGACTGCTGCACCATCTTCACCCCGCCGCACCCGAAGATCCGCCCCGAGCTGGCAGAGATCCTGGAGGCCGAAGCCGCCATGCCCGGTCTGGCAGAGCTGGAGGCCGAAGCTGCTGAGAACACCGAGCGGATCCGCATCCGCATTACGGACGAGATCGAGTTTGAGGGGTGAGCGGCATGACAGCGGAGATCATCAGTGTGGGCACCGAGCTGCTGCTCGGCAACATCCTCAACACCAATGCCCAGTACCTGAGCTGGGAGCTTGCTGAGCTGGGCATTACGGTCCAGCGGGAGAGCACCATCGGCGACAATCAGGGGCGGCTGGCGGACTTTGTCAACGAGGCAAAGAAACGCTGTGATCTGCTGGTGTTCACCGGCGGTCTGGGCCCCACGGCAGACGACCTGACCAAGGAGACCGTTGCCGCCTGCTATGGCGATACGCTGGTCTTTGACGAGAGCGAGTGGGAGAAGATCACCGGTTATTTTGCCCGCTCCGGCCGGGTGACCACGCCCAACAACCGCAAGCAGGCCATGGTGCCTGTAAAGGGGCATAAGATCATCAACCACCACGGCACTGCCCCCGGTGCATGGTTTGAGCAGGAGGGCCGCTGTGCTGTCCTGATGCCGGGCGTGCCCAGCGAGATGAAAGCCATGTGGAACGAGAGCGTCCGTCCCCTGCTGATGAAGCGCCAGAACTGCACCCTGCACTCTGTCACCCTGCGGGTGCTGGGCGGCGAGAGCAGCCTGGAATATCAGGTGCGTGATCTGCTGGAAAACGCCAACCCGACTGCTGCCATCTACTGCAAGACCGGTGAGTGCGAGATCCGCATCACCGCCCGGGCTGCTTCCGATGCGGAAGGCGAAAAAATGTGCCGGGAATATGCCAAAAAGTTCTATGATCTGCTGGGCGATGCGGTGTATGATGAGGATGTGGCCGGGCTGGAGGAGACACTGGTGCGCACCTTAAAGGAAAAGGGGCTCACCCTCTCCACCGCCGAGAGCTGCACCGGCGGGCTGATCGCACAGCGCATCACCTCGGTGCCGGGCTCCAGTGAAGTGTTCGGCTACGGCTTTGTGACCTATTGGGAGGCCGCCAAGGCAAGGCTGGTGGGCGTGGAACCGGATGTCATTGCAAAGTACAATGTGGTGTCGGCCCCCGTGGCCGCCCAGATGGCGCTGGGGGCCGCGCAGGCCGCCGGTGCTGAGATCGGCATCAGCGTGACCGGCGTGGCCGGACCGACCGGTGGAGATGCCCTCCGCCCGGTGGGCACGGTGTATCTGGGCGCGGCCCGGGGGGAGACGGTGTATGTGAAAAAGCTGTCCGTCTCCCGGCCCGACCGTGCATTGGTGCGTGCCCGTGCCGCGCAGGCCGCCCTGGAGCTGGCCCTGCGGCTGGCACAGGGAAAAGTTCCCGCAGGCACAGAGCCCCTTGCCCGGGACGCACAGCACAGCGCCGAAGCGCTGGACAAGCTGAACGAGGTGTTCCTGGGCCACTAAAAGGCAGGGGGAATGCAGGGTGACACAGCAACAGGAGACCGGGTGTGTGCTGCGGCTGTTCGGTGCGCAGTCCACAGCGGTGGGCAAAACGGTGGAAAACTTTCCGCCCCAGTGGCGGGCCGCAGCCCAGTGGAAGAGCCGGGGCGCGGAAACGCTGGTGGCCCTGCAGGCGCAGAGCCCTTCCGGGCTGAAAAAGGCCGCGCAGGCCCTGCGGCAGGCGTTTTCGGCAGATCTGTACGGGGCAGGGGAGACCACTCTGCCTGCCGCCGTGGTGGAGGCGCTGGAACGGCACGATAAGCTGCTCATCTGCGCGGATGCTGCCGCCGGTGCCCTGCTGGAAGCCCGGCTTGAGAACCTGCCCGGGGCCGAGAAGGTCTTTGATTTTGGTGCGGTGAGCTATGCCAACCCCAAGACCGGCCCGCTGATCGAAAAGCGTGCCCGTGCCCGCCTGCCCAAGGACTGCACCGACCCGCTCCGACAGGCGCTGGCCCGGGCTCAGGCTGCCCGCCGCGTGGTGGGGGCAGATCTCTCCGCCGCCTGTGCCAAGCGGGAAAGTGACTGTGTGCTGGTGCTCAGCTGCAGGAAGGGCTGCTTTCTGCGCACCGTCCCGGCGGAGGAGAACCCCGCCCTCTGGCTGCTGGATATCATCCGGCGTACGGCGGCAAACAAGCCTCAGGCTGAGGGGACAGGCTTCCTGCCTGCCCGCAGGGCTGCAAAGAAGGATGTTCTGCCCAGCCCCCAGCCCAAGCGGCATCCCCTGCGCCGGGTGTGCATGACGCTGCTGGTGCTGGCTCTGCTGGCGGCTCTCGCCGCGGTGGGGGCGTGGAAATATACCAACGGCAATTTCTACGCCCTGCCGGAACAGCTGCGCGCTCTGCTGACGGAGCACGTTCCCCGCCCGGGGGCGACATTGGTATAGGACCGACCCTCTCCGTCATTGCTGCGCAATGCCGGAGAGGGTCTTTTTTTCTAAATTAACAGAAAGTTCACCCAAAAAACGGATAAAATCTATCCATCGGGTTTGACGGGTTTTCAGCTTTGGTGTATCATATAAACAGTATGTGGTTTTTCCGCTGTTGGGCGGCCTGCCGCCCCGATTTTTGATAGATGAGGTGTAACAATGTCCCTTGCTGAAAAACTCTTTGGCAGCTTCTCTGACCGGGAGCTGAAAAAGATCAATCCCATTACCAAAAAGGTGCTGGCACTGGAAACAAAGTATCAGCCGATGTCCGATGCCGAGCTGCAGGCGCAGACCCCGGCCCTGAAAGAGCGGCTGGCAAACGGCGAGACGCTGGATGATATCCTGCCCGATGCCTTTGCTGTCTGCCGCGAAGCTGCCTGGCGTGTGCTGGGCATGAAGCACTTCCCTGTGCAGATCATGGGCGGCATTGCCCTGCACCGCGGCTCCATTGCCGAGATGCAGACCGGTGAAGGCAAGACCCTGGTGGCCACCCTGCCCGCCTACCTGAACGCCCTGACCGGCGAGGGCGTGCACATCGTCACCGTCAACGATTACCTGGCCAAGCGCGACAGCGAGTGGATGGGCAAGCTCTACCGCTGGCTGGGCCTGAATGTCGGCCTGATCGTGCAGGGCATCGATGGCGATGCCCGCCGCCGTGCCTACAACGCCGATATCACTTACGGCACCAACAATGAGTACGGCTTCGACTACCTGCGCGACAACATGGTGACCTATAAGGACAACATGGTGCAGCGCGGCCACGCCTTTGCCATCGTCGATGAGGTGGACTCCATCCTGATCGATGAGGCCCGCACTCCTCTGATCATCTCCGGCAAAGGCGAGGATTCCTCCAGCCTGTACACCCAGGTGGACCGCTTCGTCCGCACCCTGCACAAGAGTGTGGTGGTCGAGCTGGAAGATAAGGTGGAGGCCGATGAGCAGACCGACGGCGATTATGTCGTGGACGAAAAGCACAAGACCTGTACCCTGACCGCCAAGGGCATCCAGAAGGCCGAGGAATACTTCAAGGTCGAGAACCTGGCCGCCGCGGAGAATATGACCCTGGCTCACCACATCGATCAGGCCATCAAGGCTTACGGCGTGATGCAGAAGGATATCGACTATGTCGTGAAGAACGGCGAGGTCATCATTGTGGACGAGTTTACCGGCCGCCTGATGATCGGCCGCCGCTACAACGAGGGCCTGCATCAGGCCATTGAGGCCAAGGAGGGCGTGAAGATCGCCGCCGAGAGCAAGACGCTGGCGACTATCACCTTCCAGAACTACTTCCGTATGTACAAGAAGCTGTCCGGCATGACCGGTACCGCCAAGACGGAAGCCACCGAGTTCACCGAGATCTACGGCCTGAACATCGTCACTGTGCCCACCAACCGCCCCAACATCCGCAAGGATTACCCGGACGCGGTCTACAAGACCGTCAACGGCAAGTACAAGGCTGTCATTGAGCAGGTGCTGGAATGCCACAAGAACGGCCAGCCGGTTCTGGTGGGTACCGTCAGCGTGGAAAAGAGCGAGACGCTGGCCAAAATGCTGCAGAAGTACACCTGCGATTTCAATGTCCTGAACGCCAAAAACCACGAGCGCGAGGCTGAGATCGTGGCGCAGGCCGGCAAAAAGGGTGCCATCACCATTGCCACCAACATGGCAGGCCGTGGTACTGATATCATGCTGGGCGGCAACGCCGAGTTCATGGCCAAGGCCCAGATGCGCAGGGAACACTTCTGCGAGAACCTGCTCGACCCTGAAAAACCGCAGGATGCTGACCCGAATGCGGTGGAGCTCCTGCTGACTGAGGCCGACGGCCACGGCGACACCAACGATGAAAAGATCCTGGCGGTGCGGAAACGGTTTGAGGAGCTGTATGCCCAGTACAAGCCGGCCATCAGCGCCGAGGCAGAGGAAGTGCGCAAGGCCGGTGGTCTGTTCATCATCGGCACGGAGCGGCACGAGAGCCGCCGCATCGATAACCAGCTGCGCGGCCGTGCAGGCCGTCAGGGCGACCCCGGCGCGTCCCGCTTCTACCTGAGCTTGGAAGATGACCTGATGCGCCTGTTCGGCGGTGACCGCGTTTCCAGCCTGATGGATACCCTCAAGCTGGACGAGGATACCCCCATTGAGAACCGGATGATCACCAATACGCTGGAGAGCGCCCAGAAAAAGCTGGAGGGCCGCAACTTTGAGATCCGTAAGAACGTGCTGAAGTACGACGACGTGATGAACCAGCAGCGCGAGATCATCTATGGCCAGCGCCGCAAGGTGCTGGACGGTGAGGATATCAGCACCGAGATGCACAACATGCTGCGGGAGAACATTGATTCCAGCTGCAAGCAGTTCCTGGCCGGAGATGTGAAGGACGAGTGGGACTTTGGTGCCCTGCGCCGCCACTATCAGGGCTGGCTGACCACCGATGCCGACTTCCACTACACTGTGGCCGATTACGACAGCCTCTCCCAGAAGGGCATCGCTGATCTGCTCTACGACCGCGGAATGCAGATCCTGCAGGCCAAGGAGGTGCGGTACGGCGCACCGGTCATGCGTGAGCTGGAGCGCATCTGCCTGCTCAAGTGCGTGGACCGGATGTGGATGGATCACATCGACAACATGGACCAGCTGCGTCAGGGCATCGCCCTCCGCGGCTACGGCCAGAAGGACCCCGTGGTGGAGTACCGCATCGAGGGCTTTGATATGTTCGACCAGATGGTGGATTCCATCCGGGAGTCCAGCATCAAGATGCTGCTGACCATCGAGGTGCGGCAGGCCGGTGCAGCCCCCAAACGGGAGCAGGTGGCCAAGCCCACCGGCGAGGGCTTTGTGCCCGGCAACGGCGCGCCCGGTGTCAAGGGTGCCCCCAAGGGCCAGCGTGTCCGGGTCATCAAGATCGGCCGCAATGACCCCTGCCCCTGCGGCAGCGGCCTCAAGTGGAAAAAGTGCACCTGCGCCCAGTACCACCCCGAAGGAAGCAACGGCGGGGAAAACTGAGATGGTAACTAAAAATAGTTGCAAATAGAGAAAAACGTGCTATACTGGAAGTAGGATGCGGATATGGGGCAGAAAGAAAAGCTGATCGAGCGGCTGAAAGCCAAGCCAAAGACTTTTACCTTTGATGATGCCGAAAGCCTGCTGCGATATTTTGGGTATGAGCGCTCCAACAAGGGCCGTACCAGCGGTTCCCGCATTGTGTTCGTATCGGAACAGTATCCACCGATCTTGATGCATAAACCCCATCCCCGAAAAGAACTGCTGGAATATCAGGTCAAGCAATTGATTCAAATTCTGGAACAGGAGGGACTTCTGTGAATAACACGATGGAGTACAAGGGCTATGTTGGCAGTGTGGAGTTCTCGGAGGAAGATGGCCTGTTTTATGGCAAGGTCATGGGGATCCGGGCTCTGATCTCTTACGAGGGCAGCACCGCTGCAGAGCTGGTAAATGATTTCCACGGTGCAGTGGATGATTATCTGGCATTGTGCGAGGAAAAACACACCGAACCGGAACATGCCTATAAGGGAAGCTTCAATGTCCGCATTTCCCCGGAATTGCACAAGCAGGCGGTCATTTTTGCAATGGCCCACAATATGAGTCTGAACAGCCTAGTGGAAAATTCCATTGAACAGGCTGTCCATGCAGGCTGAAAATCAAACAGAACGGGAGCTGACTGATATGTTGACTGCAAAAGAACTGCTGGGCTGTGCCCAGACGCTGGAACCCCAGCTGGTGGAGTGGCGGCGCACCCTGCACCGTCACCCGGAGGTGGGCTTTGATCTGACCCAGACCAAGGCACTGGTGAAAAAGGCCCTGACCGAGATGGGCTACGAGCCCAAGGACTGCGGCAAGGCAGGTGTCATTGCGCTGGCAGGCGGCAAAAAGCCCGGCAAGACCATCCTGCTGCGGGGCGATATGGATGCCCTGCCCATTCAGGAGGAATCCGGCGTGGATTACGCTTCCGAGGTGCCGGGCAAGATGCACGGCTGCGGCCACGATATGCACACGGCAATGATGCTGGGTGCTGCCCAACTGCTCAAGGAGCACGAGGATGAGATCGAGGGCACCGTCAAGCTGGAGTTCCAGCCCGCCGAGGAGATCTTCCAGGGCTCGCCCGATATGATCGCCAACGGCCTGCTGGAAAACCCCAGCGTGGATGCGGCAGTCATGTTCCATGTGCTGGGCGGAATGCCCATTCCCGCCGGTGTGGTACTGGTGCCTGCCTGCGGCGGCATCACCATGGCAAGCTGTGAGCAGTATCACATCATCGTCCACGGCAAGGGCGGCCACGGTTCCATGCCGGAAAAGTGCATCGACCCCATCACGGCGGCGGCACACATCCACATTGCCCTGCAGGAGATCAACAGCCGGGAGCTGGATGCCCACAGCTTTGGCGTGTTCACCACCGGCCGCTTCCAGGCAGGCGCGGCCTCCAATGTCATCCCGGACAGCGCGGAGATGTGGGGCACCATCCGCACCACCGACCCCGAGGGCGCGGTGACGGAGCTGCTGCACAAGCGGATGACCGAGATCGTGCAGGGGGTGGCCACGGCTTACCGCTGCACCGCCGAGATCACCTTCAGTGATTACTGCCCCTGCATGGTGGTGGACAAGGAGCTTGCCGGCAACGCCCTGACCTATATGGGTGAGCTGCTGGGCAAGGGTGCAATGGATATGACCCCGATGACCGGCGGCAAGCCCGGCGGCGGCAGCGAGGATTTCGCGTTCGTCAGCCATGAGGTGCCCACCGTGAGCATGTTCCTGACGGCGGGCAACGCCAACGAGGGCTACACCTACGGCCAGCATCACCCCAAGGTGAAGTTTGATGACAGCGTCCTCTTTGAGGGCAGCGCGGCCTATGCCTATATGGCCCTGCGCTGGCTGCAGGAGCACAAGTGATCGGATAAAAACAAAGACCTCCTCTGGAAAACGGCCAGAGGAGGTCTTTCTATATGATGGGCAAAAAGGCCGAGCAACGGAAAAGCCTTTGCCTTATGAATCTGTCTTGTCTGCCTGCTCGATCAGGCTTCCAGGAACACTTTGCGCAGGGAGGTGTTGGTCTCCACGATCTTCACCAGCAGCACGCCCAGCACGGTGCAGCTGATGAGCTCACCGATGCCGACGGAGATGCCGTTGGTGATGCAGGCCAGCCACAGCGGGGCCGAAGAAGACGGGTCGGGGAAGAGGACGGCGATCTCAATGCCGATGATGACGGCGTTGAAGAGCACCGGCGGCAGCGAAGCTGCCAGAGCCAGACCCTTGAAGCGGAGATCCCGCAGCTTGTAGGTCACAAGGCAGGCCAGCAGGGTGGCCAGTGTGCCGAAGATGACGTCCACGATGGTGGAACCCAGCAGGTTGGCCAGGAAGCAGCCCAGCACGACGCCGGCGATGTACTCCGGGCCGAACACGGGCAGCAGGCAGAGCGCCTCGGCCACGCGCACCTGCACTGCGCCGTAGGAGAACGGCTGCAATGCCATGCAGAGCACCACGTAAATGGCTGCGACCACAGCGCAGCGGGCCAGCTTGCGGACAGACGAATTCTGATTCATAATACAATACTCCGGCGGATGGAATTTTGACCATCCGGGGACCGCCAGCCCCGGTGGTTTGGCCCGGCATGGTTTCGAGGTCATGCCGGGGAGCCTAAAATCCTAAGTTGCTCTTTAGGGATGCCGTGCGCAGGGACGCACAACGAAATGCAGTATAGCATAAATTGGGCCGGATTGCAACGGAAAATGCGAAAAATCAGCGGCAAGCCTGCACCTTTCTGCCGGAAGCGCAAAAAAGAAGCTGCCGGGATGCGGCAGCTTCGGGGGAACATCAGCCTCTGGGGTGGCCAACGTAGACCAGCGCGATGGTGTCGGGGCCGGTGTTGGCGGAGACGACGCCGCCCAGCGGGAAGACGATGAGCGGGTCTTTGCCGAAGGCTTTGCGGCAGGCCCGGATGAGGTCGTCCTTCTGGGGGATGTTGGTGTGACCGATCATATAATCGAAGTCCTCCACACCCTCGCTGCGCTTTTTGGCCAGCTCGACCATGGCGGGCACGACCTTGTCGTCGCCGCGCACCTTGGCCTCCACCTTGGTCTTGCCGTCGATGAGGGTGATGATGGGGCGGATGCCCATCAGCTCACCCATGACGGCGGCAGCGGCGGAGATGCGGCCGCTTTTCTTCATCTGCTTGAGGCTGAAGGGGCCGAGGACGATCTCAATCTTGTCCATCTGCGCCTCAAACTCGTGGATGACGTGGCTGATCTCCGCGCCGTTCTTCAGCTTGCGGGCCATCTCGCACACATACCAGCCGAAGGGCATGGAATAGGTGTGAGGGTCCAGCAGGTGGATCTTCAGGTGGTGCTCCGGGCGCTCTTCGCGCAGCATCCCCTGCGCCATGACGGCGTTGTTGTAGGTGGAGGAGCCGGAGCGGTTGATGGGCACATGGATGACGTCCGTATAGCCTTCGTCCACGTACTGGCAGTATTTTTCACAGAACTGCAGCGGGGTGATGGCGGCGGTGGAAGGGATGCCCTTTGCCGCGCGCATCTTCTCGTAAAACTCTGCGTTGGTGCAGCTCTCTCGCTCCACATAGTCCACATCATCCAGCAGGATGTGGAAGCCCATAATGTCAATGCCGTATTTCTCGGCCAGCTCCTGCGGGATGTCGCAGGAGGAATCGGTCAGGATCGCGATCTTGCTCATAATGTCCCTCATTTCCATTCATAATCTCGTAAGTGGCCGTGGTCCAGCAGCTCCGGGAAATCCCACTGGCGCAGGACCTCGTAAACGCCCACGGCGACGCTGTTGGACAGGTTCAGGCTGCGGCAGGTGTCCCGCATGGGCATCCGGATGCAGTGGTCCTGATTGGCGGCCAGCAGGGCCTCCGGCAGCCCGGCATCCTCCCGCCCGAAGACGAGGTAGGCCCCGTCCGGGTAGGCGACGTCGGTGTAGCGCTGGGGCGCTTTGGTGGTGAAGTAGTAGAACGGGCCGCTGTTTTTGGCGAAGAAATCCTCCAGCCCGTCGTAATAGGTGATGTCCAGATAGTGCCAGTAATCCAGCCCGGCATGTTTGAGCTTTTTGTCGTCAATGGCAAAGCCCATGGGGCCAACCAGATGCAGGCGGCAGGCGGTGCAGGCGCAGGTGCGGGCCACGTTGCCCGTGTTCTGCGGGATGCGCGGCTCCACCAGCACGATGTTCAGGGTCGGTTTTTCGTTCATCGTCCGGCCTCCTCAGAACTCGCGCTGCGGGCAGAGCCGGGGCAGCAGCGGCTCGAACCAGACGCCGAAGCGGGTGTCCTGGTCGGCGGGGGTCTTCTGGATGGCCAGCGAGACGAACTCGGCGGCGTTGTCGGCGGCAGCGCTCAGGGCGTTGCCCTGGATGAGCGAGCCGATGAGAACGGCTCCGTACAGGTCGCCCGTGCCGGGGAAGCTGCGGTCGATGTGCAGCTTCCGGATGACGAAGCGGTCCCGGCCGGAACCGGCACAGCCGATGTATTTGCCCATGGACAGCCCGGTGACGACGGCATTGGGGGCCAGTGCAGCCAGCGCATCGGCCAGCGCCTGGGCTGCGGCGTCGTCCAGCGGCCCGGCTGCGGCATCCTTTTGCAGCAGCAGCGCAGCCTCGGTGGCGTTGGGCAGGATGAGGTCTGCCCGGCGGGCCAGCTCCCGCATCCGGTCGATGAAGGCCGGGGTCACGGTGGAATAAGCATGGCCGTTGTCGCCCATCACAGGGTCCACGATCTTGCGGGCCGCAGGCCAGAGGTCAAAGGCCTTTTCGGCCAGCGCAATCTGCTCCTCGCCGCCGAGGTAGCCGGTGTAGATGCACGCAAAGTCCAGCCCCAGGTCGTGGTAATGCTCCAGCGCGGCCATGCCGTAGGCGGCACCGTCCATCCGGGCCGGGGTGCCGAAGCCCCCGGTGTGGGTGGAGAGCACCACGGTGGGCAGCGCCACCGGCTGTACGCCCATGACCGACAGCACCGGCAGGATCACCGCCAGGCTGCAGCGCCCCATGCCGGACAGGTCGTGGATGCAGAGAACTTTTTTTGGTTCAGTTGGTTTCAACAAAAATGTGGCCTCCTTCGCGCCATCAAGCGGGCCTGTATCAAACCCGGTGTATCAGCGTATGATACAGTATACCACATTTTGCGGGACAAAAAAAGCGTATAGTGTGTTCTTTTGGCGGAAATACTACCCTCAGCGGCCAAAAATGCAAGGAACGAAAGGAGAAATTTTTATGAGAAATGAACACCGACAGAGCGCAGGCAGCGGCCTGCTGCTGGGCATGGCGGCAGGTGCGGCGCTGGGAGCCGCCAGCGTCGTGGCCATGAACCAGAACCCGCGTCAGGTCAAGCGGACCGCCCGCAAGCTGGCCAAAGGCGCGGAACACGCCGTGACCCAGCTGGATGAGATGGTCAGCGGCTTTGTGGAACGGAAGATGGACCTGTAACAACAAAAAAGGTGCTGCCGCACGGTTCGATGTGCGGCAGCACCTTTTGGGTCGGGCAGACGGTCACTTTTTGTTCCAGATGCACATCCGGGCGGTGGTGTTGATCTCGCCGAGGAGGGCCATATCCATCTGGATGTTGCAGGTCACGGTGATGGACTTGTTCACATCGCTGCCGGTCAGCACCGAGGCGGGCAGGTTCTTGATGGTGAGGGAGGCGGTGCTCTTTTCAAAGTCGCCGGTCAGGGTGCCGTCGTAGGTCACATCGCCGATGGTCAGGCCGGAGAGAGAACCGGTGACGCCCATCTTGGAGACCTGCTTGAGCGGCAGGGTCAGGGTGTAGGTGCCGTTGGCCTGCCGGGTGAGGGTGGCGGTGCGGTCGGCGTCGATGCCGCTGTTCGCCATGGATTCCTTATCGGATCGTTCCTTCCAGAATTTTACGCCCACCGTCTGGCTGGACGCAGCACCAGCACCCATGGCCAGCACACACAGCAGCACCAGCGAGAGCAGCGCTGCGCCGGAACGTTTCAGGAATGTCGTCATACTACAAATCGCCTTTCTTTCGCCGCAGAGGCGGCCCATGGACCGGCACAAAAAATTTTTTCACCGGTTTGTCACCGCTAAAATATCATAGACGAAGCAAAATGTCAACCCAAACAAAACAACCGCCTATCGGTCACGATAAGCGGCTGCTCTGTACGACCTCGCCGTCTCGCATGCGCTCAACAGTTCTCTTGGCAGGAGAGTTTTTGGCGTCAAGATGAGGCTTCACCCGGCTGCCAAGGCCTTCCCTCAATAGGGGAGGTGGCATCGCGCAGCGATGACGGGGAGGTTAATGCTTAAATTTCAAAGTTGGGGTCGTCCTTCAGGACATGGATCTCGTCCATGTAGGGGCTCTGCTCCGGGTCCGTGAAGGGCGCTTCCTTGACGTACTTGTTCAGCTGGATGGCAGTACGGGCCGGGTCGGCAATGGTGCCGGCACCGCCGATGCAGCCGCCGGGGCAGCCCATGCCTTCGAGCAGGTAGCCGTTGTACTTGCCGGCCTTGGCCATCATCAGCAGCTTCTTGCACTCGGCCAGGCCCTGTGCAGATGCGATCTTGACCTCCATGTCGGGGTTCCACTCCTTGATCTTGTCGGCAACGGCCTTGGCCACGCCGCCGGACTGTGCAAAGCCGCGGCCAGCGGAAGAAGCGGAGCAGAGGGCTGCTTCGTTCTCATCGACCTCCAGCAGGCTGGTGTCGATGTCCTTGGCCTCGATGATGCCGGCCAGCTCCTCAAAGGTCAGCACGAAGTCCACATCGCTGCGGACGGTGCGGCGGGAAGCCTCCAGCTTCTTGGCGGCGCAGGGTCCGATGAAGCACATGCGGGCGGTGGGGTCCTTCTGCTTCATCATGCGGGCGGTGAAGACCATGGGGGTCATGGTCATGGAGATGTTCTTGGCCAGATCGGGGAAGGCGGTCTTGGCCATCATGCTCCAGGCCGGGCAGCAGGAGGTCGCCATGAAGTTCAACTCGGTAGGCACCTCTTTGAGGAAGTCGTGGGCCTCGTCCACGGTGCACAGGTCGGCACCGATGGCAACTTCGACCACGTCGTAGAAGCCGATGGCCTTCAGGGCTGCCTTGAGCTTGCCGGTGGAGGCCAGGCTGGGGAACTGGTTGATGAAGGCGGGAGCCACCAGAGCGTAGATGCGGTCGCCGCGGTTGAAGCCCTGGATCAGCTGGTAGATCTGGCCCTTGTCGGCAATGGCGCCGAACGGGCAGTTGACCAGGCACTGGCCGCAGGAAACGCACTTGCTGTAGTCGATCTCAGCACGGCCCAGCTCGTCGGAGTGGATGGCACCCATGCCGCAGGCCGCAGCGCAGGGACGCTCGGTCTTGACGATGGCGTTGTAGGGGCAGACGCCGACGCAGCGGCCGCACTTGATGCACTTATCCTGATCGATGATGGAACGGCCGCTCTCCCAAGTGATGGCCTTCTTGGGGCAGACCTCCATGCAGGGGTGTGCCAGACAGCCCTGGCACAGGTCGGAGACCTTGACCAGCTTTTCGGGGCAGCGGTTGCAGGCGAACTTGATGACGTTCACCAGCGGGGGATCGTAATACTTATCGGCGATGGAAGCATCTTCCAGGCCGGAAACGACGCTGTTGTGCTCGTCCATGCGGCGGGTGGGCAGGCCCATGGCCAAGCGGACGCGCTCCTCAACGATGGCGCGCTCCAGGAAGATGTCCTTGCGCAGCTTGCCTTCCTCACCGGGGATGATGGTGTAAGGGATCTTGCGCATCAGGTGGTTGGCCTGTTCGCCCTTGACGTTGGCATAAGCCATCCGGGCCACCTCGGTGAACACCTGGCGGCGGATCTGGATGACCGTCGTGTTGATTCCTCTAAAGCTCATTCCAAACTCTCCTTGTACAGATACAAAACATCCCGCAGCGGCGCGGCTTTGCAACGCACCCTGCGGCTTTCTTTCCTGCGGGCCTGCTGGTACTGCGCCGCTGCAATCGGCGCACCGGCCCCAGGATTCCATCCTCATTTTAACACAAAGACGTCTGCCTGAAAAGAGCAAACGCCAAAATATGTTAAAGAATTCTCAAATGGCAAAGATGAAGGATATTCAACCGTGAGATTCAGCAAAGTGCTGCCCGCACCCGCTCGCCGTCGTAGCTGCCCAGCCGGACGCGGACGATCTCGCCGCTTTTGTGGCCGGGGGCCGAGACCACCACCGGCACATACAGCCGGGTGTAGCCGGTGAAGAGCGTCTCGCTGAGGGCCGTTTCGAGCAGCACCTCGTCCTCCATGCCCTCATACGTCGTGAGCACGTCCCGGCGGAGTTCTTCGGCAAGGGCGTTCATGGTGCGGCTGCGCTCCTGCTTTTCCCGCTCATGGACCTGATCGGGGAAATCGTAGGCGGGAGTGCCGCTGCGGCGGGAGTAGGGGAAGACATGCACCTTGAGGAAACCGATCTGCTTCAGAAAGGCGCAGCTCTCCTCAAAGTCTTCCACCGTCTCGCCGGGGAAGCCGCAGATGCAGTCGGTGGTGAAGCTGACGGGCCGGTCGCCGTAGGCGGCGCGGATGTCGGCCACGACCTGGGCGTACTGCTCGGCAGTATAGACGCGGCGCATCCGGCGCAGGGTGGCCGTGCAGCCGCTCTGCAGGCTCAGGTGGAACTGGGGGCAGAGCTTGTCCACTGCGGCAAGCCGGGCGATGAACTCCGGCGTGAGCATGTCGGGGTCCAGGCTGCCCAGGCGGATGCGCTCGATGCCCTCGACCTGGGCGCACTTCTCCACCAGTTCCACGAGGTTGGTGCCGGTGTCGAGGCCGTAGCTGGGCAGGGAGATGGCACTGAGAACGACCTCCCGGTAGCCGGAAGCGGCCAGCTGGCGCAGCTCGTTCAGGATGCTGGCCTCGGCGCGGCTGCGCACCGGGCCGCGGGCGCGGGGGATGACGCAGTAGGCGCACTGGCGGTTGCAGCCGTCCTCTACTTTAATGAACGCGCGCGTGTGGGTCTCGAACCGCTCCACGGGCAGCTCCTCGAACAGCTCGCCGCGCTTGTGGGGGGTGACGGCGACGATCCGCTCGTGGCCGTCCAGCAGCTTGAGCACATTGTCGAGGATGGCCTTGCGGTCGCCGTTGCCGCAGACGAGGTCTGCTTCCAGAAAATTCGCGGCCTCTTCGGGGAAGGCCTGGGGGTAGCAGCCGGTGAGCACCGTCACGGCGCCGGGGTTCTCGCGCTTGGCCCGGCGGAGCCACTTGCGGCTCTTCTGGTCGCCGAAGTTGGTCACGGTGCAGCTGTTGACCACAAAGACGTCGGCCTCTTCGCCTTCCGGCACGATGGTGAAGCCGGCCCCCCGGAACATCTGTTCCAGGGCCCCGGTCTCGTTCAGATTGACCTTGCAGCCAAGGGTATAAAAACAAACTCGCATGAGGGGATATCCTTTCTATGGGGAACAAAACCCTCTCAGTCTCGCTTCGCTCGCCAGCTCCCCCAAAGTGGGAGCCTTTGGCACACCGGGAAAACGGTGCTGTTCGCATGGGCCTGATTTGTCAGAACGCAGTGGGCCCTATCCTCATTGCCAGCAGATGCTGGCCTCTGTCGCGGAGCCCGGACATGTTCGATCCAATAAAAGCCCTGTTCGTTCAGCAGTTTCAAAACCGGCCTGCCAATGGTTCTCCCTTCGGGAGAGCTGTCAAAGCCGACAGGCTTTGACTGAGAGGGCGAGTTCATTTGCAAATAACAGAAACCATCTAATTATAGCAGATTTTTCCCCGTGAGAAAAGAGCATCCCACCCGAATTTTTTGCATAGAATGCAACCAGAGAGTTTACTGCGGGGAGGTACGAGGAATGGAACGGAAAAATCTGGCCCTGCTCTGTGCGGGGGTGCTCTGTTTCTGGCTGTTTGCGCTGGCGTTCGGGTCGGCGCAGGGCGCGGGGCTGCGGGCGGTGAAAACGGAAGCCCCGGCACAGGCCGCTGCGGCGGATGCCCCGGCTGCACAGACCGCCGCCCCAGCAGACAGCCTGTCGCTGCCCTGCCGCGCCGCCGTCCTCATCGAACCGGCAAGCGGCCGGGTGCTCTATGAGAAGAACGCCGACGAGCGGGTGCCCATCGCATCCATCACCAAGCTGATGACTCTGCTTCTCACCTTTGAAGCCGTCCACGGTGGAAAACTCACGCTGGACACGCCGGTGCCGGTCAGCGAACATGCCTATCACATGGGCGGGAGCCAGATCTGGCTCGAACCGGGGGAGCAGTTCACGCTGGATGAGATGCTGCGGGCCATCTGCGTTTCCTCTGCCAACGACGCTGCGGTGGCCGTGGCGGAACTGGTGGGCGGGAGCGAACCGGTCTTTGTGGAACAGATGAACGCACGTGCCGCTGAACTGGGGCTGCAAAATACCTCGTTCCGGAACGCCTGCGGGTTGGACGCCGAGGGGCATCTTTCCACCGCGCGGGATGTGGCGGCGCTGAGCTGTTATATCCTGAATACCTGCCCGGAGATCCTGCATTATACGGGGATCTGGACCGACAGCCTGCGCAACGGCCAGACCCAGCTTGTGAACACGAACAAGCTGCTCAAGCGATACAGCGGCATCACCGGACTCAAGACCGGCACCACCGGTGGGGCAGGGGTCTGCATCTCGGCCAGCGCCACGCGGGATGGGCTGACCCTCATCGCGGTTATCCTGGGTGCGCCGTCCAGCGCCGAGCGGTTCCAGGCCGCGACGGCCCTGCTGGACTATGGGTTCGCAGCCTATGCGGCCGTTCCGGTGCCGCAGCTGCCGGACCGCCCGCTGGAGCTGACCGTAAAGGGAAGCACGGAACAGACGGTGCCGCTGGATTACAGCGCCCTGCCCCAGACCGTGCTGCTGGAAAAGGGGGCCGGGGCCGACCTGCGCACCGAGCTGACCCTGCCTGAAACACTGGAAGCGCCCGTGGAGCGGGGGCAGACGGTGGGCACGGCCGCAGTTTATGCAGGCGAAACGCTGCTGGCCGAGGCCGAGGTGAAGTCTGCTGCGGATGCGCCGCGGCTGACCTTTGGCGGCGCAATGGAGCTGCTGTGGCAGAGCCTGCTGGGCGCATGAAGCGCAAAAGAAACACAACAGCGCCCAAAAGCGGTTCGCTTCGGCAAATCGGCTTTGGCGGGGCTGAACAAAAGATGTCGGGACGACCAAAAGAACACTATTAAAATTGTATGAAATCCTGGGATTTTGGCCTTGACTTTGCGGCGTTGGAACGGTACACTTATACCAAGATAAACCCTCGCAGGGCAACGTGCCCGGCAAAATGTTTGGAGGTTCTGAGAGAATGAGTGTCGTTCTGAATACAAAGCACCTCTCCGGTTTTATCAACGAAGAGGAATACAAGGCCATCTACCCCCAGGTGGAGGCCGCACACCGGCAGCTGGAAGCCAAGAATGGCCCCGGCAATGACTTCCTGGGCTGGATGTATCTGCCCCGCGATTACGACAAGGAAGAGTTCGCCCGCATCAAGGAAGCAGCGCAGAAGATCCGTGAGGACTCCGAAGTGCTGGTCGTGGCCGGCATCGGCGGCAGCTATCTGGGTGCCCGCGCTGTGATCGAGGCCGTCAAGGGCCTGTACCACAACGAGATCGAGAACGGCCTGAAGATCTACTTCTGCGGCAACAGCATCAGCCCCACCTACCTGAACGATATCATCGCTCTGTGCAAGGGAAAGAAGTTCTCCATCAACGTCATCTCCAAGTCCGGCACCACCACCGAGACCAGCCTGGCCTTCCGTGTGCTGCGCAAGCTGCTGGAAGACGAGATGGGCGTGGAAGAGGCCAACAAGCGCATCTATGCCACCACCGACCGTGCCAAGGGTACCCTGAAGCAGCTGGCGGACGCACAGGGCTGGCCCACCTTCGTCGTTCCTGACGACGTCGGCGGCCGCTACTCCGTCCTTTCCGCTGTGGGCCTGCTGCCCATCGCCGCTGCCGGGATCGACATCGACGAGCTGATGAAGGGCGCTGCCGACGCCATGGAGCGCTTCTCCGTCCTGAGCGAGGACAACGACGCTTACAAGTACGCCGCCATCCGCAACATCCTGTACCGCAAGGGCAAGGCTGTGGAGATCCTGGAGTGCTATGAGCCGAACTTCACCCTGATGAACGAGTGGTACAAGCAGCTGTTCGGCGAGAGCGAAGGCAAGGACAACAAGGGCCTGTTCCCCGCAAGCTGCATCTTCTCCACCGACCTGC
>OLNL01001262.1_pt1 | contig 24013 bp, 19 predicted proteins | sample 1672181 | NCBI WGS metagenome assembly OLNL01 (sample SAMEA3136656, study PRJEB25190) | human gut metagenome | biome: human gut; feature: human-associated habitat; material: faeces | place: Austria | collected 2013
CTGAGAACGGAGTGAACAGTAACAAGTTTTGATATAAATTTGCAGTGTCGATATCTGGAATCTTACCTTGATCCAGATATTTATGATTCTATTGATTCTCGTAGAGAAAAACTTATTAAAGATTTTACCAGTGGATATTATAAGGCAAAAAATAAAGATAATATTATTGCATTAATTGATGCAGTTATTGCTGGTGAGATTGTAGAAAGGAAGAAATAATTATGAGATTTTACACAGAAGAAGAGTTACAGGAAGTTTTACAGATTGGAAAAAGACAGGCGAAAGCACTTATGAGAACGTCAGGCTTCCCGAGTATCCGCATTGGTCGTAGTTACCGTGTGGAGGAGGGAGCCTTTTTAGATTGGATGAAACAGACGAGACACGTGAGACTGGATTACTCAAGAGTGTGAGGAGAATCAGCATGGGAGGAACTTTTACGTCATGGGGAGCTTTGGAACAGGCTCTTCAGAAGGAAGTCGCAGATGCGACAAGAGAAGTGATTGACAATTCTATGGAAGACCTTCACCGGAATGTTGATCGTTTCTATGGAGCAGCAGGAGGAAGATACATGCGAACCGGAACGTTGAGAAGCTCACCGGAATGCTCGTTCATGGGCGGTGGAGCTGTTTCTTCCGGTGAGATCAGATTGAACACCGGGTATACATATGTTCCGTCCGGCAGGGACACAAAAACGATTTATAACTATGCTGAGAGCGGAGGATTGCTTGGTCGTGGAGGTTTCTGGTCTGATACCATGAATGGCATACCGAGACATATTCAGGCAGCTTTTGGCAGCAGATTTTATTAAGATATGGAGGATAACAGAATGGTTGAGTTAAAGAATTATATTGATGATATTGAGGTTGGCATGTTAATCGGATTATGTAACAGAGAAAAATGCAGTTTTATGAGTGGAGTTGTGACGAGAAAAATCTTAGTTCATGATGATGATACACATGAGGAACATTATCATCTGGAAGTGGATGTTGATGATTTTATAAAAGAAATCACGGATATTGAAAAATACAAACTGATGATGTTGCTTGACAGGAATGGTAGAGATTTATTGAGTATAAACATGAATGAAATGAGGGATTTTTATTTTCCAGATGCATACACCGATCCGGTAAATGTATTCTGTGAGATGGTGGAAGCATGGAATTATTGCGATGAATACGAAAAAGAAGCTATGGTCACTGTACTTATGGAACGTATTAATAAAGATGTTATGCAGCAGATTATTGAAAAGATGTGTAACAAACGTAATGCACTGGCGGTCACACTTGGACTAGAAGATACAGATGTGTTCGATCAGGATGAAGTGGAGGACGAAGAATGATTCAGGAAATTAAAAATATGGATGAATTTAATCCGAGATATACAAAAAATGGTGCGTTGAAATGGCAGCGTATCAATGACGGACGTAATAAAAAGAAGGATCTTCCAATGATCCCACTGGACAAGATTACAATTGGAAAACATAAATATGAAGAAGAAAACCTGAAGGCACATCGTGAACAGTATGAGCGTACACATGAGCTTGTGCCGGTGCTGTTGAGAAACTATGATTATAAATTAAAGTCAGGCTATGAGCTGATCGTGCTTGCACAGGAGCTTGGAATGACAGAGATTCCATACATCATGCACTACGAAACAGCTGTAAGCCGTAAACCATACTGCAATAAGAATAAAGCAATCGTGGATTGTCAGGGCAAGAAGATTTATGTGACAAAGATTGCTTACAATAAGATTGAAGAATGCAAAAAGATATGCAGCGAGTTGGGATTGACGCTTGATATTCTTCCGATTTATAGATTCCGGGTGTTGGATGAGAGCGGAAAGAGTATTTGGAAACAGGAGGATTTAACATTGAATACAGTTTTAAAGAAATTAACAAGAAAACTTGAAAACGGCAGGAGTCAGGTTTCTTAATGGCTAAAGATTTTATAGCGAAAGTCACAGCCGAGCTTGACACGGCAGATGCCGAGGGCAAATTAAAACAGTTCCTGGATCAGAAGAGTAAGCTGAAGATTGACGTTGAACTGAACCAGGATTCCGCAAAAAAACTTTCTTCCAGTATCGAAAAAGGTATTAAACAGACCAAAATTGATACTTCTTCTATATCAAAACAGTTGGCAGGTTCTTTTAACATCACCGACAAATCCACAATAAACCAGATAAAAGGACAACTGAATAAGATGATTGCAAGCCTGGGTAAGTCCTGGGATGGAAGTAATTTTAACATCAAGGATTCCGGATTCCTTGATTTTTCAGCAGGTATGGAACCCTTGCAGAAGACACTTGCGGAGAATACAAAACTTGTACAGGGAGCAACCGGAGTTTATGATGATTTCTTCAACTATTTTAAGGACAAAAAGATCTACGTATCAGATGCCCTGAAAAAAACAATGGGTGAGGATAATTACAAAGAACTGCTGCAAAATAACATCGGTCAGATCGTCCGGGATGCAAAGAAAGGTGTTTCAATAGACTCTATCTGGGGAGAGATGGAAACAATGTTTCCGCAGCATTTTGCAGAGAATATCACAACACAGGCAGATCAGATTGCACATGCATTTAATCTGATGAAACAGGCAAGGGCAGATATGACAAAGGTTATATCTGCTCAGGACATGGACGCTCAGACAAGAGCAGATGTCGGGGAGTTTGCATGGGAACAGACTACAGCAGCATCAAACATGATAATGCAGAGTCTTCAGAAGAATATCCAGTCAGCACAGGAAGCAGCGAAGACAACCATAGACCTTGATGTGAACGTGAATGCAGATAAGATATCTTCTGATATAAGGGAAGCAGTCCAGAATGCAGGAAATGGAACCGGGGATGCAATGAATGTTGATCTGAAGGTCAATGATGAGCAGCTTACATCAAACCTTCGGGAAGCCATTGCAAAGATCGCAACAGGTGACGAGCCGGTAAAGGTGGACTTGCAGGTGAATAAGGAATCCTTGCAGTCTGATCTGAACCTTGCACTTGCAGACCTTGATCTTCCGGTACACTTTAAGATTGATGCAGATGCACTTGCAGCAGAACTACAGGCAGCAGTCAACAAGATCACGGACATTAAGATTGACCTTCATGTAGATACAGATTCTTTGAACGCAGAGATTAATAATGCTACAGACAATAATTCCGGTGCAGCATCAGATACGACCAGAATGACTGCATTACAACAGATGCTTGGAAATATCAATGCAGCAGGAGCAGCAGGTCAGTCCACATTCCAGCGTTTCGGAGGAAGCCTGAAGGAAGCATTCAGCACATATACCATGGCAAATATGCTTCAGGATGGAATCTACAAGGTTGTGGATGCAGGAAAACAGGGACTTGAAACAGTTAAGAGCTTCAATGATATCAAGACTGACCTTGCAATGGCTACAGGTGAGAGCAAGACTTATATCAATGACCTGATGCAGAGCTACAATGAGCTTGGACAGGAGCTTGGAAGCGTTACTTCTGATGTTGCTCAGTCTGCGGACAGTTGGCTGAGACAAGGACGTACCATGTCCGAGACAAATCAGCTCATCAAGGATTCCATGGTCTTGTCAAAAGATGCTCAGATGAGTTCGGAACAGTCTTCAGAAGTTTTGACAGCCACACTGAATGGTTTTCAGATGAACGCAGATCAGGCAGGTCATATCAATGATGTCCTTACGAGCATTGACCTTGAATCTGCTTCTGATGCAGGTGGAATCGGACAGGCACTGACAAAAGTAGCATCACAGGCAAATAACGCAGGTGTGTCTCTTGAAAAGACTGCTGCCATGATCGCAACCATTAAAGATGTCACGCAGGACAGTGATGAAACGATCGGTACAGCCTTGAAGAGTATCTTTTCCAGAATGAACCAGATAAAAGCAGGAAAATTTGTTGATTCTGAGACTGGCGAAGCATTGAACGATGTGGAGAAAGTCCTGAATAAAGTTGGAATCTCTATGCGTGATGTGAATGGACAGTTCAAGGATTCTGAACCGGTCATTGATGCAGTTGCTGAGAAATGGTCATCTTTTGATGGAAATACAAAGAAAGCAATCGCAACAGCCATGGCAGGTACACACCAGTATAACAAGCTCATAGCAATGATGGATAACTGGAATAAGGTTCAGGCACTTACAGAGACAGCACAAAATTCTGATGGAACAGCAGAAAAGAAATTCAATGACAATTATATGACCTCATTGGAAGCAAAGACTAATGCACTGAAAGCAAGCCTTGAAAATGTTGCTACTTCGGTCGTATCTGATGATATGTATGCAGGATTTCTAGATGGAGCGAAAGCAGTAGCAGACTTTACAGCTCAGACAGACCTGTTGAAAGCATCTCTTGTCGGGCTTGGTGCAGCAGGTGGAGTGTATGCTTTTGGCTGGATTCAGAATCTTATTCAGGATTTCAGCAACCTTGGAAAAGCTATGGACATCCTGAAAGCAGGAAACCTGACAGATGCAGGATTCGAAAACCTGTTGAATCTCACACAGGGATTATCCGCATCTCAGGCAAAACTTTTAGCATCCAGTACAGCTTTATCCGAAGCACAGCGAGTACTTCTTCTTATGAATACCGGAATGTCCGAAGCGGAAGCACAGGCAGCAGTCGCAGCCATGGGATTATCCGCAGCAAACGGAACGGCAGCAGCATCCACGGTCACATTATCCGGTGTATTGTCTGGATTATGGGCTACACTCATGGCAAATCCATTGATTCTTGTTGCAGCAGGAGTTACGGCAGCTGTGGCAGCAATTTCTTCCTATAATAATTCTGTCAAGGAAGCAGTCTCATCTGCGAGAGAATCCGGTAATGCGTGGGAAGAAAATAATACATCCATAGAAGATAATATCAGCAGGATTCAGGAACTGAGGACGGAACTTGCATCCGGTACACTGACTGAACAGGAAGCAGCAGACGCAAAGAGTGAGCTGTTGAGTATTCAGGAATCTCTGACTGATTCTTATGGTGACCAAGTACAAGGCATTGACCTTATCAATGGAAGCCTTCAACAGCAGATCGAACTTCTGGATAAAGTCTCACAGAAAGAATCAGAGAACTTCTTAAATGAGAATAAGAAGGGCATTGATAAAGCTACAAAAGAGATGGAGAAGAATCGGCATAATTATCTTGGACAGTTTTATGATAACGGTTCTGACGAGTCTGAAGCATTAAAGGCATCTGTACAGAAGCTTCAGAAGACTTACGGTGATGAAGTAGTCAAGTTGGAGAAGGGTTCTGACGGTATCACCATGAATGTTGCTATAGATGCGGATGCGACTACTGCGAAAGATGCACTCAATGATTTTATGACCGAAGTCTCAGACATCGAGAAACAGTATGGAGAATCGGATACTCTGGAACTGTTATCAGATAATGCAGCAGCAGGACTCACAGATACAAAAGATGTTCTTGAAGAATATCAGAGTCTGTATGAACAGGCACAGAAAGCTGAAATGAAGTCGGACAAGACTTTATTTAGTGCGGATGGGAAAGAACAGACTGCTGCCAAGTGGATATCTGACTATGCAAAAGCTGTGCAGGAGTACAACGATGCTGTTGCGGATGGTGATGATACGAAGATAAAGGAAGCTGCAACATCTTTTAATACGTTAGATTCCACCATGCAGGAACTTTCTAAAGGCAGTATGTCCGAGTATGCAGATCAGATACAGGAAGTACGGGATCAGCTGAATGAGACTGCGATCGCAAATGATAAGTTTACAAAAGCGGTCAAGGGCAGTGATTCTTCCGATTTTGGAAAGACGGTATCAGAGAGTGCAAAAGCATTAAAAGATTTGAACCTGACGGATACTGATTTCAAGTACGCATTCGAGACAGAAGGTATCCAGGAGGGTGAGGATGCAGTCAATTCTCTGGTGGATGCAGCTGTCCAGTGTGGAGTGATATCTGATACGTCAAGTGAACAGGTAGGAAATCTTGTTAATATGCTCGTACAGTTGGGAGTTATTTCTTCCAGTACAGGAGCCGGGCTTGATACAGCTACGGATTCTGCATCCGGTCTTGCAACACAGATCGAGAACGTAAATACAGCTTTATCCGGGATAGAGAAAGCCAATTCTTTATTGAATTCCCAGAGTACTGGACAGTCCATATCCATAGATGATTTTAATTCTGATGAACTGGCAGATTATACGTCTGCACTGGAATACAATAATGGTGCATTGCAGCTGAATGCAGAGAAGGTCAGAGAGCTTCAGAAAGCAAAAGCAGAAGAAGCCATACAGACGAATGATAACCAGAAGCTTGAAAAACAGAATCAGTATATGGAGAACATTGCACAGATTGAACAGCTTCAGGAAGAACTGAAGGGATTATCAGATGCAAAAAGTGAGAATGCACAGACCATACAGGACAGTATAAATGCACTTCTTACTGAGAATGATTCAATCGTAAACCAGTGCAACCAGTTAGATTTATTGTCTGCATCATTAAGGGAAGCAACAGGAGCTTATCAGAACTGGCTTGACAAACAGAATGCTTCAGAATCCGGTGATATGTTTGATGATGCCATGGGAGCATTACAGCATATCGAAGATACCACTCAAAATACTGATTCAGAATATTACGGAAGAACCGGAAGGGAAGATTACAAAGCAGCTGTTGATTTTATCGTACCGGACACGATAGATCACGAAGATGAAAGTGCAGTTTCTTCTTATATAGATAGTATTGAACATTATTTTAACCATGATTCAGAAGGTAACAGGACAGGGCTTGACGTTGCAGAGTTCTGTGCAAAAGCAACGAAAGCAGGTCTTATGGAACTGGACGAAGCAAGTGGAGAATATAAAGTTGCAGGACAGAGAACCATGCAGGATTTCGTTGATGGACTGAATCTGTCAATGCCGATGGTTCAGGCAATGTTTGGAGAGATGGAAGAGTTTGGAGGGCAGTTTGACTGGGCTGACGAATCCATAAAAACGCTTGGTGATCTTGGCATGGCAGCAGGAGAAGCCAAGTCCAGAATCGAGGAAATGTCTGGTGATACCGGTATGAACATCCAGATCGATGTTTCTGATATTGAGAATACAGAAGATAAAATAACCACTCTGGATAATACAATACAGCAGATGCAGGATTATAAAGGCACGGTTGAAGTTGATTCTTCACAAGTCGATGATGCGAATGCAGTCATTCAATATTGTGTGACACAGAAACAGATGTTGGAACAACCGGCAGTTATGTCTGTGGATGCATCACAAGTGGATGGCGAGATCGGGAATGCATTATCTCTGTTACAGCAGTTTCAACAGGCTCAGAATAATGTAGAGCTTCAGGCAGCAGTCGGGGCAGATACCTCAGAAGCACAAGGTCAGGTTGACAGTCTTGTCAGTGAGATTCAGGGATTGAGTCCAGAGATACAGGCAAAGCTGAACATTGACACGACTTCAGCAGATACCATTACGGCATCCTTACAGGGACTGACACCGGAGATCATGGTACAGGCAGGAGTCGATTCTTCTTTAGTGGATGCATGGGCTTCTGAAGAAAAGAAATCTGAGGGTAAAGTCAACTGGACAAATGAGACAGGTGCGGTCGATGCGTGGGCTGCACAGATGCATACATCCAATGGACAGGTCACATGGACGAATGATGTAAGTCAGGTTAAGACAAGCTTTACCGCAACAGGAACTGTTCACTGGACGAATACGACACCACCTTCAGGAGGAACGCATGGAGTCAATGGTACAGCACATGCAGCCGGTACGGCACATTATAATCATCTGGTAGGACATGCTTATGCAAATGGTAATTGGGGAACAAAGACAGGTGGAACAACACTTGTTGGTGAACTTGGAAGAGAGCTTGTCGTTGACCCGGGTTCCGGTACATGGCATACAGTAGGGGATAATGGTGCAGAGTTTACCAATATTCCGGCTGGAAGTATTGTATTCAACCATAAGCAGACAGAAGCACTGCTTGAACGTGGGTTTGTTGCAGGAAGAGGAACAGCAAGAGTAAATGGAACGGCTATGGTGCGAGGTGGGATCTCTGTAAAACAGGCGAATATCGCATCCGGGAAGACTACATACAGTGGAAAACCTTCCAAAACAAAGTCTTCCACTGGAAAATCATCATCAGGCAACTCCGGTAAATCTAAATCCTCTTCTTCATCCAAAGATTCTGAACAAGATGTTGATTATATCGAGATTAAATTCAAACGTCTTGAACGTGTAATTTCCAATTTCGGCAAGATTGCAAGTGATACATTCAGATCTTTGGGAAACAGATTAGATCATCTTACTAAAATTGCAGGAAATAAGAAATACGACAGTGAGCTTGAACTCCTTAAATCTGAAAAAAATACTGCAACTAAAGCTGTCAGTTATTATCTGAAAAAGGCTAACGGAGTAAAACTTGATGAAGCCACTAAGAAGAAAATACGTAGCGGTGCTATTGATTACAGGACTTACAGTTCCAAGAATGATGAAAAGTATAAGAACATCAAGAAATATCAGACCTTCTATGAAAAATCTCTTGATGCTCGTGATAAACAGCTTGAAATAGAGGAGAACATTGCAAAATTATTCTCTGATCGTTTCGACATGATCTCTACGGATTTCGATAATGATAAGGCTCTTATTGAGCATAGAACCAATACAGCAAATAACAATATCGATTATCTTGAAGAAAAAGGTTATCTTGGAAGTAAAGCTAATTATTCTGCTATTGCAAGTGCCACACAGGATGAAATCAATAAAAGCACTGCTAAGATTGAGGCTTTAAAGGCTGAACGTGCATATGCTTTAAGCAATCCTTATAGTGGTATTGTCAAAGATTCCGAACAGGATAAAGAATTCCAGAAAGCCATTCAAGAAGAAATCGAGAACCGTCAGGAACTGAATACGCAGCTTGCGGAAGCAAACAATAATATGCGTCAGGTTGACTGGGATCGTTTTGATTATATTCAGGAACGAATTAGTGATATTTCTAGTGAAGCTGATTTCATGACTGACCTTATGGCACAACGTAAGGATGAGTTATATCAGGACAGAGGACACACAGATAAAGTTGAAAATGCTAATGTAGCAGGTAAGTTCACTGATAAAGGTATGGCTGTTACGGGAATGCACGGTCAGAACTATAACACCTATATGGCTCAGGCTAATCAGTATGCTGAAGAAATCAAAAAGCTGAATGCAGAAATAGCAAAAGATCCGAATAATACCAAACTTATTGACCGTAGAAAAGAACTTCTTGAAGCTCAGAGAGATAACATCAAATCTGCGGAAGATGAGAAACAGGCAATGGCTGATCTTATTGAGGATGGTATCAATAGACAGATTGATGCTCTTGGTACTCTGATCGATGAGTATGAGGATTCTATAGATTCTACAAAAGATTTATACGATCATCAGAAAAAGGTCAAAGACCAGACTGAAGAAATCTCAAAGATTCAGAAACAGTTAAATGCTTACTCCGGTGATGATTCTGAAGAGTCAAAGGCTAATATCCAGAAGCTCAAAGAAGATCTGAAGGATGCACAGGAAGATTTGCAGGATACTCAGTATGATAGATATATTTCTGAGCAGAAGAAACTCCTGAGTGATCTTTCTGATAAGTATAAAGAAACTCTGAATGCCAGATTGGATAATATTGATGCTCTTGTAGCAGATATGATTACCAAGTCAAATGAGAATAAGGAAAGCATTAATCAGACCTTACAGACGGAAGCTGATAAAGTTGGATATACAATTTCTGATGAGATGAGTAAAATCTGGGGCTATGCCGGAGATATTCTTGGAACCACTGACGACAAAGGTATTATGGGCAAGATAACAGGTGTAAAAACTGTTCTTGATGCTATTAATGCCAAAGTCCAGTCAATGCAAACAAATAGTGACAAGCAGTCTACTCAGGTAAATGAAGGTGCTAAGACAGATACCGCTCTTCCTGCAAAGAAGGAAGCTCCTGCACAAAATAATAACAAACAGCCTGCTAAGAATCAGCCTGCTAAAAATAATAACGGTAAGAAACAGGGTAATGGTAAAGTTGAAGTTGGTGACCATGTTACTTTTGCAAACGGAAGTTACACAGCGGATTCTTCTGGTGGCGGTGCATCAGGTACAAGTAATCGTGGTAAAAAGGTATATGTTACCAAGATTCAGAAAGGTGCTAAGAAACCATATCATATCTCTACAGGTAAAAAGTTTGGTTCTGGTGACTTAGGCTGGGTTTCTAAATCTCAGCTGAAAGGTTATAAGACTGGTGGTCTGGTTGATTATACCGGACTTGCTCAGTTGGATGGAACACCAAGTAAACCAGAACTTGTACTGAATTCTGTGGATACTGAAAACTTCCTGAAGCTGAGAGATGCACTGAGGGATGGATTTGATTTCACACCGAATATGAATACTCCGATGTTTACGAATACTGCTTTTGATGGTATTGCGAGTCAGATAAAGAATCTTCAGGCGGCAGCAGTGAAACAGAATGTTCAGGTAACTACAAATTATGAGATCAATATTCCGATTGACCATGTAGAGAACTACGAAGATTTTATGAATCAGCTGAAAAAGGATGATAAATTCGAAAAGATGATACAGTCTATGACAACGGATCGTCTGGCAGGTGGAAGCAAGCTTGCGAAGAATAAATTTAATTGGTGATGTTACAGGGGTGTCTGTTTTGGACATCCCTTTTTATATAGATTTGGAGGAAAAGGAATGCAGATACGAAATAAGAGGATATCGGGTGGCAGCAGGGAAGATATTGTACAGCAGCTGAGAGAAGAGAATGCTGCACTGAAGAAAGAAAATCAGAGACTGATGCAGGAACGGGAGGCTGACAAAGAGATTGTGAGGATATCCCGGAAAACGATTCAGGATTATCAGGAACTGCTGAAAGAAGCCCGGAAGTTAAAGAAAGACCTTGGTAACAGGATTCAGGAAGCTACACGGATGCAGCAGGAACATAAGAAGAAATTTGATGAGCTGATCCAGACAATGACAGAAGGCATCTGAGACAACTGATAAAAATTGAATTGTACACATGAGGGAGTGCTGAGTATGGCACTCCTATTTTAATGAAAAATAAGGAAGATAAGGAGATTTTTATATGAGCAAAAAGAGAATGAAGAAAACCACAAGAAGAGAAGAATACAAAGAGAAATTCAATGAGCAGATGCAGGTGTTTAATTACATCATGCAGGATGGTGAGCAGATCGTTCAGTGCAAAGCACCATACCCAGAGTATTGGTTTATTTCTAACAAAGGTTATCTGTTTTCTGCATATGCAGGTAAACTCAGAATATTGAAAGCGAACCATAGATATATAGGAACGATGAATAAGAATGGAGTCAGAACCGGTCAGGATTGGTATTACGAGCATACAGTTGAGGGAGAATATAACAAGCATATTCCGATGCATAAGATCATGAGTGAGCATTTTGGAAAGAATGAATTTGATTCTGAAGAAACGGAAGTACATCACATCAGGAAGAATCTACGATACAAGCCGAATGATGGAAATGTGTGCAACCGGGCTGAGAACTTACAGCTGCTGCCAAAAGATAATCCATAAGGAACTGACACGGTATGCAAGCAAGACGAATGCGGAACTGGATAAAGAACTGAAACAGAAGGTCAAAGAAGCAGACTGTCCGATGTATGCATATACACCAGAAATGCTTGAAGCACTTATTAAGTGGAACATACAGAACTGTATTGCAAATGGATTGCAGCCGGTGATCTACATGACCTCGATAACGGATGATGCAGCTGAGATCGAAGCGGAAGCACATCCATTGAAGATTGAAAAATAATGAACTTGTAGTTACCAGAAATGTTATGTTAGTACTCTGAGGGGAAGAAATTTCTTCCTCAAGGATTTTTAGATAGATAGAAATGTATAAAAGATGTAGGAAGGATGCCTTGGAATGGGGTATCCTTCTTCTGCAAAATTGGAATAACAGGAATAAGTGAAGAAAAATGATAAGAGAATTACAAATGAAGTCCGGGGGACAAAGAATTTTACAGCAGACGAAATATTGCAATATCTGGAAGATAATGGTAAAGTAGTGCTGTCAGATATACAGGATGCAATTGAAATGAAAGAAAGACAAGAATTTCTAGACAAGCATCCTTATAAAGTCTCGCTTGGTAAGGATGGATATTGGAGAACATATTTTCCAGACGATACGCAAAAAGGCGGTAGGAAGTTAGTTAAAAAGAAAGATAAGAAGAATATTGAAGATGCAATCGTATCTTTCTATAGGCTAAAGGTAGAGAATCCTACAATAAAACAAGTATTCACCGAGTGGAATGACCGGAGATTTAAGCTGAATAAGATAGCAGCTTCAACTCATGAAAGAGATGGTCAGGTATTTAGGCGGCATTACAAAGAAATGGGTAAGAGAAGAATTCGAGATGTCGGATCAGATGAATTTGCAGATTTTCTCGAAGAGCAAATTGCGGAATGTAATCTTACAGCAAAGGCATTCTCAAACCTAAAGTCTGTTACACGAGGAATGTTGAAGCGTGCGAAAAAAAGAAAACTGATTGCTTGGAGTCCTGAAGAAATGATTCAGGATCTTGATACGTCTGGTTCATCCTTCAGGAAGGTTATTAAAGAACCAGATGAAGTTGTTTTCAATGAAGATGAATTGCCGGTATATGTTGCATACTTGGAAGAAGATTTGGATTTGAAGAATCTTGGAATCCTGTTAATGTTCTTTACAGGTGTCAGAGTAGGCGAATTAGTAACGTTGAAGTTTTCTGATATTGAGGATAATACTATTAAAATCAGGAGAACTGAGACAAGAGTACGTGTAAAAGCAGGAAAGTACAAATATCTTGTGAAAGAATTTCCAAAATCTAGTGCAGGTGTCAGAACAGTTATACTTCCAGAAACCTATAGTTGGATCATACCGAGATTAAAAGCATGTAGTCCATCAGAGGAATACGTGTTTACGGCAGAAGATGGTACGAGAATGACAACAAATGTGATAAGACGGAGGATGGAGAAAACTTGCAAAGCCGCAAAGCTCAAGCCGAAGTCACCACATAAAGCTAGGAAAACATATGGAAGTATCTTGTTGGATAACAACATTGATAATCGTATGGTCACCGAGTTGATGGGACATACGGATATTGGATGTACAGAGGGATACTATCACAAGAATAGACGTTCAATTCAACGCAAATCGGAGATTCTGAACAAGATTCCTGAGTTTAAAGCAATTTAATGATGAATATTTAGTGCATAAATATTGGAAAAGTAATTTGAAAATAATTACACAAAAATGAAAGTAATCAAAGTCAAAAATTAAAAAAGGCTCTATTTTTATAGCTTTTTGTCGAAATCGGGTACTCAAAAGTAGTCAAGTGTAAAATGGCGAAAAGTGATATTTATACAGGAAAAAGGACGATTTTCTCAGAGGGTTCGATTCCCGTCAGCAGCTTTATTTTTTTGCAAAAATGAAAGTTGGCATATATTCCTTGCAGATATGGGAATTGGTGCCGACTTTTTTTACATTTTCACGGTTGCACGATGTTAGGTGACAGGGTATACTGTTACAGAAGTAAATGCTTTGATTTACACAAACAGAAAACAGTAGAAAAGGGATATTATATGAGAAAAATCATACTTGCTTCTGCTTCACCAAGACGCAGAGAGCTTCTGGCGGCAGCCGGTGTTATTTTTCAGGTATGCGCAGCTGACGGAGAGGAAAAGATTACTTCGGATAAACCAGAAGAAATCGTTCGAGAGTTGTCGGAACAGAAAGCAACTGCAGTTGCACTGAATTTTGATATGGAAGAGGGGACGGTTGTGATCGGAGCAGACACAATTGTTTCTTATAATAATGAAATCCTCGGAAAACCGGTCGATGAGTCCGATGCATTTAAGACACTTAAAATGCTTCAGGGAAATATACATCAGGTATATACAGGGGTAACAGTTTTGATAAAGAAAAATGGAAAATGGGAGGATATCTCATTTTCTGAGAGTACAGATGTTTCTTTCTACCCGGTCTCCGATGAGGAAATCAGAACTTATATTGCGAGTGGTGAACCAATGGACAAAGCCGGAAGCTATGGTATTCAGGGTGGATTTGGCATTTATGTGAAAGAAATCCGGGGAGAGTATACGAACGTAGTGGGATTGCCGGTTGGCAGACTTTTTTATGAAATGAAGAAACATGGGATTGAATTAAGAGGATAAACAAATGATAAAGGCTTGTATTTTTGATCTGGATGGTACTTTGGCAAATACACTGGAGTCAATGGCTTATGTGGCGAATGAGATTTTAAAGAGTATGAATCTCAAACCACAGCCGGTGGAAAACTTTAAATATTACAGTGGGGAAGGGGCGGATATGCTCATTCGCCGCTGTCTGAAAGATGCCGGTGATCCGGAACTGACACATTATGAAGAAGTTCGCAGGATTTACAGAAAAAAATTTGATGAAGATCCATTATACAAAGTTGTACCATATGAAGGCATTAAAGAAATGCTGAAGGAGCTGAAAAAACGTGGAATGAGGCTGGCAGTCTGCTCGAACAAACCACATGTGGCAGCTGTGAAAGTAATAGAGAAGATGTTTGATGGGTATTTTGACCTTGTGATCGGACAGAGTGATTCAATACGAAGAAAACCAGCTCCGGATGGTCCTTTGAAAGCGGCGTCAGAATTTGGCGTATCTCCATCAGAGTGTATGTATGTAGGTGACACCAAAACAGATATGGAAACAGGAACTGCTGCAAAAATGCATACGGTAGGAGTACTCTGGGGATTTCGTGACCGTGAGGAACTGGAGAGTAATGGTGCGGAAAAAGTAGCTGAGAAACCACAGGATTTATTATATATATGCGAGGAATGGAAAAATGATTAAACTTGTTGCAAGTGATCTGGACGGAACTTTACTTTTTAAGGGGGCGCAGAGCCTTCCGGAAGAAATTTTCCCACTGATCAGACAGTTAAAAAAAATGGGAATACTGTTTGTGGCTGCAAGTGGACGTCAGTATGCAAATATGAAAAAAATGTTTCGGCCAGTAGTGGATGATATGGCGTTTATCAGCGAAAATGGCGGTCTTGCTGTGTATAATGAAAAAGTTCTTTATCAGGACAGTTTTGAACAGGAGCTGGTCCGTGAAATCGCAGAAAGTATTTATGACAAAGAAGGATCAGAATTTACCTGTTCCACGAAAGATTTTTACTATATCAGACCGAAAACAGAACATTTCAGAGATCTGATGATCAATGTCGTTGGAAATGTATGCAAAGAAATCAATAGCTTTGAAGAAATCACGGAACCGTGTATGAAACTGGCAGTATATGAAAGAGGCGGACTGCAGGACGATACGATTCATTACTGGAATGAACGCTTTGGGGACAAATGTACAGTTGTGACTTCCGGAACAGCATGGGTGGATTTTATTCCTTTTGATACCAATAAGGCAAAAGGCGTTGAAAAATATCAGGAGATTCTGGGAATCAGACCGGAAGAATGTATCGTGTTTGGTGATGAATACAATGATATTGCCATGCTGAAATCTGTTCCGTACAGTTTCGCAATGGCACATGCCAAAGATGGAGTAAAACAGGCAGCGGCATATGAAACGGAGAGAGTTGAGACAATACTAAAAAAGCTGATTACGGCGAAAGGAAACATTGAGGAGGTATTGAAATAATGTATACAGAAGAGAGTATTGAGGTTTTTTTGAAAGAACAAGGCAGACTTTATGATGAACCGGTAGCTGAGACTGTGGAAGAAGCGGAGGAATTTCTGGAAGACTGCATGGCTGTTGAAGTAAAAAATATCAAAGAAGTCAGAACGTATCTGGATGAGGCAGGTGCAGATGTCAGTGGAATGTCTGATGAGGAACTGGAAGAAGCATGTGAAGTTTTTACACTTCCATCCGGTGGCTATCTGATCGTGGAAGGATAAGAAAATTCATAAAAAAGACGTATATCCCTGGTCGATAAGTAATATGACCGGGGATATTTTTGTGTAGAGGAACAATGTGGTAATGTAACAGTTCTGTAAAATACAAATTACATTCGATAAAAAACCTGTGTTATAATTTTTTACAAGAGACGGGGTATAGATACCGACAAAGAATTAAAGAAAAGTTAAAGTCGAATTCTATAAGAAATAAATCAGGACAGAACAAATCTAAAAGGAGGATGAATCATGCGGAAAGAGAGAATTCTTGCAGTCATTATGTCGGTGCTTCTGGCATTGTCGATGATTCCTGCAACAGTGTTTGCAGCAGAAATTCCAGCACTGGATGGTAAATTGAAGATTCAGGGAACTGCAGCAGAAGGCAGAACATTGAGTGCGGAATTTAAAGAAGTAAAGCCAGAGGGAGTGACGGAGGAGGATGTTGCCTATCTCTGGGAGAGAAAAACAGTTGAGGATGAGGAAACAGAGAAAGCAGGGGAGAAGCCTGAACTGAAAGAACTCGGAAAAGACAAGACTTATACAGTAACACAGGATGATATTGGTTCCAAAATTGTCCTGACGGTCACCGGCAAAGAAGAAAATGGTTATACCGGAAGTCTGAAAGTTGTATCAGATACAGTAATAGATGCGCAGACTGCTGCTGACCAGGAGGCAAAAGCAGCAGAAGAAAAGGCTGCCGCTGCAGATACTGCTGAACAGCAGGCTGCACAAGAAACAGAAAATGAACAGTCTCAGAATACAGATGCTGCTGCTGATACAGAAGAAACAACACAGACTGGTGTGTCCGAGGATACAGACACAACCTATCAGGAGGATTCTACACAGGCAGGAACTGAGAATATAGAAGGCATTCCCGCTGCTACAACAGATGAAGAGAAGCAGCAGAGTGAAAGTGCAGGTTCTGAATCTGTGGATGGTATTCCGGAAGCAACAGAAGACGGCACATATGGACAGACAAATGATGCAGCAGATACTGCGGACTCTCAGGAAAACAACGATACGGGAAAAACGGAAACTCCAACAGCAGATGCAAGTATCGTCATTGGAGACGGAAATTCTGAAGTTGTAGATTTTGGAACTGTGATTTCCGGTCAGGAAGACAGTATACAGGCACAGTATGTAACGGTAACGAATACCGGCAATACTACGTTGAATTTTACAGATATCAGTCCGGAACATTTTATGGTTCAGGATATTTCAAATCCAATGGAACAGAATAGCAGTCAGCAGCTGTGGATCGTACCGCGTGCCGGGATAGCAGCAGGAGAGTATGATGATACGATCACATATACCAGTGAAGAAGGTGTAGAAGTTTCGTTTGAAGCAAAGATGACAGTTGAGGCAGCAAAGGATGATGCACAGAACGGCAACGGACAGGATGATCAGAAAACAGATACAGGAAATACATCAGATCCGACAGCAGATGATCAGAATAAAGGTGATGAAACTCCGGCGGACAGTACAACAGATCCTTCGAATGATGCGAACACTTCAGATGGCGGAAATAATGGAAGTACCACAACAGAAGTTACACTGGCAGTAGATGATACTGTTGCAGAGTCCGGGTTGACATTTAAATCTACTGAAAGTCAGCCGATTGAGGTGAAAAATAATTCTGCGCAGGCAGTGACAGTAGCTGCTTCTTCAACAGGTGCGGCGCCTGCAGTGACAATAGATCCTTCCGAACAGGAGATTCTGGCTGGTGAAAGTGCGACATTTACAGTTACACCGGCAGAAAATCTGGCAACAGATACGCCTTATCCGGATAATATTCTGTTTGCAGATAAAAATAACAGCGATAATAAGATCATAGTTCCTGTGAATGTTACGATACCTGCTCCGGCAGTGAGCAATGTTACACGCGATCCTAAAGATGGTCCTGACTTTGGAACATTGGTAGATGGATATACAGAACTTCCGGCGCCTCAGACGATCACACTGACAAATGAAGGAAATGCAGATGCTGTTCTGTCTGATGCAGTCAGCAGTACAGGCGCAGCCCAGGGACAGTATTTTGATATTACCTGGCAGGCACAGACTGTTAAGAGCGGAGATAAGGCTATATTTACAATTCAGCCAAAGATCAATCTTACAGCGAATGCGACTCCTTATACAGAAACATTTACGATTACAGATACTACAAATGGAAAGAGCATTCCGATCACTGCGACAGTTACAGTAAATTCTCCAGATCCTTCTCTGGATGTTTCAAGACAGTTAATCGATTTTGCAGCCGCAAAGAAGGGCTATAGTGAGATTGCTCCACAGCAGTTCACGGTCACGAACAATGGAAATGTGACAGTAACACTGGAACAGCCGGCACTGACAAATTTTACAGTTTCTGTTGATCCTGCACAGCTTACACTGGCACCGGGAGCAACTGCTGTTTATACAGTGCAGCCTAAGACCGGACTTGATGTGGGCGCTTATTCAGAGAATCTTAAGATTTCTTCATCTTTGGATAAATCGGTTACAGTGAATTTTCAGGTTGTGAAGGGAAATGCAGTTCTTACGAAGATCCAACAGCCGGCAGCAGTTACCGGACTTGCAAATGGAACGAAGAAGGATGCTTCCTCGCTGAAACTTCCATCTACTGTGGTGGTTGAAACAACAGAAGGAAGTATGAAAGCAGCAGTTTCATGGAATGTGAAAGAAGCTTCTTATAAGCAGTCCAGTACAGATGCTCAGAAATTTACCGTATCCGGTACCGTGACGTTACCTTCCGGAGTGGATAATGATAATAAGATCAGTCTTGCTACTTCTGTGGAAGTCAGCGTAAATGCATACAGTGCAAAAGTTGCATCTGCAGAGAATAATAAGATTACAGGCATTGATGTAAATGGAGTTTATACTACACAGACAAAGATTTCCTTTACAGCAGTTGGTGCTGGAATGGATAATAATTCTCCGAAAAAAGGAGACACCCGTTATGTTCCGCAGAGCTGGACAGTCATTAATACAAATGTCTGGAACGCCGCACCATATACTGCGTCTTTTGGACTGGCACAGAGTGGGGATTATACGCTGAAAGTTGCTTTTGCACAGCAGCAGTATGATGGAAGCAGCTGGAAAGCAACAGGAACAATGGATACCAGACAGGTATCTTTCAGCATCGCAAAAGCCAAAGTGACTGCTCCTGGAACAAATCTTACACCTGCAGCGAACAGAAAGAGTTCCGTAAAAACAGGTGATAATACACCAATCCTTCCATTTGTATGTATCCTGATCATTGCGGCAGGTGCGATTGGCGGAGTGGTATTTTACAAAAAGAAAAACAAAAAATAAAAAAGAAATGAAAAACGATAAAAGTTTTGTTAGCACTCATTTAAAATGAGTGCTAATTTTTTCTTGACTTTTGGAAAAAAGGGGATTAGTATATAGAAAAACGAAAAAAAAGAATCTAAGGAGTGTGGATAATATGGCTGAAAAGCACGGAAATTTATCAATTAACAGTGAAAACATTTTTCCTATCATAAAGAAATGGCTGTATTCTGACCATGATATTTTTGCTCGAGAACTGGTATCCAATGGTTGCGATGCCATTACAAAATTAAAGAAACTTGAAGTGATGGGAGAATATGCTTTCCCGGATGATTATAAACCGGCAGTGCAGGTCGTTGTAGATTCTGAAGCAAAGACTTTGAAATTTATCGATAATGGTATTGGTATGACTGCTGATGAAGTAGAGGAATATATTACACAGATCGCATTTTCCGGTGCAACAGAATTTCTGGAGAAGTATAAAGATAAAACAACGGATGACCAGATGATCGGTCATTTCGGACTGGGATTCTATTCTGCATTTATGGTAGCAGATGAAGTGCATATTGATACTCTTTCTTTTAAAGAAGGTGCAACAGCAGTACACTGGACATGTGATGGTGGTACAGAATATGATATGCAGGATGGGGACAGAACAACAGTTGGTACAGAGATTACGCTGTTTCTGAATGATGAAAGCCTGGAGTTTTGTAATGAATATCGTATGCGTGAAGTCATTGAGAAATATTGTTCTTTCATGCCGGTAAATATTTATCTGTCTAATGCAAATGCAGAGCAGGAATATGAGACAATCGACGAAGCTGATCTGAGGGATGACGATGTTGTTGTTGAGCATATTCATGAAGATGCAAAGACAGAAGAAAAAGAAAATGATAAGGGTGAAAAAGAAGTTGTAGAGGTTTCTCCTGCACGTGAGCGTGTAAAGATCAACAAACGTCCGGTATCTTTAAGTGATCCGAATCCGTTGTGGATGAAACATCCGAATGAGTGCTCTGATGAGGATTATAAAGAATTCTACCGTAAGGTATTTATGGATTACAAAGAGCCATTGTTCTGGATCCACCTGAACATGGATTATCCGTTTAACCTGAAAGGTATTTTATATTTCCCGAAGATTAATACAGAATATGATTCTATTGAAGGAACGATTAAATTATACAATAACCAGGTATTTATCGCAGATAATATTAAAGAAGTTATTCCGGAATTCCTGCTGCTTCTCAAAGGCGTGATCGATTGTCCGGATCTGCCGCTGAATGTCTCCAGAAGTGCACTGCAGAACGACGGATTTGTACAGAAGATCTCAGAGTATATCTCCAAGAAAGTTGCGGATAAACTGACAGGAATGTGCAAGACAGACCGTGAATCATACGAGAAATACTGGGATGATATCAGTCCATTTATTAAATTTGGATGCATTAAAGACAGCAAGTTCTCTGAAAAACTGCATGACTACATTCTGTTTAAAGATGTTGACAATAAATATCTGACATTGAAAGACTGTATCGAGCAGAATAAGAAAGAAGATGCAGCTGAGTCTGACGATACAAAGAAAGAAGATGCTGAGAATAAGGAGAATGCAGAGAAGAAAGAGCCTGAAAAGACAACGATCTTCTATGTGACAGATCCGGTACAGCAGAGCCAGTATATCAATATGTTCAAGGAAGCTGGTAAGAATGCAGTAATCCTTTCTCATAATATTGATACGACCTTTATTTCTCACCTGGAACAGAAAGATCAGACAATTCAGTTCAAGAGAATTGATGCAGATGTGACAGAAGAACTGAAGGGTGAAGGTGCAGCAGATGAAAATACTGCAAAAACTCTGACAGAATTATTCCGTAAGAATTTGAATATGGAGAAACTGGAAGTTAAGGCAGAGAATCTGAAGAATGAATCTGTTGCAGCAATGATGACACTTTCGGAGGAAAGTCGTCGTATGCAGGATATGATGAAGATGTACAATATGTACGGAATGGATCCTGGAATGTTTGGCGGTCAGGAAACTTTGGTGCTGAATGTGAGTCATCCGCTGGTAAAATACCTTGCGGAAAATCAGGAGTCTGAACATGCAGCAGTAATCTGCCAGCAGTTATATGATCTTGCAATGCTGAGTCATAAACAGTTATCGCCAGATGAAATGACCAAATTTGTACAGAGAAGCAATGAAATTCTGATGCTTCTTACAAAATAAAAGCAAAAATTTAAAGACAATATAAAAAGAATCCCGAATATTTTCTTTTATGTGGAAAAAATTCGGGATTTTTTTATATTTTGTTGACAAAAAACAATAAATTATATATGCTGAAATTGTATGGCGAACCTATGATTTTGTAGTTATAACATGAATAGTGTGACTCTTAAAATGTCGTTTTTTTTCGAAGAACCACGAGTTTGGTATGTAAAAGAAAAATAAGAAAAAATTGTCGTATAATAATGACAAAACAAGAAAAGGCGGAGGGAGAGCACATGAGAAAAGTATATCGATTAATCAGACAGCTGGGAATGACCTCAAAATATAAAGGATATTATTATGTTGCCGAAGCAGTAATGATGTCGATGGAACTTCAGGATTATCCAATTAAGATCACGAAGGACATCTATCCATATCTGGCAAAAAAATTCAAATCAACACCAGTTAATATTGAACATGATATTCGGACGGTCATTAATGTATGTTGGACAGCTAATAAAGAAACGATGGATCGAATCGCAGGTTATCCTCTTCGCTACAGACCTACAAACAGTGAGTTTGTAGATATGCTGGCATATTATCTCATCCAGACAGAACTGGATGCAGAAAATGCAATTGAGGAAGCCAAAAAGAATCTTACAGCCTGTCAAAATCCAATCGATGTTTTTGAAAAAATTTCGGAATTGCAGAATCCCATGTGATTTCAGGGTGTCTGTCCAGAAGAAATGTATCGGAAGAAATTCCGGTCGTACAGAATAATTCGTTGTTTTTATATTGAAGGTTTAAATTTAATCCGCGAATCTGATCAGTAGAAATCTGAAAAGAAGAATCTGCAAATAATAGTGAATACTGAGCCGGAGACAGCTGAAAAACGATTCGAAACTGTATTGGCAGTAATTTGCCGCGTATGATTGAAAAACAGTAAGATTTCAGCTCTTTCCAGGGACAGTAATCTGAATCATTAAAATTCATATTTTGCACGGTATCCGTGTCAAAAAAATCTTTGTGGATTTTTCCGTCAATTGTGAAGTTACTGAAAGTAGTAATGGATGCTTCTACCAGAGAAAAAGAATCGAAGGTATCTCCGATCAGTAACTGATTCATGAAGCTTTTGACATCGTTGATTTTAAGTGCAAGCATTTTTGAACTCCCATAATTTAGTGTAGTTTCCATTATAAAACAGAATCGAAAAAAAGAATAGAGTTTTTCGAAAAAGTCTTTTCAAATATGTAGCTATATGGTAATATAGATGTGGTATTCGATACTACATATTATGGAAAAGAGGACGATATAATTGAGCTATAAAATTGTCATAGATAGTTGTGGGGAATTATTGGATGAGTGGAAAAAAGATCCTCGCTTTGAGTCGGTAGCACTGACTTTGAGCGTTGGTGGTGAAAATATTATAGATGATGAAAATTTTGACCAGGCTTCTTTTTTAAAAAAAGTAGCTGACTGCCCGGAATGCCCAAAATCGGCATGTCCGTCACCGGAACGCTATATGAGGGCGTTTGACTGTGATGCGGATCACGTATATGCAGTTACGCTTTCAGCAGAACTTAGTGGCTCGTATAACAGTGCTGTTCTGGGAAAAAGTCTTTTGCAGGAAGAAAATCCTGGTAAGCAGATTTATGTGTTTAATTCGAAATCGGCATCTGTCGGACAGTCCCTGATTGCGATGAAAATACAGGAATGTGAAGAAGCTGGGTATTCATTTGAGAAAGTAATTGAGACAGTAGAAGCATATATTGCTGACCAGCACACGTTTTTTGTTCTGGATAATCTGGAAACGCTTCGCAAAAATGGAAGACTCAGTAAGGTAAAAGCTCTTGTGGCAAGCGCATTAAAAATCAAACCTGTCATGGGCTCTACAGATGAAGGAGCAATCTGTCAGCTGGATCAGGCAAGAGGCATGAACAAAGCTCTTGTAAAAATGGCTCAGAACATTGTAGACAAAACAAAAGACAGTGAAAATAAAATCCTTGCAATTTCTCACTGCAACTGCAGGGAGAGAGCAGTGCTTCTGAAGAATGCACTGGAAGAGAGAATGCCTGTAAAACATATCGTTATTTTGGATACTGCGGGAGTAAGCAGTATGTACGCTAATGATGGCGGTGTGATTGTAGCTGTATAAGCCCTTCCCTTTTGTGTGAGAGTGTGATATAATAACAAAAGTTTAAGCTTATACAATAAAGGAGATTCTTGGAATGAGTCAGAAAAAAGTAGACAGCTATAAGGCAGGCAAAGCAGGCCGCTCAAAAGCATCCAGAAAAGAAAAACTGATTGACAAACTGGAAATTCTTGCATGGATTGCAATCTGTGTGGCAATGGTTGGATGGATTGGATTTTCCGCGTATGCAAAGATCGAGACAAAACAGGAGTCTGTTGTTACAGAGACAGTAATGGATACTTCTGCAATTGATAATTATGTTTCGGATCTTTCGTCTGATGTACAGTAAAAATGAAAATGAGATAATAAAAAACCCCGGTTTTCACCGGGGTTTTTTATTGAATGGTTTGAAAGGTTATTACAACCTTGAAGTATCAGAATTATAATTTTGTAACGTTAGCAGCCTGCATTCCGCGAGCGCCTTCTGTTAAAT
>OLNL01001266.1_pt1 | contig 23995 bp, 19 predicted proteins | sample 1672181 | NCBI WGS metagenome assembly OLNL01 (sample SAMEA3136656, study PRJEB25190) | human gut metagenome | biome: human gut; feature: human-associated habitat; material: faeces | place: Austria | collected 2013
GTTGCAAGTCCTAACTCATTTTTTGTCTTTACTTTAACAATTTTTTCACAATCTATTCCGAGTTCCCGAAGCAGTATTTCCGGTGTATATGCGATACCTGCCCCGTCATAGATCAATTTATTACACCCCATACTAAGTTCCTCTGTTACCGGTCCCGGTATGGCAAAAACACTTTTTCCCTGATCAAGTGCCCACTGTGCAGTGATCAATGAACCACTTTTTTCTCTTGCTTCAACGATCACAACAAGATCCGCCAGTCCGCTGATAATTCTGTTTCTTGCCGGAAAAAAATAATTTCTTGCCCGCGTCCCCGTCGGCTGTTCACTGAGTATACCACATTTTTCTCGCAGAATTCGCTGATAAAGTGCTCTGTTACCCGAAGGATAACAGATATCAACGCCATTTCCAAGTACCGCCCATGTGCCTCCTTCTCCTTCCAGTGCACCTCTGTGTGCCTCAGTATCAATCCCATATGCCATCCCACTTAATATTTGCACTCCTTCTTCACTGAGTCTCCTGGCATAACGAAACGCCTGCATACGCCCGTATGGACTGGCTGCCCTGGCTCCGACGATTGCAACTGCCGGTCGTCGTGGATCCGGTAATGTTCCCCTGACATATAAAATCTCCGGCATTCCCTCATAATGCAGAAGTTTCTGCGGATATTCCGGACTTTCTTTCGAAATCTCACGCACAAACATTTCCGTGTCACTTTTTCTGATGTTAAGAGTTCCTTCCATATAAATTATCACTCCTCTTCAGATTTTATACCCTGATTAATTCCAGTATTTTTTGTCAAATGCCCGATAGGATAACGCTTCTGCTATGTGATGTCTGTGAATACTTTCTGTCGCTTCCATATCTGCGATTGTCCGTGCCACCTTTAGAATCCTGTGATAGGCACGGGCACTGAACGGCATATTCTGAAATGCCATCTTCAAAAGCTGCCGGGCGTCTTTTTCCATCTTGCAATATTTCTCAATCTGAGCACCACTTAATTCTCCGTTAAACTGAATTCCTTCTATTTTATATCGTTCTCTCTGAATATCCTGTGCGCAGATAACCCGCTCTCTGATCGTTTGTGTACTCTCCCCTTTTCGTCCACTGCTCAGTCCTTCAAAATCTACCGGGGACACTTCAGCACAAAGATCCAGTCTGTCCAGAAGCGGCTGACTTATTCTTCCCAGATACTGCATTACCTGTGCCGGTGTACACCGACATCTGTTCATATCCGGATAATGACCACAGGGACATGGGTTCATTGCCGCACACAACATAAAATCTGCCGGAAAATCATACGTCCCATATACTCTGGAGATACGTATCACCTTGTCCTCCAGTGGCTGTCTGAGAATCTCCAGGCTTCTTCTGGAAAACTCTGGCATCTCATCCAGAAACAATACACCTCTGTGTGCCAGTGTGATCTCCCCTGGTCTGGGATTTCGGCCACCACCAGCCAGAGCCTGTGCTGAACATGTATGATGCGGACTGCGAAAAGGTCTTTCTCTGATCAGAGGATCTCCTCTCGAGAGCAATCCGGCAATACTGTAGATTTTTGTCAATTCCAGCCCTTCATCAAATGTAAGTGCCGGCATAATTCCCGGAATTCTTCTCGCAACCATCGTTTTTCCTGCCCCCGGAGGCCCGATCATAAGCAGATTGTGAAAACCGCTGACTGCAATCTCCACGGCTCGTTTCAGACTTTCCTGTCCTCGAATATCACTGAAATCCAGTTTTTCTTTACCCGGAGATTCTATTGTTTTTCCCACTTCTTTTCTATAAGAATCAGGACTTTGCACATAGCGTATCATTTCCTGCAGATTGCGAACTCCAATCACCTTCATATCCGGTATCAGTGTCGCTTCCCGGAGATTCTCATATGGAACAACACAAAACCGGCACTTTTCCTCCCTCGCCCTGATGATTATAGGCAAAATCCCTGATATTGCATGAATTTCTCCATTAAGGCTTATTTCTCCGGCCATCATCACCCTATCCAGCTGTTCCGATTTCAGAATATCCGACGCCGCCAAAACAGCTGCTGCTAACGGAAGATCAAATCCAGCTCCTTCTTTCTTAATATCAGCCGGAGCAAAATTCACGGTAATTCTCTTCGGTGGAAGTGCAATACCGTTATTCTTCAATGCCGTTCTGACACGATCCTGTGCTTCCTTTACCTGTGCCGAAGGAAATCCAACCATCGTAAATGTCGGCAGACCATCACTGACGTCTGCCTCCACCTGGATTGGATGAACATCCATGCCTAAAATCGCTGCTGATAGTACACTTGCAAACATAACAACCTCCTGTATGCACATGCACCTCGATCTGCACTGCTATATTTTTGATTTATAATTGTATTATGGGAATAAAAAAAGAAATGATTTTTATTATAGTCCATTTTGCTCCGTATTGCAATAGCACATTTCGGACTGTTTTATAATTACAGAAAATGAAGGAGGTATAAGAATGAAATTTCAACGAATTCAGGATCTGCGTATAGATTCCGATCTCTCTCAGAAGAAAATTGGTGAAATTCTTCATATCAGTCAGCGTTCTTATTCTCATTATGAAACAGGATCTCGTAATATTCCAATTGAAATGCTGATCCGCCTCGCTGATTATTATGATACCACCATTGATTATCTGGTTGGAAGAACCGATAACAAAGAACCGATCAAATGACGCAGAAAGCGAGTCAGTTTCCCTGACTCGCTTTCTGTTCTTCCCACTCAGCAATCTTTGAAATATTTGCAAGCTCATATTCATTGAAAATAGAATTCTGTTCGGCATCAAAAGTGTCCGGATCTATCGTACCCTGATACCAGGATTTACTGTTAAAATAATCCGCAATATAATCTGTTACAAACTGACGTCCATGGCGTGCATAGATTTCATTCTTTGCAAGTTCCAGCTGATCTGAACTATATGCTGAAATCTCCTCATCTGTCAGATAACGATTACTGCTCTCCGGGAAGAAATATTCTCCTGTCTCAGCCGTATTCTGTGCCTGCTCGGCCGGCGTTGGTGTAACCGTCGGATCCGGTTGCAGCTGTACCTGTGTTCTGCTCATAATACAACTTACATTTGGATATACAGAAGAAACTGGTTCTGCTGTCGTCGCACGCAGATATAATTGACCATTGTCAAATGTCAGATTTCCTGAAGCTGCATTTCCCGCTGTATCTGTAAAGGAAAATGCTGCCGCAGTTCCGGCCACTTCCGCAGTTACATCAGCAGAAACAGACTGTGTCTGTCCTGCATCTGTCTGGCTGAAGCTGAATGATACACTGTCCTGACTGATATTATATATATTAATTGTCACAAGTCCATCTGTGCTATACCAGTAATCCCAGAAATCATCCGGATTAAAACTTACTTTTTCTTTTGGTATCGGCGTTGGTGTCGCTGTTGGCCTCGGTGTCGGACTCGGAGACGGTGTCACAGGAACTTCCGTAGGTGCTGCTGTCGGCAGACTTTCCAGCGCTGCCATTGCTTCTTTCTTCTTTTGTGCCTCTCTCTCACTTTTCTGAAATCCTGCCAGAAGAAGTGCTGCTGCACTGAACATGATAAATATTGAGACCAAAATCACCAGCAGTACCCTCAGTCTGTTTTTTCTTCTCATTCGCTCACCTCTGTTATTGCTTTTGTACTTTATTTTTTCTCTTTAATAATACCTTTTCTGTATGCGTCAAGCAACTGTCGCAGTTCACCGATACGTTCTTTCAGAGCTCTTCCTGTGTCTGTATCCCCTACTAAACGACGTTTGGATGTATAATGTACGGATACTCTGTTGGATACAATATCACTTTCTTTAGATATTGCCTGCTCCTTGGATGTAAAAGGCTCATGTGCCGTCAGCACCAGGCCATAAGAATTGTAGATCAGCGTATATCCGGCAATTCCTGTTACTTTCTGATAAGCTTTGCAGAATCCTCCATCAATAACAATTACTTTCCCATTGCATTTGACCGGACTCTCACCATCCCCCTGATGCACAGGAACATGTCCATTGATGATATGGCCGGTTTCCGGATCCAATCCAAATTCCCGTATCATTCCATCTACTACTTTTTCATTTTCAAGAAGATGATAATACGCACCTTTTGTTTCTTTGTGAGTTTCCTTATCCGCAATAAAATATCGTTCAAATGTAGTCATTTTATCCTTGCCAAATAGCGGCGAAGACGGACTTGCCCAGATAAACCACAAAATATCTCTGCCCTTACGCTGTTCTTCTCTGTCAACCGCATAAAATGCTCTCCGCACATATGCCTCCAGAACGTCATACAATTCACGTCCCTTATAAGTTTTTCCGTAAATCTGAATTTCCTTCAGACTTCCGTCTTCATTTAATGGAATACATCCATGAAACAGAAGATTTCCATTATATATCTTATAAAGTCCACCTTTGTCCAGCAACAACCGCATATGATTCTGCAATTTTTCGCAGTTTCGGAATGCAGTTTCCAGACGTTCCATCACATCCAGTTCTCCCGGAGTAAGTTCATACGGATGCTTCCAGTCAATCGTTGGAAATTCTGTATCAAGCATTGGATATTCTTTTCCATCTGCCAGTGTAACCGTACCTTTTTCCGGATTGATCCGGTGCAGCAGACATCTGTCTTCCATATGAAATTCTTTATGTCTTCGAAGCAGCTGTCCCTCCAGCTTAAACTGAATGATTGCAATTGCTTTATGCATCTTCTGTCCAAGTTCTTTTTCCAGTGCATTATAATTAGATGTTCCCTTCATTTCAAAAGCAGTACACGGATCATCTTTATATACTTCCATTGCAAATGTCGCAAGCGGAAGCATATTAATTCCGTATCCATCTTCCAGAATATCCAGATTTCCATAGCGGATACTGTTACGAAGCACCGTTGCTATACAGGCTCTCTGCCCAACTGCTGCCCCCATCCATACTACATCATGATTTCCCCACTGGATATCCAGAGAATGATACTGTATCAGACGGTCCATGATAAAATGCGGGCCCGGGCCTCTGTCAAAAATATCACCCAGAATATGCAGATGATCTACAACCAGTCTCTGTATCAGTTCTGCAAGTGCAATGATGAAATTCTCTGCACGGCCAATTTCAATGATCGTATTGACAATAGAATCATAATAAGCTTCTTTGTCGAGCACTTCCGCCTTTTCTGTGATCAATTCTTCAATAACATACGCATAATCCGGAGGTAATGCCTTACGTACCTTGGATCTTGTATATTTGGACGCTGTAGTCTTGCAGACTTCGATCAAACGGTACAAAGTAATCTTGTACCAGTTCTCCATATCTTCCTCTGTCTTTTTGACCAGCTGTATTTTTTCTTTCGGATAATAAATCAGTGTAGCCAGCGCCCTCTTGTCATTATTGCTCAGTGTATGGCCAAACACATCATCGATTTTTTTGCGTACAGCACCAGAACCATTGCGAAGTACATGCGAAAAAGCCTCATATTCTCCATGCAGATCCGACATAAAATGTTCTGTCCCTTTTGGCAGGTTCAGAATCGACTGCAGATTAATGATCTCAGTAGAAGCCTTTCCGATCGTCGGATAGAGTTCCGCAAGTCTCTGTAAATACCTTAACTCCTCTTTTTTCATAATTGTCTCCTTTTCGCTATGGTAACATACCCGGCTTTTCTATCGGTAATCCCCATTTTTTATAAATGATATCCATTCAGGCAATCACACCGTCAAACAATGAAAACTGATTAGACTGTGGAATATCTCCAAAGATTCCCAGATCATCCATCAGATCGATAACCGTCTTGCTGACCTTTGTCCGGTCTCTGAAATCATCCTTCGACAGGAATTTTCCCTGTTTGGCAGCATCTACGACTGCCTCGGCAGCTTTATCCCCCATTCCGTCAATACAGTTCAATGCGGGCATCAGTTTGCCGTCAATGATCTGAAAACGATTTGCCTTGGCACGGTAAAGATCGATTGGCATGAACTCCAGACCTCGTGCATACATTTCCTGTACAATACGCATATCTTTGATCGTATCCTGTTCTTTCTTTGACGCTGCATCGCCCTTTTTGCGAAGTTCTGCAAGATAGAAATCTAACCTGTCACGTCCCATACACATCGTTTCATATGAAAAGGCCGTTGCACGGATACTGAAAAATGCCGCATAATATGCAAGGGGTTTAAATACTTTAAACCAGGCAATACGCCATGCCATCATAACGTATGCTGCTGCGTGTGCCTTCGGGAACATATATTTAATCTTTTTACAGGACCAGATATACCATTCCGGAACATTGTGTTCACGCATGGTAGCTTCCCACTCTTCGCGCAGACCTTTTCCTTTACGTACAGCTTCCATGATCGTAAAGGCAAGGCTGCTTTCTACCCCCATGCTGATGAGATAGATCATAATATCATCTCGTGTACAGATTGCAGTAGAAATCGTTGCTTTTCCTTCTTCGATCAATGTCTGTGCATTTCCCAGCCATACGTCTGTACCATGAGACAATCCGGCAATACGTACCAGGTCAGAAAAATATTTCGGTTTCGTATCAATAAGCATCTGCATGGCAAAATCTGTACCAAACTCCGGTACACCCAGACATCCGAGCTTGCAGCCTCCAATATCCTCCGGTTTGATTCCCAATGCATCCGTACTTGCAAATAAAGACATAACTTCCTTGCTGTCCAAAGGAACATCACGGGCACTTAAGCCTGTCAGATCCTCCAGCATACGGATCATTGTCGGATCATCGTGTCCGAGAATATCCAGTTTCAAAAGGTTTCCATCAATAGAATGGTAATCAAAATGTGTTGTGATAATATCACTGTTCTCATCGTTTGCCGGATGTTGTACCGGCGTGAACTTTTCAATTTCCACACCCACTGGAAGGACAATGATTCCACCCGGATGCTGGCCGGTCGTTCGCCGGATACCGGTACATCCCTGCACAATACGGTTGATCTCACAATAACGTTTGTGCTGTCCCCGTTCCTCATAATAATTCTTCACATAACCAAATGCCGTCTTCTCCGCAAGTGTACCAATCGTTCCGGCCTTAAAGGTCTGCCCTTTGCCAAAGATAACCTCTGTATATCGATGTGCATTCGCCTGATACTCACCTGAAAAGTTAAGGTCAATATCCGGTTCCTTATCTCCCTTGAATCCAAGGAATGTTTCAAAAGGAATATCAAAGCCTTCCTTACTCATCTTAGCGCCACACTTCGGGCATACTTTATCCGGCATATCGCATCCGGCCATACCTCCGAATTTCTTGACTTCCGGCGAATCAAAGTCACTGTATTTACATTCCGGACACAAATAATGCGGTGGCAGAGGATTTACTTCTGTGATACCAGACATAGTTGCCGCCAGTGAAGAGCCTACTGATCCTCGCGAGCCAACCAGATAACCATCTTCATTAGATTTCCATACCAGTTTCTGCGCGATGATATACATAACAGCATATCCATTGGAAATAATAGAATGCAACTCCTTGTTCAAACGGTCTTCTACAATCTTTGGAAGATTTTCACCATACATCTCATGTGCACGGTTAAAACAGATATCTTTCAGATCCTGATCCGAATTTTCAATAACCGGTGGAAATTTATCCGGATGAATCGGAGAGATCTTCTCGATCATATCTGCAATCTTGTTGGTATTGGTAATAACCACTTCTTCTGCTTTTTCACTTCCCAGATAAGAAAATTCTTCCAACATCTCTTCTGTAGTGCGCAGATATAGAGGTGCCTGATTATCCGCATCTGAGAATCCGTTTCCGGCCATAATGATCCGGCGATAGATTTCATCCTGTGGATCCATAAAATGTACGTCACAGGTGGCAACAACCGGTTTCTTAAACTGATCTCCAAGTTTTACGATTTTCTTATTAAGTTCAATCAGATCCTCATTGGATTTCACACGATCATTTTTTTCATCTGCGATCATAAATGCATTATTTCCAAGTGGCTGAATTTCCAGATAATCATAAAAATTGACCAGTCTGGCAATTTCCGGTTCCGGTGCATTTCGAAGAAGTGCCTGATACAATTCGCCAGCTTCACAGGCACTTCCGATCAGAAGTCCCTCTCTGTGTTCCAGAAAAAGGCTCTTCGGTACACGTGGACGACGTCTGTAATATTTCAGATGTGACTGGCTGACCAGTTTATAGAGATTCACACGTCCGGTCTCATTTCTCGCCAAAATGATCGCATGATATGTCGGCAGCTTCTTAATTGTATTCACAGATACATTTCCCTGCTGGTTCAGCGTATCCATATCAAAAATGTCTCGTTCTTTTAACATTTCCACAAACCGTACAAAAATCTCAGCCGTACATGCTGCATCGTCCACTGCTCTGTGATGATGGTCCAGAGACACTCCGACAGCCTTGGCAACCGTATCCAGTTTGAATCGGTTCAGTGCCGGCAGAAGGAAACGTGCCATACCAACCGTATCCACATATGTATACTCCTGCGGCAGCCCCTGTCGTTTGCAGTTTTCTATAATAAAACCCATATCAAAGTCCGCATTATGGGCCACCATGACAGCTCCCGCGCAAAATTCAAGGAACTGCGGAAGTATTGTCTGAATATCCGGTGCATCCATAACCATGGAATCATTAATACTTGTCAACTGTTCAATTCTGTACGGAATTGGTACCTTTGGATTCACAAACGTCGAAAAACGGTCTGTGATCACACCATTTTCGACTCTCACAGCACCAATCTCTATAATCTGACATGTAAGCGGTGAAAATCCTGTTGTCTCAATATCAAATACAACAAATTTACCATCAATCGGCTGTCCCTGACTGTTGGTAACAATGCCTTTCATATCATCAACAAGATATGCTTCCATACCATACAGGACTTTAAAATCTGAATCTTTCGGAACACATCCTCCCCATGCATCAAAACAGTGGTTTGCCTCCGGGAAAGCCTGTACAACACCATGGTCTGTAATTGCGATTGCCTTGTGCCCCCATTCGTAAGCTCGTTTTACCAGATCCTTTGCAGTCGTAACACCATCCATATCACTCATTTTGGTATGGCAGTGCAGTTCCACTCGCTTCTGTGGGCTGGTATCCATTCTGGTACTACGGAAATCTGCAATTTTCTTAATTCCAGATATTGATCCGATCGTCAACTCACTGTCAAATCGGTCAATCGTTGTTACCCCTTTAAATTTCAAAAAGGCACCTTTTTTGACAGATTCCGTAATCTCAGGTACCTGTTCATTTCTCAAAAACATTTTGATCACAATAGAATCTGTAAAATCTGTTACCGGAAAGATCAGGATTGTTTTTTCATTACGGATCTCACGTGCTTCCACATCTATAACCTGTCCACGGATGATGACTTCTCCCATCTCACCGGTAATGGATTCCAGATCAATGGTATCTCCCTCAAAATCTCTTCCATAGATCACATCCGGATTACTGTCTTTGCGGAATCCTCCATGAAACTCTCCACGCTGGCTTTTCTTCTCAAATGTTTTTGGTTTCTGTTCTGTTTTATTAGTCTTCGCTTCTGCCTTTTTGCCATCCTTTACTTCCGTCGCAGCCGTTTCTTCCTCTTTCTCATCCTGCAGCGGCTCCGGTGTCAGTTTTGCATGTTTCAGCACATTCGCCACTTCCTGTCGAATCTGCAGTGCTGCATTTTTGCGATATTTGCTCTCTTCTGCCTCTACGAACTGCAGGTTGATCTTAAGATTCATTCCGCATCGTTCACAAAAAACTTTTTCCAGATATTCCACCAGAATCCCGCTTTTTTCTCTGGATATCACAGAATCAGGTAAAGTCAGATCCATCTGCTCATCTGATGGAAAAGCAATCTGTGCACGCTTAAAAAGATTGTATTCAAGCATATTGAAGTTCTTCAGTTCCACTTCCATACTGGAACGATAAACTTCCAGAAAATTGGCCGGGGAATACTGTCTGGAAAGATGAAAACGTTCAATCACTGTTACCTGTATTTCAAGGCCGGAAAAGCACTGTCTCTCAATCTGATCTTCCAGTGCCATAATATATTTCTTGTGGATCCAGCGTTCACTATGAATATAAACCCACAGTCTCGTCTTCGCTGGATTGCAGGAAACTTTTGATACAGTTACCATCTCCAGCCATTCATGCAGCTGGTCTTTTACTTTTAAATTGGGAAATACATCGAAAAATTCTTTCTCCACACTCTATGCCTCTCTTATCCCTCCCAGTGAAGCAGTTCCTCTCTTAAAGTATCCAGAAGCTGGTCTTCCGGTACTTTCTTCACAATCTCACCTTTTTTGATCAGCAGACCGACACCAACACCTCCGGCAATCCCAATATCTGCTTCCTTTGCTTCACCAGGTCCATTCACCACGCACCCCATAACAGCAACTTTAATGTCCAATGGGATATCCTGTACCATTGCTTCTACTTTATTTGCAAGCCCGATCAAATCAATACGTGTACGTCCACATGTCGGACAAGAAACAACTTCTACGCCACCTTTACGCAATCCCAGTGTCTTAAGGATCCGTTTGGCAGATTTTATTTCTTCCAATGGCGCGCCCGTCAAAGAAACACGAATCGTATCTCCGATTCCCTGTGAAAGAATGATTCCAAGTCCTACGGCAGATTTGATATTTCCAGAATACAGAGTTCCCGCTTCTGTAATACCAACATGAAGCGGATGATCTGTTTTTTCTGCAATCAGCTCATGTGCTTTGGCACACATCATAACATCCGAAGATTTGATACTGATCACAAGATTGTCATACCCCATCTCTTCAATGATACGTACTTTATCCAGTGCACTCTCCACCAGTCCTTCTGCTGTTACACCATGGTATTTTTCTACCAGCTCTTTTTCCAGAGAACCACTGTTGACTCCTACACGGATTGGTATATTTCGCTCTTTTGCAACATCCACAACTGCCTGAATACGGTCAGTACTTCCGATATTTCCAGGATTGATACGAATTTTATCTGCACCGTTTTCCATTGCGGCAATCGCCAGTCGATAATCAAAGTGAATATCTGCCACCAATGGAATGTGAATCTGCTTTTTGATTTCTTTCAGTGCCTGCGCAGCTTCCATAGTCGGCACTGCACAACGGATAATATCACATCCGGCTGCTTCCAGCTCCAGAATCTGGCGGACAGTTGCCTCCACATCTTCTGTCTTTGTATTCGTCATAGACTGAATCAGAATTGGATTACCTCCACCAATCTTTTTATTTCCTATCTGTACAACTTTTGTATGATCACGATACATGCTCTTCTCTCCTTTTTGACGAAAAAGCGGAGCTGTTATTTTCAAACAGCCCCTCTTGTATTTCAGTGCTGAATTTCCAACAGTTTAGCCTTCAGGTCATTTTCCATTCTGACCATTTCAGCTTCCGCTGCCTGGCGTTTTTCTCTGCCCTCTTTCTGAATCTTCATTACATCATCCAGCGTCTGAATCAGATCTGCATTGGTTTTCTGAAGTGTTTCCATATCCACAATACCACGTTCCGATTCTTTTGCTGTCTCTACCGATGCCATATGCAGTTTCTCTGCATTTTTTCGAAGGAGTTCATTTGTAAGATCCGATACCTGGCTCTGTGCCTGCGCTGCCTCTGTTGAATGTGCAATGCCAAGTGCCAGTACCATCTGGCTTTTCCAGAGTGGAATCGTATTGACCAGTGTAGTCTGAATCTTTTCTGCCATCATCGTATCATTATTCTGGACAAGGCGGATCTGTGGTGCTGTCTGCAGTGAGATCATTCTGGTAAGTTCCAGGTCATGAAGTTTTTTCTCAAAACGGGCACATTTACTGTCCAGATCCTTAGCCGCCTGCGCGTCCTCCGGGAGTCCGGTCATTTTCGCCTTTTCTTCCAGATCATGCAGTTTGCCGTTCCTGGTCTGTGCAAGCCTCTGTTTACCAGCCTGAATATACATGGAAAGCTCTTTAAAATACAGGAGATTCTGTTCATACATTTTGTCCATCATTGCAGAATCCTTGAGCAGACGAACCTGATGTTTCTCGAGTGCATCTGCAATATGCTCTACATTCTCTTCTGCCTTATCATAACGATTTTTAAGATTTTCAAGTTTATTTGCCTGTTTTTTGAAAAAACCGAAAAATCCTTTTTCCTCTTCGGCATCAAATCCCTTCAGTTCTCCAACAACTCCTGAAAGAAGTTCTCCGACTTCACCAAGATCCTGTGCTCTTACGTTTTTCAATGCCTCATCTGAAAAATCGGCCATCTTTTTCTGTGTCCCAGCGCCATACTGCATGACCTGTGTCAGATTCTCCACATCAATCTTAGATGCAAAATCGTCCACCATCTTCTGTTCTTCCGGTGTCAGTACTGTCTGTGCCATCTTCTGCTGGACCGGATTCATTTCCGGTGCAACTTCCATCAGTTGTCCTTGTACCTGCACTTCCGGCTCCTTCTTCACTTCCGGTGCAAAATCTGGTTCCAGTGTAAGTGACGGCATCTCTGTTTCTGCCTGTTTCATTTCATCACCCATATCGTTCTCCTTATCGTGTTCTGTGGCAAATGTATTTTATACTCGTTTTTTTATAATTGCTTCTTACTGAAATCATTTCCAGTCAGTCCTTCCTGTGCAAGCATCGTATGAAGCACAGATATATCACTGGAAACATCCCACGCGGTATCCTGAAAAACTGAATCCAGGAGTTTTGCAAATGCTTCATTTAAAGTATCCAGCGTATCTTCAATTTCTTTTTTGGATGAGCGGATCGTCTCTCCCTGAATTGGCTGTCTGTCCATTTCTTCATAAGCATCCAGAAGTTTCACTGTCATAGGTAGATAATAATCCATCATTTTTTTAAGGTCCGGGATAATTTCCGGATGCTCCTCTGCCCTCTGAAAAATCTGTTCTACAATCTGTTCCATGCGGGCAATTTTAGCCGAGATCTCTTCTCCCGGGATTGCATCATTACTTGCATGGATTTTTTGAATATATGCTTCACCTTTATCCAGAACTTCCTGTACTTCCGGACTGATCTGTTTCTGCTGCTCTGTTTCCTGCTGGCGTTTTCTGCATTCTTCTTCGTTTCGCTGCTCCAGTGCCTTCTGTGTCTCTGTATACTGTCGATATGTTTCTGTGCTCGTGATCAGGCATGTTTCCTTCTGATCCGTCTGTCCTTCCAGAAACCAGCCTTTCTGAATCATAAATCTGATATCTTTTTTTACAAATTTCACACTGCGGCCCACAGCCCCTGCCAGACGTTCAAAATCACAATACGTTCTGTCTCCAAGTGCCTGTACATATTTCTTGAAGCGTTTCAATCTGCCAAGTCCTGTACAGCCTCCATAGATCATCCCCACGCCTGCCAGTGTACCAATCAACGTCACTGCTGTCGAAGTGATACCGCCGTGACCTATTACAGCCTGCAGAATCTGCACTGTCAGAAGTCCTATTGCCATACTTCCGGAAAGAAGCCCACCGAATACGATCAGCAGAATATCTTTTACCTTTTCGCCTCCGGTATTTCCGTACAGTTCCGGATGAGTTTCCTGTATTTTCTGATTCATAACTTTGTGCTCAGTTTTTTTCTGAACCGTCGCAGGATGCTCTTTCTGATATTGTTTCAGTGTATTATTAACCATCTTCGTGATGGACTGATTCAGTTCCTGATAATTGCTTGTTTTTACAGCATTTTCTATTGTTGTCTGCACTTCGCGGACTTTTTGCTCCACAAAGCTGAAATCCGTTCCGTTATCGTAAGATTTTCTGTCCATTCCGTCCTCCTGTAAACTCTCTCTTATTATAACGAAATACAAACAAAAAAACAAGGCACAGGACATCTGCCTGTACCTTGTCTTATATCTGATACAATAAATCTTATTCGATAACTTTGATCCAGCCTTCCGGAGCTTCGATGCGTCCCATCTGGATGCCGGTAAGTGTCTCGTAAAGTTTCTTTGTTGTCGGTCCCATTTCTTCCATTCCGCTTGGGAAGCAGATTTCTTTGCCATGGTCTACGATCTTGCCAACTGGTGAGATAACAGCTGCGGTTCCGCAGAGTCCACATTCTGCAAAGTCTTTTACTTCGTCCAGATATACTTCTCGTTCTTCTACCTTCAGTCCAAGATAATGCTCTGCAACATAGATCAGAGAACGACGTGTGATAGATGGAAGAATACTGTTGGACTTCGGTGTAACAACGGTATTATCCTTTGTGACAAAGATAAAGTTCGCTCCACCTGTCTCCTCTACTTTTGTTCTTGTAGCAGAATCCAGATACATGTTTTCATCATATCCCTGACGATGCGCATCCATGATAGCATGAAGACTCATTGCATAGTTCAGACCAGCCTTGATATGACCTGTTCCATGCGGTGCAGCACGGTCAAAGTCTGTGACACGGATCGTAATCGGTTTTGCGCCACCTTTGAAATACGGTCCAACCGGTGTAGTCAGAATACGGAACTGGTACTCGTCAGCCGGTTTAACACCGATAACAGGGTTACTTCCAAACATATACGGACGTACATACAGAGTTGCACCAGAGCCATATGGTGGTACATATGCTTCATTTGCCTTGATCGTCTGTACAACAGCGTCTACAAAACGGTCTTCCGGGAATACCGGCATTTCCAGTCTTCTTGCAGAATTTGCAAGACGCTCAGCATTGAGATCCGGGCGGAAAGTAACAATATGTCCGTCTTCTGTTGTATAAGCTTTCATTCCTTCAAATACAGTCTGTGCATACTGGAATACACAGGCACATTCATTCAGTGTAACATTCGGGTCTGTAGTCAGCTGTCCTTCATCCCATTTACCATCTTTGAAATTGGCAACATAACGATAATCTGTCGGAATATAGCCGAATCCGATGCTGCCCCAGTCAATGTTCTTTTTTTCCATAATATATCTTCCTCCAGTCATATGGATTTCTTTTCCAGTTACCCTTCTCAGTAACTCTTTTCATCCATTTTAGCACTTTATCGTGGTGACTTCAATGCAAAATTTGCAGAGAAAATATTTATTTTATCCTTTCATATTTCATAAAAGAATACTCCAAATCAAAATATGTCTGCTCATCGCTCTCCGCAGTTACTTTCCACTCCGGCATTTCATCCAAATTTGGGAAATAGCTGTCTGCCTCATATGCAAAATCAATTTTTGTCACATGTGCTGTATCACAGTAAGGCAAAAGCTGTTTGTATACACTGTCTCCACCAATACAGTATACTTCCTCTGACGGATATTTTTTTATTTCTTCCAGAAGTTCTTCTACAGTGTGGACAATGATCGCATCCTTGACGTTATAATCTTTGTTTCCTGTCAGGACAATATTTGTTCTGTTCTTAAGAGGCAGCCCATTTGGAAAACTTTCCAGAGTCTTACGTCCCATAACAACAACTTTTCCAGTTGTTTCCTGGCGAAACATCTTCATATCTGCCGGAATACTTACAAGAAGCTTGTTATCTTTACCGATTGCCCAGTTCTTATCTACTGCTACTATAATATTCATACTTCATTACCCTCTTCTCTACAGCAATATATTTATTTTCAAACACATCAGATTGCGATCGGAATATTTTTGATCTGTGGCCATGTCTGATAATTTTCTACTATCAGATCATCCGTTGTAAACTCATAAAAATCCCTGATCTCCGGATTCAGTTTCACAGTTGGTGCCGGATACGGAGTACGGCTGATCAGTTCTTTGATAACCGGTACGTGACGATCATAAATATGGCAGTCTGCAATCACATGTACAAGTTCACCTGCTTCCATATCACATACCTGTGCGATCATCATCAGAAGGATTGAATACTGGCAGACGTTCCAGTTATTTGCAGCCAGAATATCCTGTGAACGCTGATTCAGGATTGCATTCAAAGTAAGCTTGTCTTTCCCCGGTTCCTTCGTCACATTAAACGTCATGGAATATGCACATGGATACAGATTCATCTCATGCAGATCCTGGTGTACATAAATATTCGTCATGATGCGACGGCTGTAGGGATTATTTTTCAAATCATATAATACACGGTCTACCTGATCCATCATCCCTTCTTTGTACTGATGTTTCACCCCCAGCTGATAACCATATGCCTTACCAATGGAGCCATTCTCATCGGCCCAGCTGTCCCAGATATGACTGTGAAGATCTTTGATGTTATTTGATTTTTTCTGCCAGATCCAGAGTATCTCATCCATAGCACTTTTTAGTGCAGTTCTTCGAAGTGTCAGAGCCGGAAATTCTTTGCGCAGATCATAGCGATTCACTACTCCAAATCTCTTGATCGTGTAGGCCGATGTACCGTCTTCCCAGACTGGACGTACCTTTTCTCCTTCTGTACTGGTTCCATTTTCTATGACATCTCTGCACATATTAATAAACGTAACATCTGCTAAACTCATCTTTTTTGTTCCTCTCTTATCCCTTAGATTAATTCCTGTCTCCTACCTGTTCTTTAATCACTTTTGATGCAGGTTCATAATTGATATAAGTATAACATACCTTCCTCTCAGTTGACAATCTTTTCCCCCTTTGCTATATTTAAAGCCATGAAAATACTGATCACACTATTAAAACCATTATCTTTTATACCAGCTTTGCTTATGATGTATCTGATCTTTTCATTTTCAGCCCAGACCGGGGAGGTGTCCGGGGAATTAAGTTACAAGATCAGTTATAATATCGTAGAAATCAAAAGCGAGATTCTGCATGAAGGCAAAAGTTATGATGAGCTGAATTATGAGGCCAATTCCATTCAGTTTTATGTTCGGAAAGCAGCTCATATGACTGAATATTTTCTTCTTGCCGTGGCTGTTTCTTTCCCGCTTTATGTATATCGAGTGAGAGGGTTCTGGTTATTTCTCCTCGCCGGTATTTTCTGTGCAGGCTTCGCAGGGCTGGATGAATACCATCAATCTTTTGTTTCCGGACGAAGTCCTTCTGTCAGAGATGTCTGCATTGACAGTTCCGGAGCATTGATCGGAATCATTTTGGTTCAGCTTTTCTGCTGGTCTACCCTGCATAACCCTTCCGGCTCACACAAAAAGAAGAAAAAAACACGCAAAAAGCGCCGCAGATAACATTCTGCGACGCTTTTTGAATACTTACTCCTCTGTTTTTTCTTCTGAAGCTATATCAGCCGTTTCTGACTCGTCCGGCTTCTCTGTTTTGTCTTCGCTCTCTGACTCTTCAAGACTTGAAGCCAGTCTCGCACGTTCCGCAATACTCATCGTTTTTTTCTCTGTCGTTTTCTCCGGCTCTGCCGCTTTTTCTTCTGCCCTGGCAGCTTCTTCCATCGCACGTTTTTCTTTATCTCGTTTGATAAAATTCTTACCACCAATAAAAAGCATTACCGCTCCCACGATCAGGAAACCGATTCCTGCCGCAAAAAAGCCCCAGCTGCCACCGTCAACTCCATCGATGACATTTTTACACAATCTGTACCCTGTATACAAAAGATAACATCCTGCCAGAATCATCAGTACATAGCTTCTGGTAGGTGTCGCATTCTGTGGGGTATTTTCCTGTGAAGTCTGCACTTCGTTCTCCTTCTTTTCAGGATTCTTATTCTGTTCTTCCATCCTGCCTCTCCTCTCACGCATTTATTCAACTATTTTAGAATTTTGGTCATTATCCTGCCGTTCTTCTTCCTCTGCGTTCGCAATTTCATCAGTTTCCTTTTCTTCAGATGCTTTTGCGAGACGTCCATAAATCCTGGTCACTTCTCTCATATGATACAACGTTGTTTCCGAAATCTGATTTGCAGTAAGCCGCCATTTCCAGTTATCCCCCAATGTAGACGGAGCATTCATACGGGCTTCATTTCCAAGACACAAATAATCCTGAATCGGAATGACTGCAAGATCAGCTACACTTGAAAGTGCTGTACGTATCAGTGCCCATACACAGTCATTGACCGGCTGTTCATAACAGTTGATATATTCTCTGACAAATTTAAGATCATGTCCCTGCAGATTTTCCAACCAGCCTTTTGTGGTCTCATTATCATGTGTACCTGTATAAACTACACAGTTGTGATCATATTTGTATGGAAGATAGCTGCTATCTTCACTTCCATCAAACGCAAACTGAAGCACTTTCATTCCCGGATATCCGCTCTCTTTCAGCATTTCCAGAACACTTTCTGTCAGGAAACCAAGATCTTCTGCGATCACTCGGAGGTCTTTGATTTTTTTATCAAGTGTATGGAACAGATCCATTCCCGGACCCTTTTCCCATTTTCCCCTCTCAGCAGTTTTGTCCCCATACGGAATAGCATAATACTCATCAAATCCACGGAAATGATCGATTCTGACTACATCATAAAGTTCCAGGCAGTGTGTCATTCGCTGCACCCACCAGCCATAACCGTCTTTCTTAAGTGCCTTCCAGTCATACAATGGATTTCCCCACAGCTGTCCGGTTGCTGAAAAAGCATCTGGAGGGCATCCTGCAACTGCCTTTGGATTGTAATCTTCGTCAAACTGTAGCATTTCCGGATTTGCCCATGCGTCAGAGCTGTCCAGAGCCACATAGATTGGCACATCTCCAATGATACTGATGTCTTTCTTATTTGCATATGCTTTCAGTTTTCTCCACTGTGTGGTAAAACAGTATTGCTGGAAACGATAAAATTCTATTTCTTCTGCCAGCTCTTTTTCTGCCTCTTTTACTGCCTTTGAATGACGGTCCTTTAATTCTTCCGGCCAGTCAATCCAGCAGATTCCTTTCTGCTCATTCTTGATCGCCATAAACAGACAATAATCCTGCAGCCAGTCTTTTTCTTCTTTCAAAAATTCCGCATAATCCGGGTCCGTCTTCAGATCTGCCTTTTCATATGCTTTGCGGAGCAGTTTATATCTGGAAAGATACATTTTTTCATAATCAACATAAGATTCACTGCCGCCCCAGTCACAGGCCTCACACTCTTCTTTGGTCAGGAGTTCTTTTTTGATCAGTTCCTCCAAATCAATAAAATATGGATTCCCTGCAAATGTAGAAACAGACTGATACGGAGAATCTCCATACCCTGTCGGTCCCAGTGGAAGTATCTGCCAGTACTGCTGTCCTGCTTTTTCAAGCTGATCTACAAAATCATAGGCTTCCTTTGAAAAACATCCGATTCCATACTTTGACGGAATACTGGATATCCCCATCAAAATGCCGCTTGCTCTCATTTTATCTCCTCCAAATCTGGTAATTTTTCACAAAAAAGATTATATCAGATTTGATACATTTTTAAAATCCCTTTTTCTTCATATATACAAATACATCGTGCCAGACTTTTTCTTTTCCTTTTTCATTCAAAATTTCATGGCGCATTCCCGGATATAATTTCCCCTTCACGTCAAGATAGCCGGCTCTTCGCATGGCATGGACCGCTCCTGCAAATTTCCGTACATTTCCAAGGCACGGATCTTCCGCCCCACTGATAAACAATACAGGCATCTTTGGTCTGGTACAGGTCCATCTATGTACGTCATATGCTTTTTTCATCAGATCAAACAGTGCTATGTATGCATCATCTGTAAAAGTAAATCCACACAGATCAGACTTTGTATAAGCCTCATAAACTGCCGGATCAGAACATATCCATGCATTTTTGTTTTTCTCATCCTTAAATTTCAATGCATAAGTTCCAAAAGACATGGTTTCCAGAATTTTACTCTTATGATGTGAGCCCAGTAGTTTTCCCTGTACCTTCGCAATTGCTTTTCCAAGAGGTCTTGCTTTATTTTCACTTGGTGAACCACAGACGATCAGCATATTCATACAGTCGTCATGTTTTGCAGCAAATGCTCTTACTGCAAGTGACCCCATGCTGTGCCCGAACAAAATCAGCGGCAATTCCGGAAAATGGCGTCTGATTTCTTCATTCACCGTCAGGACGTCTTTCAGCATTGCATCTGCTCCGCCTCCATACATATATCCCAGATCCTTTTTATCCAAAACACTTTTTCCATGTCCTCTGTGATCATGAATCACTGTTATATAACCTTTATCTGTCAGATATTCCATAAATGGGATATACCGTTCTTTATGTTCACTCATTCCATGCACCAACTGAACGATTGCCCGTGGTTTTATCCCTGGTTCCGGCATCAGGCAAAGTACCGAAATCTCAAGTGTATCTGCCTCTGAAAGAAAACTTCCTTCATATTTTATCGCCATATTTTCCCTCCATCCGACCTTCGCTCTCCCCTCCTGAGCTACAGTCACTTCTCTTTTGTTTTTGCTTCTATTTTGTATTTCATTATAATCTCATTTTAGAGTCCGTAAATGACCTTGTCAAGTAACGTCGCCTTCTGCTATAATAAAAGAGTTAATGATAAGCATGCGTTTATTGCGCAACAATACGGTTACAATTTCAAACGTAACCAGGCAACTTCATAAGGAGGAAGTATGGATACTAATAATCAGGAAGTATATGAAGAACAATCCGCTGCTCCGAGACGTAAGAAAAAAAAGAAAAAAGGGTGGATCATTTTTCTGATCATCCTCATTCTTGCTGTCGCCGGCGGCACTGGATTTTATTTTATGCAACGCCAGAAACCAATTTCCGCAACAGAAGATTTTCTGGAAAACATGCGCGCCATGAACTTTGACGGAATGAAAAACCTTCTGCAGAGCAATGATATGTCTGCTCTTGACAATGCAGATATCACCAGTGATGCTTACTCTTCATTTTTCAAGAAGATCAATGAGAAGATGACCTACAAAATCGGCAAAACCAATTTTCATATTCAGAACGGCACTGCATCTGTAACTGTTCACATCAATTACATTGATGGTGCAGATATTTACAAAGAAACCATCTCAGAATTTCTGAAACAGATTGTTTCCACAGCATTTTCCGGCACGACTTTAACCGAAGAAGAAACACAGCAGAAACTAGCTTCACTTCTGGAGGAAAAGTCAGGTAGCGTAGAAGATAAATTCACATCCATCGACATCACTTATCCGTTAATAGAAGCAGATAGAAAATGGAAAATTGTTTCTCTGGATGCCGACACCGTAAAAGTTATGTCTGCAAACTTCACAAACGTTCAGGATGAGATCAATCAATCCCTGGCTGAAATGAACAATTCAGAAAACGCAGGTGTCGAAGCAACTGTCACACCAGCTGAAACTACCAGCATTGATATGGACAATGATCATTTCACACTTCGCCTGAAAGAATTTCGTGTCACACAGGCAATTGATGATTCTGACTGTCTGTTATTGTACTGTGACTATACAAACAACAGCAGTTCCTCATCCAGTGCATTAGTTGATGTTCAGCTTTCTGCAAAGCAGAATGGAGAAAAGCTTTCACCGGCTGTTCCAAAAGAAGATGAACCTGCGATTGACAATTATATTGCCGAAGTAGAACCAGGAAGTACAGTGACCGTCTGCTACGCATTCTCTCTGAATGATAAATCTGATGTTACTCTGGAAGCATCTGAAGCATTTGCTTTCGGTGGGGGCAATGTCACTTCACAGACAATTAAATTACAGTAAAAAAATATTCGCGGCAGAGCAGATCTGTCGCGAATATTTTTTTATTATCCTGCCATACTAGCACTATGAAAGGATGGTGACTTATGGGAAATAAATTTTTACAATACTTTTCACTGACACTCACTGTAATCGGTGCCATCAACTGGGGACTGATTGGTTTTTTCAACCTGAATCTTGTGGCTCTTCTTTTTGGAAGTATGAGTTTGCTTTCCAGAATCATCTATGGACTGGTCGGCCTTTGCGGGCTCTATCTGCTTTCTTTTTATGGTCTGGTTGAACAGGACAGAACTTCTTCCTGATCAGCATGCTTCCAGGGCTATCTTCATCATATTTTCAAAAGACTCCTGTCTCGCCAATGAAGATAATTCCTCATGTGTCACAAAAGAGTCTGAAATAGTCAGAAGACACGCCGCATTTTTGCCAAGAAGCTTCGCATTGTGAAACAGTGCGAAGCTTTCCATTTCCACACATTCACATTGGTGTTTCTTGATTATCTCTTTATAACCATCCACATTATCTTCTGTATAAAAAACATCAGAGGAATGAATACGCGCAGTCTTAAGCGGAATCTGCAAGCAATGCGCCACATCAAGGATTCTGGTATTCAGCGACTCAGATGGGTACAACACATCATCCATACACCCATTCTGCACTTTCGCAAAACTGGACTGACTCCACGCGCTGTCTGCAAGAACTACATCGTATACAGCAAGTCTGTCCGTATAAGCGCCTGCCGAACCAATACGGATGATATTGTCCACATCATAAAACTTATACAGTTCATAAGAATAAATACCGATAGACGGCATTCCCATTCCACTAGCCATAACCGTAAGTTCTTTTCCTTTATATGTTCCTGTATAAGCATATACATTCCTGACCTGGTTGACCAGTCTGGCATCCTCTAAAAAATGTTCTGCTACATATTTCGCACGGAGAGGATCTCCTGGCATCAGAACATTCTTAGCAATCTCGCCTTTCTTTGCTTCAATGTGAGGGGTTGGTACTGGCATCTTTCATTCCTCCTTACTTTTTTATATAAAGAAAAAAGGACTCTGAAAACTCAGAGTCCTTAAGAGCGATAGACGGGGCTCGAACCCGCGGTCTCGACCTTGGCAAGGTCGCGCGTTACCAACTACGCCACTATCGCATAAGCGGGTGATGGGAATCGAACCCACGTATCCAGCTTGGAAGGCTGGTGTTCTACCATTGAACTACACCCGCATATCGCTGTTCTCGCGTCACGCTTGTATCCGCTCGCTTCAACGATATTGAGTATATCTTATAACTCATAGTTTGTCAACAGGTAATTTTAATTTTTTTAAATTATTTTTATTTTATATTTTTTTCTGTTATTTTGTATTGTTTTGTCAGTTTTGAAAATCAGTCCTGCCAATCCCAGACATCTGTTTTGGATACTGCACTGCGAGATTTCTTGATCACCAATTCCGGGCTCTTGGCACTGACCTTGGTGTTGGCCGGAACAGATTCTGTAATAAATGTGTTACCTCCAATGATCGTATTTTCTCCCACAACCGTTTCTCCGCCAAGTACAGACGCATTGGAATAGATTGTCACATTATCCCTGATCGTTGGATGACGTTTCACATTGGCCAACTGTTGGCCCTGTCTCGTAGAAAGCGCCCCAAGAGTTACTCCCTGATATAGTTTTACATTACGACCGATCTCAGTTGTTTCACCAATTACCACACCTGTACCATGATCAATAAAGAAGTAATCTCCAATCGTTGCTCCCGGATTAATATCGATTCCGGTCTTACCATGTGCATATTCTGTCATGATTCGCGGAATATACGGAACTTCTTCTTTATATAAAAGATGAGCCAGGCGATATACATAAATGGCAAACAATCCAGGATACGATGATATGATTTCTTCTTTGCTCTTGGCAGCCGGATCACCATCGAATCCCGCCTGTACATCCTTCAGAAGACGCTGCTGTACCTCTGGAAGCTGTTCAAAAAAGCCTGCACAGATACGATCTGCCTCTTCTGCTGCACCCTCCTGTTCTAATTCCGGCTGTGCATATAAAAGAGCAATTTCAATCTGTTCCTTGAGTCTGTCATAAAGATCATTCAGACGGTATCCCGCAAAATATTCCGGAAATACCTTTGCTGCCGAATCATTCCAGAAGTAACCCGGAAAAATAACGGAACGAAGTTCCTTGACAACATCGATCACTGCTGCCCTGCTTGGAAGTTCTCTGTTATTTTTTGGCATAAATAACTCTTCTTTTTTATAATTTTCAGTCAAAGCCACAGTGGCCCTGAGAATCACATCTTTTTTTCTGTTCATAAAATCCAAACCTCTTTCCGCAATTTCTGCAAAGATGTTAATACCAGATGTATTATTACTCTGCGGATATCTTTCCTTATATCATATTATAGGATTCTTTTCACGTCAATAAAAAAAAGAATTGACCTTTCGACAAACTGCTTATATAATAAACATGTTTGAGACAATTTTCAGGACATGGAGATGTACCCAAGTGGCTGAAGGGTCCGCACTCGAAATGCGGTAGATC
>OLNL01001268.1_pt1 | contig 23983 bp, 20 predicted proteins | sample 1672181 | NCBI WGS metagenome assembly OLNL01 (sample SAMEA3136656, study PRJEB25190) | human gut metagenome | biome: human gut; feature: human-associated habitat; material: faeces | place: Austria | collected 2013
CCCCGCGGCGGCTTCTTCCATTTCTCTCTCTTTGCTGATCTGGACGAGGCTCAGTAGGCCACGCCCCAGTAGATCATTTTTTTGGCGGCCCGCCCGCAGATGGGGCAGGTGTCCCCCAGATGCTCCTGGGCAAAGGGGATGCAGCGGGAGGTCATGCCGGCCTCCTCCTTCATCTTCAGCTCACACGCCAGCTCCCCGCACCACATGGTCTTGATAAACCCGCCGTGCTGGGCCTGGAGGGCCTTGGCCTCCTCCAGGGAGTGGGCCTCGAAGATGTGCTCCTCCAGATTCTTCTTGGCCCGCTGGTACAGGCCGTCGTGGATGGCATCCAGGGTGGCGGGGACGGCGGTCTCCAATTCATCCAGGCTGATGAAAACCTTCTCCCCGCTGTCCCGGCGGACCAGGACGCACTGGTTCTTCTCCATGTCCTTGGGGCCGATCTCCACCCGCAGGGGCACACCCTTCATCTCGTATTCGGCGGCCTTCCAGCCCATGGACTGGTCAGAGGAATCCATCCTGGCCCGGATGCCCGCGGCCTTCAGCCGGTCCAGCAGGGCGCTGGCAGCCTCCAGGACCCCCTCCTTGTGCTGGGCCACGGGGATAACCATGGCCTGAATGGGGGCGATCCGGGGGGGCAGGACCAGGCCGTTGTTGTCCCCGTGGGTCATGATGATGCCGCCGATCATCCGGGTGGACACCCCCCAGGAGGTCTGGTGGGGATAGTGCAGGGTATTGTCCTTGCCGGTGAAGGTGATGTCAAAGGCCCGGGCAAAGCCGTCCCCGAAGTAGTGGCTGGTGCCCGACTGGAGGGCCTTGTGGTCGTGCATCATGCACTCCACGGTGTAGGTCTCCTCGGCGCCGTTGAATTTTTCCTTGTCGGTCTTTTGCCCCTTGACCACCGGCATGGCCAGAACATTTTCCAGGAAGTCGGCGTAGATGTTCAGCATCTGCTGGGTCTCTGCCCGGGCCTCCTCGGCGTCGGCGTGCATGGTGTGGCCCTCCTGCCACAGGAACTCCCGGTGGCGGAGGAAGGGGCGGGAGGTCTTCTCCCAGCGGAGGACGGAGCACCACTGGTTGTAGAGCTTGGGCAGGTCCCGGTGGGAGTGGATGACGTTTTTATAGTGTTCACAGAACAGGGTCTCAGAGGTGGGGCGGATGCAGTAACGCTCCTCCAGGGGGTCGCTGCCGCCGTAGGTGACCCAGGCGCACTCAGGGGCAAAGCCCTCCACGTGGTCCTTTTCCTTCTGGAGCAGGGACTCCGGGATGAGCATGGGCAGGTAGACGTTCTCGTGGCCTGTCTCCTTGAATCGTCTGTCCAGCTCGGCCTGGATGTTCTCCCAAATGGCGTAGCCGTAGGGGCGGTAGATGAACATGCCCTTGATGGAGGAGTAGTCAATGAGTTCGGCCTTTCTGCACACATCGGTGTACCACTGGGCGAAGTCCACCTCCATGTCGGTGATCTGTTCGACTTTCTTCTTGTTGTCCTTAGCCATAGTTCCCATCCTTTGATCCAAAATCCCGGCCTGCTGGGCCGGTCGATCTCTGTGTTGTGAAATGATATATTCAGATAGAATCTATTTTATGTCCCAAGGGGAAAATTGTCAAGTCTCTTGTGCCTCTATGGGGGGCCGCTGGCGGGGCGGCGTGGGGTGTTTCCCCGGCGTTCGACGGTTTGCCCCAATTACCCAATTAAATCCATAGGAAAAAGAAAACGAGGAGAAAATCTTGTGCAATCTCCATGAAAGGTGTCAAATAACCACAAAAAAACAACATTTTAGAAACAAAAGAAAGGAAAAGAATTTCCTCAAAAGGGTTCCCAGGGAAGGGGAAGTATGCTATGATTACAAAAAAGTTACAGAGTGTAACAGCCGCCTTGCCAATGGTTACAGATGGCAACAAGGCGGCCTGTTTGAGAAAGCCCGTGGATACAAAGGAGAGATTGGATGCGGAAGCGGATTCTGAGCGTGGTACTGACGGTTTTGATGCTGGCGGCGATGGTTCCATCGGCCATGGCGGCCACCCTGGAAGAGATCAACCAAGATGAGGTGTTCCTCAAGCAGCAGCAGAGAGGGACCTGCACCCTGGCCTCCACCGCCATGATGCTCAGACGGGCCGCCATGCTCAACGGCGATGAGAACTGGGCCCAGATCACCGAGGCCAGCTGCCGGGAGGCATTCTGGCTGTCCGGCCGGGGCCTGCCCTACAACTTCTCCTATGGGGAGATGACCGTGGGCCATGACCGCCTCCCCGGGGGTCAGGCCAACGAAGCGGTCCTCATTGACCTGCTGGAGGAGCACCCTGAGGGGATCATGCTCCACGCCGCCTGCGTTCCCCACGGCATTCTGCTCACTGAGTACAAGGATGGACAGTTTTACTGTGCCGACCCTTCGGAGTATGCCGAGGCCGGGATCATCCCCATTGAGGAGGCCTGGGGCACCCGGGTGGAGAACTCCAACGCCTATTGGTATGTGACCTCCCAGGTGGCACAGCCCCAGGAGAAACCGGTACTCCCCGCCCCCTCGGTGGAGGTGGAGGACTCCGTGTCCGACCTGATGGCACCTTTGGCCACGCAGGAAACCGAAACTGCGGCCTGCCTCATCGGTCAGGCGCTGGTGGAGCAGAACGGAACAAACTAAGAGAGTACATGCCCCCAGGCTGAAGCCTGGGGGCGTTTTTTTGCTTGGGGGAGAACGGCGGTCAGGATTTCCAGGATAGGGTCAGGGCACGGTCCTTGCGTTCCACCACCTGGACAGGGGAGCCGGTGGTCAGTGTGTCCGCGTCCGCTGCGTGCCAGCCATAGACTTGCTCCAGACTGGTGGCGTAGTCGCCTTGGTAGAGAATGGTCCCTTCCCGGTCATAGATCCACAGGGACAAGCCGGTGGCGAGGGTTTCCCCGTCGTAGACGCCCAGCGCCAGCTTTTCCCCGTTCCAGGCGGCCCGGGCGTTGCAGACCGGGAAGGAGAGGAGGCCGTCGGGCAGGCGCCCGGACCAGCGGTACTGATAGTGCCCTTCCGGGGTCTGAGAGAAGAAGTGGAAGGTTTCCTGCCCCAGGGCCAGAAGACAGTTCTCCCCCGGAAGCACTTGGGTTACGTCGTATTGGGTGCGGGAGAGAACCTCGTCTTCGGCAGAGACGGAGGCCTCAAGGTGCTGGGTGGGTTTGCCGGCGGGAATGGAAAACGCGGTTCGCAGGTCCATGGTCTCCGTGTCCAGGACCAAGCAGCGCGTTTGGCCTTCCTGGATGGTGACCAGGAAGAGGGTGTCCTCCTGGGGAGAGAGGGTGAGGGAGAGAACCGACACCGCCCGAGGGTCCAGGGGATAGACCATCTCCAGGCTGTCCGGGTCTATTTGGACGCGCCCCCCTTCCCCCGTCAGGAAGCGCAGCCGGTAGAGCCCATAGCCCCCGGGGACCTGCTGAAAGTCCGGGAGGGTGCTTCCCGTCTGTGTGCTGGGGGTCAGGGTGAAATAGGCGGTGTGCGCCCCGACGGTGCTGACGGTGCCGGTGAGAAATTCTTCGCCGGTGGGCGCAATGGCCAGCTGGGTCAGAAGACCGTCCTGGTCCTTGGTGACGGTGACCTTCCAACGGGTGTCCGGGGCGAAGGGGAAGCGGAAAAACGCCTGAAAGGCCTCCTGGGCGGAGGGATCAAACTGGCTCTCAAAGGTCTCCGCTTGGGAGTAGTCAGGGGATTGCCCGGCCAGGTCTAAGGTCACCTGAAGGGGATAGGCGTCCAGGAACTGACTGGGGTTCAGGATCTCCGTCCGGGTCTGTCCGGGCGGAGTACGGCGGGCCACCTGTTCATACAGGGGGCCCAGCGCGGGACTTGTGGGGAGGTTGTCCAGGGAGTATCCCGGTTCGGCGGACAACGTGGCGTCCTGGTGGGGGAAGCGGAGATAGACCCCGGCGTCGTCGTTGGCGGCGGGAACGTCTCCTTGGGCAGAGAAAGCCGTGGTGCTCTGGGCCGGGCGGTCCAAGGGGATGGTCAGGTCCCAGAGAAGGGTTTGAGCATACTGGCAGCTCTGGGTGGCCACAAGGCCCTGGGCGGCGGCGGGGTCTCCCTGGCGGGAGATGGCGGTAACAGCGATTTGGCCGGCGTCCTCCTTGCAGGGTATGGGCCGCCAGGGCCACCCCGCCCAGCACCAGGGACAGGCAGAGGAGAAAGGCTGCGATGGCTTGTTTCATGGCAAAGGCTCCTTTCCGTTGGTCAGTTGGGTTAATGCCCGGGAAACCCGGTCGGCTTGGTAGTGATAGGCACGCTTCACATAGGAGAGGAGGTCGGCACCCGTTTCCTCCAGCGCCAGGGGGTCCAGGTCGGCCACTAAGGTTCCCTGCCGGAGCAGGAGGGCCCGGCTCAGGAAGGGGGCGGTCTCCTCCAGCAGATGGGTGGACAGGAGGAGGGTCTCTTGGGGCTCTAAAATCCCCACCAGTACCTTGTAAAAGTCCTCCCGATTGAACAGATCATTGCCGGCGAAGGGCTCATCCATGAGGATGTAGTCCGCGCCCTGGCTGAGGGCCAGGATGACCTCAAGCTGGTTCTGCTGGCCGGTGGAGAGCCGGCCCGCCGCCTTGTGCCGGGGCAGTTGGAAGAAGTCCATCAGCCCGTCATAGCGGGCCTGCCGGAACCGGGGAAAATGCCCGGCGTAAAAATCCCGGTGGGCCTGGGCGGAGAGGGCGGGAAAGAAGGAGTGCTCACTGGTGGCAAAGGACAGTTTGGCATAGTCCTTTCGGGTGAGGGGGCGGTCGTCCAGGAGGATTTCCCCCTGAAACCGGTGCAGCCCCAGAATGCACTTGAGCAGGGTGGTTTTCCCCGCGCCGTTCTCCCCCAGCAGCCCTACGATTTCCCCCCGGGGAAGGGTGAGGGAGAGGTCCTTCAGGGCGTGCCGTTTGCCGGGGTAGGATTTGGAGAGGTGTTTGAGTTCCAGCATCAGTAATACATCCTTTCTGGCCGGGCGAAGGGGAGGAACAGGTTGGCAAAGTTATCCCACAGCTTGTCCAGCTGCCCGGGGCGCAGAGCATCTTCCGGGGTCAGATGGAGGTAGATTCCGTAGAAAGCAGGGAGCAGAATGACCACCAGGAGCAGGGCACAGGCCACGGTGAGCAGGGGGATGGCCAGGCACCGGCGGGCCAGCTCCCAGCGGTCGGGCAGCCGCCGCATGAGGTAGATGCTCTTTGCCCCCCGCCAAAAGGCGTAGTAATTGCAGGGAATCAGGAGCAGTGCGGCCAGGACCACCAGCGTCAGCGGGAAGAAAACCGGAGGTGTCCAGAAAGAGGCGCTGTCGCTCTGGGCGCCGATCAGGTCGGCAAAGTCCGTCATACGGTGGAGGGAGCGGGCCGCGGTCTCCAGGCCGTGGGTCAGCGCAGCGGCGTATTTCCACACGCTGTATAAAAAAGCGCAAATCATAACCAACAGACAGAGAAGGCCTTGCAGCTCCCCCGAGGTTCCCGGCGGAACCAAGTCACATAGTTTCCAGCGTTTCATCGGAGGTCTCCTTTCGTTTCCGGCGCAACAGCAGCCCGACCAAGAGGCACAGCGCGGCGGCCCCGGTGATCATCTGGGGGCGGCCTCCGGGCAGGAAGAGAAAACAGCAGGCGGCCAGAACAAAGAACGTGAAATTTTTTCGTCCCCGGTGGAGCCCCTCGGTGAACAGGGCCGCGGTAAACCCCAGCCCGGCCGCCAGGGCCGCATTGCTCACCCACCGGCCGGGCAGGTCCAGGGGGAGGAAGAAGTGAAAGAGGTCCAGTTCCCAGACGGTGACATAGAGGGTTTGCGTGCCCAAGAAACCCCCTTGCCGGCCGTAATACCAGCCGATCCCCACAAGGACCAGGGCCTGCACCCCCCAGAACAGGAGATAGACCAGGGTGTTGTACACCCCCTGCCAGAAGACCACCCAGCCCGGGGACAGGGGGAGCCGGGCCAGGGTGTACCCAGGACAGCGGGCGCCCCACCCGGTGGTGGCCAGCAGAAGCAGGGCACTGAGCAGCAGAAAGGCCAAGGCCAAAAGCCCCGCCAGTGCGCCGCCGGACAGGGAGAAGGCATCGGCCAGGCCTATGGAGGCCGGGTCCGGGGAGAGACAGAGAAAGGCGCTCCACTGGGCCGCTGCCAGGAGGAGCAGCAGAAGCAGCACCTTCCAGACGGTGTGGCGCAGAACCAGATGGAAGAGTGCACGATGTGGTCTCATGGGGTCTCTCCCTCCTTCCAAAGCTGATCCACCAGGGCAAGGGCCTCCTGCCGGGACAGGCCCATGTGTTTCATGGCGGCGATGGTATCCCGGACCTCTGCCTGGAGGAGTTCCCCCCGCACCCGGCTCTGGGCCGCCTCATCGGCCACCACGGTGCTCTTGGCCCCGGTGTGGGACAGGATAAGGCCCTCCTCCTCCAGCAGCCGGTAGGCCTTCTGGACGGTGTTGGGGTTTACCCCCAGCAGGGCCGACACAACCCGCCGGGAGGGGAGTTCCTCCCCGTGGGCGATGGTGCCTCCGGCGATGCCCAGCTTGACGTAGCGCAGAATCTGCTGGTAAATGGGGACCCCGTCGGCCAGGATTAGGTGCGAAAAGGAGAGCATGGGAACCACCTGCTTTCTCACTGTATTACAGGAATAGTACGGTTTAAAACCGTATTATAAGCATAATACGGTTGCTTTGTCAAGAGGGAAGTTGCCTTTGCATGGAAACGGGCATGAAGTCAACGATAAAAAACCCATCCATGTGGAGCAAACAGCTCCACATGGATGGGTTTGGATCAGAGAGGGAAGCGGCAACAAGGGCGGGGGCAAAAGGACACCCCATTATGCCATGGCAGAGGAAAGGGAGAGCGTCTTATGGTCATAGAAGTACTGGAGATGAGGGGGGACCCTGGAGCCGTGGAGGGAGAGGGTGACCCGTCCCGTCTGGCCGGGGCCGATGGGGAGACCGGACGCCAGGGCTGTGGTGGTTCCCCCGTTGTAAAAGTCGCCGTTGATGACATACTCCAGCTGGGTGTTCCCCCGGAGCCAAACCTGGATATCCCCGTGAAAGGACCGGTTCTGCTGGGAGGTGTTCCCCTCCTGCTGGAGGAGCTGGATGGCGTCCACGGAGGCAAGGGAGGCGTCGGCCTCCGAGACGGCGCAGTAGAGGATCAGGCGGGGGGTGTACGAGGCGGTGACGGACAGGGGGAGGGAAAGGATGCGGTAATGGGCCTCCTCTGCCGGTTCGGCATCTGTCCCGGCGGGGAATGCTGTGCGGGCCGCCTGGTAGGAGAGGCCGGCGTTTCCGGCGTACTGTGTGACCGCCTGGGAGAAGGGAATGGCATCGCTGACAGCCACGGCGGAACTTTCCCCAGGTTCCCCAGCGGAAGAAGAAGAGGCATCCCCCGGGGCAGGGGAGGGGTTATCCCAGGCACAGGCGGCGGTCAGGCATAGGGCAAGCAGCAAGAAGGAAAAAAGTATCGGTCTATATTGTTTCATGTAAGACAGCCTCCTTTCTTGAAATCATTCAAAAAACCCGCCTCGGAGACGTGCTCCAAAGCGGGTTTTCTGCGCGCTTAGTCAAAGCCCAACCCCAGATAGGCGTCCTGCTGGGCAAAGTATTTGGAATGCAGCCCCAGGTCGTACCACTTAATCATGCCAAAGGCCTGGGTGTAGCTGCCGGGCAGCCCATCCCAGAAGGCGGGGGTGCGGATGTGGTAGCGGGAGGCCTCCATTTCCTTGGCGATGGTCTCCACCGCCTTGCCCATCTTATCGGTGGGAATGAGCAGTTCCTTTGTCAGCAGGCGGCGCTTCTGGACATACTCAATGGCGGCGCAGCCCACCACGCCGTCAATCTCAATTTTATACAGATCGCCGTAGGCCAGGTGGCTGCCGATCTGCTGGAAGGAGATCATCTGGTCGGTATAGGTCATGTGGAAGGTGTTTTTCAGATACCCCTCCCGAATCTCGTTGTACTCCCGGGGGGAGACAGGGGTCATAACCCCGCCGCCGGTATCCCCGGAGAGGGCGGAGGTGAGAATCTCCACCTTGCGGGTGGCGAAGCACTCGTCCATTCCCACGGCCTCGAAGAACCGATGGAGGGAGGGGGAGGCGGGGACCAGGACCATGGCTTTGTCCCCTCGTTTTTGAAGAAAATCGTCGGCGTAGCGCAGCAGCTGCCGGGCGTGGCCCTTGCCCTGCATATAGGGGTTGGTGGCCAGGGCGTAAACATACCCCACGGGGACCTCTGTCCCGTCGGGAAGTTGGATGGCGCCGGGGAGCATGGCCGCCATGGAGTCCACCTCTCCATCGTCATCGACCACCAGGACCTGGTCAATGGAGCAGAACTTCTGGAAAAAGATATCCACATAAGCGCCGGGATCTCCAAAGCACTTTCGCCAGAGATCTCTCAGCTGGGGCAGTTCTTCCGGGGCAGCGGTGCGGATGGTGATCATGGGGGTGTCCTCCTTTGTTTCAGATCGGCCGCCGGCGGGCGGCCCAGGGAATCAGGGAGCGCGGCACTCCACCGCGCTGAAATTGACTTGGAGATAGTCGGGGGCGTAGGACAGCTTGGCTTTCCGCAGGCCGGGCAGCCCCATGTCGTCCTCCCGGTCCAGGTAGCGGATATGGGGGTACTTCTGCCGGATGTACCGGGCAAAGGACCGGTTCACCGCGGGGTAAGCCCCCTGAATCTCCCCCCGGGCCCGTTCAAAATGGACGTCGAAGATGGTCTCGGTGAGGGGGGCGCCCAAGGTGAAGCCTAAAAGGGTGTCCTGCCACCGCAGGACAATGCCCTCCAGCCCCAGGGCCGGCAGGTGTTCCAGGGCCAGCACCAGGGCCCGGTGCTCGTCGTCCAGGGTGGACAGGCCCCGGACGGTCTCCCGGGTCAGGGCATCCTGGTGCCAGGCGGCGTCCATGGCCAGGCAGGCGGGGATATCCGCCTGGGTGAGGGGGGCCCAGGTCCAGCCGGGACAGGCCTCGTCCAAGCGGTGGATGTGGTTGCGCTTGGCGTGGAGTTTTTTCCCGGGCAGGTCCGCCAGGCGGTCCACGGAATAGAGATAGTCAAACCCGTCCCGGGCCTCCTCAAAGCAGAAGCGGCCGGGGTAGTGGTCCTCCAGCCAGTTTTTGTGGTAGAGGGTCAGGGCGATCAGCCGCAGGGGCTGGCCCTCCGCCCGGGCGTCCTGGGTCAGGGCGTCCAGGGCGGGGGTGGGGTCCCCTTCCCCGGCGGGCCAGAGATAGGAATGGCCCAGGGAGCTGGTGAGCCGGACCAGCAGCCGTTTCCCCAGGGGGGCGTACTGAAAGCCGTAGGCGTCTTTCCAGCAGAAGAGAACGGGAAAGCTGTAATCGCACAGGGCCAGCCCCTCGGACTGTAAAAGGGGACGGACCCAGGTGCTGTCGCTGGCGTCAGGGGAATGAAAGGGTATCAGCATAAATGATTGGAAAAAGCCTCCTCAAAGGGTAATGGTTTTCACGTCGTACTGGTTGTTGCGGATGATTTCGTCCAGGCGGACGTCGTCGGTGACGGAGGAGATGAGGTTGTAGGCCGCGCCCTGGTGCTTGGCCCGGCCGGTCCGCCCAATGCGGTGGACATAGTATTCCCCCTCTTCCGGAATATCATAATTGATGACCCCGTCCACGTCGTCGATGTCCAGCCCCCGGGCGGCCACATCGGTGGCCACCAGGACCCGGAGCTGGCCGGCCCGGAAGGAGGAGAGCACCTTTTCCCGGACCTTCTGGCCCAGGTCGCCGTGGATGCACTGGGCGGCGATCCCTCGCATCCGCAGCAGGCCGGTGATCCGGTCGGTGGTGTTTTTGGTGTTGCAGAAGACGATGACCCGGTCCAGGTGCTCCCGCTCCAGGATGGCGGCCAGCAGGTCCACCTTGCCCCCCATGTCCACCTTCAGCCGGTACTGGCTGATCTTGGGCCGGTTTTCCTGGACGGGCCGGACCACGATTTCCACCGGGTCCCGCTGGTAGACCCAGGAGATGTCCATGACTTCCCGGGAAATGGTGGCGGAGAACAGGCCCAGGTTCCGGCGGTGGGGGATCTGCTTGAGGATGTGGGTGACATCCTTGATAAAGCCCATGTCCAGCATCCGGTCGGCCTCGTCCAGCACCACGGTCTCCACCTTATGCAGGCGGACGGTCCGGCGCTTCATGTGGTCCATGAGCCGGCCGGGGGTGGCCACCACGATCTGGGGACGCTTCTTCAGCTGGGTGATCTGCCGGTCAATGGGCTGGCCGCCGTAGAGGCAGGCCACCCGGATGCCGGGCAGGAAGGCGCACAGCTGGCGCAGCTCCTCCTGAATTTGTAGGGCCAGCTCCCGGGTGGGGGCCAGCACCAGGCCGGTGACCTCGGTGCCCTCGGGGTCGGTGTGCTCCACCATGGGGATGCCGAAGGCGAAGGTCTTGCCGGACCCGGTGGGGGCCTTGGCCATGACATCCTTCCAGTCCTTGAAGCAGGGGATGGCCCCGGCCTGCACGGGGGTGGCCAGGGTAAAGCCCTTTTGGTCTAGTGCCTTCAGAATGCCCTGGGAGAGGTTCATTTCACTGTATCGCAGGTCGACATCGACCTCAATGCCATTGATTTCCATAAAACAATCCTTTGCCCGCCGGGCAAAGGCCGGCGGGTCTCATTCAAATACTTTAATTCAAGGTATAATATATCACAACCGCCGGCAGGTTGCAAGAGGGGAGGGACGGTCTTTCAAGGGAGAACTTCCCGCCGGCGGGCTCGGGCAAAGACGCGCCCCGCGCGGCGGGCGGCTGCGCGGGGCGGAAGGGGTGGGGATCAGGGGTCCTCCGGCGGCTCTTCCGGGGGCGTGAGAGCCTGACGGGCCTGCTGGAGGTAATCCCGGTCCGCGGTTTTCTTGCTGGGGACAAAGTTCTGGGCGGGGGTTTTCTTTTTGCCCTTGCTTCGGGCATAAAAGAAGCCGGTGACGGAGAAGACCAGGGCCCCCAGGAAATTCACCATCAGGTCCTTCATGGTGTCGATGAGCCCGATGTCCAGGTATCCCGGCAGCCCCAGGCTGCTGCCGTTGACCGCCACATCCTGGATGTTGTGAATGGTCACCACCTGGTTGCTCCGGGTGGGGTCCAGGGTGACGGAGTGGATGGTGTGGATGATGGTGTCCTTCTGCATGTCCGTGTGCAGGAAGGTGTCCATGAAAAACTCAAAGAACTCCCACAAAACCCCGATGGTCATGGAAAAGCAGAAAGCCAGCAGGGCCAGGAAAAAGGGGGAGAGCTCGAAGGTCAGCTTTTCATTGTCGTTGAGCAGGATGACCATGGAGAAGCCCACCGCCGCGGCCAGAAAGCCGTTGAGGGTGTGGAGCATGGTGTCCCAGTTGGGGACCACCACGTAAAAGGCGTTGACCTCCCCCAGGATTTCTGCGGCGTAGATGAAGCAGAGAATGGTGATCTCCAGGGGCGGCGGCAGTTCAATGCGCAGCTTCACCTGAAGCCAGCTGGGCAGATAGAGCAGGCACAAGGCCAGCAGACAGAAGAAGGCGCTCTCATAGCTTCCCCGCATGATCTGACGCACCAGGGAGACGATGACCAGGATGCGCAGCACGGAAAAGACCAGAAAGGAACTCTTGTGTTCCCGCAGCTCCTTGGCCATGGCCTGGCGGAAGGTTCTGCGGTTGCGCCGGTCCTCCTCCATGGATTGCAGCAGGTTCTTTTTCTTTGCCATGGGACCTCCTTACTTGCCCACGCAGAAGCGTTGGAAAATGCGGCTGGTGATGTCCTCTCGGACGGTTCGTCCCGTCAGTTCCCCCAGGGCGGCCATGGCCTGCTCCACGTCGGTGAGCAGGGCGTCGGGGGTGACCCCCTGCTCCAGGGCCTGGCCGGCCCGGGCCACGCTCTCGGCGGCCCGGCGGACAGCGTCGGTTTGGCGCTGGTTGGTGAGCAGCAGCTCGGAGGCCCGCTGCCCGGCTTGGGGGAGCAGCGCCTGGGCCCGGCGGACCAGTTCCTCTTCCAAAAATTCCAGGCCCAGGCCGGTTTTGGCGCTCAGGCCCACCACGGAGAGGGTGTGGGCTGTGTCCTCTGCCCGGAACATGGGGCAGCCGTAGCCGGGCAGATCGCTCTTGTTCATCACCAGAAGGGTGTCCGCCTGGTCCAGGGCCTGGCCCAGCAGCGCCGTGTCTTCTTCCCCCAGCTCCTGGGTCCCGTCGCAGACCAGCAGGATCAGGTCCGCCTGGTCCAGGGCCTGGCGGCTGCGGGCCACCCCCAACTGCTCGATGGGATCGTCGCTGTCCCGCAGGCCGGCGGTGTCCACCAGACGGAAGAGGTATCCCTCTAAGGTGACCGTGGCCTCCACGGTGTCCCGGGTGGTGCCGGGGATGGGGGTGACGATGGCCCGCTCATAGCCCGCCAGGGCGTTGAGCAGGGAGGACTTGCCGGCGTTGGGCCGGCCCAGGAGGACGCAGGTGAGACCCTGGGAGAGCAGCCGCCCCCGCCGGCTGGTCCGCAGCAGGGCGGTCAGAGCCTCCTCCTGGGCCTGGAGGGTTTCCTGGAGCTGCTGGGTTTGGAAGGGGTCCAGGTCTTCGTCGGGGTAGTCCAGCACCGCGCAGAAGTGGGCCATCACGTCGGTCAGGCCGCTGTAAATTGCGTCAATCCGCCGGGAGAGGGCTCCGGTGAGCTGGCCGGCGGCCTGCCGGGCGGCGGCGGGGGTCTCCGCCTCAATGAGGTCGATGACCGCCTCGGCCTGGGTCAGGTCCAGCTTTCCGTTGAGGAAGGCCCGCTGGGTGAACTCCCCGGCCCGGGCCTGCCGGGCGCCGGCAGCGAAGAGGGCGTCCAAGACCAGAGAGAGGACCATGGGGGAGCCGTGGCATTGAAGCTCCGCCGTCTCCTCCCCGGTGTAGCTGTGGGGAGCCCGGCTGACAAAGGCCAGGCCGGTGTCAAGCGCCTGGCCTGCCTGGTCCAGCAGGGTGCCGTAGAGGAGCTGACGGTCCGGCGCGTCCGGCAGGGCGCGGGTTCCCTTGGGGCGGAAGACCCGGGCCGCTGCTTGGGCGGCCCCGGGGCCGGACAGCCGCAGAATCCCCACCCCCCCTGTCCCGGGGGGAGTGGCGACAGCGGCAATGAGATCAGACATGGAGGACCTCCTTTCCAAGAAACCATTTTTGGCGAATCCACCGTCAAAATGTTCCTTGACAGCATCTTTCGGCAGCCAAAAATGCATGTACGAGAGTATACACCTATTGTGGACAACTCTGTGGATAATGTGTAAAACCTTTGGGAAATCTCAGGTTCCGCTGGGTGGGCGCCCCGTTTTTTCCGAAACTTTCATGCAAAATTCGAGGAAATTTGGTTGGTCAGAACGCACAAAGGGAAAAATTCCTTGTAAAAATGACGAAACATTAACAGCTCGATCACAAAAAGTAACAAAAAGGATTCCACTATGCCTGCGGTCCTGTGGAAAATAAACGGGAGGCCGGAAGGAGCGCGCCCGCCCTGTGGAAAACCAGCGGAGAGAGCGCCTTACGCGCCCTGAATCCGTTGGGTGATGGCCCGGGCCGCCCGGACCCCGGAGGCCCCCGCCTGGGCCAGCCCCCGGGTGATCCCGGCCCCGTCGCCTGCGGCGAAGAAGTTGGGCAGGGAGGTCTCCAGATGGGTGGAGAGCTTCAGCCGGGCGGAGTAGAACTTGACCTCCGCCCCATAGAGGAGGGTGTCGTAGTTGGCGGTGCCTGGGGCCAGCTTGTCCAGGGCATAGATCATCTCAATGATGTCGTCCAGCTGGCGCTTGGGCAGGGCCAGGGAGAGGTCCCCCGGCACGGCGGCGGTGAGGGTGGGGTGGGTGGTGGACTTGCCCATTCGGTGGGCGTTGGAGCGCACCCCCCGGACCAGGTCCCCAAACCGCTGGACCAAGACGCCCCCGGCCAGCATGTTGGACAGGGAGGCGATGTGCTTGCCGTAGCGGTAGGGCTCGTCAAAGGGTTCGGTAAAATGGTTGGAGACCAACAGGGCGAAGTTGGTGTTCTCGCTGCGGAGCTTGGGGTCGGAGTAGCTGTGGCCGTTGACGGTGTGGATGCCCTCCACATTCTCCGCCACCACGTGGCCGTAGGGATTCATGCAGAAGGTGCGCACCTGGTCCCCGTACTGCTTGGTCCGGTAGATGAGCTTGGACTCGTAGACCACGTCGGTGATGTGCTCGAAGATCAGGGCGGGCAGCTCCACCCGCACACCGATGTCGATTTGGTTGTTGGTCATGGGCAGGCCCAGCTGACGGCACTGCTGGGCAAACCACTCTGCCCCGGACCGGCCGGGGGCGGCGATGAGGAACTTGGCCAGATACTGGTCCCCGTCCGCTGTCTCCAGGCAGTACCCCCCCTCTGCCTGGCGGATGGCGGTGACGGCGGTGTTGAACTGGAAGGTGATGTCCCGGCGCAGGTCTTCGTAGAGATTGGTGAGAATCCGCAGGTTGTTCTCCGTGCCCAGGTGTTTTACCCGGGCCTGGAGGAGGTGGAGGTCAAATTCCAGGGCCTTTTTCCGCAGGGCCTGGGCGGCGGGGGTCTCCGTGGAAAAGACCTCCCGGGTGGCCCCGTGGGCGGTGTTGATCTCATCCACGTAGTCGATGAGCTCCATGACCTCCTGCTCCGGCATGAAGTCGGTGAGCCAGCCGCCGAAGGCGGTGGTAAAGTTATACTTCCCGTCCGAGAACGCCCCGGCCCCGCCGAAGCCGCACATGGTGTGGCAGACCTTGCAGTCAATACATTCCCGCACCTTGCCCGCCACAATGGGGCAGCTGCGGTGGTAGATGTCCTGGCCCTGATCCACGATCAGCACCTTCATCCCCGGATTGCGGCGGATGAGCTCGTAGCCGGCAAATACCCCGGCCTCTCCGCAGCCCAGAATCATGGTATCGTAGGTTTTCCGCATGGTATCTCGTTCCTTTTCTGATAGAATGGGAAGTGGAAAAATCCAAAACCAACTCATTCTACCATAAAAGGCTTGCATGTCAAGGAGAAAATGCAGAGAGGGTTTCTTGGGTGAGGAATACAAGTCCATCTTGAGCGGAAAAATTTTTGCCGAAAAATCAGCAGACTACCCGTCCTGGGATAGCCTGCTGATTTTTATGAATTAAAAGGAAAATGGTTCGTGTTCCGTCTCAGGAAAGCAGTCGGATTCTTCTTCAAGAGGAATTTCATGATAAGGAAAGTCCTTTTGTAACGTCTTTACATATGTGAAAGGGTCGTCCATGGGAGCGAGATTAAATTCTGCTTTCAAAATGGTTAATGCGGCGACAACCTCTTCGCTTTTGGCATATGCAAGTTCTTCAGGAGAGTGAACAAAATGATAATATTGTGTTTCGTCCCAAAGAATGATTTGCTGCAAAGGGTTAGTCCCTTTTGCTGCGAGAATAAGACGCAGAAAATCACAAAAACACTTAGCCAGCGGATAGACGTAATAATCACAACAACTTTCCGGATTTACTGCAAATACCATAGGTCCAAAGCGAGGAATAAAACAATAGTGAATTGCATTGTCCCACCCGATAATTTCAGCCCCTATAGGCGTACAGAAAAATTGACGATTCTCCTCATGAGACAACCCAATCGCAGAAAAATCTGTCTTTAATTTTTGAAATTTGTGATAAAGTTCTTGATCTAACAAGTTACCCTCCTATGATATCTTTAATAGCCTTTAAACCAGTTCGTTACTTTTATATGTAGAGACTTAGGCAAATGGATTAAATTACTATAATTATTATTTCCGCCGTATGCTAAAGGCTGAATATGATGGACATCATACAAAGAGCGATCTAAAGTTTTTCCTGTTTTAGATTTATACGTGTTATAATAAGTATTCACTAAATTAGATGGACGACTGTGGATAGCACCCTTTTTCCAATCTGCGCGAGGTTTTGTTAATGTTTTGCCAATAGCATTAAATGTAAAGTTCCATACATATCCAGTCCTATTGAATAAACGAGGGTCAGTAGACTTATATTTTGTTTTGCCAGAAGAGAAATCATTTAACGTGTAAGAAAGATAATAGTAGCCTGTTTTTGCGGTAGTAGTCCATGTATAATTAACGCCATATTCGGCATTAGTTGTGTAAACATGATATGCGGAACTTCCAACATTTGAGAAACTGGACCCATTTGTAAAATTACCTTTTACTTGAGCAGTTAACTTAATATTTGGTTTTTTGATAGAAGATGTTGGGCAGTCTACATTATTTCTACTGAGTTAACTCTAACAGGAATTTGCACTTAATACCGCCGGAGAAGGGCCACCACCTTGCCGATGATCTGGGCGTGGGTGCCGTCAATGGGCTGGTAGTCGGGGTTGGCGGGGAGGAGCCAGGTCTGCCCGTTTTTCTGGGAGAGGGTTTTCACAGTGGCCTCGTCCTCAAAAAGGGCCACCACGATCTCCCCGTTCCGGGCCTGGCTCTGGCGGTGGATCACCACCAGGTCATCCGGGTGGATTCCCACCCCCAGCATGGACTCCCCCCGGACCTTCAGGGCAAAGTATTCCTCGGGATGGGGGCCGGCCTGGAAGGGGATGTACTCCTCAATGCACTCCTCCGCCCAGATGGGGGCCCCGGCGGCCACATGGCCCACCAGGGGGATCTGATCGGGGCCAGGGAGGGACGCATTTGGTAGGGTGATGGACCGGGTCTTGCCCCCGTCCCACTGGAGCAGGCCGGCCTGGCGGAGGTGGTCCAGATGGTACTTCACCGTGGAGGGGGAGCGGACCCCCACGTGCTGGCCGATCTCCCGCACGGTGGGGGGGTATCCCATTTGGCGGGTAAAGGTGCGGATGAAGTCATAGATCCGCTGCTGTTTTGGGGTGAGGTTGGTCATGGCGGCGCCCTCCCAATACCAATATCTTGTAGCTAAAAAGATTGTATCACATAGAGACGGGGGAAGTCAAACGGATGTTCGAAAAAAGTTCCCCGGTTTTGTACCAACCGGGGAACCAGAATGGATGGATCAATACTGGGTGGTCCACAGGGAGATCAGCAGGACGGGGACCAGCCACAGCAGCAAGAACAGGGACAGGTGCCAGGCGCACATGGCGCCCAGGGCCCCGGCACTGGAGAGGGAGGCGGTGAGCACCACCCCCACGCAGGCGCTGAAGTTCACAAAAAAGCTGCTGAAAGCAGCCGCCCGGCGGATGCGCTTGGCGCCGATGAGGGCCTGGGAGAAGGGGGCGATTCCCTCCCGGCACAGGACGGCCAGAATGGCCGGACCGTGGGGCTGGTTGGGGCCCGACAGGGTCACCCGCCGCTGGAGGTCCGGGAAGGTCAGCTGATCCATGGGTAGCCGGCCCCACAGCCGCAGCCGGTGGGGGTTGAGGTTGAAGTCCCGGGTGACCATCACCGGGGCGATCCGGTGAAGCACCATGCTCTGCAGGGCGGGGGTGATGGCGGGGTGGAGGGTGTATTTCAGCACGAACATCCCCACCAGCTCCCGGTCCACCGCGCAGAACACCGCGTCCTTGGCCCGGATACCCGGGGGGAGGGCGATGCCCTGCCGGCTCATAAAGTCGCTGTTGCCCACCAGGATCTGCTGCCCCTGGCACTGGCCCAGCAGGCCGGTCTCCTGCATGACGATTTTTTCAATGGGGAGGTAGCCGCTCCCCTCCGCCCGGACCAGCTTGTCAAACAGATAGGTGAGCCCCGAGCCAGAGGCCCGGATGACCGAGGCGGTGAAGGCCACGGTCCGCTCCATGGACAGGCTGCCGAATACCCGGGAACCCGCCAGGGCCACGGTGCCGGGGGGATAGATGTCCTGGTCCAGCAGCAGGGCGGCCTTGCACCCCTTGCCGGCCAGCAGGCCGGGCCAGCCCGCCAGGGCTACCCCCAGCTTGGCCAGCTTCCCCCCCAGCATCCGCAGGGGGAGATTGAGGGCGAGGGAGACGCCCAAGGTGGCCGCGGCGGTGAACAGGGCCGACAGAGACCAAAAGACCAGGTTGGGCTGGTGGTGGGCCACGGTGGTGACCAGGGACAGGCAGAAGCAGGCCACCAGTAGCACCGGGGTCAGCCGGCGGAACCGGGCCTCGGCCTGGCTGGTGGTGCGGATCTGGCTGCCAAAGCCCTTGGGAACCCCCAGCCACTTGCGGAAAGCGGTCCGTCCCCCCAGGACATTGGGGTCCTGGGTGACCAGGTAGGGCTGGGACACGGAGGCGGCCACCCGGCAGGCCTGAAATTTGGCCGACCGGTCACAGTAGCGCCCCAGCAGATGAAAGGTCAGCACCAGGGCGCAGGGGGAGAAGAAGGGGATGGCGCTCTCCCGCAGGGGGGTAAAGACCATGGTGACACCGTCCACCAGGGTGAACAGGGCGGCAAACAGGGCCAGGGTGTCCCCGTTGGGGGCCAGGTTGGTCAGCTGGACCAGGCCCTCCTTGAGCACGTCCAGGCTCAGCAGGACGCACCCTGCGAACAGGGCCAGACTGCCCAGCAGCAGGATGTTGGCGGGCAGGAGGCTGTCCAGCACCGGCAGCACGCCGCTGTCCAGCAGGGCAAAAAGCAGGAGCACCGCCGAGAGCACCCCGGCAGCGGTGCATTTTCCCTTCAGGGCCTGCAGCCCCAGGCCGTATTCCTCCGCCAGCTGGGCCGGCGGGGCGTCGGGGGGCGGGGGCGCTTCCGCCCGGGCCTTCCGTTCCCGGAAGGGGTGAAACCCCGTGCCCTCCTGGGGCGGCGTCTGGGGCTTGCCCGGGGGGACGGTCTGCCCGCCGGGGGCGGCCTTGGGACCGGTGGGGGTTCCCTGTCCGGGGGCTTGGGGACCCTGGGCCGCCTGGCCTGTCTGGCCCGGGGCCGGCGGACCCTGCATGGGCGGCTGTTCCGCCGCTCCGTCCCCTTCGGGGGCAGCCGGTTGGTCCTGGGCCTGCTGGGCGGCTGCCTTGGGGTCCGGGGTGAAGGCGATGAGCTCCGGCCCGTCGTCCTGGGGCACTCCCACCTCTGTCTCATCCTGGGAGGGCGCCGGGGCCTCCTCCGGGGCGGGGGCCGCCTGTTCTCCTTCTGGCGGCGTGTCCGGGGAAGGCGCCGGTTCGTCGGCGGGCTGGGGCGTCGGGGATGCGGGTGCCGGGGTGGGGGCCTTCTCCTGGGGCGGGTCCTGCTTGGGGGACTGGGCCGGCGGTGTTTTCTTCGCTGGGGCCTGATTGGCCGGCAGCGGCTGGTTGGCGGGTAGGGGCTGGCTGGCCGGCCGGGGCGCCGCGGGTTTGGGGGCCGGCGGGGCGGCCGGGGCAGGGGAGACCGGCTGGGGAGAGGTAATCCCCGGCTTTGCCGGGGCGGCTGCCGGCGGTTTGGGCGCTTGGGGCGCCTCCGGGGGCAGGGGGACCGAGGGCCCGGCCGGCGTCTCCGGCGGGGTGTAGTCGGCGTACTCCCACAGGATATCCCCTAAGCTGAAATGATTGTCATCTGCCATAGCATCAAAACCTCCCTGCGCCCATGGGCGCTGCGATGGAACGAAATGGGGCGGGGTCAGCTGCCCAGGCGCTGCCGCAGGGCCTCATACAGCAGGATGGCGGCGGCCGCGCTGGCGTTGAGGGAATTGAGCTTCCCCCGCATGGGAATGCGGACCAGAAAATCACAGGTCTCGGAGACCAGCCGGCTCATGCCCGATCCCTCTGAGCCGATGACCAGGGCGGCGGGGCCTTTCAGGTCAGCCGCGTACAGAGAGGTGGTTCCGTCGGCGGCGGAGCCAAAGATCCAAAGGCCCTCCTCCTTGAGCCGCTTGAGCAGGGAGGGCAGGTTGGCCACCCGGGCCACGGGGAGGTGGGAGACCGCCCCGGCGGAGGTCTTGGCCACCACGGCGGTCAGGCCGGCGCTGCGGCGCTTGGGGATGATGACCCCGTGGGCCCCGGCGCACTCGGCGGTGCGGATCACCGCCCCTAAGTTATGGGGGTCGGAGAGCTCGTCGCAGACCACCAGCAGGGGGGGCTCCCCCTTGTCCCGGGCGGCCTGGAGGATGTCCTCCACCGTGACGTAGGCCCGGACCGCGGCCACGGCGATGACCCCCTGGTGGGCGTGGGTGCGGCTCATGCCGTCCAGCTTCCGCTTGTCCGCGTCGGCCACCACGATGCCCTGGCTGCGGGCGGTGGAGGCGATGTGACCCAGGGCGGTGTCCACCTCTCCTTTCATAATGAAAATTTTGTCGATCTGGGTGCCGGCCCGCAGGGCCTCGATCACCGCGTTGCGGCCCTCGATGATTCCGTCGGCGGGGGCCTCGTCCCCTGCCCGGTCAGGGCGGGGCTGGTTGTGTTTGTACTGCATAAGACTCCAATCCCGGCGCGTCGGCCGAAGGAAGAAATTTCAGGGAAAAAAAGCAGAGAACCTGCATATTTTAGGTATTATATCATGGATTTCAGGGAAGAAAAAGCCCCTTTTCCCGGGAAATTTCAGGAGAGAGAATTCCGGTCCCGCTTCCGCCAACCACGTCCGCCTGGTCAGGGGGAAAATTTCATAAATTCTTAACACCTATGTCACAGGCCGTTCCTTGCAATAAAAAGGGAAATATGATACCATACCGTTATCAAATGGGGAAAGTTTTTCCCGGCAAACTATCTGCCAAGCGCGGTGGGATACCCTGCCCGCAAATGACATAAACCAGAAAAACGGGGGCGCTCCCCCGGAACGGAGGACAGATACTGTTGAGTTCCAATCCAAACAACAAGGGCAAGGGCGGCGGCCAAGGCCCGCGCAAACGCGGCTTTATTTTCGGGGCCATTCTCTGGGCCCTGGTCCTGGTCATTTTCTTTAATTTCCTGGCCAAGCAGATTGCCAACGCCGGCACCAAGGAGGTTCCCTACTCCGAGTTCATCCAGATGGTGGAGGAGGACAAGGTGGCCACCGTGGAGCTGACCAGCAACAAATATACCTTTTACCTCAAGGAAGACCTGCCTGCCGGCGCGGGGGAAGGAGGCAGCCAAGACCTGGCGGAGGTGCTGGCCCAGCAGATGGAGCAGGGCGGCGCCACCCGGTATGTCACCGCGCCGGTGGTGGCCCGGGACGACAGCCTGATCTCCCTGCTGAAAGAGCATGATGTGGAGTATTATTCCCCCATGCAGGAGGAATCCTCCTATCTCATGAGCCTGCTGCTGAGCTATGTGGTGCCCATGATCCTGATGGTGGGCCTGCTGGTCTTCCTGATGCGCCGGATGAGCGGCGGCATGGGGGGCCTGGGCGGCGTGGGCAAGGCCAATGCCAAGGTCTACATGGAGAAATCCACCGGCGTCACCTTCGCGGACGTGGCCGGTCAGGACGAGGCCAAAGAGTCCCTGGTGGAGATCATTGATTTTCTCCACAACCCCGGCAAATACACCGAGATCGGCGCCAAGCTCCCCAAGGGCGCCCTGCTGGTGGGCCCGCCGGGCACCGGCAAAACCCTGCTGGCCAAGGCCGTGGCCGGGGAGGCCAACGTCCCCTTCTTCTCCATCTCCGGCTCGGACTTTGTGGAGATGTTCGTGGGCGTGGGGGCCTCCCGGGTCCGGGACCTGTTCAAAGAGGCCAACAAGGTGGCCCCCTGCATCGTTTTCATCGACGAGATTGACACCATCGGCAAGTCCCGGGACAATCGTATGGGCGGCAACGACGAGCGGGAGCAGACCCTGAACCAGCTGCTGGCGGAGATGGACGGCTTTGACCCCACCAAGGGGGTCATCCTCCTGGCCGCCACCAACCGGCCGGAGGTGCTGGACCAGGCCCTGCTGCGGCCCGGCCGGTTTGACCGCCGGATCACCATTGACCGGCCCAACCTGGCCGGCCGGCTGGCCACCCTCCAGGTGCACACCCGCCGGATTCGCCTGTCCGAGGACGTGGACCTGCGGAAGGTGGCCCTGGCCACCGCCGGCTGCGTGGGGGCCGACCTGGCCAATCTGGTCAACGAGGCCGCCCTCCGGGCGGTCCGCCTGGGCCGCCGGGCGGTGAATCAGCAGGACCTTCTGTCTGCCTTTGAGCTGGTCATTGCCGGCACCGAGAAGAAGGGCAGCGTGCTGACGGAGTTTGAGAAAAAACTGGTGGCCTACCACGAGGTGGGCCACGCCATGGTGGCCTATAAGCAGAAGAACACCGAGCCGGTGCAGAAGATCACCATCGTCCCCCACACCCAGGGCTCCCTGGGCTATACCCTGCTCATGCCCGAGGAAGATAAAACTGAGCTTCGCACCCGGGACGAGCTGCTGGCCCGAATTGCCGTGTCCATGGGCGGCCGGGCCGCGGAGGAAGTGGTGCTGAACACCATGACCAACGGCGCGGCCCAGGACATCCAGGACGCCACTGCCGTGGCCCGGAACATGGTGGCCATGTACGGCATGAGCGACCGCTTCGGCATGATGGCTCTGGCTTCTAAGCGCAGCCAGTACCTGGACGGGGGCTACGGCATGGACTGCGCCCAGGACACCGCCGCCGCCCTGGACGAGGCGGTCCGGGACATCCTGGACCAGTGCTACGCCACAGCGGTGGAGATCATCCGGGAGAGCCGGGCGGAGATGGACCAGGTGGTGGCCTACCTGCTGGAGAAGGAGACCATCACCGGCGCGGAGATGGTGGCCATCATCCAGGGCCGGGACCCCGCCACGGCGGACTCCCCCCTGCTGGCCCCGGGCCCCGAGACCCCCGCAGGGGCGGAAGGGTCCCCGGAGGTTCCCTCTGTCCCCGCGCCCCAGCTGGGGGGAGAAGACCAGGGGGAGGCACCGCCTCCCGCCCCAGAGGAGACACCGAAGGAGTGACCCGCCCTGGGCACCCATCCAAAGAGCAGGCCCCGCCCGGGAATGACACCCGGGCGGGGCTTTTTTAGAGAGGAGGGACGCCATGAGACCCATTCCCCCCGCCCCGGCCCCCGGACAGCGGATTCTGCTGATCCCCGCCATGTTGGACGCCCATTTCCCTCTGCTCCAGTATGCCTTTCACTCCAAGGCCTATTACCCGGTGATCCTGTCCCAGAGCAGGGGGCTTGCGGACCTGGGCCTGCGCTATGCCCACAATGACCTGTGCTATCCCTTTGTTCTCAGCCTGGGTCAGTATCTCCAGGCCCTGGGCAGCGGGGCCTATGACCTGGACCAGGTGAGCCTGCTGATGCCCTCGGCGGGGGATGCCTGCCGGGGGTCCAACTTTCCCAGCCTGATCCGCAAGGCCCTGGCCGCGGCGGGGTATCCCCAGGTGGAGGTCCTCACTTGGAACGTCAAGGGGCTGGAACGGGACCATGCCCTGCCCCTTCGGCCGGAGATGGTCTGGCGGGCGCTGTTTGGCCTGTTTTACGGGGACCTTCTCCTGCTGCTTACCCTGCAGACCCGGCCCTATGAGGCCGTGGCCGGGGCGGCCAACGCCTGCCGGGACCGGTGGACCGACCAGCTGGCCGGGGAACTGCGCAGCGGCGCCCCCTTGACCCTCCGCAGGATGAAGGAAGTCTTTCACCAGGCCGCCGGGGACTTTGCCGCCCTGCCCCGCCGGCCGGTGGCCAGGAAGCGGGTGGCCCTGGTGGGGGAGCTCTACACCAAATACTGCGCCCTGGGCAACTGGGACATCCTCCCCTTTCTGGAGGAGGTGGGCTGTGAGGTGGCGGTGAATGGCTTCTCCTGGTACATTCTCTACTATATCAGCAGTCAGATCGCCGGAACGACGGGGCCCGTCCAGGCCCTGTGGCGGGGCTTGGGCGCCTGGATGGCGGGGCTCCAGCGGACCATGACGGCGGCCCTGGCAGCCCACGGGTTTCACAGCCTGCCCCCCTTTCCCGCCTTTCAGCGGGAGGCGGCGGACTGGATCAGCCAAACCCTGCGGGTGGCTGACGGATGGCTCATCGGGGCCGAGTGCGCCGCCCACATCCATGCCGGCTGTTACCGGGTTTTGGCCATGCAGCCCTTTGGCTGTCTGCCCAACCACGTGTGCGGCCGGGGCGTCACCAAGCGGCTCAAGGAGGAGTTCCCCGGCGTGCAGATCCTGCCCCTGGACCTGGATCCGGACACCAGCTACGCCAATGTGGAGAACCGGCTCCAGATGCTCATCATGAATCAGACCGCGGAGGCGGAGCATTCCGCAGCTAGTGTGGAACCGGCACCCCAAAAGACCCGGGGCGGTTCGCCCCGTCCGGCGCTGTCCTCTAC
>OLNL01001270.1_pt1 | contig 23967 bp, 15 predicted proteins | sample 1672181 | NCBI WGS metagenome assembly OLNL01 (sample SAMEA3136656, study PRJEB25190) | human gut metagenome | biome: human gut; feature: human-associated habitat; material: faeces | place: Austria | collected 2013
GGATGATGATGTCAGTATCGATATCATCGCCAAGTACCCACACTTTGCCTGTAAATTTTTCCATAATCTGTCCCTCACTGAATATATAAAGTGATTTTTAATAAGCTCATTTCCAATCTGGTCGAACGATTGATCAGATTTCTGACGGAAGTGCGATCTTTCCGGCAATTGCAGATGCTGTAACCGTAGCCGCTGAACCAAGATATACTTTAGAGCTCGGATGTCCTGCACGCCCTTTGAAGTTACGTGTTCCTGTACTGATCAGGACTTCGTTTTCTCCAATTACACCCTGACAACTTCCCCAGCATACACTGCAGTTTGGATTCATTACGATTGCTCCTGCTTCCATAAAGATATCGATCAATCCTTCTTTTAATGCCTGTCTGTAAATAGTCTGGCTCGCCGGTACGACAAGGAAACGTACCTTGTCAGATACTTTCTTTCCTTTAATGATTTCTGCACCCACACGCAGATCTTCAATACGTCCGTTATTACAGGAACCAAGAAATGCCTCGTTAATTTCAATTCCACATGCTTCTTCTGCCGGTACGACATTATCAACAAAATCCGGTTTTGCAACTACAGGACGCACTTTACTGAGGTCAAATGTATATTCTCTTACGTATTTTGCATCCGGATCACTGTGGAATACTGCTTTTGGCTCACGGCCATGTTCTTTCAGATATTCCATTGCTTTTTCATCTGCCTCAAAAATACCGGTCTTTGCACCGGCCTCCACTGCCATATTACAGAGAGTCATTCGGTCACTGATGCTTAATGTCTTTGCACCTTCTCCGGTAAACTCCATTACCTGATAATTGCATCCGTTTGCGCCCACTTCTCCAATGATCGTAAGAATCAGGTCACGCGCTGTTACACCTTCCGGCAGTTTCCCGGTCAGATTAAATTTCACAGATTCCGGAACAAGTACCCAGGATGTTCCTGTTACCATTCCATAAAGAAAATCTGTACATCCGACACCTGTACCAAATGCACCAAGTGCACCATAAGAGCATGTATGGCTGTCCGCACCAAAAATCAGCTCACCCGGACGAACATAGTTCTCAATCATAACCTGGTGGCAGACACCTTTGCCTTCCCAGAAATCAATGCCGTTTTCCTTTGCAAAATCTCTCATTTTCTTCTGAGATGCCGCTGTTTTCGGGCAGTCAGACGGCACATTGTGGTCAACAATAAAAACAAGCTTCTTTGTATCTGCAATGTGCGGATTCTTCAGTTTGTTGTTATACATATCTACTGTCAGATGCGTTGTTCCATCATTACTCATCAGTCGATCCAGCTGAACAGTATGGATGTCCCCTGGTTTAACGCTGTCTACGCCAGCCGCTGCTGCAATAATTTTTTCTGCAATTGTCATTCCCATGGTTATTTCTCCTCCTTGTTCAGTGAAGCAATCAGACCGCCCTGATTCAGAATTCCCTGCATATATTCCGGGAGTTTGGTACATGTATAAGTTTTGCCGTTTGCAACTGCTGTACCATCAGACATATGAAGTTCCATCGTATCTCCGGTCTGCACAGCATCCGGAAGATCCTTACAGACAATTGCCGGAAGCCCGATATTGATAGCATTTCTGAAAAAGATTCTTGCAAAAGATTTCGCAATGACAGCTTTTACCCCAAGCGCCTTAAGTACACCCGGTGCCTGTTCTCTGGAAGAACCACATCCAAAATTTTCCCCGCCTACTACAAAATCTCCCGGTTTTACTTTCTTTGCAAAATCAGGATCCAGTGATTCAAATGTATGGCCCTTCATTTCATCCAGATTCGGCAGAAGCAGATACTGGGATGCAATAATCTGATCTGTATCAAGGTCATTATGAAATTTAAAAATTGTTCCTTTTTCCATAATACTTTTCCTCCATGTATAACTATTCATTTTTCCTATTTTATCATAAAATTTTATAACATTAAATGCATATTTATAAAAAAGCTGTATAATTTTTCAATGCACATGTCGATTTATTCTGTAATCCATTCATATGCGATGCGTGGGGTTCCATTTGAAACATAAATAATCCCACATCTTTTAAATCCACATTTCTCAATCACATGCTGCATCACGGCATTATCTTCATGTGTATCAATGCGCAGATGCGACACACGTGCCTTGCAATACTCCATGATCTGTCCGAACACATTATGTGTACTGTACCATCACTGGCAACACGGTGTACTACAGCATATGCCTCATCTGACAGCCATCTGCCATTCTCAATCTCCGCATATGAAGGATCCGGTCCATCTGCAAAAACAAATACGGCATGAATCTCTTCTTTATCTTCTGTTTTCTCTGTGAGGACATACAGCTGTCCCTGGAGAATATCCTCTTCCAGAAGATCCTCCGGCCGGTCACCCTCTCCCCACTGCGTATGATTTCCACTGTCTCTCATAAACTGTCTTGCCGCAGCATATATTTCATTCATTCGGAGCCGATCCTGCTGCCCCGCTTTTCTGATCGCGTATGCCATACCATTTCTCCTGTATTTGTAATAAAAGTATTTCGAATTTTATATCACCTTATGATTCAGCCATTTACGACTGTGAAATCTCCATGTAAAAATAATGGCGCGTACAGTCCAGTCTGCAAACATGCCGATCCAGACTCCCATCGGTCCGAATCCAATGCCTCTGATAAGAAATACGCACAGACAGAATCTGCATGCCCACATGGTACAGCAGGATGTGATCATGGAAAATCGTACATCACCGGCTGCACGAAGTCCATATCCAGGAATAAATGCCATCGTCCACACAAACGGTTTTACAATCGTGATACACATTACCATATGGAAGCACATATCTGCACTTTGTTTCTCCATACCGCCAAGAATGGTAACCGGCTTCGTCAGTGCAAATACCACAAGGCAACTTACCAGTACTACGATTTCAGCAATCACACAAAGCTTCTTTATATAATAAACTGCTTCATCCTTTTTTCCTGCCCCAAGACACTGTCCAACAATTGTCATCAGGCCTACGCCTACACCGATTGCTGCAATTCCGTTCAGATTTTCCAGAATGTTCGTCATTGCCTGTGCTGCGATCGCAGCAGTTCCCAGTGTGGATACAGTAGACTGGATTGCCAGTTTACCAAGCTGGAACATACTGTTTTCGACACCGGACGGAATTCCGATTCCCAGAATACGTCTGATCATAGACCAGTTCGGACGGATTTTGAAGTAGTCACGCACAACAATCTCCTGTCTGTCTTTTCGAAGCTGAATCAGAACCACAACTGCACAGAACACACGTGAGATCAGTGTGGAAAGTGCCGCACCTGTAACTCCCATATGGAAACCCCAGATCATAACTGCATTTCCGACAATGTTCATCACATTTGAAATCATGGAAATAAGCATTGGCCCTCTGGTATTATCCTGTGACCGGAAAATGGATGCTGCTGAATCATATGCCGCGATAAACGGAAATGACAGTGCTGTATAAAAGAAATATGTTTCTGATGCTCTCATGACCTCTGCATCCACGGATCCAAATATCAGTCCCAGAAGCGGTTTCTGAAATATCAGACAGATCAGACTGACCGCCAGCGAAATAGCTGTGATGATAAACAGTATCTGTCTTGCAGATTCATTTGCTTTTTCTTTGTTTCTCTGCCCTATATACTGCGCACAGACAATTGCTCCACCTGCAGCCAGTGCAGAAAATGCCTGAATTACCAATACGTTGATCGAATCCACCAGTGATACCGCTGAGATCGCCGCAGACCCGACATTGCTCACCATCATCGTATCCGCAGTTCCCATGATGGAATTCAGCAGCTGTTCCAACACCACCGGAATGAGCAGATTCCGGATCATACGGTTGGTAAAGATATGCTGCTGTTGCTCTGATTTACTGATCATAAATGACATGACTTCCTCCTGCGCCCCTGTATGAGTCAAAACAAATGAAAAAAGGACCTGGCCTTGGTCCGTTTTTATACTCATTATAGCCGTCCAACTTCGTCTTGTAAAGCATTAATCAAAAAAAGCGACAAGTACCTCATTCAGACATGTGGTACTTGTCGCTTGCTATTACTTACAATTATTTATTAGTTATTACCTGTGATTACTTATTTGTTTCTGCGATGTTTCAGGCGAAGTGCCCAGAATGCAAGTACAACATCAACAAAGGCAAATAAGAACATCAGAGCAGATCCTGCTACGTTTGTTTCATCTGCTGTTTTTACTCCGTCAGACTTCTGGTTGCCGGATGCGTTGTTATCAGAACCTGTTCCGTTGTTACCTGTTCCTCCATTGTTTCCTGCATCTGTTACTGTTGGTGCAGGAGTTTCTGTTGCATCTGGATCCTCTGTCGGATCTGGTGTTTCACTTGGGTCTGTTTCTCCAGGAACTGGGGATACTTCTGGCTGTGTTGGTACCGGAGATACTGCCGGTTCTGTTGGTACCGGAGATACTGCCGGTTCTGTCGGTGCCGGAGATACTGCCGGTTCTGTCGGTGCCGGAATTACTGCACTTGCAGTTCCGAATCCGAAGTCCATACCTGACCACGGAATAACGAATCCGTTAGACCAGTATTCTCTCCATCCAAGACTCGGGCACATATTTCCTTCATCCCAGTAATTAAAAGAAGATGTAAAGGTCATTGTCTGTGTATAAGTCTTTCCGGTATCCGGATCAGTGAAGGTTACATCTTTTGTAATAGATACTGTATATTCCTGTGGGTTGCAATATGTTCCAACCGGGAATACTCCTGCAATATGGATCTGAGCCTCTCCAAGGATAATTGCTCCTGAATAGTCTGGAGAAACAGAGATTGTTCCAAGATCGTCTGCATCAAATACAACTGTCTGTGTCAGTGTTTTGTCACCTACAGTCAGTGTAGCTGTAGCCACTCTTGACATATCAATGTGACTTACAGTACCTGTAACAAGAAGTCCTGCTTCTTCAGCATCTGTTCCATTCTCTTCTGCTTCAAGAACTTCGTCACTCTCTTCCGGTGTTTCTTCCGGATCAACGGAGTCTTCTGACAGAACGGTATCTACATCTTCATCAGTATCAGAGTCTTCTTCATCACCAGTCTCATCTTCTTCCTGATCTTCAGCATCTCCATCTTCTGATTCTTCGGCGTCTTCTTCTGCATCTTTTTCTGTCTCGTCAGTTTCTTCTGATGAAGTATCCTGATCATTTTCTTCGGCAGCAGATGATTTCTGATTTGTTGTAGGATTTTCTTCGGCAGCAGATGATTCCTGATTTGTTGTAGGATTTTCTTCAGCTGCCATCGCAAGACTTGCACCCTGCATAATCATTGCCGCCCCTACAAGGCAGACAGCAACTTTCTTCCATCCTAACCATTTTCTATGCATTTCCTTTTTTCCTCCTCATTCCCAGAGGCGGCTGTTAACCGCCTCCAACCACACATATAGCTTTTTGTGGATTTATTTAACTTTCATTTTTGTTGCTTTACTGTATGATCCCCAGATTGCTTTGCCATTTACAACTTTGCAGCTGCGTACACGAACATAGTAATTCTTTCTGCTGGTCAGTCCCTTCAGAACAATTTTTCCGGTCTTGTTGCTGTTGATCGTAACAGTCTTGGTTGTTCTACCTTTGAACTTGCTGCTCTGGCTGTACTGAACAACATATTTCGTTGCCTGAGCATCACGATACCATCTTACGTTCAGTGTCTTCTTGGCACCTTTCTTGACAACCGGTTTTTTCGGTGTCTTCGGTTTGATTGTAAATGTTGCTTTTCCTGCATATTTTGCAAATTTACCTTTACCTTTGACAATTACAGTTGCGTAACCAGTATTCTTATTATTCTTATAAGTTACTTTATAATACTTGCTGCTTACTTTCTTTCTTCCGTTATACACAGTAACCTTTGGTTTTGCATTCTTTCCATTATATACATAAGATGTTTTGGAAAGTTTCAGTCGCAACTTTTTCGTATAAGTTGTAAAGTTGCTAATTAATTTAATATTTCCATTTGCATCTGTACTTACGGAAATATTATATCCTGCCGGAGTTCCAACTGCCTTGCCGGTATACTGAATTCGTTTTCCGGCTACATTTCTGTCAAGACCCGAAACGGTTGCTTTCCAGTTATTTGCTTCTGTCAGAGTTACTCTCTTGCCTGTTGTCTTTCCATTTGCATAGATTTCAACAACCAGCTGAGCCGGACGGGAATCCACCACATTATCCAGATCGTTCCATGCATTCTGAACAGTCACATTCATTTTCTGTACATTATGCGTGTACTCTGCTTTATATTCCTCTAAAGCATTACCGGTTACTTTTACGGTATATCCGGAAACAGCATACGCGATCACACTATAAGCGATTTCTTTTCCGGCTTTATATTTCGGAAGATTATCCCAAGTCATGCTCCAGTTTCCGGCTGCATCCAGAACTGCTTCTTTACCTGTATTTACTCCATCTGCTTTGAGCTGAACGCTTACATAATTCGGACGGATTCCATCCTGGTTTTCTGCATCGTTCCATACAGCTGATGTTGTAACTTTTGTTACTTCCGGTGTATGTGCATAATTAACTACAAATCCGTTGTCATCCAGAGCATTGCCTGTTACGGAGCTTGTATATCCTGCCACGTCACCGCTTGTTACAACTGCAGTATAAGCAATTCTTACACCATTTTTCTTCATGTCTGTTTCTTCAAAAGCAGCTTTCCACTCGTTTTCTGCAGTAAGTGTTACTTTGTTTCCTGTTGCCTGGCCATCTGCATAAAGTTCTACGTCAACAGATGCCGGACGGATTCCATCCTGGTTTTCTGTATCGTTCCACTGTACAGATGCTGGAATCACTTTTGTCAACGGAACATAAAGATTTGTGACTACAAATCCATTTGCATCGTCACCCTTGACACTAGCTTCATAATAAGTTCTGTCAAGATCAACTACCTCAACTGTGTACTCGATCTTTTCGCCAACTTTTCCGGTTCTGTTCTTCTGAAGTCCATCCCATTTATTTGCGAATCCATTATCGCTGGTTAATGTAACTACATCTCCAACAGCCTGTCCATCTGCTTTGAGCTGTACAGTGTATGATCCCGGACGATGACCATCCTGATTATTTTTGTCATCCCAAACAGTTGTCATGGAAACAGATGTTTTTTCTGTTTCATGATTGAAGCTTACTACAAATCCTGCATTATCTCCTGCTGCACTTGCAGTATATCCTTCAACATCTGCTGCTGTTACAGTATAGGTGATTGCTTTTCCTGCAGCATATACATCGAGATTGTCAAAAGATGCTTTCCAGTTATTCTCTGCTGTAAGAGCTACCTTCTTGCTTTCTTTTCCATTTGCTGCAAGTGTGATTTCAACAGATGCCGGACGTTTTCCATCCTGGTTTTCTGTATCATTCCACTTTGCAGATACAGGAATTGTAACTACCTCAGGTGTATGTGAAAGAGTGATCACATATCCTTCTGCTGCTGTACCGGATACAGATGCTTTGTATCCTTCCGGAGCAGCTGCCTCTACTGTGTAAACAATTTCTTTTGCTACTGGTTTGTTCTTTGCGACTGTCCAGATTGTCTTCCATTCTCCTGCTGCATTTACAGCTACCGGATCACCAGAAGCTGCCTCATCAGCTTTGAGCTGCAGATTTACAGATTCCGGACGTTTTCCGTCCTGATTATCTGCATCATCCCATTTAACAGAAGCAGTTACACTTGTAACCTCTGTCTTATGAGTGTATTTCAGAACAACACCTGTTTTTTCATCACTTGTTGTTTCAAGAGTATATCCCTCTACGTCAGCAGCTTTTACAGAATAAACAATATCCTTGCCATCTTTGCTCTTGTCAAGATTGCTGAATGTTTTGTCATCTGTCCAGTTGTTGCTGTCATTCAGAGTTACTTTTTTCTCTGTTGCTGCATCGTCTGCATAAAGTGTTGCTTCTACAGAAGCCGGGCGAACACCATCCTGGTTATCACCATCATCCCATACTACCTGTACCGGAACAGCTACTGTAAGCGGCACATGTGTGCTCTTGATTGCGAAACTTGTTACAGTTCCTGTTTCATCAGTTGTCTTGGTTGTTTCTGTTGTATACTCATTTTCGCCTGACGGGATTCCATCTACGTCAATGGTATACTCAAGTTTCTGACCTGCTTTGTATTCAGCAAGCTCTGTCCACTCTGTTTTCCATTCATTGGAAGCATCCAGAGTGATTTTATCACCAACTGCCTCTTTGGAATCTCCATTGACTGTAGCCAGCTGTACAGTTACTGAGTCCGGACGTTTTCCATCACGGTTGTTCGCATCATCCCAGGTAATTGCTGTATTAACAGTTACTGTACGAACATCATGTTTATAAGTAACAGTGAATCCATCTTCAACACTTCCGTCTACTGTTGCTGTATATCCTTCGATATCACCTGCAGTTACTACATCGTAAGTGATCAGATTATCATCATCATCTTTTACAAACTGGTGCGCCCAGGTATATGTCCATTCATTGTCTGCATTCAGAGTAACAGCTTCTCCGGAGTTTTTATTGTTTGCAGTAAGCTGAAGGTTTACAGAAGCCGGACGTACACCATCCTGGTTTTCCTTGTCATCCCATACAACGGTTGCCTTAACATCTTTTGTCTCTTTGACTTCAACCTGGGCAGTTGCTGTTGCACCTTCCCATTCTGCTTTGATCGCTACGGTACCGATACCAACACCTGTAACTGTACCCTTGTCATCAACTGTTGCGATAGAGGTAGCAAGGCTTGTCCATTTAATTGTCGGATTTTCTACATATGCACTTCCATCCCATGCTTTTGCAGTAAGACTTGCTGTTGCTCCCTGTCCTACTGTGAGAGATTTCTGCTCAAGGAAAATCTGCTTTGCGGATGTTACAGTTACTTCACAGGTTGCAGTATAGTTACCTGTCTTTGCTGTTACAGTAGCCTTTCCAGGTCCAACTGCAACGACATTGATAGCTGCTGTATTTTTCTCTACCTTTTCAAGCCTGATGATTGAGCCATCTTCATCATCTGTAGTAAAATCAACCGGTTTTGCTGGTATGATAACTGTAATGTCTTTTCCATTTTCATCTTTTACAGTAGTTTTTGAATCTGATGGTAATACATTACTGCCGTAAGCCTTCAGGATCAGGAGTTTTTTCTGCTTAGATGCCGCATCTAAAGTAACGCTCTCTTCATCAAAGTAGAGTCCCTCTTCACCGTTAACTTTAATGCATACACCTTCATAAGAAGTACAAGGTTTGTCCTCTGTTTCCAGTGATACACTAAATCCATGAGTTACAGTAACCGGATCTGCCTTCGGAATCTTACCTGTAACTGTTGCAGCAGCACCATTTCCACTCAGATCAACATAATCTTCATTTGGGAAATTTTCTGCATGCAGGCTTACATGTCCATTCTTCCAGTACCGATTGTTCCATGTATGCTCACTGCCTGTGATACCGACGGTTCCTGCGATGTCAGTAGTTTTTCCTCTTTCTACTTCATAAGGAGCCTTTACATTTACGTTGATTGTATAAGTTGTTGAGTTATATTTTGCAGTAACGGTTGTGCTGCCAGTTTTGTTTCCGGCTGTGATTACACCATAATCATCTACCGTTGCAATGTCAGTATCTTTAGAAGTCCATGTTACAGGAGTCTTTCCACTATATCCGACATTTCCACTTCCGAGCTTACCAGCTGTGACGTCTCCCATATCAAGAACCTGCCATACGATTTCCTGGGTACCGCCCTGAGTAAGATTTACTTCTGTCTGATCTTTTGAAACAAAGAAACCATCATATACAACATCTGCATCAATTGTGCTTGAGAATGTCTTTCCATTATAAGTACATTCTGCTGTGATAGTTGCTGTTCCCTTCTTAACACCGGTGATTGTTCCAGTGCTCTTGTCCACAGTCGCAACACTTTCATCTGAACTGCTCCATGTAACAATAGGATTTTCGATCGGCTTACCATTGTAGGTTACAGTTGGTGTGATTTTCTTTGTTCCTCCAACTTTCACCTGAGTGGATGCATCTCCGAGACTAATGCTTCCACCAGTTGTGGTTACAATTACCTTAACGCTGTCTGTTGAGTCAGAACCCCAGTCCTTTGTACTGTAAGTACCGGTAACTGTAGCTGTACCAGCACTCTTTGCAGTGATAACACCATCTTTTACAGTAAGTACGGAACCGTTATCAACGCCCCAGCTGACATTTGGATTCTCTACAGGACCTAAACCATCAACATCATCATACGCAACCGTATTGATCTTTCTGGTCTTCTCGTCCAGTGTCATTTCAATTGTCTTGGTTTTGCCATCTGATCCTACCGGCTCATCAATATAGAAACCTTCTACATAAACATTAAATGTACGTTTGAAACCTTCAAATTCTCCTGTCAGAGTTGTTGAACCAACTTTTAAAGCTTTCAGCTGAATCTGGTAATAATTATCTGTTGTAATATTAGGATCAATCACTGTTGGATCATCAACAGTCCATGTTAAATCCTTGGCTAAAAGTTTTTTTGCATCTTCTGTTTCCGTTGCCGCCTTTACAGCATTAACACTTACAAGAAGTTTTTGTCCACTTGTCGGGAAATAAAATGCAATATCGTTGTTGTCTGTTTTACCATAACTGTTGTCTGAGAGAACATTTACTTCGATATTATTTTCTGCTATTACCGGACGATAGAATTGGTCTTTGAGAGATCCTCCACCTGTATACGTAGCAGACATATATGTGTTGTTTTTATAACCATAATAATTTTTCTCTGTCAGTGTCTCATTTGGATAATCCATTTCCATCTCTCCATAGTTAATGGAGAAATAGTGAGTGATCATTCCATCCTCTTTCCATGATGTCCAGCTCATATCACAGTTTTCATAGCCATCACCTGACGGTGCATAAGTAACTGTGCTGTTTGCTGCTCCCCAATACGTAAGTTCCGGTTCTTTCTCCTCTGCGATCTGTAATGGAGTCGTTGCACTACCTTTTACAGTAAAATGCTGTCCGATTTTTACCGGTTTTACTGCTTTTTCGACTTTGACCGTAAAGGAGTTTGTGATCGTGCTCTGAACAATATCTGAGTACTTGGAACCTGCTGTCCATGTAGCTGTAATGGTAGCTGTACCTTCACCAACAGCCTTAATTCCCACACCGGTAGTTCCACTGTCTGTCTGTTTATTGCTGCTGTTAACAACTATGGCTACATCTTTATTACTGGATTCCCATGTAACACCTTTTACATAAGAATACGTATTTCTCTCTGCGTACTCAGAAACCCAGCCGGCCCGTTTAAAGTCAGCTATATTATCGTACTTATTATACAGGGTCCAGACTTCCATACCTTTTCTGTCACCAACGTTGAGCGTTACTTCAGCACCTTTTGCCGGATAAAATCCTACTGCATATCTTGGGTCATTATATTTGTCCCAAAGCTTGGTATAGCTGTAATACTGACCTCCTGCAATTTCGACTTTACCGGATTTGCTTGTTCCGATTGTTGCTTCTTCACCTACTGCTTCGGCACTATCGGAAAAAAGTGCATCGTCTGCGCCGTCCGAAAACAGCGCTGCTTCGTCTGAGGAAGCAGCCGCATCATCTATGGTCTGCTCATCCTCAGTTTCTTCTTCAATCGTTACATCTGAATCTACATCCTGTGTTGACTCATCGTCAGTCACATCAGGTGCATCTGCCTCAGAATCAATATCTACGGCTTCTTCAGAAACAACTGCCATATCAGGCTCGCTGCTGAAGTCATCCGCTGAAACAACTGAGACACCCTGAACCATCATTGTCACTGCCATGATCCACGCTAATGTACGCTTCAGTTTTGAGTGCAATTGTGTGTTCATATGAGTTCCTCCTTCTTATTTTACTTTCACTCTGGCTGTCTTACTCCAGGAAGAGTAAAGCTTTTTATCATTAACCACCTTGACGCTTCTGATACGAACATAATAGTTCTTCTTCCGTGTCAAGCCGGCAAATGCCTTTGCTTTGACCGTATTTTTGGAAATTGTTACGGTCTTTGTTGTCCTGCCTTTGAAGTTCTTATTCCGGCTGTACTGGATAATATACTGTGTTGCCTGAGGATTTCTCACCCAGCTGACAGTCATTTTTTTCTTTACGGTACTCTTTACAGAAGGTTTTTTCATCTGCTTCGGAACGATTGCGAAACTTGTCTTTGCTGCATATTTCGCATAGCTTCCTTTACCCTGTACAAGTACAGTTGCATAGCCAGTATTTTTGTTGTTGCGATATGTCACTGTATAGTATCTGCTGGAAAGTGTCTTACTTCCAACCTTTACAGTTACTTTCGGCTTCTGCACTTTTCCGTTATAAACGAACTGTGCAGCAGAAAGCTTCACGCTAAACTTCTTATTGATCTTGTATGTTGCACGAACAGAAATATTTCCATTCTGATCTGCTGTTGTTCCAGGAATTGTATATCCGGATGGTGTTGTAAATTTTGCAGTATAAGTGATTGCTTTTCCTGCTGAGTTCTTGTCCAGAGAAGTAACTTTTGCTGTCCAGTTATTTGCAGACATCAGAGTTACTTTCTTACCTGTGGAAATTCCATTTGCAAAAATCTCTGCTGTTACCTTGAGCGGACGGGCATTCATAAGATTGCCTGCATCATCCCAGATGTTCTTAACAGTCACATTGATCTTCTCTACTGCATGTACGTATTCTACTGTATATCCTGTTACATTTACTGTATATCCGTTTGCCTCAGAAGCTTTTACTGTGTAGACAACTTCTTTTCCAGCCTGATATTTCGGAAGGCCATTCCAGGTTGTTGTCCATTCTCCTGATTCTCTGATAATTGTCTTATCGATATTTTTGTCGTTAGCATACAGATAAAGAACTGCATCTGCCGGACGGATTCCATCCTGGTTTTCATTATCTTTCCATACTGCTTCAGAAGTAATGTTTACGACTTCCGGAGTATGTGTATATGCAATCACAAATCCATTCTGAGCGAGTGAATTTCCTGCAACTTCATAAGTATAACCAGTTACATCTGTACTTACCACTTTATACTCAATCAGTTTGCCGTCTTTCTTTGCATTGACTTTTTCAAATGCTGCACTCCAGTTTCCAGCCGCATTCAGAGTTACTTTTTTACCGGTTGCCTGTCCGTCTGCATAAAGTTCTGCTGTTACTTCTGCTGGCTGAATTCCATCCTGATTCTCTGCATCATTCCACTGTGCAGAAACAGGAATGCTGATAGTTGACGGTACATAAGTATTAACAATAGTAAATCCTTCTGCTGTACTTCCGTTTACAGTTGTTTCGTAACCTTCCGGAAGGTTGCTTGCCTTAACCGTATATTCGATTGCTTTTCCTGCACTGTTCTTCTGAAGTCCCTTCCAGGTCTTGGAAAACTTATTGGAAGTATTCAGTGTAACTGCTGAACCACTCTTATTACCATTTGCATAGAGCTGAACAGTATAATAATCCGGACGGTTTCCATCCTGATCGTTTGCATCTTCCCAGTCTGTAACTGCTGTCACATCAATGACTGCTGTTTCATGGGAGAATGTCAGGATAAGTCCTTTATTTGTTCCTTCACCTGTCGCTGTATATCCTTCTACTTCAGAAGCAGATTTCAGTGAATAAGTGATTTCTTTACCAGCTTCATTTACTGGAAGTTTTTCGAAACTTCCCTTCCAATTGTTTTCTGCTGTCAGAGTAAGTTTCTTGCCAGTTGTTTTGCCATTTGCATAAAGCTCTGTTTCTACTTTTGCAGGACGGATTCCATCCTGATCATCTGTATCGTTCCAGGATACGGAAACCGGAATATCAGCAACTGCTGTTGTATGAGAAGCAGTAAGTACATAACCTTCTGCTGCATTTCCACTCATCTCTGCATTATAATAGGAAGAAACTCCACTGATCTCTACTGTGTATTTAACATCTGTTCCCGCATTCTTTGCAGGCAGGCTGTTCCAGATCTTGCTCCAGCCATCAGCTTCTCCAACAGTAACGCTCTCGCCATATTTTGCACCGTCTGCAAAAAGCTGCATGCTTACAGATTTCGGACGAACGCCATCCTGATTCTCTGCATCATTCCATTTTACAGATGCTTTGACACTGACGGTTCCTGTTTTGTGAGTGTATGTCAGTGTAAGTCCATTTTTTCCAGTTGCTGCTTCACAGGTATATCCTTCAATATCAACAACTTTCAGTGTATAGGTGATTGCTTTGCCTGCTTCATTTACTGCAAGATTTTCGAAGCTTCCCTTCCAGCCATCTTTTGCTGTCAGAGTTAATGTTTTTCCTGTTTCCTTACCATTTGCAAGAAGTACTGCTGTTACTTCTGTAGGGCGGATAGCGTCTCTGTTGTCCTCATCATTCCATGTCACAGAAGCTGCAAGACTTGTTGTTTTTGGTGTGTAGGAAGCGGTTACCTTATATCCGGCTGCTGCACTTCCGCTTGTTTTTGTTGTATAAGCAGAAGGAATTCTGCTGTACTCAACAGTGTATTTGATTTCTGTTCCTTTGTTGTTCTTAGGAAGCCCGGTCCATGTTTTACTCCATTTACCTTCAGCATCCAGTGTTACTTTGTCATCGACTGCTTTTCCGTCTGCTATAAGCTGAACACTGATACTTGCAGGACGGATTCCATCCTGATCATCATTATCCTTCCATTCAGCAGATGCTGAAACGCTGGTCTTTTCAGTTTCATGTGAATAAGTAACTGTAAAACCGTCGCCTGTATTTCCGGATACCTTAGCTGTATAAGCACTGTCTGTATCAACAGCTTTCAGTCTGTATACAATAGCAGTTCCGTCTGAAGCATCTACATCCAGGCCAGACCATGTGTATGCCCAGTTGTTTGCATCACTCAGTTCAACAGGCTCACCATAATTCTCGTTGTTGGCAGTAAGCTGAACTTTTACCCTAGATGGACGAACACCATCCTGGTTGTCACCGTCGTTCCATTTTACAGATACACCTGTAGATCTTGTTGCAGTTACTGTAATGTCAATCGTCTCTGTGATGCCATTCCATACAGCTGTGATCTTTGCATTTCCTTTTCAGTCTTTTAAGTATATCAATTTGTTTTTGAATCTCATAAAAATATATTCTGGAATTTTTCTCATTAATTCAGAAATTGTATATTTTTCCCATACACTTTCCAGCAGTAGAATAGCTTCCCCTGGTTTTGTTCCCCAGATTTTTTTTATCCTCTGAATATGCAGTAATTCCTTTCGAACATCTTCATCCATCCACGAAGCTGTAAAATGATGTATTGATACAGTCCTATTTGTCTTATGCATTTTCCCTGTTCTGAAATTTTTAGGGCATAATACGTCAGACGCATAGATTATCATATTTTCCAGTAACTGATCTTTATTTTCCTGTATCAATCCAAATTTTCTCAATGCCTCTGTTGTATAATTTGGTGAAGGCAGTAAATTGTAACTTCCATCATTATTTCTAAAACTAACGCTATCATATAGATCACGCATTGCTTCAATTATCTCATTTCCAGGCTCTGCACCAAATCCATGTCCACAATTAACAAAGAACTCCCCGTCACCTGTATCTTCAAATCCCATAAACGCTTTATGAGACAGTAATTCATCTATATTTTTTACAAGTTCAACATCTGTATCTAAGTAAATACCTCCATATTGATATACAATATCTAATCTGGCATAGTCAGGAACAAAACCCCATTTTTTTGCTTCATATGCCTGCCACATATATTTGTTCTTAGAAAAATCATAATTGGATTCATTCCACTCTATAATCCGGTAATCCGGACAGAATTTTCTCCAGCTTTCTATGCAATATAATACAGATTTCGGTTTCGGACAGTTACCCACCCAACAATAATGAATTATTTTAGGAATCATAGCTTATCCTTTCTTAGAATCCTTTTCCATTTAAAAATGATATATAATCAAAATCATCTAAATATCTACGTATTCGCATCTGCTTTTTAAAATAAAGCAGTGCTTCCAGACCTTCACAATTCTCAAATCCCGGTATATAATATGCCGATTTAATTTCATCATATGGAACATGTGTAAATATTACCTTGTTTTTGTATGGAAGCTTATCAAACCGTTGCAATGTTTCATAAGTACAATTATCTCCGTCAACTCCTAGAACAAAAAGATTGTCCCAGTTGATCCTTTTTTTCCGTTCTTCCCATTTATACTCTGCTTCCATAAAAGTTTTATAATGATTAAACCGTATTTCAATGTCACCTATCCTACCTGTTGGAAATTCAAATTTTCTGTCTTCATATGGTAAAACCGGCTGTTTCATATACCACGGAAGATTCTCCAACATTTTTACGTAATCATTCATATCAAAGCTCAGATTTATTGTTGGTGATAAAAACTTTAAGTTCATATCATAGTACCAATATTCACCATTACAATTAGAAGAAATAATAGTTGGTGTTGTATTTTTCAACCTGCTTCGCTTTATTTTTTTATATAAATACCATTCCGTTCTTTGAAGCAAATTCATAAACGCTGTCCCTTCAATATATTTTTGAATGAATAGCAGGAAAATACCTTAATAAAATCAGTCTGATTTTTTGTTTCATTCCAATATTCATTTCCCGCTTTATGATCTTATTGTAAGCCCATATAAATTCTTTTCTTGATTTCTGAAAATTAATTTTTGTATCTTCTGATTTTTCTATATTTTTCTCTGCATTTGCATATGCAGCATATAAGCTCAGACAGGCTTCAATCCAATATGGCTGCACATTTTTACTTTCCAAAAATCTGGCTCTATAATAAATTGCTTCAATGAAATCAAAATATTGATCTGTATATTGCTTTCTGCCAACAATACTATCTGGCCTTACGCGATACCAGTAACTATCTGTTCCTGTTAACACGACTCTTTTTGCCTGGTACAGAAGTTCATGATAGATGTATGTATCCTCATAATATTTTCCTTTTGGGAATTTTAAATTATTAAATAGCTCTGAATCAAATAATTTATTACAGACCGATGGCTGATTCAGTGTCTGAAAGCGTTCTTCCCCTGGGAGGATCTGCACACTATCTACCGGATGATAAAAACCAGAATGGTCACCATTTTCAAAGAAACGTATCATATTGCAGACTGCAATCTCGCAATGATTTCTTTTTATACTATCAATCATTATTTGTAGCATTTCAGAAGCGATATAATCATCACTGTCTATAAAAGAATAATACTTTCCTCTTGCAGTTTTCAGTCCTGTATTTCTGGCATCTGAAAGACCACCGTTTGCTTTATGTATAACCTTTATTCTTTTATCAGTCATTTTGTATTCATCACATATTTTTCCGGATTTATCTGTTGAACCATCATCCACCAAAATTATTTCCAAATTTTTATATGACTGGTCCAGCACACTTTTAATGCACTTATCTAAAAAATTCTCCACATTGTATACAGGAATAATAACTGAAATCATGTCCTCATACATTTCTTTTCCTCGCCTTTTCTTACAAACCAATCTTAAATAAATTCCTTATATAACAAGTCCAATAAAACGATTTATCAGCCATACTCAGCCATATTTTTTCCTTTCCGCTCATTGAATTCAAATAATTTCTGATTGGATATTTTTTTAATATTTCAGTCAGTTCTTTCCATATATCCTTATTTGAATTTATTAATAACAGTTGTCCCTGATACAGACAGGTAAACCATATATTGCAGATACTTTCATTCTTTAAGGCCGGCATATACTTACAAATATACTCATGCCTCTGCAGTTTTGCCTCAAGTGCCTGAAATCTCCGCACTGCATTTAATGAATGCATCACTGAATTTTCCTGTTGTCGATATGCATACAATACTTTATTTGTATAAATCACTTTTCTGGCATTCCCTAGAACCTGATATGTCCAAAATTCATCATCTATGTTCTTACGAACAGGAAATCGCACATCTCCAACCACACTCTTTCGATACATCTTATTCCATATTATCTGTCTGAACATTCTATCCTTTATATTTTCTAAAACAGCTTCTTCTGCACCGAAAGACTCCCATCTATAACCTTCACTTTCTTCATCAAATTCCGCATTATCATTATGGGTAATGCAATATCCGCATTCAACAATGTCCACATCATCTTGAAATTGCTTATATAGAAATTCAATCATAAACGGTGCTATATAATCATCGCTGTCTACAAAAATCACAAATTTCCCTTTACTCTTGTCCAGTGCCAGATTTCTTGCCTGTCCTCCGCCTGCATTTACCTGATGAAATACTTTTATACGTTCATCTTTTTCTTTCCATAAGTCACATATTGCAGGACATCTGTCCGGCGAACCATCATCTACTAATATTATTTCAAGATTATTATACGTTTGACCTACAATAGAATTTATACAATGATTTAAATACTTTTCTGTTTTATAAACTGGCACAATTACGCTTACTAATTCATTCATATATATCACTCATATTTGTTTTGCATTAAATATTTTGCATAATATCGATATAGCACTTTATATATTGATGGAATATACAGAATAAGTAATGCCAAAAGCTGTTGTTTTCGGTTTAACAGATTAATTTTTCCCCTGTTCTTTTTTATTATTTTACGTATCGATTCCAGATCTTTCTTGTCCTTTTTCTGTTCTGCCAGTACCAGACTATTGCAGACATTTACACATGTATTCAAATATGCTCTTTCTGCACAGCTTTGTAAAATATCAGGAACATCTTCACATATTATTTTCTTAACCTTTATTGGATCATATATACGATTATGATTTAATTCTGTTCGTGTAACAGAGTCTTTTCGCACTAAATAATGATATTTGCAGACATCCATGAAAACAGAGCTTCTTGCTACAGAAAACAAATAATAATTCATTAACAGATCTTCGTTTATTGTTATTTTTTCCGGTATAACATTCTGTTTTAAAATTCTTTCAAATAATGTTTTCTTAAAAATTTTATTGCATAAACCTGGTTCGATAATTTTTCCTTCCAGTAAATCCATTACACCTTTTAAATTATCCTGAGTCCTTATATTTCCCGTCCCGTAAAAATAATGAATACGTCCATCTCCAAATATCATTTGATATCCGCAATGTGATATGTCAGTATGATACTTTTCTGCATTTGATAACAATATTTGATACATATCTGATTCAATTTCATCGTCACCATCTACAAAACCAATCCACTGTCCTGTAGCATGTCGAATTCCATTAATTCTTGCACTGGTCACGCCTTTATTTTCCTGTTTTATCGGAATTACTCTATTGTCACTGGCGGCAATTCTCTGAACCACTTTCCAGCTATTATCAGTTGAACCATCATCAACAATTAATACCTCAATATTTGTATAGGTTTGTTGCAAAACACTTCTCACTGCTCTTTCAACATATGCTTCCAGATCATAGACCGGAATTATTACTGAAATCTTATTATCTTCCATTTCTATCCTCTACAACGATAGCAACATTCTTTCCACTTCCGCTACCGTCTTTTCTATACTGAACATGATTCCTCTTTTTTCAGCCTGCTTCTTATAATGCTCCAATAAATCCTTTCTCGCTACTAACAGTTTTATCTTTTCATATAAAGCTTTTTCATCGTTTTGTACTATGATTCCATATTCATTATTTTCTCCAAGCATTTCCTTCATTCCCGCCACATTAACTGTACAAACCGGAATTCCCAGAATCAACGCTTCTGTTGTAGCTGTACTGAATCCTTCTGCATAACTTGCACATACAAATAAGTCACATTTTGCCATATATTTATATGGATTTAACTGATAACCCAGAAGTTCCACATACTGTTCCATATGATTATCTGCTATATATTTTTCCAGTTGGGTTCTCATCGGTCCATCTCCAAGAATATAAAGATGTACTTTGTATTTTTCTTCCAAAAGATGTTTTATGATTCGCAATAGTCTGTCAAACCCTTTATTATGTAAGAGTTTGCCGACTGCTACTAATTTAGTTTCTGTCTCTTTAAAAATTACTGTCTCTGTTTTTTCTTTAGCTCTTTGCCGTATTTTTTCACTGTTGACAGTGTTATATAGAACTTCGTTTTTCACCCTTAAATAAAGTGCATTCTGAAAGCTTTTCTGCACATCCTGTGAAACACTTATAATTTCATTAAATTTCCCATAACATCTTTTAGCCTCCCGAATACTTCTAAAAGATGCCACTGCTGCTTTCTCATTTTTTTGTTCAATATGAATCCAAGAAACTAATCTCACCTCTGGATTTGTACATCCACTGACCACTCTCGCACATGGTCCCTCCAAATATGCGATTTCAATATCATACTTTTCTTTTATGATTATCTTATGCAGCTGTTCTGGATTAAATAATTTCATAAAATGTGAGTTTCCCGGAAACATTTTCTTTTTCCAGTATTTATAAGTAATCTCCGGTCGAAGAAACTGCTTATTTTCTCCACAATCAAACAAAGTCATTACCGTTATATCAAATTTCGAATAGTCCATATGGTTTACAAGATTTACAAGTACTTTTTCAGCACCACCCTGCCCAAGATCATGAATTAAAAAAAGTATTTTCTTCATTTGTAATACCTCAACACATCATTTTCTATATGAATATCCCAACACTCGTTATCTTTTTCCATTATTTTATTTTCACTATATTTTCTTTTTTATCAGATATGTTAATACTCTTCCCAATGGTGTACACAACAACGTCAACAATTTTCTCGGTGAGTCTTTTATATAATCTCTGTTTTTTGCAATCTGACTACTTGAACAATAATGAATACAATCCATAACCAGACGTTTTCTGCTGGTCGGATACTGCATTGCTGTTTTTCTTAAGAATGCAAATCCCTTTGGATTTTGAAGATACTGTTTCCACATAGTTCCACTTGATCCATCTGACTGATACTCTACTTCACATACAACATCATTTAAAATGTACAATTTGTATTTCTGATCAATAAGTGTATATTTATAAACCAGACCTACATATTTTTCATCTGGAAACACAGGATACTCTGGTACGCTATTAATAACATCCGTTCGATAAATCAGTTTCTTATCACCTCGTCCCCCCGCTGCATAATAGTCTCCAAGTGTAGTTTCTGTTACTCCTTCCTGAAATTCTGTTCCTATAATATTTCCTTCAAAATCTGAATCTAATGCAATAATTCCCGCATAATTTTTATCTTTAATCTGTTCCCACGTAGATTTTATTTTAGCAACTGCACCAGATGACATTTTGTCATCTGAATCGATACAAACATTTAGTGCTGTATGAATATTTGCATAAGCCATATTATGAGCCGTATGCATACCACCATTTTTTTTATAAATGTATTGAATTTCAAATCCACACTCCTGCTGCTGCCATTCCTTTACCAGATCAGCAGTCGAATCCGTCGAACCATCATCTACAATCAGCCAAATAAAATCTTTACACTTCTGATCACATAAACTTTTGTAAGTACGACCTAATGTATGCGCACGATTATATGTAGCTGTAAAAACGGTCAGATAAGCCATACTATTTTATTCCCTGCCTCTCATATATTTTCAGATAGAATTCTTCCAGATTTTTCGATGCAGTTTCTATATCATAGCCCGCTTTTTTAATCTCATCACTGCAATCTCTACGTTCTTCTAATACTCTGCTTAGAATATGATCTGCCCAATTTGACGGTGAATCTGATAATTTCATAACCGTAACCAGTTCTTGTACAATCCTGCATTCATTTGATACATGATCTGATATTACACACGGCAATCCTGCCGCCTGGGTTTCAATCATTGTTACCGGAAGACCCTCATATAATGACGGAAACACAAATATATCCATTGCCTGCATTAGTTCATTTACATCAGAACGTGTTCCCATAAAAATAACATTTTTCCATATTTTCAGTTTAACAGTCAGTTTCTGAATTTTTTCCTGCTCTCCTCCACTTCCAACTAATATCAGCCGCGCAGAAGGTTCTTTCTTCAAGATTTCAGCAAAAACCATTAATAAAAACTCATGGTTTTTTGCCCTTGTAAAATTCCCAACATGTCCTATAACAACATTATTCTCAACCCCTAATTCTTTGCGTACCTTTTCTCGTATCTTTTCAGAATACATATAATCCTGAACACATATACCATTGGGAATTACTTTAAAATCTTTTCCTTGAAACATCCATATACCAGCCAATTTTCCACAAGCAAATAACTCTGTTGCATAAACAGGAATTTTTTTCATGTAATGTTTTTTTATTGGATACTTCATATTTCTCACGGCACTACTTGTATGGCTATGTGCAATCCTCACCGGCACACCACATTCCATTGCACACTGGAGTGCAACAGAACTCAAACAATCCTGATGCACATGGACAATCTTATATTCCGGATGCTCTTGAAAGAAATGTTTTAATTTCCTGCGATAAGAATGGCTCCAGGGGATTAATCGTGAAATATGATAGATTTTCCCTCCAAGCTCATGAATTTCAGCATCATAATCTGCTTCAAATTCACGATGCACCAAAAAATCAAACTGCACCTTGCAGCGGTCTATATGTCGATAATAATTCATCAGCATGGTTTCAAGACCGCCACGTCCCATATAAGTCACAATGTGTAAAACTCTTACAGGCATTTTTTCTCCTCTACAATATCTGCCATGTCATATGCATCTGATAATAAAAGAATGCCAAATATCCAACTATCAGCCCATTTTTCACAAGACGTGCAGAACTTCTGTAAAACATATGATTTATTAACCAGGGAACACAGATATATCCCACTAATGTTGTGTAGATTGGAAGGCGTCCAATATAAATTCCTGACGTAAATCTTGCAAGCAGATACAGAAAAGCTGTAACAGCCGCACAATTTACAGATATATTAATTACTCGATCATCAGCTTCATCAACATATTTTCTTCCAAAAACGGACAGCAATGCCGGGATGGAGTAAAACAGTACACGAAATATATTGGTTCCGTCATCATTTATCCATATTTCATTGGTGATCAGGTCACTGTACTGTGTTTCCATCAACATAGAATCCAGAAAAGAGGTGAATTTACTGACAGAAACAATAACAGCTACTGTTGCCAATAACATTAATATTGTTCTTCTATTCCATGCCTTTCCCTGAATAACAAAAATTATCGGTATCATAATTAATGCAGAACCATGAATTGTAGATGCAAGCAGGATAAGCAGAATAGCCGGCAGATTTTTTTTCTTAATCACAAGACCAATTGCTATCTGCACAATTGCAACTGCAATAAACTGACGAATTCCATTAAACATCCAGGAAAGGTAATCGGTAGAAATAACAAACATGAACATACTCAGCCAGTAGTCTGAAGAATATTTTCGATACAGCCAGACAACACATATCATCTGAAATATCGCCATGATCATAAAAAAGGCCATATCATTGTTTCCAATCAAAGATTTCATTGCCGACATAAGTACTGAAAATCCCTTGTCTTTTGTATGTTCACTGAAATATTTTGAAATCTGAGACAGTGAAGCAGGTACATCTTTATACATCATTCGATACGCTGCGGTATCCCCAAATCCATCATTTCTGCACCCGGCCCAGACAATATACGGTACTGCCATCAACACAGCCGGCACGATTCCCCATCTTGTCTCCATCTTTCCGTTCACCATTTCACGATGTTTGGGAAAATATGCTGCAAGTACAATTCCGCCTGTAAACAGCCAGATCAGCAGCCACCAGTAATTTGTCAGTGTCATTTCATTCCTCTTTCCTGTTTTGTCATTGCTTTTGTGATAACCTTCACAGTTTCTTCCACTACTTTTTTCTTATCAAATTCTCTCTCCATTTTTTCGCGTCCTGCCTTACCCAGCAGTTCTCTTTTTTCTCTGGAGAGTTCTGTAAATCGTTTCATAGCTTTATACAGACTGTCAGTGCTTTTTATTTTGCAGAGCATGCCGCTCTTTCCATTATCAACGGCTTCGCGGCATCCTGGAATATCTGTGGTAATGATTGCTCTTCCTGATGCCGCTGC
>OLNL01001273.1_pt1 | contig 23952 bp, 10 predicted proteins | sample 1672181 | NCBI WGS metagenome assembly OLNL01 (sample SAMEA3136656, study PRJEB25190) | human gut metagenome | biome: human gut; feature: human-associated habitat; material: faeces | place: Austria | collected 2013
CGTTCGGCCAAGCTTACGGTCGTGAACAGGACGCCCGCCCTCCCACTCGTTTTTTGTTATGTTGCGTTGGGTTGTGGCTACTTTTCGCAATAAAAAAGAGGAAGAAGGGAGGGGAAGGGTCAGCGGAAGGCGCCGCGGAGGTATGGCGGCTGGTAGGGGGCTTCCTCGACCGGCACGTCCAGTTTGTGGGCGGCACGGAGCGGCCAATACGGGTCGCGCAGTGCAGCGCGGCCGATTTCCACGGCGTCGGCGGCGCCCGACTTCAGAATCTTCTTCGCCTGCTTCGGCTTGGTGATGAGCCCGACTGCGGTGGTGGGAATGCCCGCGCGACTGCGCACCTGTTCGGCGAACGGCACTTGGTAGTCGGGCTTCACCGGAATGGTCACGTCGGGAATCAATCCGCCTGTGGACACGTCAATCAGGTCCACGCCGTGGGCCTTCAGAATCTTAGCCAGTTCGACGGTCTGGTCAAGGTCCCAACCGCCTGCGGCCCAGTCGGTGGCGGAGACGCGCACCAGCACCGGCATGGTATCGGGCACGACGGAACGAATAGCATCCACGACTTCGACCAGCATGCGGACGCGATTGTCGAACGATCCGCCGTACTCGTCGTCACGCTCGTTGATGAGCGGGTCGAGGAACTGCGACAGCAGGTAGCCGTGCGCGGCATGGACTTCCACCGCGTCGAAGCCGATGTTCATGGCACGCCAGGCGGCGTCGCGGAACTGGTCCACGATGGTGTGGATCTCATCGACGCTCAGCGCGCGCGGACGAGCCAGGGAACCGTATGCGTTGGCGCTTGGGCAAACCGTCCGCCATCCGCCTTGCTCTTCCGGCACGCTCTGTCCATCGAAACCGATCGCGTGGCAGCCGGTGGAACCCTTGCGTCCGGCGTGGTTGAGCTGCACCGCCATCGTGGCACCCGCTGCCTTCGCGTCGGCCACGATCCAACGCCATGCGTCCATCTGTCCGTCATCCCACAATCCCAGATCGCACGGCGAAATGCGGCCTTCCGGCGCGACGGCGGTCGCTTCCATGATGATCATGCCGAAGCCGCCCATCGCACGCGAAACGTAATGCTGGTAGTGGAACGGCGTCGGCTTGCCGTCCTGCGCCAATGCGGAATACGTGTCCATTGGCGGCAGCCAGATGCGGTTGCGCACGGTGACGCCACGCAACGTCATCGGATCGAACGGTTTGACCGTCTTGTTCTGCTTGCCGTTCTTCTTGTCTTCGCTCATTGTCATCTCTCTTATGAATCGTTGGTATCGCCTGAATCGTCGATATCCGCACCGCGTTCCCACACGACGGGCATGGTACCGATTGCATTGTAAGCAGAACGCCCGCCGGTTGGGGCGGGCGTTCATGGACTGTTCACTTTGCCATGCGATTTACGCTCCGGTGACGTGGGCAGTCAGTGCGGTCAGTCAATGCGGACAGTCGGCATGAATAGCCGACAATCGCAACTATTGATGCTGCTGCTGGTCACTTTGCTGCTCAGCAGGCTGTTGCTGCGATTGCTGCTGCTGGCCTTGGTTGGTCTGCTGCTGGCTTTGCTGCTGACTGTTCTGCTGGCGCTGGTATTGGTACTGGTTGTATGTTCTGGTGGCGCCCTTCGAAACCGTGTACTTGTCGGCACCCTTTCCGTAATCGTTGTCAATCGGCGCGTTGATGGCGGCAAGATACGTGTTCATGAACTGCTTCCACGCCGGCGTTGCGATGTACATGCCGTACCAGGACGGGCGGTACACGCCGTTGATGGTCTTGTTGTCGAAGGTGTTGTTGATCGGGTCCTGCGCATCGGCGACCGCGACGAACGCCGCGACCTGGTTCGGCACGAAGCCTGCGGTGGCCATCACCGTGTTCTCGTTGGTGCCGGTCTTGGCGAAGGTCTTGCGATTGTTGTCAAGCTGCGTGGTCGACGCTTCGCCGCCAGGCTGCACGACACCTTGGTTCAGCGCGTAGGACACGGTCTGCGCGATGTCCGGGTCGATGGCCTGATGGCAGTTCGCGGACGGCACTTTCACCTTGCTGCCGCTGCGGTCGGTCACCTTGGTGATGGCGATCGGAGTGCATTCCACGCCGTTGGCGCCCATGGTGGCGTACACGTTGGCCATGGTCAACGGCGACGCCTGCACCGTACCGATGGTCATTGGCGGCTGGAACGAGTTAGCGGAGTAGATGTCGGACGCGTTGGAGATGGCGTTGTGGTAGCCCATCTCCTTGGCTGCGTCGGCGATCGCGCACAGACCGATGTTCGACGCCATCGAGGCCTGCGTGGTGTTGTGCGACTTGATCAGACCCTGCAGCGGGCTTTCCGGAGAGGTGGTGCCGCCGCCGGAATTCTGCACCCTCCACGGGCCGACGAAACCGTAGCCGTTGCAGTTGAACTTCGACGTGTCGTAGACGGTGGATGTGACGAGCGACTCGTTGATGGAGTGGCCTTTCTGCATCCACGCCACCATGTTGATGGGCTTCCAGGTGGAGCCGACGTTGAAGCCCATACCGCCGCCGTCCTCTTGGTCGACCATGTAGTTCATGGAGGTCTTGGTCTCGTCCGTTCGGGCGTCATCCGTGGCGTCGTAGGTTCGGTTGATGCCGAACGACAGGATTTCACCGGTGCCCGGCTTCACGGCCGCTATCATCACTTCGAATCCGGACGGGTCTGTGGCCGGCACGGTGCTGTTCGCCGCCTGCATGGCCGCGTTGTTGGCGTTGCGGTCGAGCGTGGTGACGATCTTCAGACCGCCTTCCTTCAGCAGCTTCTCGCGAGCCTCGTCGTCCTTGCCGAACGCCTTGTTCTTCAGGATCTGGTTGACCACGTACGAGCAGAAGAAGCCGGTGTTTTCAATGGCCGACTGGCATCCGGAGCTCACGTCCTGCAGGTTCAGCGTGTCCTTCAACGGCGTGTTGATGGCGTCTTTGAATTCCTTTTCGGAGGTGATGTAGCCCTGGTCGTGCATCAGCTGCAGCACGATGTTGCGCTGATGTTCGGCTTCCTTCTGGTTGGCTTCCACGGAAGGATCGAAGTTCTGCGGATTCTTGGTGATTGCCGCGATGGTCGCCGCCTGGGTCACGTTCAGTTCCGAAGCGGAGACATTGAAGTAGCGTTTGGCGGCCATTTCCACGCCGCACAGGTTGTTGCGGCCGAACTGCGCGATGTTGAGGTAGCCCTGCAGAATCTCGGCTTTGGAGTATTTCTTTTCGATCTGCACCGAGATCAGCATCTCGCGCAGCTTGCGTGCCACGGTGTCTTCCGTCGCATGGTATTCGGCGATCGGATCGTCGTCTTCACGGGCTTGGGTGGACAGCACGTTCTTGACGTACTGCTGCGTCAGCGTGGAACCGCCCTGCTGGTCGCCGCCTCTGACATAGGTTTGGAAGAACGCTCGGAACACGCCCTGCACGTCCACGCCGGTATGTTCGAAGAAGCGCTTGTCTTCACGGGCCACGACGGCCTGCTGCATGGCTTTGGAGATTTTCTTCAGCGGCACGACCTCGCGGTTCTGCGTATAGAATTCCGCGAAAGCGGTCTTGCCGTCGTTGAAATACATCGTCGAGCGTTGCGGAAGCGAGGTCACATCGAAATCGATGCCTTCGACCGCAAGGGACGGAATGACGGCTTTGGCCGCGTTATTGGCGGCGAACACAGCGGGCATAAAGAAAATACTCGTCACAACGCCGCCGCCCACGCATAACGTGATGTATGCGATTACCAATGCGAGCACACGTTGAACGGTAAGGGTCTTCTTCTTGGGCATGACGCCCATTCTAAAGTGGCGGGTCTACTAAACACATGCCCGCCAACGCATGTGCCGGAAGCCGTCACGGGTTTCTCACAAAACAGACAATTTCTTAGGAAAAGTTGGAAATCAGCCGAAAACCAGCCGAATGTCATCGTCTTGATCGGCGAATCAGCATGCCCGGCTGGTAGATGATGATGGACCGGCCTTCCCTGGCGATCCATCCGCGGTTAGCGAAATCCATCAACGCCTTGTTCACCGTTTCGCGTGAGGATCCGACGAGCTGCGCCATCTCCTCCTGTGTCAGATCGTGCGGCACCTTCAGGCCGGCTTCGACCGGTTCGCCGAATCGTGATGCCAGATTGAGCAGTGTTTTGGCGAGTCGTCCGGGAACGTCCATGAACACCAGATCGCAGATGCGTTCGTTGTTGCTGCGCATGCGGTGCGCCAATACCTGCAGCATGTCCACGGCCACGCGCGGATGTTCGTCGAGCCAGTCGAACAGCGCGTCATGTTCCAGCCAGACCACACGCGTGCCGTTGGTCATCGCCACCGCCGAAGCGGTACGCGGTCCGCCATGCGGATCGAACACCGGAATCTCGCCCAGCACTTCGCCGTACGCGTGGATGCTCAGCAGCTGCACACGCTTGTCGGAGGATTGTCTGGTCAGTTTGACGCGGCCTTCCTCCAGCAGATACATGCGATGGTCGGTGTCTCCCTCGCGGAAGATGAAATCGCCCTTGTCGTATTCGGCATGCTGCAGATACGGCAGCAGTTCCCGGGCTTCTTCGGACGAAACCTGCTTGAACAGCGCGGTGTGCAGCAACGTCTCACGCTCATCGTCGAAACCACCAAAACCATTGATTCCGTTGGTTCCATTCGGGGTGACCATCGACGTGCCTCCGTTCCGACGTGCTTCTGCGTTTTCCGTTGTCGACATCCATGCCAACGCTCGTTAAGTCGGGCACCATCGACCATTCGGGCTACATTGTAACTCGAACGGCGGCGTCGACCAGTCGCGCCACTACCTCGTCTCGGCCCATGCCGGTTTGAGAGCGCATGGGATCGACATGTTTTGCCGCTGATTTCACCGCTTTGTCGGACATTTTCTCTCGTGAGATGTTCAACACGCGGGTCATCTTTTCCGCGTCGATGTCGTAGGCGAGCGTGACGTGGTGCAGAATCGCGCCGGGTCCGCCGTGGGTGGGCGCGAACCGGCGTTGCGCGGCGCCGCCGAGTTTGCCGTATTGTGTGGCGATGTCGTTGAGTCCGGCGAATCGTACGTTGAGGCCGAGGGCGCGTAACGCTTCGACGAGCCAGTAGTCGCAGAGTTCGTAGGATTCCTCGACGCTCATGCCGTGGGCGAAGTCGAGCGGGGCGTACAGCGAGTACGTGATGGTGTTGCCTGGTTCGATGAACATCGCTCCCCCGCCGGTGCAGCGGCGGACTATGTGGAATCCTTCGTCTTGCGCGGTGTGCACGTTGACTTCGTCTTCGAGCGACTGGAATCTGCCGATGACCACGGCCGGCTCGGCCCATTCCCAGAAACGCAGGGTGGGTTCGCGGGTTCCGGCAGCCACTTCGCGTGCCCATTCGACGTCGAGGTCCATTTGTTCCTGCGGTTTGCGGGGGTCGTCGTGCACGATGTTCGGTTTGAGTGCGTGCCAGCGTCGCGCGTATTCCGCCCAATTGCCGGTTTCGGCGATGTCGCCGGTTCCAACGGTTCCAGCGTTTTCGTCACTTTCCGCGGTTCCAGCGTTTTCAATGTTTTTTGCGATTTCCGCGGTTTCTGCGGTTTCCATTGGGCTGGTATGCCGCCGAATGCGCAGGTCGTCGCGTGGTTCCACTTTCGTAACATCATTACCGCCGATACCGGCAATGCCATCGGCGCCATCGATGCCGTCAATCGCACGTTGAAAGGCGATGGCGATGCCACGCGCGCCCATGCCGACGATGCGCACGTCCGGATGGTGCAGCATCGTCCGTTCGACGGCGGCGGTCACGTCACGTTCGGAAACCATCGAACCGCTGAGGCAACGGGCCGCGCACTGTTCCAGCGCACATTCCATGGAATGCAAGAGATTCCGCGTTCCGGCATCGTCCCCGTCGAGGAAGAAATCGCCGTCGATATGGCATTCGATAACAGTCGATGATGCAGCCGGCCCAGCGTATGGAACCGTTTTCACGGCATTCGTATGAGCCGAATCAATATAGTCCGAATCGGCGTAATCCGAATCGGTACAATCCGGATCGGCATGAGAAAGCCGGACAGTCACTCCAACGAGTTTGCCGCCCGGCTGTTTGTAAAGTCCTCGAGTCATCAATCCTGCAGTTCGACGCCTTGAGCGTCACGGTGCCATTGCGAGCCGTAGTGGGAGCACAGAATCAGGATGCCTTCCACCAGTCCCCAGATGCCTGCGACGGCTGGGCCGATGATGAGAATCCAGCCGATGACGGTCAGCAGCAGCTGTGCCACGGCCTTGCCGGTGTTGCCCAAGTAGAAGTTGTGCACGCCGAAGCAGCCCAGGAAGATGCCAAGCAGACCGGCTGCCAGTTTCGACTTCTGGGCGTATCCGGCCGGTGCGACGGGCTGGCCGTATGCCGGCTGCTGCGCGTAGGCAGGCTGGGTGTAGGCGGATTGGTTGTAAGACGGGGCCGCGTAGCCCTGCTGTCCGTAGTTCGCTTGGTTGTAATCCGGCTGGGCGTAAGCGTTGTTGGGGTCATACGCCGGGGCTGCCGGCTGACCGTACGACGGCTGCGCAGATTGGGCAGGCTGGGACGGCTGGCCATACTGACCGTACTGGTTGTACGATGCGGCGTTCGGATCATATACCGGAGCAGCGGGCGTGGCCGGCTGAGCCGGCTGGGTATAGACGGGAGCCGTACCGTATGCCGGGGCCGGAGTCGCCGGCTGACCGTATGACGGCTGAGCGGCCTGGCCATACTGGCTGTATGCGGAAGCGTTCGGATCGTACGCCGGAACGGCAGGCTCGGCCGGCTGAGCGGGCTGAGTGTATGCGGCGGAGTTCTGATCGTATGCGGGGGTTTCCGGCTGCGACTCCGGATGGTTCATCTGCGCATCGTTCTGTTGTGGAATGTACGGTTGGTTGTAGTCGGCCTGGGCTGCGTTATCCGACGTTGGATTGTTGACTTGACCGGTGCCGTTGAAATCGGCGTTGTTATCACTCATGTCTCAACAATATCCCAAAGTTTGCCCATTTCCACCCGATTCCACCTTAGGTGGCCCCTGAAAAATCCCCGAATATGCGAAGACGCCCGCCGATTCGGGAAAAACCCTTTTCGGTGGGCGTCTCAAAGGATGGGACGGAAGTCGGAATCAGCCGATTTCTCGGCTTTTCGAACCGTCACATGCCGTCACATATCTTTATATGTCGTCTCACATGCGCGCCAGAATGTCGCGACCGACCTCGTCGGTGGAACGCGTGGTGGAGCCGAGCTCCTCGATGTCAGCCTCAACGGCGACGTGGATCTTCTTGGCAGCGTCGTCGAATCCGAGATGCTCGAGCAGCATGGCTGCGGACAGGATGGCTGCGGTCGGGTTGGCCTTGTTCTGGCCGGCGATGTCCGGAGCGGAACCGTGGATCGGCTCGAACATGGACGGATACTCGTTGGACGCGTTGATGCAGCCCGAAGCGGAGTAGCCGACGCCACCGACCACGGCACCGGCCTCGTCGGTGATGATGTCGCCGAAGAGGTTGTCGGTCAGGATCACGTCGAAGCGGGACGGGTTGGACACCATGAAGATGGTGGTCGCGTCGATGTGCAGGTAGTCGTGGGTGACCTCCGGGTATTCCTCGGCCACTTTGTTGACGATGCGCTGCCACATGTCGCCGGCGTTGACGAGCACGTTCTTCTTGTGCACGAGGGTCACGTGCTTCCTGCGCTTCATGGCCAGCTGGAAGGCGTAACGCACCACGCGCTCCACACCGTAGGCGGTGTTGATGGAGACTTCGGTGGCCACCTCGTTCGGGGTGCCACGGCGGACCGCTCCGCCGGCACCGCAGTACAGGCCTTCGGTGCCTTCACGCACGACGACGAAATCGATGTCACCCGGGTTGGCGAGCGGCGAGGTAACGCCCTTGTACAGCTTGGACGGACGCAGGTTCACGTACTGGTCCAGGTCGAAGCGGAGCTTGAGCAGCAGGCCGCGTTCCAGAATGCCCGCCTTGATGCGCGGATCGCCGACGGCGCCCAGCAGGATGGCGTCGGTCTTCTTGATGCGCTCCTCTTCCTCCTCGGGGAGGATCGCGCCGTCACGCAGATAGCGTTCGGCACCGAGGTCGAAATGCTCGTACTCGAATTCGGCGACGCCTTCGGCCGCCTTCTCCAGAGCCTTCTGGGCCCACGGAGTCACTTCCTTGCCAATGCCATCGCCCGGAATGACGGCGATGGTGTACTTCTTTGCAGAATCACTCATAGCACGCGACTCTAGTCAACGGACCAGCACGTGGACACGTAACGCTCAACTAGTGGACACTCCTTGCCGCGTTCATGTGCGAATACGGTTTCACCCGGCTTCAAACGCCACGAACAACGAACGATTCAATGATCCGGACGCAACAATCCATACACCGTACATGAAAAAAAGGGGGCCGACATGAAGGCCGACCCCACCCTTGGATTCCAACACTCAGCGAACGCTCTTGGGTTTCACATAATCCTCGGCGACGGAACCGAAATTCGTGCCCGAGAATTTGCCCGATTGTCTCACTATGGCATCGAACGCTGCCAACCCGTTCAATCCCGTGTAGGAATCGGAATACGCGCCGGAATAGCTCGTCGAAGATCCCGTCGAACCGGACGATTCCGGCTTCACTACCCTGTTCTCCCGCGACCACAACGCATACAGCGTGCCGTCGCGATCGATGGGCATCAACGATTTCCCGGACGAATCAAAGGAGACCACGCTGACTGCGAGCGCGTCGTCTTTCACCGTGCTCCACCCTTCGAAGGTGTAGCCGTCAAGCTGAGGCTCGTTGGCGATGTCCGCCGTGGGCGAGACCAGCGAATCACCGTCGTAGACTTTCCGCTCGGCGTACAGGGTCTTCGCATCCTTGCCGGCGGGCGCATGCCCTCCGTTCAGATCGAAGGTTATGGTCCACTGGTGCGCGGTGCGCACCCACTGCGCGGTCAGGGTGATGTCGCCGGTCACCTTCGAGCCGAAATCGTAGCTTTTGCCGTCATACTGCCAGCCGGTGAACCGGCAGTCGTCGCGTGTCGGCGACGGATCAGGCGCAACGGCCACTCCTCCATCGTCCACGGTCTGGCTGTTCACGGCACTGCCGCCGGCCGTGTCGAAGGTGACCGTCCATGTCTTGACCCACTTGGCATACAAGGTCATGTCGGCGGTTACGGCGGTGCCAGCATCATAGTCCGTCTTCCGCTGTTCGTCGCTGGTCAATCCTGCGAAACGATATCCACCGCGGGAAGGAGCGGAATCGGGGATCGTAAGCTTCTCCCCTTCCTTGACGAACAACGTCATATCCTGCGGCAGGTCCGACGAATAATCGTCGCCGTCATTCAAATGAATGGTGACGGTATGGTACGTCGCGCCCGCATCATCCCACTTGGCATACAGCGTGATACCGCCGGTGACGGGCATGCCGAAACCGTACGGCGTGGTGCCGGCCGCATCCGTGGTCCAGCCGACGAACGTGTATCCGTCACGGGTCGGTGTGGCAGGTTGCGTCGCGTAACCACCGTACGCAACCTGTTGCGCATCGACCGCGCTGCCGCCTTGCGAGTCGAAGGTCACGGCGTACATGTTCGGCGTCCACTTCGCATACAAGGTCACATCATCGTTCACCGCAGCCGTGAAATCGTATTCGCTACCCGAAGTGTCGGCGCTAGTATACCATCCCGCGAACGCGTATCCCACGCGCTCAGGATTTTCCGGTCGTACGGCCGATTTCCCTGTTTGCACCTGTTGTGCGGCGATCTCGCTGCCGCCTTGGACGTCGAAGGTCACGGTTTTCGCTTCCGTCCACTGCGCATACAACGTTATCGGCGCGCTCACCGTGGTGGCGAAATCATACTCATGTTCACCGGCCACGTCCGTGGTCCACTTCGAGAACACGTAGCCGTCGCGAGTAGGCGTTTCGGGAACGCTCGCAGTGCCTCCGATGGCGACCGCCTGTGCGGGAACGCTGCTGCCGCCTTGGGTGTCGAAGGTTATTCCGGCCACGTTCACCGGATGCGTGTACACGGTCGGATCCCCGCTGACGATCCAGAATTCCGCGACGCCGTTTTCCACGTTTCCCGCGGTCATGCTGATCACGGATTCCGGAATCTCGCGATCGTTGTCGTCGCAGTCCTTGCCGGTCCATGATGAGCCACCGTTGCGAATGATGAACCATGGGTTGCGCACGCCTTTGGCTGTCTGGCTCAGCGTGTATTCCGCGACCTCGCCGAATTCGTCATGGGAGGTGAATTCCTGGGATTCGCCGCTGGTGCTTTCCGCATACCAAGACCACAGATCCCAGCCTTTCCACGCGTCGGATTCCATGCTGTATTCCTGATAATTGCCGTCGGGACGGTAATAATGCAGTTTGATGGTCAGGTTTTTCGGATTTTTGATGTCATTCGGCTGCGGTGTCGCCGAGGGAGACGCTTTTTCCGAGGATCGGTCGGAAGCGGTATCGGGTTGCGCGCCGTCCACCCACGCTTCGATGGCACCGCTCACATGCGCGTCACCGAATTTGGCGAGTTTCCACACGCTCGCCTCATATTGTTCGACGGTTCCCGCGGACGCTCCAGTCGCATCGGCACCATCCACGATTCTGAAATGCACTGTTGCCAGATCGCCGTCCAGTTCGCCGCTGGCTTTCCTGCCGTATTGCGTTGGCGTGCTTTCGAATGGAATATACGTGGCGCTTTCCATGTCGTCGCCGTTCCACACCTTCACGCCGGATGCGTTCTCACCGACGCCGGAGACGGAACGGAAGTTGACGGTCACTTTGGTTTTCGCCGCATGGTTGCGCGTGTAGGGCACGCCCGTCTGCTGCCGGTGCCCGCTGACGTTGATCATAGTGGCGCCGACCTGTGCCGTATATTCCGTTCCCCGCTTGCCCCCGTTCCAGTCCGTGGAGTCAGATTCCCCGGATTGTGTGGATGCGAAATGGTATTTCACCGCGCTTAGGTTGGCCCCTTCCGGCAGATCGGCCTTATACCAGCCTGCCGCATTCGTGGAATCGGCTACATCGACCGCGCTCATCGCAATGCTACCGCTGCCGTTGTCGGACGTGTAACGCACATACACCTGCCCGTCCCACGATTCGTCGGGCTTGTAGTAGATGGTGAGGGTTTTGTCACCTATCAGCGAACTGTTCGGCGAATCCTTGTATTGCGGAGCGTAGGTGCCGCTAGGTTCCGTGGTTTCCGTCCACGCGCCCTTGACCGCACCGGCATAGATGGCAATGGCGCTTCGTTTGCCGATGGTCGCTTTGGCGTGACCGCCGCTGACGGTCACGGTTTGCGAGCAGGTGCGGGAAGCGTACACGTTGCAGTATTCCCCGTCCGGCAACGATGTCGTATAGTCGACGTCATGCTCCTGCAGGGTGTTGTTCAATGCGAGCAGACCCTTGCTTTTCCCGTTGGCGTCAACCCTTTCGAAGGCGATGTCGTTGGATCCGGATTCCTGCCAGTTGCTTACGCTGGTGCCGTTCACGGCATTATGGAATTTGATCATGCCTCGGATTGACGTCCACCGCTGTTGGCAGTTCCAATCGCCATACTCCATCTGCGTTGGGTCCTTTTGCGTGGAGCACACGTCGTCCATGCTGATTTTCGGCACGGTGGTGTCAGTCGAATCCTTGACGCCGTCATCATATTGGGTGCTTTCATTGAATGCGTAGTCTGAAAGGATCTTCGGATGCCCGTAGTCGTACCCGAGCATGAACGCGTTGGCGAGCTCGTATCGGGCGCCGGAAACGGGTTTGAGCGTTTCCGAACCGCGTGCGGTATCCCAGTTGGACACGAATACGGTGGCATTATCGGCGTCGTCGAGCAGATCGCTGGTGATGTTCTTCAAATTGGTGATGGATCCGTTGAAATCCTTCAACAATGAGTACGCGTACGAGAATTCGGTGACCTGTCCGTTCTTTTCGTATCGTTCCGGCGCGAATTTTTCGGATTCTCCATTATGGTAGATGACTTCCTGCGACCATGGGAAGCTTTGTTCGTCCGTAATGCCCGCTTTGGTCATGAACTTGCGTTTGATGGATGCGATGTCGTTGGGATCCATATGTTTTGCGGAGTCGATGCGGAATCCGCGTACGCCGTCTTCCCATAGGTGCGCCAAGTATTCGGCTTGGATGTTTTGCACGCGGTCGCTGCCGGTGTTGATGTCCCACATGGTCGACAGTCGGCAGTTCCACACTTCGTCGGCGTTGGTGTAGTCGGAGATGTTGTCTGACACGTTCGACTTGCAGGTGTGGAAGTCGCCGCTGGGAAGGCCGTATTGGTGGTTGTTGCCGCTTTCCTCATACTGGTAGATGCCGATTCCCGGGTATCGTCCGTATGATCCGTTGTATTCGGTTCCGGCCACGCCATACTGGTCGTCAACCCATGACACGTCATGTCCGGTGGTGTGGTTGAGCACCATGTCGGCCACGATTTGCACGCCAGCCGCGTCGCATTGGCTGATCATGGTTTTGAACTCGTCTTCCGTACCGAAACGCGAGTCGAGTTTGTAGCTGACCGGCTGGTAGACGGTCCACCATTGCGTGCCTTGGATGGATTCCTGCGGCGGGGAGACCTGCACGTATTTCACGCCTTCCGGACCATAGGTTTTCGTGCATTCGTCGCCAATCGTCTTCCATGATTGCTGGAATGCGATCATGGTCACGTCAGTGGCTGCCGGATTGGTCGGATCGTCATTGCCAAAAGCCACCGATTGCGCGCTGAGCCCCGCGAGGGAAAGCGCCAGGCCAAGTGCCGCGGCCGCGATGCGGCGCACCGAACGCATGCCGGTATGTCGTGCAGCCGCGTGACGGGCCATGCGGTAATCCATCCGATTCCCCTGTTTCGCTCCGTGACGCCTCATCGCGCGTCTCCTTCCTTGTTGGTCTTGTTACGTTTGGCGATGCCGTAGCCCATGCCGATCATGCCGAGCGCCACTACCGCGAGAAGTGTGCCGTAGCACCATCGTTGCCCGCCCGTGGAGGGAAGCACGATGGAGATGGTGTTGGTGATGGTGGAGATTCCGGTTTTTCGGTCATCGCTGATGACCGGCTGGCAGTAGCCGTCCACTCCGCTGATCGCTTCGCCCTTTTCGTTGGTTTCCTTCACCGTGTACACCTTGTTTTCATCTAGGTCGGTGAACGTGTATTGCCAGTTGTTGCCGTCGCTCAACGCCACCGTCTTGCCGGTGGATTGGCCGTTCGCATACAACGTCGCATATACCGCTTTCGGACGTTTGCTGCTGTCGCCGTAGTCCTTCCACACTTTATGCACGCTGTGGCTGGTATGCCCCGGCGTGTAGGTGTTGGTCAGCGTGTACGCCCAGGATTCCGCATTCTGACCGCTTTCGCTTGTTTCATCCGCCTTGTCGGATTCGCCCGACTCGTTGGCCTTGCCCTCGGCGCCGTCAGCCGCAGCGACTTTGCCTCCGGTGAGCGTCGGCGTGTAGTTCTTCACGGCCTCTTCGGTCACCGAATACTGAATTTCCTTGCCCTTGTAGTATTTGGGCAGGTTCGTGAAGGTGTAGGTCCACGTGTTCGCGCTCACCTCTTGCGAAGTGGTCGCTTCGCTTGTTCCGTCAGCCCCGTTGACGTTGGCCGTGGTGGCCTGCGTCGCTTTGGCGTTCTCCGAGGTCAGCACCATGCAGCTCACACCCCATGGATTCGTGCCATCCGTCGCGCCGGTGTTCTTGCACTCGCTGTTGTGTTGCGGTGAGGGCCATCCGGGCAGCGTCTGGTTCTTCGCATCGGTCCACACGCTGGAAAGCACCCAGATCGTGGCCTTGTCGCCCGGCCGTTTCACATTGCTGGGCGCATCAGTGTCATCCCACGTCTTGTCCACGCTCAATGTCGTGGTTTCGGGCGTATGCGTGTTGGTCACATCGAACGCGCAGGATTTGACCGTGCTCGTCACCGCACAGCGTGTTTCCGTACCGCCGGCGAGCGTCACGTCGCTTGCCGTATAGCCATCTACGGATTCCTCGGTTACCGTATACGTGTACGGATTGTTGTACAGGTTCTGCTTGGGAAGACCTTCGAACGTCCACGATTGCGTGTTGCTGCCGTTGGTTCGCACGGTTTGCACCACCAATTGTTCGGTCACGTCTTCCGTTTCGTCGGTACTGCCGCTCTTCGGCTGTTTGCTGGTTCCCCAAATATGGAAGGTCAGCGTCTTCGGCCGTTTGCCATCGTTGTCATCCTGATCGTTCCACGTTTTGTTCACCGTGATGCTTGCCGTTTCCGGCTCCCGAATGTTCAATACCGTGAATTCGGCGCCGTCGATGTACGGACGTTTGATCACGGAAACGCGGTATTCCTTACCTGTGAGCTCTTGGGTCAGTTCCTCGTCAACCGTGTAGTTGTACCTGTTGCCGTCCGCATCATATCGGGGCAGATCGGTCCACGTGTACGTCCAGTCGCTGGTGTTCTTGTTGTCCAACGTCCGCGTGTACTTCGCATCTTGCAGCTGCTTGGAGTTGCGCAGCAGGTGGAATGTCACCGATGTCGGACGCTCCGAATAGTTATGGTCGGACCAGATTTTGCGCACGCGCACCATGGTCGTATCCACGCGATCCTCGACGCGGATGGTGTTGCCATCCACCAGCTTGCCGTCCACGTATGCTTCGCCGCGGGAAATGGTGAAGTTGACCGCGTTCGCCTTTTCATACCCGACCGGCGCCTTGGTTTCGGTGAGCTTGTAGACGCCGTCCTGCAGCTGGAATTGTTTCGGCAGTCCGCCGCCGCTGGTCCAGGTGATCTCGTCGATCGTCTTGCCTTCGAAAGTTTTGCCGGTTATGGAGAATTCCGCTCCAGCCAGCTCGGCACCGCCGCCGACCTTGGTTTTGGAGAACAGGATGCCGCTTTCGCCCGGCTTGTCTTTCATGACGACGGTATTGGAATCCTGCTTCTTACCGTCGATGGTCACGCTGCCGTCGAGCCCGACGCTGAATACGATGTCATCCGCGGTTTCATAGCCGTCCGGCGCCACCTTTTCACGCAGGGTGTAGGTGCCGGGTAGCAGGGTGAGTTCGCCGGGTTCGCCGCCTTTGCTGGTCCAGGTGATCTCGTCGATCGCCTTGCCATCCAAGGTGGTGCCGGTGATGCTCATCTGCGCGCCGTCGATATTGGTGATGCCACTGGTGAGACTGTTTTTATTGACGGTCGTCTGATGCGTCCGGTACTGGTCGGTCATCACGATGGTATTGTCCTGCACGTCGGCATATGTGCCATCGGTTTGCTTGATCTGCACGCTGAGCTTGCCGGTGACGGCGTCGCTCACGACTTTGAATTCGACCGGATCCGCTACCAGATAACCATCCGGCGCCTTGGTTTCGGTCAAGGTGTAGGTGCCGGGCTTGAGCTTGATGCTCTTCGACTTATCCCGCTCACTTACCCAGGTCTGCGTTTTGAATTCGGTGCCATCATTCAGCGTACCGGTGAGGCGCATGGTGGCACCTGCGATCTCCGTACCCTTGAGGTCCTGCTTGGAGAACCACACCTCCTCGTTTTCGGGGTGGTGCGTGTTGGTGATGGCGAAACCTTGGGTTTGCGAGCCGGTGATGTGCGTGGTGTAGCCGCTCACCGTATCTTCGCGTATGGTATACACGATCTTCTTGCCATCCTCGTAGACGGGCAGATTGGTGAACGCGCTGTCGTTCCGCCAGTTTCCAACCGCATCGAGTGTCACGCTTTGATCGGTTTCCTCTCCGTTTTTCAACAGATGCACGGTTACGCTGTCAGGGCGCTTCTGGTCCTGGTTGTCGGCGTCGTCCCATGCTTTTTCAACGCCGATCGACGTGGTTTCGGGCGTGTGCGTGTTGGTGCATTGTTCGGTGGCAGCCGAACCGTCGGTGTTGTATTGCACGTCAGCGCATTGCGAGTCGTACCCGCCCAGCGTCGTGGTTTCGACGGCCATGTAGGCCGCGGTTTTGCCGTCGACTTTCACCGGCAGTCCCGTCCATTGCACGTTATCGTTCTTGTCGGGATTGAGTATGCGGCTTTGCCCGTCGACTTTCGTATAATCGGCATCGCCGTCGGTCTTGCGGTACAAATCGAAGGTGACGGATGCACGTTTGCCGTCCTGGTTGTTATTGTCGTTCCATGTTTTCGTAACAGTCAACGACGTGGTTTTCGGTGCGTCCTCCGCCTGCACGTGACCGATGCCGTCGCTACCGGTCACATTTTTGCCGTCGACGGTGATGGTGCCGTCTTCGCCGACCAGAATGATGATCGGATCCATGACTTGGTATCCGTCCGGTGCGTTGGCTTCGGTCAGCTTGTACCGTCCGGGCAGGAGTTCGAGCGTTTTCGTCTCGCTGCCGGAGGTGGTCCATGTCCAATCGGATTCCACCTGCGACGATCCGACACGAGTCAGCTGCATGGTGGCACCGTCGACGGGTACACCGGCATTCGCCGCATCCACCTTTGTGAATTGCACCTTGAACTTCGTTTTGTGGTCGTTGCTGCAGTTCCAACGGTAGTTGCCCAATGTGGTCGTCTTGCCGTCGCTGTCTTTGGCTACGGCGACGATCAATTTGCCGCTTTGCCCGTCTACGGTAACGGTTTTGTTGTCGTATCGTCCGTCGTATGCACCGGCAGCGGTCTGCGCGTCATGTCCGGGGAATATCACATAGAGCGGAGCGGATTTCTCGTATTGCGAATCAGTGCTGCCGGGCACTTTGCCGTCCGGACCTGTCAGCTCGGTGACCTTATATACGGTGTCGTAGTCCAGCTGCAGTCGGTCGGACAGTCCGTTGGATGCTCCTGTGGTCAGCTGCTTGGTGATTTCTTTGCCAACCGTACCATTGCAGGTGCCGTCGGCATCGGCCGTAGACGACACGAAGTTGCATCCGGTGACGCTTTCCACTTTGAAGGTGGCGCTGCCCGCCGGCTTGCCGAGATCGCCATCCGCGTACTTGTAGATCTGCAGTGTGCTCTGGTCGTATTTCATGCCGCCTTTGCTCTGCTGCACGGTTCCGGTGATTGTGTTCTGCGAGGTTCCGCCGTTGTTCTCATACCCGGCGAGCACGATTTTGTTGCCGCCCAGCGATCCGAAGCTTTCGCCTGGTTTGAGCTGCACCGCGGCCGTGTAGGTGATGGTGCATGCACGGGCGTCGGGAATGGAGAACACTAGTTCGCGGGTCTGCGGATTGTATGACCATGTTGCACCGTTGATGGCGGTTCCATTGTCGGAGTCCATGATCGACACGCTGTTGGCGTTGAGGTCGAGTGCCTGACCCATGGTGTCGGTCAGAGTGAGGTTGTTGCCTTTGTTAAGCGTGTCCGCATTCGGGTTGACTTTGACCGTGTAGTTCACGTTCGGCGCGGTCGTGGCATCGTATTTGCCGTTTTTGTCAAGAAGTTTCGGCTTGCTCGCGCCCACTGTGGCGGAAGCGTCGCCTCCGGCGCTGCCATCAATGTCGATGTGCGCCTTGTTCTCGTAATTTCCCCAATCAGGTGCGGTGATCGGGTCGATGCTCGTCTCATACACGATGAGCACACCAGCCGAGGTCTTCGCCTGGCTGAACGCCGGGGTACCCTTGGCTATGGTGAAGGTCACCGTGCCGTCGCCGTTGTCTTTGGCGCTCACTCCGGACAGCATTTTTGTGGTGCTGGAAGCGTCGAAGATCTTCAACGATTTCGCGTCGTACCGCGTGTGGACGGGCAACGTATCGGTCACCACGATGTTTTCGGCGTCCGACATCACGTCATGCACTTTGATGCGCCAGCGGATCACGCCTTTGGAGTTGGCGGTGTAGCCGTACCCGTATTGGTCCCAATACTGGTTGGCGTCTTCCTTGCCGAGCACGTCGCCGCGATGCTGGTGTTTCGCCGTGGAGGTTTTGTTCAATGCCGAAGCTCGGTTCCACACGGTTTCGTCGGTCACACCGTCGTTGACGGTGGACTGGTATTGCACGTACACCGTAGTGCCTTTGGGCAATGATGCGAACACGATGGTGAATCCCCTATCGGTGGCCTCTGTCGTGTATCCGCCCGCGTATTGCTGCGTCAGGGCGGCGTCGGTGTACACTTTAATGCTGTCTTTCACCAAGGTTTGCTTGGATCCCAGATCCTTGCCGCTGTCGTCCACATCCAGCTTGTCGGTCAGTTCGGCGTTGGTGAGGTCTTCCAAGGCTTTCATGCTGGTCACCCACGTCAGGTTCTTCGCTTCGGATGCCGGCGACGTGCATGTTTTCTTCAGTTCGACCGCGTCCGTGCCGAGTTGAGGTTCGGCCGTGGCTGTTTTGCCGGTTCCATCCTGAGGTTTTACGGTGACTTCGTTCTTGTATTTCTGGTGTTCGCCGCTTCCTTCGACCGGCACGTTTTTCGCTTCGGTCCAATACTGGATTTGGAAATGGTCGTAGCCGCCGGAGGGCAATGTCACTCTGCCGTTGGCAAGGTCGTCCCATCTAAGCTTGATGTAATGCTGTGGATTGTACTGGTCACCGCCCTGGTATGCACCGTCCACACCGGTCGGGCACGCCGATTTCCAGTCGCCGCTGTTGTAGCAGCTGAGCACCAGATCACCGGTCGGCTCCCTGAGATTGTTGCTGTCGAGCAGATCTTTGACGGTGGCTCCGTCGACGGATTGGCCTTCGCCAGCGCCGATGGTGATGTTCCAAGTGAAGCCTTGCGTGCCATTTTCGTCTTTTGCTGCGGTTGCGCTTTTGTTCACATACCAGTCGCTGTAGTTGAACCAGATGGAGTTGCTGGTTTCCTTCTTGTTGACGTCTTCGTTGCTGGAGTAGGTCACCTTGTTTTTGTTTTCGGTGACATTGCTGCAATTGCCGGCCTCGCGGCATGCCTTGATGACGCTGTCTTTGTCGGCGTTCACCGAGTAGCGCACGTATAGTTTCTCACCGTCGCCCATGGAGCCGATGGTGACGTTGAAATTATGGTCGTCGGTTTTGGAGGATTGCCATGCGCCCGTGTATTCGTTCTTGCAGTCGGCGTCGGTGTAGATGTGCACGGATCCGTCCACGAAGGTCAGCAGGCCGCCCATGGTGTCGTCCATGGTCACGCCGGTGTTCGTGCCTGTAGAGGTCACTTCCAAAACGAAATCGTAGGTGGATGCGTCGGAAGTGGAGATTGCCGGGCGTTTGACCACGTTGACGCTGTGTTTGCCCTCCACGTTCACGGTGATGGTGCCATATCCGGGGAAGGTAAAGCTGGTATCGCCGCCAGCCGAACCACCGGTTTTGTTCGAGGTGATGGTTCCGTCAGTGGTCACGAACGCTTCGATGTTGGACCCCGCCGATTCGCCGCGGGTGTAGGTGGCCACCATTTTGTCGCCGTCGATGGTGTAGTAGCCGACCACGTCGCCACCGTTGTAGATCGGGTATTTCTCGTTCGATTTGTATTCCAGATTGCCGGGAAGGTCGTAGACGAAGGTGTCGCCCTCGTTGATTTTGACGTCGTTCGGCACTTTCCAATGCAGTTCGGTGCGGATCTGATCACCGTAGTTGACTTGCATGCCGGAAATGTACGGCTTCCACGTCTTGCCTCCGTCGGAACTGATTTCGAAGGAGGTGTCGTCCTTGTCAACCCAACCGAGATCGCTGATATTGTATTCCTCAGCATACGCATGAACGGGCCCGATCAATACGCATGCCAGCATGGTCGCCAATGTCACCAGCATGGCGGCAAACGTTTTCATATAACGCCCTGCCGGTAACTCCTTGCGCTTATGCATAATCCCCCCGTTTCAACAACTAAGGTGGCGGCAGCCACTACCTTGCCCCAGCTACCGCCACCTTTACGCAATCACAGTGCCACGACATCAACATCAACGAATGAAACACAAAATTTGTGATCATTTTGTTGCAAAAACACGCCGAAAAGTGTTGCATCAAACGTTTGACAATGAGGTTACCCCCACCGAAGCGAAAACAAGAATCGCCGCAAAAGTCCTGCAACAGATTATGCAAATTTTCTGAAACAGAAGCCACTTTTGCAATTGTTTGCAAAAGTGGCTCCGCCACACTTTCTCACCCGAACACGGGATCAACTGGTGACGCCCATCACCGACAAGCACCAAGCGTTCTCATAGGAGACTTCCTCCCATTGCTTGTACCGCCCGGACGTACCCCCATGGCCGGCTTCCACCTCGATTTTCGCCACGGCGTCCACACCGGCATGCTGCAGCCGGGCCAGCCATTTCATCGGCTCCACATACAGCACGCGGGTGTCGTTCATGGATGTGGTAATGAAAATTTTCGGAAAAACGGCAGTTCTTTCGTCATTTTCACTATCTGGCGCATTCTCGTATGGCGTGTACGACTTCATGTACGCGTACACATCCGCGTCGTGCAGCGGATCGCCCCACTCGTCCCATTCGGTGACGGTCAACGGCAGCGAAGGATCAAGGATCGAGGTCAGCGCGTCCACGAACGGCACGTCCGCCTCCACGCCCGCATAGCATTCCGGAGCCATGTTGGCGACCGCCCCCATCAATAGGCCGCCCGCCGAGCCGCCGTTCGCCACCGTACGCAGCGGCGAGGCCAGTCCGGCACGTTGCAGCGCGCGCGTGGCGTCGATGAAATCCTCGAATGAATGCTTCTTATTGAGCAAATGCCCCTGCTCGTACCAGGCGCGTCCCATTTCGCCGCCGCCGCGGATGTGCGGCACGGCGTACAGCACGCCGCGGTCGAGCATGCTGATGCGCGACACCGCGAATCCCGGATCGGAGCTGATCTCGTATGCGCCGTAGCCGGTGATGAACATGGCGGAATCGCAGGTCGGCACGTCACGCCGCCATACCAGCGAGACGGGGATGCGTTCGCCGTCGCGCGCGGTGACCCACACCCGGCGTTCCATGTAGTCGCGCGGATCGAAACCACCCAGCACGGTGGCGCGTTTGAGCAGACGGTCCTCGCCGGTGTCCGGATCGTAGTCATGCAGCTCGCCGGGGCGCGTGTAGCTGGCGAACGAGTAGCGCATGCGCGGCGCGTCATACGAGGGGTTGCCACCAACGCCGATCGAATACAGGCGGCGCGTCTCCCCCGGCATGCGGTCGGCGGTGGCGCCGTCCGACGACGTCATCGCCCGACGCGAGACGCCATGCACGGCCGATCCCTTGCCTTGCGCGGCGGCGGCCGCGTCCAGTTTGCCCCAGATCTCGGCGCGTTCCTCGTTGATCTCGTCCACGGATTCGTCGACGTCCCAATCGTCCTCCAGCGCGTGCGGCACCAGTTCGGTGAACCGCCATGGCCGGCCGGCCAGGAAATCCTCGGCGGCGGCCTGCTTCGTCATCACCGCGATGTGCGGCAGGCTTTCCGCGCGGTACTGCAATGCGACGAAATGCCGATGGATCGAGATACCCTCGATGCCCAAGCCGTGCGCGCCCTGCAGAATGGCGGGATTGCAGGGATTTGAATACGGGGTGCCGATCGGCATGGAGGAGGCGCCGGGGTCCACGTCGTCGCCGTGCTCGCAACCGTAGGGCGATCCGACCGCCACGCGCACGCCTTCGCCCAGCCGGTATGGAGGCTCGTGCGTCCGCATATCGATCACATCGATCTCGAAATTCGGATTCAACGCGTTGTGGTACACCACGGCGAGCGGAATATCCTCGCCATGCTCCCCCGCGCCTTCGAAACAGGCGAAGCTCACATCGTATTCCACGTCGGTTTCGCGCGGAATGAACGCCCGGAACGAGCCCTCCGGGGTGTCCACCGACAGCATCAGCACCTCGGTGGTGGTTTTCGACCCGGTGCCAATCACGATGTTCCGTTCGTCGAAGGACAGTCCGATACCCACCCAGAAGCGTTCATCCGCCTCGCGGTACACCTCCACGTCATCCGCGACGGGGGTGCCGACGTGGTGGCGCATCACCGCGTACGGACGCCACGCGTCGTCCAACAGCACATAGAACACCCATTGCGCGTCCGGCGTGAAGCAGGCTCCGCCGATGCCTTCGAACCGCTCCTCCAGCTCGTCGCCGGCCTCAAGATCGCGGATGCGGAAATCGTAGCGTTCGTCGCCAGTCGTGTCGGTGCCGTACAGCATCCAGCGGCCGTCCTTGGAGATGTCCATGCCGCCGATGCGGAAGAAATCGTGGCCTTCCGCTTCGACGTTCGTATCGAACACCACCTGTTCGCCGTCGAGCGGCACGCCGGCCTCCACCGTCGGCGGATCCCAATCGTCCGCGCCGCGGATCGGCACCCGGCATTGCGTGGCGTATTGCCGCCCCTGCATGGTGCGGGTGAAGTACCAGTAGCCGTCCATGCGCGTCGGCACGGACATGTCGGTTTCCTGCACATGCGATTTGAATTCCTCGAACAGCGTCTTCCGCAGTGATTTGAGCGGTGCCATACGCTGTTCGCAGTAGCGGTTCTGTGCCGCCACGTAGTCTTGAACGTCCTGCGATTGCTTGTCCCGCAGCCATTCGTAGTTATCGATGAACGTATCGCCGTGGAAGGTGCGCTCCTTTGGCACCCGCTTCGCTTCCGGCACCGCCAGTCCATTCTGGTGTTCGTCGTGCGCGTTCGTCGCTTCCTTCACGTTCATGGTGTTTTCCATACCCCGAAATTCACTCATGCACGCGATTATACTGACGACCCACCCAAACTTGTGTCGGCCGTCAGTCGCCGTTTTGCGCGGCGCGCAGGTACGGCAGCATGGTTTTCATGATGTTCGATCCGGTCGTTCCCGTGAATACCGGCACGTCGGTGACCGGCATCGGCTGCGTGGCCACGCGCCCGGCGACGGAACCGAAATTGCCGGTCACTTCGCGCGGGGACAGCTGCCGGATGCCGATCGCCAGCACACGCCCCGGGTAGCGGCGTGCGATTGTGGCGTATGTGGTCGGATCCTTCTGCCCGTCGTCGCCGATCAGAATGAACTTCATATCTGGAAAATCGGCCATGAGCTGTTCGGCGTATTCAAGCTTGTGCTGCACGCCCGACGGAATGAAGGTTTTCGGCCTCGGGTCAAGGTCGCGCAGCAGCAGCGGCCCTTCCGGGAAGCCGTGGTTCGTGATGAAATGGCGGATCGAGCTTTCCACGTTCCAAGGTGACGTGGACAGGTAGAAGAACGGCGCGTCCGGGAACATGTCCGCGATGCGGTTGAACAGCAGGTTCATGCTGGCCACCGGCACCTTCTTGCGGGGGTTGAGCAGCAGCAGATTGTAGGCGGCCTTCATCAGACGCGGCGCCTGCGTGACCATGATGGTGTCGTCCACGTCGGAGATCACGCCCACTTTGGTGCCGCTGGGAATGGTGAAAAGATTGGCGTTGACCGGCTTGCGGCTGCGCACTTTGTACGAGACGTTGTGGATGCCCGGTTCGAGCGAATGCTCGGCCACGAGGTCGAGGTAGCCGGCATCGTCGGATGCCGCGAATTCGCTGGAAATATCAGGATTGCTGTCGATCGCGTCGTACACTTCCGACGCACCCACCTGCACTGTTTCGATGGGCACGTCATCGATGGCGATCCGCACTTTGGTATGCGGGGACGGCACCATCAGCATGCCACGGATGCCGCGAATCAGGCGGCCGGCCTGCCGTTTGAACGGGCCGTATACGGTACGGCAGATCAGTCGGGAGTAGTGTTCGGTGCCGTAGCCGACGTAGGGTTCGACACGTGGATACCAGTCGAGCGACCGTACCAATGCGGTCGAGAATTTCAGCCAGACACTGAATGCTTTGGTGATCGTGCGGCGGAACAGCCTGGTCAGCGGCGGTTTGACTTCAAGACGCTCATGTCTGGAGGCCGCGTCGAAGGTGGTGACCACCTTGCGTGCCGGAATCGGCACGGTGGGCATGTCATCGCAAGAATCGTCCATCCGCTCCCCCATACGCTGCTGTTCGCGCTGCTGGTCATGCTGCGGCGCACGCTGCGGCGGGAACTGCGGCAACGGCTGAATTTCACTCATATGCCCACTATAGGGGTCGCGTTCGAACAAACAGTAACGCCACCGAGAAAATCAGGGAACTTTCAGGGCCCCGCAAGGCACTTCCCATAAAAAGGCTGCGGCCGGCGGGTGCGATGCGCGACCGTAAGCCCGGCCG
>OLNL01001277.1_pt1 | contig 23871 bp, 20 predicted proteins | sample 1672181 | NCBI WGS metagenome assembly OLNL01 (sample SAMEA3136656, study PRJEB25190) | human gut metagenome | biome: human gut; feature: human-associated habitat; material: faeces | place: Austria | collected 2013
CGAGAGAGAAGTGGTTGCAGGACAGGGAGATTTTGCGGACATTTCCGGACAGTCTGGCATGAAGCGCGCTGCAGAGATCGCGGTGGCCGGCAGACATAATCTGTTGATGGTGGGACCACCGGGCAGTGGCAAGTCTATGATAGCCAAAAGGATTCCTACGATATTTCCGGCTCTTACCAGAGAAGAGAGCCTTAGGATTACCAAAGTATATAGTGTAGCAGGGATGATTAAGTCAGAGCAGCCATTGGTCATGGAACGCCCGTTTCGTGAGGTGAATCAGACAGTGACAAAGGCGGCATTGTTAGGGGGAGGAGCCTGGCCCAAACCCGGTGAACTTACACTCGCCAGTGGAGGTGTGCTGTTTTTGGATGAGCTGGCGGAATTTAAGCGATCTGTACTTGAGGTGTTGCGTCAGCCATTGGAGGAACGGGAAGTGCGGATTGTCAGAAATCATGGCGTGATCATTTATCCGGCAGATGTGATGCTGGTGGCAGCCATGAATCCGTGTCCCTGCGGATATTTTTCTGACCTGAATAAGTGCACATGTACGATATCCCAGATTCGACAGTATCAGGGGAAAATCAGCTATCCGTTCCTTGGTAGGATGGATATCTGTGCAGAGGTACAGGGTGTGGCTTATGAAGATCTGGAGAGGGAAGAACTGGCAGAAAGCTCGGCAGCTATTCGACGAAGGATTGAAAAAGCAAGAAAACGTCAGATGGATCGAGCGGAGAACGGAGAGTTTGTCTATAATGCAGAACTCTCAGGGGAACGTCTGATCAGAGACTGTGAACTTGGAAGGGCAGAAAAAAGAATGATGCGACAGGCTTATGACAGATTTTCATTAAATGCGAGAACCTATCATAAAGTATTAAAGGTGGCACGTACAATTGCAGATTTGGAAGGAGAAGAACGCATAGGGATAGAGCATTTGCAGGAGGCACTTGTTTACCGAAGTATGGATAAGAAGTATTGGGGAAGAGTATGAGAGATACGGAAGAATATAAGTATGAATGGTGGCTTGCCGGAATGCGACCATTGACGGACGATAAAAAGCGTGCGCTGGTGGAACACTGGGGCAGTGCCAGAGAAGTGTATAATGGGATATATTATATAGAAGAAAGACAGAAAAAGCAGCTCCATTTTTTGAAAGCAGAGGAGATTGACCGTTTGCAGAACTGGGCAAGAACGCAGGATGTAGAGGAACTTTATGAACAGGGTCAGAGACTTGGAGTACGCCTTGTTACCTGGTTTGACGAAGCGTATCCGAAGAGACTCAAAAATCTGATCAAGATGCCTTATGGGATCTACGTAAAGGGAAAACTACCGGCGGAAGACAGACCGACAGCAGCCATCGTGGGTGCTAGGAGATGTACGCCTTATGGGGAAGAATTGTCAATCATCCATGCAGAGAATCTGGCGCTTGCCGGAGTGCAGGTGATCAGCGGTATGGCAAGAGGGGTAGACAGCATCTCGCAACGTGCAGCCATTGAGGCAGGGGGAGAGTCTTATGGCGTGCTTGGATGTGGCGTGGACGTATGCTATCCGAAAGAGAATAAAGGACTTTACATAGATCTGCAAAAGCATGGGGGCATTCTGTCGGAGCTTCCACCGGGGACAGCACCGCTGCGGGAATATTTTCCAGCCAGAAATCGCATGATCAGCGGGCTTGCGGACATGATATTGGTAATGGAGGCAAAAGAAAAGAGCGGATCTCTTATCACGGCAGCATTTGCATTGGATCAGGGAAAGACGATTTATGCACTTCCGGGACCGGTTACCAGTGAGCTCAGTAAGGGGTGTAACAGGATCATCAGTGACGGTGCAGTTCCGCTTCTGAGCCCGAAATACCTGCTGGAACAGGAAGACCTTAAATTGTTAAAAAATCATACAAATTCACCTTCTGATCGGGTGAAAAATGAAAAAGTGCTTGAAAGTCCAGAAAAATTGTTGTATGCTACCGTTGGTTTGTTTCCAAAGAGCCTGGATACATTGCAGGCGGAAAGCGGGATGAAACGAACAGATATGGTTCATGCCCTTGTGTCTTTGGAAATGAAAGGATATATCAGAGAGATATCCAGAAATCATTTTGTAAAAGCATAAAAGCGTTCTGAACGCATGAAATTAAAGGAGTATAGATAATATGGCGCATTATTTGGTAATTGTGGAGTCGCCTACAAAGGTTAAAACAATTAAAAAATTCCTTGGAAGCAATTATACAGTTATGGCATCAAACGGACATGTAAGAGACCTGCCAAAGAGTCAGCTTGGTATTGATGTGGAGCATGACTATGAGCCGAAGTATATTACAATCCGTGGTAAGGGGGAGATATTGGCAGAGCTTCGTAAAGAAGTAAAGAAAGCAGATAAAGTATATCTCGCAACTGACCCGGACCGCGAGGGAGAAGCTATTTCATGGCATCTAATGCATGCGCTGAAATTAGAGAATAAAAAGACATATCGTATTACATTTAATGAGATTACGAAAAATGCGGTTAAGTCTTCTATTAAGAATGCACGTGAGATTGATATGAATCTGGTAGATGCACAGCAGGCACGCCGTGCTCTTGACCGTGTGGTAGGTTACCGCATCAGTCCGCTTCTGTGGGCAAAAGTGAAAAGGGGCTTGAGTGCGGGACGTGTGCAGTCAGTTGCACTTCGTATCATTGCCGATCGTGAGGAAGAGATTAACGCATTTATCCCGGAAGAGTACTGGAGTCTCGATGCCTGTCTTAAGGTGAAAGGCGAGCGTAAGCCGCTTACAGCCAAGTTCTATGGCACTGCTGATGAGAAGATGACCATTCATTCGGAACAAGAAGTGAATCAGATCCTTGCGGAGCTTGAACATGAAGATTATTATGTGGAAAATGTTAAAAAGGGAGAACGTCTGAAGAAAGCACCGGTTCCGTTTACCACAAGTACGATGCAGCAGGAAGCTTCGAATGCGTTGAATTTTGCCACTCAGAAGACCATGCGCATTGCGCAGCAGCTATACGAAGGTATTACGATCAAAGGCAGTGGAACCGTAGGTCTGATCACATATCTTCGTACGGATTCTACCCGTATTTCAGAAGAGGCAGATGCACTTGCAAAGTCTTATATTGCTGAGAATTACGGAGAAGAATATGTTGGAAGCGGCAGCACAACAGCAAAAGATGATAAGAAGATTCAGGATGCGCATGAGGCTATCCGACCAACAGATATTACCAGAACACCTGCTATGGTAAAAGAGTCATTGTCAAGAGACCAGTTCCGACTTTATCAGCTGATCTGGAAACGATTTGTGGCAAGCCGCATGAAGGCAGCAAAATATGAAACTACTTCGGTTAAGATTGGCGCAGGGAAATATCGGTTTACGGTAGCTGCATCTAGGATTGTATTTGAAGGATTCCGTTCTGTATATGTAGAGTCCGGAGAAGAAAAACCTGAAAATAATGTACTGCTCAAGTCATTGGATAAGGATTCAGAGCTGTCTTGTGACCATTTTGATAAGAAGCAGCATTTCACGCAGCCGCCGGCACATTATACAGAGGCATCCCTGGTGCGCAAGCTGGAAGAACTTGGTATCGGACGCCCAAGTACCTATGCGCCAACCATTTCTACCATTATTGCCAGAAGATATGTGGCAAAAGAAGGTAAGAATCTGTATATGACAGAGATCGGTGAAGTGGTCAATAATATTATGAAAGAGTCCTTCCCGGCAATTGTGGATGTGAATTTCACAGCCAATATGGAAGGTCTGTTGGACTGCGTGGCTGAAGGAAAAGTGGAATGGAAATCTGTTATCGAGAATTTCTATCCAGATCTGGAAGCAGCCGTTAAGAAGGCTGAAAAGGAACTGGAAAGCGTCAAGATAGAGGATGAAGTTACGGATGTAATCTGTGAAGAATGTGGTCGGAATATGGTAGTTAAATATGGGCCACACGGTAAATTTCTGGCGTGTCCTGGGTTCCCGGACTGCCGCAATACGAAACCTTATCTGGAAAAGGTGGGTGTTGCATGTCCGAAATGTGGTAAGGAGATTGTATACCGCAAGACAAAAAAGGGCAGACGATATTACGGATGCGAAGGTTATCCGGAATGCGATTTTATGTCATGGCAGAAACCATCTGAGAAAAAATGCCCGAAGTGTGGAGGTTACATGCTGGAGAAGGGCAATAAGCTTGTCTGTGCGGATGAACAGTGCGGCTATGTAGAACAAAAAAGCAATGATAACTAGTAATTTTCAGTAGACTTTAGTTTAATTCCGAAAATTCAGAAAAATATACAAATTACAACTCTTTATAGTTGAAATTGATACAATTGTGTGCTACTATATCCAATATAAGGAAGGTGATATGAATGGGCGTGCAATTGCTAGATAAAACTAGAAAGATTAACAAATTACTGCACAATAATAACTCCAGTAAAGTGGTCTTTAATGATATCTGCCGCGTATTGACAGATATTCTGGATTCCAATGCACTGGTAATCAGTAAAAAGGGCAAAGTGCTTGGTATCGGATGTTGCAAGGGTGTTGGTATCATCACAGAGCTTCTTCGCGGAGAAGTGGGAGCGTTTATTGACGAGATGCTGAATGAGAGACTTCTAGGCATCCTGTCTACCAAAGAGAATGTCAATCTGGAGACTCTTGGATTTTCTGAAGAAGTGGCGAAGAGTTATCAGGCATTGATCACACCAATCGAAATTGCCGGTGAGAGACTTGGAACCCTGTTTATATACAAACAGGAATCAGAGTATGAAATTGATGACATTATTCTCAGTGAGTATGGTACTACAGTTGTAGGTTTGGAGATGCTCCGTTCTGTAAACGAGGAGAGTGCAGAGGAAAGCAGAAAGGAACAGATTGTACAGTCTGCGATCAGTACACTGTCTTTCTCGGAACTGGAAGCTATTATTCATATTTTTGAAGAATTGGATGGAACCGAAGGTATTCTGGTAGCAAGTAAGATTGCTGACAGAGTGGGGATTACCAGATCAGTTATCGTTAATGCACTTCGTAAGTTTGAAAGTGCGGGCGTGATCGAGTCTCGTTCATCAGGTATGAAAGGTACTTACATCAAAGTTGTGAATGATCATGTATTTTCAGAACTGGAACGTATAAAAGCTGAAAAAGAAAAATAAGTATAAGGGTATCGGGCAACTGATACCTTTTACTGTTTCTGGAAAAGGAGGCGGCAGAGAGATGTGTGAAGGATGCTCAGCAGAGCTCCAGATAAAGCAGATGATCCTCGAAGACGGAGTGATGGAAGATCGGATACATTACTGTAAAGTATTATCCGGTAATGAAGATCAGGAGACGTTAAAGATGCTTCTCCGAGGCGAAGAGGTAGATGTGATTTCTCTGGATGCAGTATATAACTGCAAGCTGACCGATGGTGAGAATGTAGAAGAATGCGATGGCATGGTCCTGGAACGCTATCTGGGGGATGAAGGGAATATTCTGATATTTCAGATTGAAAATGGATTTTATAAAAATAGTCTAAACTAAATAAAGTGTGTTGACAAAATAAAGAGAGAGTGCTATTTTATATCTAGAAAGTTTTTAGCACTCTCTTTTTGTGAGTGCTAACAGATAAATGAACTTTATTGAAGGAGGAATATAAAATGAAGTTAGTACCATTAGGAGACAGAGTTGTGTTGAAGCAGCTGGTTGCAGAAGAGACTACAAAGTCAGGTATTGTATTACCGGGACAGACAAAAGAGAAACCGCAGCAGGCAGAGATTATTGCAGTAGGACCTGGTGGAGTTATAGATGGCAAAGAAGTTGAGATGCATGTAGAGCCTGGACAGAAGGTTATTTATTCTAAATATGCAGGCACAGATGTAGAAGTAGATGAAGAAACATATATTATCGTTAAACAGAGCGATATTCTTGCAATTGTAGAATAAGGAGGAATTAATCATGGCAAAGGAAATCAAATATGGACATGACGCCAGAACGGCACTGGAAGCTGGTGTGAATCAGCTGGCTGATACAGTAAGAGTAACATTAGGACCAAAAGGACGTAACGTAGTACTTGGTAAGTCTTTTGGCGCGCCGCTCATTACAAATGATGGTGTTACGATCGCAAAAGATATTGAACTGGAAGATGAATTCGAGAACATGGGTGCGCAGCTCATTCGTGAAGTCGCATCTAAGACTAATGACGTAGCAGGTGACGGTACTACTACAGCTACTGTACTTGCACAGGCAATGGTTAACGAAGGTATGAAGAACCTGGCAGCAGGTGCTAATCCGATCGTACTTCGTAAAGGTATGAAGAAAGCAACTGATGTAGCAGTAGAAGCTATCAAAGAGATGTCAAGCAAGGTTACAGATAAGCAGCAGATTGCGAGAGTTGCAGCTGTTTCTTCTTGTGATGATGAAGTAGGACAGATGGTTGCAGACGCTATGGAAAAGGTATCTAACGATGGCGTTATCACAATTGAAGAGTCTAAGACAATGCATACAGAGCTTGACCTGGTAGAAGGTATGCAGTTCGATCGTGGATATATTTCAGCTTACATGGCTAATGATATGGAGAAGATGATTGCTACACTGGATGATCCATACATTCTGATTACAGATAAGAAGATTACAAACATTCAGGATATTTTACCATTACTTGAGCAGATCGTACAGTCTGGTGCTAAACTGCTTATCATCGCAGAAGATATCGAAGGAGAAGCTCTTACAACTCTGATCGTTAACAAACTGCGTGGTACATTCAGCGTTGTAGGTGTTAAGGCTCCGGGTTATGGTGACAGAAGAAAAGAGATGCTGAAAGATATCGCTACACTGACAGGTGGTCAGGTGATTTCTGAAGAATTAGGACTTGATCTGAAAGATGCTACGATCGATCAGCTTGGTCGCGCTAAGTCTGTTAAGGTTGAAAAGGAAAGCACAGTTATTGTAGATGGTATGGGCGAGAAAGATGCAATTGAGGCTCGAGTTGCTCAGATCAGAACTCAGATTGAAGAGACTACATCTGATTTCGACAGAGAAAAATTACAGGAAAGACTTGCAAAACTTGCAGGTGGCGTAGCTGTTATCCGTGTTGGAGCTGCTACAGAGACAGAGATGAAAGAAGCTAAGCTTCGTATGGAAGATGCTCTTGCAGCTACAAAGGCGGCAGTAGAAGAAGGAATTATCGCAGGTGGTGGATCTGCTTACATTCACGCTTCTAAGAAGGTTGCTAAGCTTGCTGAGACTCTGGCTGGTGATGAGAAGACAGGAGCTAACATTATCCTGAAAGCTCTGGAAGCACCTTTGTTCCATATTTCTGCTAATGCAGGACTCGAAGGCGCGGTTATTATTAATAAAGTAAGAGAACAGGAGCCAGGTATTGGATTCGATGCATACAAAGAAGAGTATGTAGATATGGTTAAGGAAGGAATCCTTGATCCGGCTAAGGTTACAAGAAGTGCTCTGCAGAATGCTACAAGTGTAGCATCTACACTGTTGACAACAGAATCTGTTGTAGCTAACATCAAAGAAGATACTCCGGCTATGCCGGCAGCACCTGGCGGAATGGGTATGATGTAATCACGGATGATTCTGTGTAAGGAAAACTCCCTTAGGGGAGTTTTCTTTTTATATATAACGTGGTAGAATATAACTAATTATTCAAGATTTTCTATGTGTCTTGTGATAGAGTACCTGACAGGAGGAAATAGATGGCAGACATATTTGTAGAAAAAATGGTTAAAAAGAAACGAGACGGAAAGGATTTTGCCAGGATTGCACTCTGTGTTCTGCTTGTTGTATTTTCAGCTGTGATGAGTTTGCAAAGTCCGATATTTCTGGCTTTAGTATTGCTGTTTGTGTTGCTGGGACTTCTGGTGATGAGGATCTGCGATGTGGAATATGAATATCAGTATATTAACGGATATTTTGACGTGGACAAGATTTTTCACAAAGAGCACAGAAAGAATATATTTGAGGCAAATATGGTGAATCTGGTGATACTGGCTCCGGAATCAGCAGAAGTATTGAAGAGATATTCTAATGTAAAAGTTTGTGACTTTACCAGTGGATATTCTAATGAACCAGTATATGGCATGATATTTTCCGAGGAAGGCATAATGAAGAAAGTATTGTTTGAGCCGGGAGAAGAGATGTTAGCCGGAATTGCATCACAGGTACCGGGAAAGGTAGTGAAACAATAAAATCTCAGTCAGATTGTACTTTTTTGCAAAAGTAGTTGACAAATTGGTCATGTTTTTTGTAATATGACTGTTAACACATAAAGAGAAAGTGAGGTTTAATCATGGGAACAATTATTGGAGAAGGGATTACATTTGATGATGTGTTACTTGTGCCTGCATATTCAGAGGTGATTCCAAACCAAGTGGATTTGTCCACATACCTGACTAAGAAGATTCGTCTGAATATTCCGATGATGAGTGCTGGTATGGACACAGTTACAGAACACCGTATGGCAATTGCTATGGCACGTCAGGGCGGTATCGGAATCATTCATAAGAATATGTCTATTCAGGAACAGGCAGAGGAAGTAGATAAGGTTAAGCGATCAGAGAATGGAGTTATTACAGACCCATTTTATCTGTCACCAGAGCATACATTGGCAGATGCCAATGATCTGATGGCCAAGTTCCGTATTTCCGGAGTTCCGATCACAGAGAATGGCAAGTTAGTTGGTATTATTACAAACCGTGATTTGAAATTTGAAGAAGACTTTTCTAAGAAGATCAAAGAGTCTATGACGTCTGAAGGACTGATTACAGCCAAAGAAGGCATTACTCTTGAAGAAGCTAAGAAGATTCTTGCAAAGGCAAGAAAGGAGAAGCTTCCGATCGTTGATGACAACTTTAAGTTAAAAGGTCTCATTACGATTAAAGATATTGAGAAGCAGATTAAATATCCGGATTCTGCAAAGGATGATCAGGGACGTCTGCTCTGCGGAGCGGCTATCGGTATTACTGCAAATTGTCTGGAGCGTGCACAGGAACTTGTGAATGCAAAGGTTGATGTAGTGGTTATGGATTCCGCACATGGGCATTCTGCAAATGTTATCCGTACTGTTGATATGGTTAAGTCTAAGTTCCCGGATCTTCAGGTTATTGCCGGTAATGTGGCAACAGGCGCAGCTGCTGAAGCACTGATTAAGGCAGGCGTAGATGCGGTCAAGGTTGGTATCGGACCTGGCTCTATCTGTACAACACGTATCGTAGCAGGTATCGGTGTACCACAGATTTCAGCAATCATGAATTGCTATGAAGTGGCTGATAAATATGGTATCCCGATCATTGCGGATGGAGGTATCAAGTTTTCAGGCGATATCACGAAGGCAATCGCAGCAGGTGCCAATGCATGTATGATGGGAAGCATGTTTGCCGGATGCGATGAGAGCCCTGGAACATTCGAACTTTATCAGGGAAGAAAGTACAAAGTATATCGTGGTATGGGATCCATTGCAGCTATGGAGAATGGAAGCAAAGACCGTTACTTCCAGACAGATGCGAAAAAGCTGGTACCGGAAGGTGTAGAAGGTCGTGTGGCATATAAGGGATCTGTAGAAGATACTGTATTCCAGCTGCTCGGTGGTCTGCGTTCTGGTATGGGATATTGCGGAGCACCTACCATCGAAGCACTGAAACAGAACGGGCAGTTCGTGAAGATTTCAGCGGCATCCCTGAAAGAAAGTCATCCACATGATATTCATATCACAAAAGAAGCACCAAACTACAGCGTGGATGCATAAGAATCAGATTACAGGAAACGGTGGGATATTCCCATCGTTTCTTTAATATTACGAATATCAGGAGAAAAAGTATGAAAAAGGATTTTGGAGTAATAAAAGATGGTAAAAGTACGTCATTATATGTATTGAAGAATGATAATGGGTTGGAGATGCATGTGTCTGATTATGGTGCGTCCTGGGTAGCAGCATTGGTCCCAGATGCCAATGGAAAAGTCAGAGATGTTCTGCTGGGATATGATAATGCGGCAGGCTATGAGGCTGGCGGTGAAGCCATTGGCGCAACCGTAGGTCGAGTAGCAAACCGTACCGGTGGAGCAGAATTTGAATTAAATGGAAATGTATATCATCTCAGCAAAAACAAGGGAAATGATAATCTTCATAGCGGTCCTGATGTGTACCAGAAACGCCTCTGGAAGACCTTGAAAGCGGATGACAGACATGTCGTTTTTGAACTGTATAGTCCAGATGGAGATCAGGGATATCCGGGAGCTATGAACGTGAGAGTGACTTATGAACTGAAAGAGGATAATGGTTTCTATATCTCTTACTGCGCAGAGAGTGATGCTGACACTATCTGGAATATGACTAATCATGCATATTTTAATTTGAACGGTCATGAGTCAGGCACGATTCTTGCACATGAACTTCTGGTAAATGCGGATGGATATACAGAAACAGACGAGGGATCCATTCCGACTGGAAGAATCATTCCAGTGGAAGGAACTCCGATGGATTTTCGTGTAAAAAAGGTAATTGGGCGAGATATTGAAGAAAATTATAAAGCATTGGTTGATGGCAATGGATATGATCACAATTGGACGATTAATGGTGACGGCTTTCGTAAAGCGGTAGAACTTACCGGCAATGAGAGTGGAATTACGATGGAAGTCTATACAGATCGTCCGGGAGTGCAGGTATATGCAGGTAATTACCTGAATGATGAGCAGGGAAAAGCGGGAGCAATCTACGGTAAGCGAAGTGGCATCTGTTTTGAAACACAGAATTATCCGGATGCCATTCATCACAGTGAATTTCCAAACCCGGTGCTTTTGAAAGATGAGGTTTTAAAAACATCATCGATGTATCGTTTTTTATAAGATAACAGCTTGTGGTGCTATGTAGAGAACGTCAAAGATAAGAAAATCATAAGCAGTAATTTATAAAATGTTTCGAAACATGTGTTACTATGAGTATACAGGAGAAGAAACATGAAGTTTAAGAGACGAAAGAGAAGTTATAAGAAACGTCAGTGTACCCCGAGACAGAGGCAGAACCGTCTCAGAAAGTATATGAAACTGGGGATGGCAGTACTTGGCATCCTCTGCGTGGCATTGGTTGTACTGCGGGTTACAGGCGTAAATCCATTCAAAAGAGCTTATAGTGAAAATGCGGGAGAGGATATTGAAGCAGTGAAGCCTGATATAGATGTGGAACTTCTTACAGAGAACCCTTATTCCAGACCAGGCACTGCAACAGACCAGATTACGGGAATTGTGGTGCACTATACGGCTAATCCGGGATCTACTGCAATGGATAACCGTAATTATTTTGAAGGACTGAAGGACAGTCATATTACGAAAGCAAGTAGTAATTTTGTGGTAGGACTGGATGGTGAGATTGTACAGTGTGTGCCTACCTGGGAAGTAGCGTATGCGTCTAACTCCAGGAATCATGATACGGTATCGATTGAGTGCTGTCATCCGGATGATACAGGAAAGTTCAATGATGCGACATATCGCTCTATGGTTCAGCTCTGTGCGTGGTTATGTTTGAAATTTGACTTGAATGAGAATGATGTGATCCGACATTATGATGTGACAGGAAAGAATTGTCCAAAATATTTTGTAGAAAATGAAGATGCGTGGAAGACATTTCGGAAAGATATCAAAGCCGTTCTTGACAAATAAGCCTGACAAAGGATATACTGGAAATATGTAAAAGGGAGTAACTGACATATCTGTTTGTTGCAGTAGTTGTTATGACAGATATGTTTGCGATGTCGTCAGTACGATGCAGAGCATCCGTATCGCAATGAAATAGTGAGACTTTTATTGTACAGTTGTTGTGCAATAAAAGTCTCTTTTTTTGTACAATAAACCGCCATGAATCGTACCTACTCGATTATTATGGCGAGTTTACAGGAGAAATGTTTAAATCTTTGTGAGGATGCACATGCTTTGGACAGACAGAGAAAGGAGACAGACTATGCTTACATCAAAACAAGCACAGGAAAATCAGAAAAGGTATGGTATGAACGAAATCAGAGAAAAAAAGAAACTTAGTATTCCGCGAGTGTTTCTGGAACAGTATAAAGATTTTCTAGTAATCATTCTGATCGTATCTGCAGCTATATCAGGACTTCTGGGTGATATTAAGAGCAGTATCGTGATTCTCGTGGTGATTACAATGAATGCGATTCTGGGAACTGTACAGACAATCAAAGCAGAACAGTCAATCAATAGCCTTGCTGAACTTTCTGCACCAGAGGCAACCGTTTTTCGGGACGGTGAGGTAAACAAAATCCCGGCGTCGGAAGTAACAATGGAGGACGAGGTGATTTTGGAGGCTGGTGACAGAGTTCCGGCAGACGGAAGACTTCTGAGATGCATGGATCTGAAGATTGATGAGAGTATGTTGACGGGAGAAAGTCTTCCGGCAGAAAAAACTCTGGATAAAGCTGCGATTGGAAATTCACTGGGAGATCAGACCGATCGTGTATTTGCCGGAAGTTTTGTTACAGCTGGAAGAGGAACATTTCTGGTGACAGGAATCGGTATGCAGACTGAAATGGGAAAGATTGCAGGACTTTTGGATGAAGCGGCAGAGAAAAAAAGTCCGTTGCAGAAAAGTCTTGATGAATTTGGAAAGAAGCTGTCTGTAGTAATTCTTGTGTTCTGTGGCATCTTGTTTGGCGTCAGTGTATGGCGTGGTGAGGGGATTGCAGACGCATTTCTTTTTGCAGTAGCATTGGCAGTGGCTGCGATACCGGAAGCGTTAAGTTCTATTGTGACAATTGTGTTATCTATGGGAACAGGCGAGATGGCAAAAGAACATGCCATTGTCCGAAAACTTCATGCAGTAGAAGGTCTTGGCAGAGTATCTGTAATCTGTTCAGACAAAACAGGAACACTTACCCAGAATAAAATGACGGTAGAAGCCTGCTATGCAGATGGAAAAGATATGTCATTAGAATACGAGAAGACTAGACAGCTGCCGGAATTTCAAAAATTAATGACATATAGTGTGTTATGTAATGATGCGGTCTGTACAGAGGAAAAAGAACTTGGGGATCCAACGGAGACTTCCTTAATTAATATGGCAGCAAAAGCAGGCATAGATGCGGAGACTGTGAGAAGGCAGAATCCGAGAATTGGTGAGAGACCATTCGATAGTACGCGTAAAATGATGACCACAGTTCATGATACTGGTGCAGAGCGGATAATGATTGTAAAGGGCGCAGTTGACAGAATGCTGCCACTTATGAAAAAAATTGCACGTGATGGAATGGAATATAAAATTTCAGAGTCAGATAGAAGAGAAATTGAACAGCAGAATCAGACATATGCTGAAAATGGTTTGCGAGTATTGGCGTTTGGGTATCGTGTATTAGACTCGAATTCTGATCTGGATGAGAATGAAGAAGAGAATCTGGTGTTCCTGGGGATGACAGCGATGATGGATCCACCTAGAGAAGAATCGAAAGCGGCGGTACAGTCCTGTATCGAAGCAGGTATCCGTCCGGTAATGATTACCGGTGACCATAAAATTACAGCAGCAGCAATCGCTAAGCGAATTGGTATTTTACAGGAAGGTGATCTGGTGTGTGAAGGCGCAGATATTGATGGAATGTCAGATGAAGATCTGGAAGAATATGTGGAACGAGTATCAGTCTATGCCAGAGTGGCACCTGAACACAAGATTCGAATTGTAAAAGCATGGCAGCGGAAAGGCAATATCGTAGCTATGACAGGTGATGGAGTGAATGATGCCCCGGCACTTAAACAGGCAGATGTTGGTGTGGCAATGGGAATTACAGGAACAGATGTGGCGAAAGAAGCGGCGGCTATCGTACTTGCGGATGATAATTTTGCTACTATCATAAAGGCTGTGGAACGTGGGCGTAGTATTTTTGAAAATATACGCCATTCCATTGGATTCCTGCTTTCAGGAAATTTAGGTGCTATATTGACGGTACTTTATGCATCGCTTGCCGGACTTCCGGTACCATTTGCTCCGGTGCACCTGTTATTTATCAATCTGCTAACGGACAGTCTTCCAGCTATCGCGCTTGGACTGGAACCGCAGGATCCGGCATCGATGAAGATGAAACCGGAGAAGCGCAGCAACTCATTGCTGGAAGGAAAGAATCTGTTGAAAATCGGAGTAGAAGGTTTATGTATTGGTGTGATGACATCTGTTGCATTTACAATTGGATTAGGTGAAAATGCAACAGGCACAGGTAATGTAACCCTCGCAAAAACATTGGCTTTTGGTACGCTGTGCCTTGGACGGCTAGTGCATGGATACAATTGTAAATCTGACCACACTGTAATATTTACGAAAAGATTTTGGAATAATCCATTTCTTACAGGTGCGTTTGTGTTGGGAAGTGTAATGCTTCTGGCAGTAATCTATGTACCGGGATTATCCGGAATGTTTCAGACAGTATCACTGAATCCAAAGTGTTTAACATGGATGTGCGTGCTTGCGTTTGCAAATCTGTTGATGATTCAGCTCTTGAAATGGATAAGGAGTAAGTTTTTGTTGCGTATCAGTGACAAAATTGATATAATTAAAAACTGAAAATTCAGGCTTTTAGACGAAAGAGAAAATAACAGAAGGAGACATAGTAGCAATGAATGATTTGGAATTATACAGAGAGCAGCTTGCATTGTGCGATGATAAGATCATTGACGCTTTGGTTGAGAGAAATTCAATCATAGAAAAGATCATGGCGTACAAGGAAGAGTATGGCATGTCTATCATACAGCCAAAGCAGGAAGAAAAGCAGGAAAGACAGCTTGAGATTAAGCTGGATGGCAACAAATACAGTGAAGAGATTGAAGATGTATTCCGTCGCATCCGCCGTAACAGTAAGCGTATTCAGGCAAGAAAGCTTTTTGATTATAATATCGTGCTGATTGGATTTATGGGAGCAGGTAAGACCACAATTTCAGATTACCTCAGCACTGTATTCGATATGGAAATCGTTGAGATGGATCAGTTAATTGCTGACAGAGAAGAGATGAGTATTCCGGATATTTTTGCTACTTATGGTGAAGAATATTTCCGTAATCTCGAGACAGATCTTCTGATCGAGATGCAGGATAAGAAAAATGTGGTCATTTCCTGTGGCGGTGGTGTAGCAATGCGCGAGCGCAATGTTGAGGAAATGAAGAAGAATGGCAAGGTAGTTCTTCTTACGGCGAGTCCGGAAACGATTTATGAGCGTGTAAAGGATAACAATGATCGTCCGGTTTTGCAGGGGCGTAAGAATGTAGCCGGTATATCTGAATTGATGGAACAGCGCAGAGAAAAATATGAGGCAGCAGCTGATATCGTAGTGAATACAGATGATAAGGATGTGCTTACAATTTGTGAAGAACTGGTTCAGAAGCTGACAAGAGCGGAGATATAAGTATGTTTCGTGCATTTTATCCAGATCGATATACGGTTTCTGCATATGTAATCGATTTTGAAGAATTATATAAAAAAGGATACAGAGGTCTGATTTTCGACATTGATAATACGCTGGTACCGCATGGAGCACCGGCAGATGATCGAGCAATCCGACTGTTTGAACGATTGAAAAAGATTGGTTTTCAGTGTTGTCTGATTTCCAATAATAAGGAACCGCGTGTAAAGATGTTTAATGAAAAGATTCAGGTAGCTTATGTGTATAATGCACATAAGCCGTCTAAGAAGAATTACATTAAGGCAATGGAGATCATGGGAACAGATCGTTCTTCAACTGTATTTATTGGAGATCAGTTATTTACAGATGTGTGGGGTGCAAAACGTAGCGGTATTCCGAGCATTTTAGTTAAACCAATGAATCCCAAGGAAGAGATACAGATCGTTTTAAAACGATATCTTGAAAGGATTGTGCTCTTTTTCTACAAGCGTAGTCTTGCCAGGGAAAAAAAGGTTGAAAAATGATGATATGTATTATAAAATGGTAAAAGATTGAGAACGTAAGCGCAGTGCGCAATTTAAGGAGGATTATGTAATGGCTAAAGTATCAGCAGGAGATATCCGTAATGGTATTACTATTGAAGTGAATGGAAAGGTATGTCAGGTTATCGACTTCATGCATGTTAAACCGGGTAAAGGAGCAGCATTTGTTCGTGTTAAGATGAAAGATATCATTAACGGTGGTGTAGTAGAGACAACATTCCGTCCTACAGAGACATTTGAGCAGGCTCACATCGAGAGAAAGAAAATGCAGTACCTGTACAATGACGGTGAGTTCTATAACTACATGGACAATGAGACATATGAGCAGATTATGATCAGCGCTGAGGAAGCCGGAGAGTCTATGAAGTTCGTTAAGGAGAACGAAGAAGTTACAGTAAGCTTCTACCAGGGTAATGCATTTGCAATCGAGCCACCGATCACCGTAGAGCTTGTGATCACAGAATCTGAGCCGGGTGTTAAGGGTAACACAGCTACAGGAGCTACGAAGCCGGCTATCGTAGAGACAGGAGCTCAGGTTATGGTACCGCTGTTCGTAGATCAGGGAGAAAAAATTAAGATCGATACTCGTACAGGTGAATATCTGTCACGTGCTAACTAATTAAAAAAGAATCAAAAAAGCCTTGCATTTTGTGCAGGGCTTTTTTATAATCAGTTTACCATAATATTTTGCCGGCATCGCCGGCTGTTCAAATCTATACAGTCGATTTCGCGTAGAACATATGCATTCTATGATTATGGCGCAATCTGCCTGAAACAGGGTGAAAGGAGTTTGTATGTCATACGAAGAGTTTGTGAGCGGAATGGAACTGGAACTAAAGAGTCTTGTGAGTGATAATCTGCTGGTATCGGTCCAGAAGACTCTGAAGAATAACGGATATTTAAGATGTGGTATCCGTTTGTCTGAGAAGAATATCAATATATCCCCAACCATTTATCTGGAAGAATTTTATGAAAAGTATCAATATGGGACTGATATGCATACATTAGCGGAGCAGATCATGAAGATCTATCAGAAGGTACGCATTGAGCATTCATGGAAAGAAGATTGGATCTATGAGTTCCCTGGTGTGAAAAATAAAATCGTATATCGTCTGATCAATCGTGAGAAGAACAAAAAGCTTCTCAGTGAGGTTCCGTATATGCCGTGGAAGGATCTGGCAATCGTATTTTATTTGTTGCTGGAAATGGATGAACATCAGATGCAGCAGGCAGCGATGCTGATTAAAAAAGAACAGCTTGAGTGGTGGAATACAAGTACAGAAGATCTGTATCAGAATGCAATGCTTAATACAGAAAAGCTATTGCCGTATGAGTTGACCAATATGTATGCATTGCTTACGGAAATGCTTGGTGTGGAGGAGATAGAAGATCATCTGACAGCAGAAGAAAGCATGTATGTGTTGACGAATCAAATGCGAAGTTTTGGAGCGGCAGCAGTGTTATATCCAGGACGTCTGGAGATGCTTGCGTTGTATCTGAAAGAGAACTTCTATATTTTGCCGAGCAGCGTTCATGAGATGATCATATTGCCAGAGAGCGGAGCACTTCCGAAAGAAGAACTGAATGCCGTGATTCAGGAAATTAATGGAAGCCAGGTAAATGCAGAGGAATATCTGTCGGATCATGCGTATTATTATGACAGAGTGAGAAAATGTGTGATGTGATTGTAGAATAAAACAGGTACCGCATATGCGATACCTGTAAACCGTCTCTGACCAGAATCGAACTGGCGCACCCGCCTCCGGAGGGCGGCGCTCTATCCACTGAGCTACAGAGACATCTAGTATATTAGCACATTCATTCGGAAAATGCAACGGAGAAATGTGCACACCTTGACTTTCGGGGATATTGTGGGTATGATATGAAGAGTTAGACGATACGAATGGAGGAAAAGGAATGAAGCAGATAATAGAGCTCATTGAATTGGAAATTGCGAAAGCATTTGAACAGGCTGGATATGGAAAAGAACTTGCAAAAGTTACCATTTCTAACCGTCCGGATCTGTGTGAATATCAGTGCAACGGCGCTATGGCGGGAGCCAAGACTTATCATAAAGCACCAATCATGATTGCAGAAGATGTGGTAGCACATCTTCAGGGCAGTGACTGCTTTGCAAAAGCAGAGGCAGTTAAGCCGGGATTCATCAATCTGAATCTTAAGGAAGAATTTGTGGCCGATTACGTGAATCAGATGGCTGAGGACGATGATCTTGGACTGGAACAGGCAGAGAATCCGGAGATGATCGTGATCGATTATGGCGGACCTAATGTAGCGAAGCCGCTTCACGTAGGACATCTGCGTTCAGCAGTTATCGGTGAAAGTGTAAAGCGTATGTTCCGTAAGATGGGACATAAGGTGCTTGGCGATATTCATCTGGGTGACTGGGGATATCAGATGGGTCTGATCATTACTGAGCTTAAAAAGCGCAAACCTGAGCTGCCGTATTATGATGAGTCTTATACAGGAGATTATCCGGAAGAAGCACCATTTACCATCAGTGAGCTGGAAGAGATCTATCCGACAGCCAGCGGATATGCAAAAGAACATGAAGATTACCGTGAAGAAGCGCTTCATGCGACCTATCTGCTTCAGAATGGACATAGAGGATATCGTGCACTCTGGAATCATATTGTTAATATTTCCGTTGCCGATATTAAGAAGAATTATCAGAGACTGAATGTAGAGTTTGATCTCTGGAAAGGTGAGTCTGATGCGCAGAAGTATATTCCGGATATGTTGGAGCAGTTCAAGAAAGATGGATTCGCACGCTTAGATGATGGAGCCCTGGTTATTGATGTCAAAGAAGAGACTGATACCAAAGAGATTCCACCATGTCTGATCCAGAAATCGGACGGAGCATCACTGTACGGAACAACAGACCTTGCAACTTTGATCCAGAGAGAAGAAGATTACAAGCCGAACCGCGTAGTCTATCTTGCTGATAAGCGTCAGGAGATGCATTTTACACAGGTATTCCGTGCCGCTAAGAAGACTGGTATTGTTCCAGCTTCAACAGAGCTTAAGTTTATCGGATTTGGTACGATGAACGGAAAAGACGGCAAGCCGTTTAAGACCAGAGAAGGTGGAGTTATGCGTCTGGAGAATCTGATTGCAGAGATTAATCAGAAAATGTATCAGAAGATCACAGATAACCGCACCATCGAGGGAACGGAAGCTGAAGAAGCAGCACAGAAAGTGGGACTTGCTGCGCTGAAGTATGGTGATCTGTCTAACCAGGCCGGCAAGGATTATGTGTTTGATATCGACAGATTTACTTCGTTTGAAGGAAATACAGGACCGTATATTCTGTATACCATCGTTCGTATTAAATCAATTCTGAACAAATATAAAGAAAATGGTGGTGTGACGGAAGATATTCATTGCAATATTCCATCAGCAGACTGTGAAAAAGCACTTATGTTGGAAGTTGGCAAATATAATGCAGTGATGAAGACAGCCGCTATGGAGACTGCTCCGCACAAGATTTGCGCATACATTTATGATCTGGCCAATGTATTTAACCGTTTCTATCATGAGACCAAGATTCTTGCGGAAGAGGATGAGGCTAAGAAAGCAGGTTATATTGCACTGTTAACACTTACAAAGGAAGTGCTGGAGTCTTGTATTGATGTGCTGGGATTTGAAGCACCGGAGCGTATGTAAGAAAAAGGTAGGAGAAGATGATGGAAAATACTGTGAAATTGTTTTACGAAGATGCTTTTATGGCAGAGTTTGATGCAACAGTATTGTCCTGTGAACCATATAAAGACGGATACAAGGCGGTTCTTGACAGAACTGCCTTTTTCCCTGAGGGCGGCGGACAATATGGAGATACCGGATATCTTGATGAGATTCGGGTTACAGATACAAAAGAGAAAGATGGAGTGATATTCCATATAATAGATGCACCAATAGAAGCTGGAAAAAGTGCACATGGTAAACTGGATTGGGAGAAGCGGTTTGACCGGATGCAGCAGCATAGTGGTGAGCACATTGTGTCAGGAATTGTACATCACAGATTTGGATATAACAATGTGGGATTCCATCTGGCGGACGACTACTGTACGATGGACTTTGATGGACCAATCACAAAAGAACAGCTTCTTGAGATTGAGAATGAAGCCAATCAGGCAATATTCCATAATTTTCCGGTAAATGTGCTGTATCCTGCAAAAGAAGAATTGCATGAACTGGATTATCGCAGCAAGATTGAGATTGAGGGACAGGTGCGCATTATTGAGATCCCAGGTGTGGATCTCTGCGCGTGCTGTGCACCACATGTGGCATACACTGGACAGATTGGCCTGATCAAGCTGGTCGGCATGGCAAATTATAAAGGTGGAGAGCGCATTCATATGCTGAATGGAGCAAGAGCACTTGCAGATTACCAGAGAAAACATCAGTCTGTAAAACAGATCAGTGCACTGCTGTGTGAGAAAGAAGAAAAGATAGCAGAAGGCGTGGAACGGCTGAAGACAGAACAGAGTGGTCTGAAACTGGAACTGGCATCTATGCAAAAAGAGCGGCTTCAGTATAAAGCAGCAGAAGTAGAGGTTGGTGACGGTGCGGTATGCGTTTTTGACGAGAAGCTTGTCGGGGATGACCTGAGAGAGATAGTGAATCTGTTGCTGGAAAGAGGTGCATCTGTGTGCGGCGCATTTGGTGGAACGGATCAGGATGGCTATCGATATGTAATCGGAAGCAAAACGGAAGATGTGAGACTGCTCAATCAGAAGTTGAAAGAAAAATTCGGTGCTCGCGGAGGTGGTAAACCGGAAATGGTTCAGGGAAGCCTCACAGGCACCGAAATGGAAATTAAAGCTTTATTTTAATTACATCTACATCAAAATTCCAGAGGAACTTGTCCAGATCTTTAAATGACAGAAATACGGTAGCTGTATTCTCCAAAGGATGGATACCGAGGCTCTTGCAACGGCTCAGGCTCTTGTCAATGAAGAATTCTACTGCATGATCAGTATCGTTCATCAGTCCAAAAGGAGATACACTGCCCTGTTTTAGTCCGAGATATTTTTCCAGACGTTCTTCAGAAGCAAAACTTAAAGTTCCTGCTCCAAGGGTACGACCCAGTGCTTTGAGATCAATCTTAGTCTTTTCATCAGCGGTCACTAAGAAGTGGCGCTTGCCTTTGGAATCGCGGAGAAACAGATTCTTACAGAGGGTTCCTTTTTCAGGTAGTCCGAGTCGATCCATATCCTCCATGGTGTGAACGGGTTCATGCTCTACGACTTCATATTTAATACCAAGTTTGTCTAATGCGTCATATACGCGTTGCTTTTGATTTTCCATAACTGTATACTCCTTTACTGCCGTTTTATTTTATTATATTTCAGATGTTAGGGAATGTAAAGCAATGAAGAGTTTATAAATTTTTAATTGCACATTTGTGCTATGCGAAGTAGAATAAGAGGAGTTTGATAAAGATATTTATAAAAGAACAGCTTAGAAAGAGAGATACATTATGGATAATCAGAATAATCAACAGAGACCGGGGCATATGCCGCGCCTTAGTTATGGCCAGAGGTTCTGGCGCATATGGGGCCCTTTCATTATAGAATGGGGCATTCAGATTGCTGTTAGTATGGCGGCGGCAGTGGTAGTGATGTACCAGTATATGAATGCACATACGAAGGAAGTGGTGGCAGCATATGAGAGTCAGGCAGCTATGATGCAGTTTGCTACGAAATTAATGAATATGATGCAGAAATACACAACCATCATTAGTGGTGCAACAGCATTGGTTGTAATACCGGTGATGCTGTTTTTGTATCATCGTGACAGAAACCGTGAAAAATACTATGGAGTTGCAACGAATAAGAAAGCACCGCTTTGGAAATACGTGCTGGTAGTAGTATTTGCAGGAGGCGCAAGCCTTGCGCTGAATAATCTGATTTTGATCGGTAATCTGAGTGCATTGAGTGCTACGTATGAGACTACAGCTACATCAATGTACAGTGCGCCGTTTGCAGTACAGATTGTATGCCTTGCAATTTTATCACCGATTGCTGAAGAGTTGGTGTTTCGTGGCCTGATGTTCCGAAGAATGCGGGAAGATACTGGTGCGAAGCTGGCAATCATCTATACATCAGTAGTATTTGGCATTTTTCACGGCAATTTTGTACAGATGTTATATGGATTCCTGATGGGACTGATGTTTGCATGGCTGTGTGAAAAATACGGTTCCGTGCTTGCGCCGATTGTTGCCCATGTTACGGCGAATCTGCTTGCACTTTTTGCCACGAAGTATCAGGTATTTGACCGCATGATGGCAGATATTCGTGTGATCGGTATGGTTACGGTAGGAGCGGCAACAATTGCGGCAATTATTTATTTGCAGATCAAGCAGATTGATGAAAAACCGACGGGATATAGTGAGAACAAAGAAATATCTTAATAAAAATGTTACAAAAGTATTACAAAACACGAAATATACATTGAAATGACCTGAAAAATGTAGTATGCTATAAAAGTATAGTAGGGGTAATTTAAGTATAAGAACAGAATAAGAGGGATAGATATGAAGAATAGAATTGTACAGGCGTTGTTAACCGCGTTGTTGATCAGTTCCATGATCGTGTCACCTGTTTTTGCTACTACATTGGAAGATATGCAAAAGAACAAAGATCAGGCAGAGACGGAAGCTAGTTCTCTTCAGGAACAGTTGACACAGACTCTGGATAAGATTGATACACTTGAAGCTGATCTGGATAAGAAGCAGGAAGAGGTTGAAAAGGCGGGAGATGATTTAGAGGAAGCTGCTGCAAAGCAGACTGAGCAGTATGAGTCAATGAAGCTTCGTATTAAGTATATGTACGAAGAGGGAAATAGCAGTCTGCTGGAGACATTATTTTCATCCACCAGTTTTACAGATCTTTTGAATAAAGCAGAATATGTGGCAGAGGTACATTCCTATGACAGGGATAAGCTGAGTGAATACGAGGCAACCACCAAGCAGGTCGAGACGATGAAGAATGATCTGCAGGATGAATATGAGCAGATGCAGACGATGCAGACCGAGCTGGAGGGCGAGAAAGCCTCTCTTACAGCCACACTGGAAGATAAGCAGTCTGAGATCGCACAGTTGGATCAAAGTATTCAGGATGCGATAGCTGCAAGACAGGAAGCTGAGCGGAAAGCGCAGGAAGAAGCTGCGCAGGCAGCCGCGGCTGCTGCGAATACACAGACGAATACGACTCAGAATAATTCACAGCAGAGTAATTCGAACAGCAATAGTAATTCAGGTAACTCGAATTCGAATTCCAATAATAATTCCGGCAACAGTGGAAATAATAGTTCCAACAATTCATCGTCTAATAACAGCAGTTATGTGCCACCACAGGGAAGAGACGGAGCAGCAGTAGTGGCATATGCAAGGCAGTTTATCGGTAATCCGTATGTATACGGCGGTAACAGCCTGACGAATGGAATTGACTGTTCTGGATTCACTCAGCAGATCTATGCAGCATTTGGAGTATCACTTCCAAGAGTAGATTCCGCACAGGCATTGTGTGGTGTAGAGATTCCGTTATCGCAGGCAAAGGCGGGAGACCTTTTGTGTTATTACGGTCATGTTGGTATATATAACGGATCAGGCGGTATTATCCATGCCTCTTCACCAGGTGTAGGTATTGTAGAATTTTCTAACTGCCAGTATCGTACGTTGAGGTGTGTTCGAAGAGTGCTGTAAGGCAGATATAGGAATAGTGAAAATTAACAAATGCAGAATGTTGCATAAAAGTTGCGTAAATGCAGGAAATACCTTGCATTTACGCATTTTTTATGATAAAATTCAAAGGTCGCAAAAAAACACGCGCAACGATACCTGTGAAGGTGCCTAAGTTTTCGGAGAAAACCGGTTTCATAGGACATGAGAGGCGCGGAAGTAAAAAACCAAATGGAGGAAAGAAACATGAGCGTTATTTCAATGAAGCAACTTTTAGAAGCAGGT
>OLNL01001284.1_pt1 | contig 23821 bp, 21 predicted proteins | sample 1672181 | NCBI WGS metagenome assembly OLNL01 (sample SAMEA3136656, study PRJEB25190) | human gut metagenome | biome: human gut; feature: human-associated habitat; material: faeces | place: Austria | collected 2013
AATAAAGCTGCATGGTCGTGGGTGCATTGTAGAGTGCAGCCAGCAGATACTGCTTCATGTTCCGGACCGGTGCGGTACTTTCCGCAAGACACTTCAGCACAAAGCGGATATGGTCTGCATTCAGCTTCATGAATCGGCCACGCACGACCTCCGCGGGCTTGTCATCCCCTGCCACCCGCAGCATTCTGCGTTTCGAAGAGCAGGTATCCACCAGAAGATTCACGATTTGATCGATGGTGTCCTCCTCATCCGGGCAGACCCGGAGCAGCAAGTCCACCTCCAACGACTGCATAAAATACGCTTCCAGCCGTGTGCGCTCATCCGGTTCGTCCTCCGCGTCGGAAGAGAAAGGATCAGGTTCACTCCCCTCGGTTTTATTTCCTCGTGATTTTGCCGTTTCCTGCTGCGCTGAATCCGCGGCACCGGAACCGTTCTTTCCACGATTGCGGCATCGTGGGTCTGCAAAGTTTTTGACGTAAATCAGATTGGGTTTTCCCAGCCCGCGCCGTTTGCGCTCAATCAGTCCAAACTTTTCCAATTCCCGGAACAGTTTGGTTGCCTTGTTGTCTGCGCAGCCCAGTGCATCCATCACTTCCTGCACAGGAAAAATGATATACACCCTTCCCTGCTCATCCAGCCATCCGTTTTTCACCGACAGCCCCATGCGGTCCAGCAGGATGCCGTACAGGGTCTTTGCATCGGTGGACAGGTCCTTGAATTTTATGTCCCGGAATAAAATTTTGGGCACCCGGAAATACGAGAACATCTCGCCCGACTGCCCATAGAAATAGTCAAACATTCTGTTTTCCCCCCTTTTTTGACCGTTTACATCCTTGACACCTCCGTTCCATTTGTGATGAAATATGTATGACTATCGTTATTTTTCTTTACAAAGATGGCTTATCATGCTACAATAACCGCATCTACGGCCACCAGACAACAGGAAAGGAGTATCTCATGGCCAAAACTGCCGACACCATTGCAATTTATTCCCGCAAGTCTCGCTACACCGGCAAGGGCGAGAGCATCGGAAATCAGATCGACCTCTGCCGCGAATATATCCGCACCCACTACGGCGATGCCGCAGCACAGCATGCGGTCGTTTTTGAGGACGAGGGCTTTTCCGGCGGCAACCTGAACCGCCCGGACTTCAAAAAGATGATGACCGCCGCCAAAGAGCGGAAGATCCGTGCCATCGTGGTCTATCGTCTGGACCGCATCAGCCGCAACATCAGCGATTTTTCCAGCCTGATTGAAGAACTGGGGCGGCTGGGCATCGACTTCGTGTCCATCCGGGAGAGCTTTGATACTTCCAGCCCCATGGGACGCGCCATGATGTACATCGCATCGGTGTTCAGTCAACTGGAGCGGGAGACCATTGCAGAGCGCATCCGGGATAATATGCACGAACTGGCAAAGACCGGGCGCTGGTTGGGCGGCACCACCCCCACGGGATACGCCTCCGAGAGCGTCAGGAGCATCACGGTGGACGGCAAGACAAAAAAAGCTTGCAAGCTGAAGCTGCTGCCGGATGAGGCAGAGATCATCTACAAAATTTTCGACCTCTATGAGCAGTACGATTCCCTGACCATGACCGAGACCGAGCTGCTGCGGCAGGGCGTCAAAACAAAAACCGGGCGTTCTTTCACCCGGTTCTCCATCAAGTCTATTTTGCAGAATCCTGTCTACCTCATTGCAGACAAGGACGCCTATCAATATTTTGTGGACAACGAGGCAGAGCTGTTCTCCCCGGAGTCCGATTTTGACGGCGTGCGAGGCGTGCTTGCTTACAACCGCAGCGATCAGGAAAAGGGGCGTGCCACCGTCTACAATCCCATCAACGAGTGGATCGTTTCGGTGGGCGAACACCCCGGCATCATTTCCTCCAGCCGGTGGATCCGGGTACAGGAATCGCTGGAACGGAACAAATCCAAGTCCTACCACACATCCCGCGGCAACGAGGCGCTGCTGACCGGTCTGCTGTGGTGCTCCTGCGGCAGCCGGATGTACCCCAAGGTCACCGGGCGCAAAACGGCAGACGGGCGGGTGGTTTTTCCCTATATGTGCAAGCTGAAGGAGCGCAGCCGCCGGGAGCTTTGCCGCGTTCCCAACGCCAACGGCAATCTGTTGGATGCTGCCATCTGCGAACAGGTCAAGCACCTTGCCGACCATTCCAGCGACTTTATGAAACAGTTGGAAAAAGCACGGAACGCCCACGCGGGCAACCGCTCCGAGTGTGAGACCAAGCTCTCTGCCCTGCGCAAGGAGCAAGCCGAGACGCAGCGGAAGATCACCGCCCTCATCGACTCCCTTGCCGATTTCGGCGACAGTACCGCCGCCGTCCATCTGAAAAAGCGCATCGAGGAGCTGAACGGTCAGGATGCCGCCCTGAGCTCCCGAATCCGGGAGCTGGAAAGCCTTACGGACGAAGGCGTTCTGGCAGGGATGGAATTTGACCTGATGCGTCAACTGCTGACCGTATTCCACGACAACATCGACGATATGACCGTGACCCAGAAGCGTGCTGCCATCCGCACGGTGGTACGCAAGGTGGTATGGGACGGCAAGGTGGCGCATGTGGTGCTCTTCGGCTCACCGGAGGATGAGATTGACTGGACCACCTTCCCGGTAGACCCGGAAGAGGACGAGAATGCCCCTGATGGCGGTGGAGATGGTTCCGATTCTCCGTCCGGCGTTCGTTCGGGTGAGGATAGCATTTTCAATGCAGCGGCTCGCATAGGTTGAGAACCGTGCCTTCCGGGTAGAGTCGAAGGTATCCACCGCCTTCATCAGGCCGATGGTTCCAATGGAGATCAGGTCTTCCTGGTCGCTGGGCTGGGCGTAGTATTTTTTCGCCACATGCACCACCAGCCGCAGATTGTGCCGGATGAGCGTTTCCCGCGCCGTGGGGTCGCCCGCCCGCAGGGCCGCAAAGGTCTCGACTTCTTCCCGTGCGCTCAGGGGCTTGGGGAAGCTCCCCGTTTCCAGATGCAGCGCCAGCACCAGAAATTTCGTGGCAAAAAATTGCAGCAGAGTCAACAGCATACAACGCACCTCCCAAACTATGGTCCTCCTACACTGTATGAGCGGGGACAAACGGTTCAGAAGTTGTCTGCCTGCTGCACTTTCCTGTATCCTGTTCTTGCTGCAATCTGATTCATTGCAGTTTCAGCTTACAACAAAAAATGAGATAGGCTCCCTTTCGGGGAAGTCTATCTCATTTTGATCTTGTCAATATCAGTTGACAGATATTGGCTCTTTGCGTTCCCTGTGTCAACTTTTATTGTACAACACCACTTTTCAACGGCCCGGTTCCATGTTACAATAAGAAAAAACGAAATCGGGTGATCTTTTGGAATTTTATGGCACCATCGGCCCCGCCTGTGCCCAGCCGGAGACCTTGCAGCGCATGGTGGAAGCTGGCATGACGGGCATCCGCATGAACCTTTCCCATGGGCCCCTTTCGGCCCACAAAGACTGGCTGGACATGATCCACGCCGTGGGCATCCCCCAGCTGCTCATCGACCTGCAGGGGCCGGAGCTGCGCATCGGCACACTGACCCAGCCCCTTGTGCTGGAACCGGGGCAGAGCCTCCGGCTGGGGCAAGGGGGTGTTCCCTGCCCGGCAGCGCTGGTGCAGGCGGCCCGGCCGGGCCAGAACCTCCTGCTGGACGACGGCAGGCTCCTTGTGCAGGTTGCCGGAGCCGACGGCACGGCCCTGCAGTGTACCGTGGTGCGGGGCGGCACTCTGCAAAGCCGCAAAAGCCTTGCGGCGCCGGGGCTGGCGGTAGCCTCCCCCACGTTGACGGAGGCAGACCTGCAAAACCTGCAGCTGGCGGGAGCCTGCGGCGTTACCGGGGTGATGCTGCCCTTCGTGCGGGGGGCCGAGGACATCCGCACCCTGCGCCGGGCGCTGGAACAGGCCGGGGCCGGGCAGATCCGCATTTTTGCCAAGATCGAGAGCCTTGCGGGGGTGCAGGCCCTGCCGGAGTTCCTGCCTCTTGTGGATGAAGTGGTCATTGCCCGCGGGGACCTCGGCAACGCCATGCCCCTGTGGGAACTGCCCCGGTGCCAGAAACAGCTTTCGGCGGTCTGCCGGTCTGCCGGGGTGCCCTTTATGGTGGTGACCCAGATGCTGGACAGTATGTGCAGCCGGGCGGTACCCACCCGCGCCGAGGTCAGCGACATCTACAACGCCGTGTCAGACGGTGCTTCCAGCGTGATGCTCACCGGGGAGACTGCCGCGGGGCAATACCCGGTGGAGGCCATGGAGTATCTTGTGCGCACTGCCCGCACTGCCTTGGAATAACCAGGATGAAACGGTTGTTTTCTCTATGATCGGTGGTTCCTGCAAAGATTATACCACATTCGCCACCAGGGTGGCAATGAGCCAGCCGCCTGCTTTTTACACAAACGGATTGTAGAACCGCCCGAACCGGATGGTCACGGTGAGGCTGAGGAGCAGAAGAAGCACCCCGACACCCAGCGCGATGAGATCGCGGCGGACGAAAGGCCGCTGGGTGTACCAGGTGCGCTTGTTCTTTTTGCCAAAGCCGCGCAGTTCCATCGCATTGGAGATGGTGTCGATGCGGTTCAGGCTGGTCAGGATGAGCGGCAGCAGGATGTTGACGGAGTTTTTGAGCCGCTTGAAGAAAGGTTCCTTTCTGCCAAGCTCCACACCGCGGGCCTGCTGGGCCTGGCTGATGCTGTGGTAGTCGCGCTGGATGTCCGGAATGTACCGCAGCGCAATGGCCACCGAGTAGCCCACTTTGTACGAAATGCCGATGCTGTTCAGGCTGGCCGCAAACTCGCTGGGGTCGGTGGCCGAGATGAACAGGATGGCCACGGGCAGGGCCACGAAATACTTGAGCGAGATGTTGCACATATAGAACAGCTGCTCGGCCGTCAGGTCATACCGCCAGAACAGGTGGCAGAGCACCGTGCGGGTGCCGTACAGCGTCGTGCCCTGGTCGGGGTCGAACAGGAAGATGAACAGGTTGTTCAGCAACAGGAACACCAGCATGAACACCAGCATGAACCGCACCTCGCTGAACCGGATCCGGCTCAGCTTGAACGCGGCCAGGCTGACCGCCAGCAGCACCAACAGAACCCAGGTGTTGTAGGTGATCATGCTGGCAAAGGTGAACAGCAGAAAGAACGCCAGCTTGGTGGTGCCGGTGAGCTTGTGAATGACGCTCTCCCGCGGGAGATAATTCAAAACAGTTTTAGCGGCCATGTTCCCGCACCTCCCGGTCCTGCGCGATGAAGCGCTCCACAAATTCCTGCGCGGGCGCAATGCCGCAGCGGTTGGCCAGCGTGTAGAGGCTGGTCTCCTTCAGTGCGGCCTGCTGGATGAGGGCGGGGTCGCACAGAACGCCCGCCGGGCTGCGGTCCGCGATGAGTGCACCGTCGCAGAAGACCAGCGCCCGCTGGGTGTATTCGAGCATCAGGTGCATGTCGTGGGTGATCATCACGACCGTGACGCCCTGAGCGTTCAGCCCCCGCAGGAACTCCATGATGTCGGTGTAGTGGCGGAAATCCTGGCCCGCCGTAGGCTCGTCCAGCAGGATGAGTTCCGGGTCCAGCGCCAGTACGCTGGCGATGGTGACACGCTTTTTCTGGCCGAAGCTCAGCGCCGACACTGGCCAGTTCCGGAAGGGATACAGCCCGCAGATCTTGAGCGTCTGTTCCACCTTTTCCCGGATCTGCGCTTCGGTCAGGCCGGAGCGCTGCAGGCCCAGTGCCACTTCGTCGTAGATCATGGTCTTGGAGATCATCTGGTTGGGGTTCTGCATCACATAGCCGATGTGCTTGGCACGGCGGCGGATGTTCTCCTCGGCCAGCGATTTTCCGTTGAGGAAGATCTCGCCCGCATCCGGCGTCTCGAAGCCGCAGATGAGCTTGGACAGCGTGGATTTGCCCGCGCCGTTCCGGCCCACGATGCTGACCATCTCCCCTTTGCCGATGGAGAAGCGGACATTCTTCAGGGTCGCCTGCCCCTTCTGGTAGCCAAAGCACAGGTCCCGCACTTCCAGCAGCGGTTCCGGAGCCGGGGCCGCTTCCGGCTGCGGATAGGCGGTGAACCAGTTCCGTAGAGCCGTGGTGTCGGCTTCGTTCAGGACGAGGCTGTCCACATGCGAAGGGTGCTTTTCCGGGGTGATGTCCACGCCCGCATACCGCAGAGCGGTCAGGTAGAGCGGCTCCCGGATGCCGTTTTCGGTCAGCAAGGCGGTGGAAAGCAGCTCGTCCGGGCGGAGGTCGGCCAGAATTCTGCCCTCATTCACGAGGACGATGCGGTCCACGCTCCGCCAGAGGACATCCTCCAGCCGATGCTCGATGATGAGCACGGTGGTGTCGGTCTTTTTCTGGATCTCGTCGATGAGCTCCATGGTCTGCTTGCCGGTGGCCGGGTCCAGGTTGGCCAGCGGCTCGTCGAAGAGCAGGATCTTGACCTGATCCACCATAACGCCCGCCAGACTGACCCGCTGCTTCTGCCCGCCGGAAAGCTCATGCGGTGCATAGCCGAGGTGGTTCTCGATGCCCACCAGCTCCGCCGCGCGGCGGGTGATGGTGTGCATCTCCTCCTGCGGCATACAGCTGTTTTCCAGCGCAAAGGCGATGTCCTCGCCCACGGTCAGGCCAATGAACTGGCCATCCGGGTCCTGCAATACCGTGCCCACATGGGCCGACAGCTCAAAGATGCTGCTGTGCGGCGCATCCACGCCGTCCACGGTCAGGGTGCCGGTGCACACGCCGGGGTTCGAAAAGGGGTTCAGGCCGTTGATGCAGCCCGCCAGCGTGCTTTTGCCGCTGCCGGACGGGCCTGCGATGAGCACACGCTCCCCCGGATAGATGTCCAGGTCGATGCCAGTCAGCGTGGGACGCTTCTGGGCGCGGTACTGAAACGAGAAATCTCGGAACGAGATGATGGGTTCGTTACGTTCTGCCATGGGCAAATTACCTCAGCTGTTCAAACAAAAAGCCTTTCCTCCGGCGGATGGCCGAGGGAAAGGCTGCGGGTTCCATCCAGAGTCGCTCCGGCCAGGATCACTCCTGGTCGAGAGAGCCCTTCTTGGCGATGGTCCTGGTGTAGGCCAGCACCAGCAGGCCGCCCACCACCACAGCGGTGATGATGTTGGACACAGCGGCAAAAGCGCCCTGCGCAAAGACCTTCTTGACCGGCTCGGCGTAGATCAGGATATCCAGCACCGGGGCCACCACGACCCAGGCCAGCAGATGGGCTGCGATGTTGGCGACCGTAAAGGCGGCCATCTTCTTTTTGCCGAACTCGCCCTCCTGCAGGTCCAGCTTCTTGGCGAACAGGCCCACCACAACGCCCACAAAGGCCGAAGCGATGACCCAGCTCCACCACGGGCTGCCGCCCCAGGACAGGTCGATCAGGGTGTGGCCGATGAAGCCGATCAGACCGCCGACCACCGGGCCGTACATCGCGGCCAGCAGGGCCAGAACGGCGTACTGCAGGCTGATGTTGGTGTTGGGCACCGGGCTGGGAATGGCCACGAACCGGCCCAGAACAAAGAACAGGGCTGCGCCGATGCCGACGGCGACCACTGGTTTGATGCTGTTGTTGTTTTTCATATTCTTTCGCTCCTCTTTTTTTGCACCGCAGTGTGCGGCATTTTTTCAAGGCACTGTCAGTATACGACAAGCCGGGAACCCTTGTCAATGGACAAACGGCTCTCTTTGCAGAAAAACCGCAGGTTTTGCCGTTTCAGCGGGAGCTTTGGGGCTGCGGCACCAGTTTGCAGACCAGCCGGACCATCACCGGCGTCAGCGGGAGCCACACCAGTGTGCACAGCAGGTTGAACAGGGTGTGGGCGTTGGCGATCTGCCGCGCCAGCACTTCCAACTCCGGCCCCTTGGGCGAGACGGCCTCCACCAGCCTTGTCATCCAGGGCAGGGCCAGCAGGCAGACCACGCTGCCCGACAGGTTGAAGCAGCAGTGCGCTGCCGCCGTCCGCCGGGCATCCGTAGGCTGACCCACCGCCGCCAGCACCGCCGTGATGGTCGTGCCGATGTTGTCCCCCAGCAAAATGGGCAGGGCACCGGCCAGCCCCAGCACACTGTGGATGCCGTCCGGCCCGGCCTGCTGTGCGGCCCGCTGCAGCACCGCGATGGTGGCCGAACTGCTCTGCACCACCAGCGTCATCCCGGTGCCCAGCAGCAACCCCAGCAGCGGCGTATGCCGCACCTGCGTCATCCAGCGGAGGAAGACCGGGTGTTCGGCCAGCGGAGCCATCGCGCCGGACAAAACTTCGATGCCGTCGAACAGCAGGCCGAACGAAAACACCGCCAGCCCCAGCTGCCGCGTCCGCTCCCGCCGGGCCAGCAGCCAGACCAGCACCCCCGCAAACAGGATGGGGAACACCCAGTCCGCCAGCCGGAACGCCACCAGCTGGGCCGTCATGGTGGTGCCCACATTGGCCCCGAACACCACGGCCACGGCCTGCGGCAGCTCCATCAGCCCGGCGCTGACGAACCCGATGACCATCACCGTGGTGGCCGAGCTGCTCTGCAGCACCGCCGTAACCAGCAGCCCCGCCAGCGCCCCGGTGAGCGGTGTGCGGGTGATGCGGCGCAGGAACCCCCGCATCCGCTCCCCTGCCGCCTGCTGCAACGCCCGGCTCATACTCTCCATTCCAAACAAAAACAGCGCCAGCCCACCGGCCAGCCCGAATGCCGCCCGAACGCCTTCCCCCATGTGTCGTCCTCCTCTCGGTGTGGATAACACAAAAATACTCGCCTTCCGGTGGGAAAGCGAGTACATTTTGCAAGGGAGCCGTTCATTTGTCCGTCCGGACGCAGCGCATACCGCGCCTGCCCGCCTGTGGTACAGGTGAACCGCTCTCTGCAGATCTTGCTCTTTTGGGAGGAGTTCTTAGTTCTTGCCGGTCAGCTTGAAGTTATTCAAGGTCTGGATAGTGGTCACGATGACATTGACGTTGTTGACGATGGAGCTGCCAGCAGAGAAGACGCGGGCGATGTAGTTGAACAGGGTGCCAACGTTCAGGAAGATCTTCCATGCCTCGGTATCGGTGATCGAGCCACCGTTCAGGTAGACCATCTCGTTCTCGTCGATCTCGGCAAAAGCAGCGGGCATCTTGATTTCGTTCATAACAGGGATTCCTCTCTTTCAAACATTCGATTCGTTTTTGTGTTTCAGCAATGCGAGCCGACTCAGCCGTGCATCGCAACCAGTGTCACGACCAGGACCGTCGTTCCGACGATCAGGATCTCGCCCAGGTGGTCCTCCAGCCGGAAGGTGCTGGCGGGCTGTTCGGCCGTCTCCGGCTCCGGCTTCGCGGTGGACTCGCCCGACACAGGCGTCCAGTGGGCATACAGGGTCTGCCCATCTTCCTGGAACTCGTACTCAGCCGGCTTGATCTTATCGCCGCCCACAAGATCCGTATACCAGCCATCGAAGAGGTAGCCTTCCATGGTGGGGGTGGGCAGTCTGGAGATCCGGTAGTTCTCCGTGCCATCCGAAGTTTTGATCCGGTAGACGAAAACGTACTCCGGGGTGCCGATGCCGCCCTGCCGCTCCAGATAGATGGTGTAATAGTTGGGGTTGTCCGCAAATGCCAGCGGCGTCACGCAGCAGAACATTGCCAGCGTCACCACACTGAGCATCAGCCGCTTCAGGAATTGCTTCATCGTTGCTGCCTCACTTTCCAGTCTTGCCGGTGCCGGGCAGCGCCCTGCGCCGGAGCCAGGGAGACCCCACGCCCTTCCGGGCAGACTTTCTCTATATAGGTTATACGATAAACTCAGCATTTTGTCAATCGGGACTGCGCAATTTTCGCATTTTCATGTTTTCTGAAACCGCAGCCCCGCATCGTGCTGCGGCATCATGGCGCTGTGAGCAGGGAAACCACGGCACCAGCGCAGGGTCTTCGGCAGAATGCCGCCTGCCAGGTGATGTGTTCCGGCTCCACCGGCTCAAAATAGCAGGAGGAACACGCCGCAGCCACACCTTCTGCCTCGTCTGCACTCCCGCGCACCGTGCAGAACACCGCCGTCGGGCCGTCGGCCCCGCCAATGACAGCGATGGCCGCATCCCCTTCCCCCTGCGGTTCCAGTCCATACTTCTTTTCCAACGCTGCCCGTTCGGGCGGCAGATTCCGGGGTCGGCGGCGCGGGTGGTCCCCCTCAGCGCAGTCGGAGAGGAAGAAATTTTCGGCAGCCGGGGTCAGGCGGTAGGTCATCATACAGAAGCGGTTGGGCCACTCCCAGCCATCACAGTCCGGAAGTTCCAGCGTTTCCGACCGGACATCCAATGCAGTCAGCTGATAGGTCTGTGCGTTTCCCGGTTCGTGCAGCGTCACCGACCCGCCCACCGCAGGGGTCCGGAACCGTTCCGCCGGGTGTTGTTCCAGTTCCGCTTCCAGCCGCACCTCCAGGGCACGGAAGCGCTTCGGGCAGCTCTTCCGGCTCCGGGTCGCCCAGGGGTAGCTTTCCCGCCAGAACTTCCAGACCGTCGTTTCATCCAACCCATAATGCCGCAAGAACGCTGCGACTGTATCATCGCCGGCCATCTCTCCCGGAAGATAACCCGCCCCGCAGCCATCTCTGGAATGCAGCCGCATCCCATTCAGTTCCAGCTCCGCACAGAACCCCACATTCAACGGATTTTCCTGTTCCATCTGCTGTTCCTCGGCTCTGGTCAGGGTGCGGCTGCATTCGCCGTCTTCGGTCAGGCCCCATTTTTCCATATAGGCCCGCAGTTCTTCCTGCGGCACCTCCATCGCAAAGTCCACGACCAATCCCTGTCGGCACCGGTAGACCGCCGGGATGCGCCACTTGTACCCATGCCATTCAAATTCACGGTCCACGCGCAGTTCCTCGCCGGGGTCGTTTCCCTCCTGTGTTCCCCAGAAATTTTTCCCAAAGCAGACCTTCCAGCGGCGGTGTTCGTGTCTCATGGCAGTTGTCCCCTTCCGTTTTTCTCTATTTTAACACCATTTCATCGGCCCCGCAATTTCTTTGCGAATTTTTGCCGGTTCCCAGCCGCCTGCCCCTACACAAACGGCGGCGGTTGTGCTATGATAAGGCTGAAAAATCGGTTTGGCACTGCCAACCCATGAAGAAGGTGTCGTTCATGTCTGATCTGCTTGAGACCCTGCGGCAGGAGGGCGTCGATCCCGCGCTGCTCGCCGCTGTGGAAGAATACCGCGCAGCCCACCCGCTGGCCGAGGCGCTGCGCCCCCGCATCCCGGTGTCGGCTTTTACTTATTATGGTAAGGACGTCTGGGAGCAGGCTCTGGCCGCGTTGCTCTGCGGCGAGAACCTGCTGCTGGCAGGCGGCAAGGCCACCGGCAAAAACGTGTTGGCCGAGAACCTCTCCGCCGCCTTCGGCCGCCCTGCGTGGGACATCTCGTTTCATGTGAACATGGACGCTGCCTCCCTCATCGGCATGGATACATTCGAGGGCGGCGCGGTCAAGTTCCGGCCCGGCCCGGTCTACCGCTGCGCCCAGCGCGGCGGGTTTGGTGTGCTGGACGAGATCAACATGGCCAAAAACGAGGCGCTGGCCGTCCTCCACGCCGTGCTGGACTTCCGCCGCGCCATCGACGTACCCGGCTATGAGCGTATCCCGCTGGCCGAGGAGACCCGCTTCATCGCCACCATGAACTACGGTTATGCGGGCACCCGTGAGCTGAACGAGGCGCTGACGTCCCGCTTTGTGGTCATCCAGATGCCCACCATCACACAGGACAACCTCGAAAAGCTGCTCCGTGCCCAGTTCCCCGACCTGCACGCAAACTATGTCCACCAGTTCGCCCTGCTCTTCCTCGACCTGCAAAAGAAGTGCGACAGCGCGGAGATCTCCACCAAGGCGCTTGATCTGCGCGGGATGCTGGATGCGCTGCGGCTGATCCGCCGGGGCGTCCCGGCCGGGGCCGCGCTGGATATGGGCATCACCAACAAAGCCTTTGATTCCTACGAGCAGGGGCTGATCCGGGACGTCATCGCCGCCCGCATCCCGGCGCAGCTCACTGCCGCAAAGCTGTTCCGCTGATGGAAGCGCAGAGCTACACCGCCGAACAGCGGCGCGCAGCCAATCAGGTCTGGGCGGCAGCCGGTGCCTATGGGTTTGAGCCGCTGTTCCTTGCACACAACACCGACGGCACGATCGATTTTTACATGAACTGCATCGTGGGCCTGGTGCACAAATATTACGGCGACGATCTCATCCGGAGCCTGTTCGGGCTTTGGGATGGCGACATCCGGGAGGCCGAACTCGACGACCTGACCTGGCTCTACCTCGAAAGCGCAGCCTATGCGCTGGAGCTGCCCCGCCGCCCGGTGCTGGCCGAGCTGCGCCGCGCCCATGCGGACTACTTTTTCGGCATCCAGTACAAGCTCTCCCGGCAGGAGTGGATGGCCAAAAACCAGCTCGTCTACACCATGCAGGCAGACCGCTGGCGCACCGTGCAGGGCCGCCGCCCGCCGGTGATGACCCCTTACGAAGCCGACCTTGCCGCCGCGCTGGCCCCGCAGACGCCGCCGGAACCGGCTGCGCTGAAACCGGCCCTGCTGGCCCTCTTTGCCCGCGCGAAGCTGTTTGACGGCACCGTGCACAAAAAGGCCGCACTCCACCTGCATCTCGAAGGGCTTCTGGCTTCGCTTGCCACCAAAACGCTCCCCACCCAGATGATCAAGACCGACCGCGTCATGGTCGAGCACTCCAGCGCGGTGGATGCCGCAGGCAGCGGCGGGCTGACGGTGGACAAACGGCTGGCCCGCATCACCCTCCGGCAGAACGCCGCCGAAGACCGCGCCTACATCGAGAGCTGTTTCGGGCGCTCCCTCTACCCGCCGGAACGGCTGCGCAAGGCCGAGCAGGAGCTTTGCACCGGCGATCATCTGGGGTGTCATCTCTGGTTCGCCGCCGGTGTCCCCAGCCCCGAACAGGCCCCCACCCCGGAAGCAAAGCATCTGGCCGAACAGGCGCAGCTGCAGGCCGACCGGAACCGCGCCTACTATGCCAAGAACCGGGAGCTGCACCGCAGCGTCGTGCTGCGGCTGACCGAGCAGATCCGCAACTGCATCCTCGTGCACCAGCAGCCCCATGCGCGGGTGGCCCGCAGCGGCAGTCTGGACCCCGTGCGGGTCTGGCGGGCCCCTGTGCTGGACGACGCCCGCGTCTTCCGCTGCGCTGAGGAGGAGAATCAGCCTGCCTTCACCGTAGACCTGCTGCTGGATGCGTCGGCCTCCCGCCTGCACTGTCAGGAGGTCATCGCGGCGCAGGGCGTCATCCTTGCCGAGAGCCTGACTGCCTGCGGCATCCCTGTGCGGGTCAGCTGCTTTTCCAGCCTGCGGGGCTACACGGTCCTGCGGGTGCTCAAAGGCTTTTCGGACAAGAACCTACAAAACATCCACCAGTATTTCTCCTCCGGCTGGAACCGCGACGGCCTGGCCCTGCGGGCAGCGGGCGATCTGTTGGACTTTGCGCCCGGCCCCGCGCCGCGTCATCTGCTCATTTTGCTGACGGACGCCTCCCCCAACGACAGCCGCCGTGTGCCGCCCTCTTCGGAGAACCCGCTGGGGCACGACTACGGCGGGGCTTTCGGTGTGGACGATGCCGCTGCCGAGGTGCGCACCCTCCGCCGCAAGGGGCTGCGGGTCTCCGCTGTCTTCATGGGCGAAGACCGCTCCATCCCCGATGCCGAGCGCATCTATGGCAAAGATCTGGCCCGCATCCGCGGCATGGACCAGCTGGCCCGCGCGGCCGGACAGCTCATCCAGAATGAGATCCGCGAGTTGGGCGATTGACTCCTCGCACCAAAAGACCGGGACTGCATGTTTGCGGCTCCGGCCTTTTGTTTACAACCATAGTGTTTGCTCTTTCCACCAATGTGCAAAAATATTTTTGCGATCTTCAAACTTTTAGTTGTAATTTGTGACAACTTATGCTATAATACAGCCAGAAAAGGACGAATCAATGGTTGTACGAGGAAGGAGACCCGCTATGGATGCCAATCGTTACTTTGAGCAGATGCACCAGGTCATGTCCGCGCAGAAGCGCGATTTCTCGTTGATTTTGAGTGTAAAGGTGCAGGACCTTGGCGGCGCGGATGCCTACATCGAGCTGCGCCGGAACGCATCCGGCCGCGCACGGGTCTTCTATTCCACCATGGGCCGCCGCAACCTCAACTTCCAGTTGTTCCGCAAGGGCTGGCAGTTGTGCCACAACGCATCCGGCGAGATGACCGGCCGTTTCCCCACCAAAGCGGACGCCCTGTTGGACGCAGCGGACTTTTCCGCCTGCATCCGGGACGATGCCTTTGACCCGGCCCGCACGGAATTTCTCGTGAACCAGCTCCGGCGTCTTTCGGACACCTCCTGCCCTTCCCTGCCGCAGTCGGCCCGCGAAGGGGCGCTCATCACCGTGGACAGCTATGTGGGCCGCGGCGGACATTGGTGCTATTGGAGCACGCAGGCTGCTGAGTGCCTGCCTCTCGCTGCGCTGCTCTGCTGGCTGGGTGATTTTCTGGCCGGGAGCGAGCGCCGCACCCTGCAAAACTGCCCGCAGGCCATGGAGCTGGCCGCGCAGTGGCAGGCGGAGCTTTGCTCGCCCTTCACCCGCCCGGCGGACGCTGTCCGTTCTCCTGCCCAGTGCCCGGCCCCGCGCCGCGCCGCCCCTGCCGCGCAGAACCCCCACTGGCAGAGCATCCTGGCGGTGCTGGCCACCGTATGACAATCGTGCCCCGCCCTCTGGTTTTCCAGAGAGCGGGGCGCTTTTTCAATATTCGATCCCCTGCCGGGCGGCGATGCCCTTCTGGTAGGGGTGGCGACAGCACTTCATCTCGGTACTGTAATCCGCCGCATCCAGCATCCACTGCGGCGCAGCGTGTGCCGTCAGAACGCATTCCTGCTCATCCGGCCGGTGCAGAACGGCCGACTGCAGCAGCTCTTTGTCCACCATATCCAGTTCCCATGCGGAACCGGCCTCGTCCAGAAGAAGCAGATCGGCCGGCTGGGCCATGGCAGCCCGGAGGTTCTCATTTTGCAGCGCCCGTGTAGCCGCCTTTTCGGCGTCGTTCATCTGGAAGACGAACTTCTGCCCGGCCTTGCCGCGGTAGACTTTGGCCCCCAGCTGCTCCAGCAGCGGGATCTCGCCGCTTTTGCCGCCCTTCAGGAACTGCACGATGACCACACGCTTTCCGCTGCCCAATGCGCGCAGCGCAAGGCCCATGGCGGCTGTGGTCTTGCCCTTTCCATCGCCCCAATAGAGATGCAGCAATCCGCGCTCCATCATGCGTTTTCCTCCGTGTACTGGACGGTTTTCACCACGTGCAGGATGTGTTCCGCCTTCCAGTCGCAGGCATCCAGCACATAGCCGCCTGCGTTGGGGCCGCACCATGCGTGAAAGGTCTTGTGCGGCACCGCGAACCGCTCCATTGCGGCCATCTGGGTGCCGCCGTGCGCCACGATGACCAGCCGCTCCTCGCCGTTGGCAAGTGCCTTGTCCACCAGAGCGGCAAACGCCGCGCAGACGCGGTCACAGAAATCGCTCTTCCGCTCCCCGTCCGGGTGAGCGCTGGCTTCGTTCTGCCGGACCCACTCCAGATACTCCGGGTCCTGCTCCACACGGACGAACTTCTGTCCCTCGAACCGGCCGAAGTTCATCTCCTTCAGCCCCTCCACCGGCACCAGTTTTGCATCCGGAAAGAGGATCTTTGCCGTCTGCGACGTGCGCTGCAGCGGCGTCACGTAGACGACCTCCGGGGAAAAGTCCGCCCGCCGCAGCTGGGCCGCGCTTTCGGGCAAAAGCGGGATGTCCCGCTGGCCCTGATACCGTTTCTGGGCGTTGTATTCCGTTCTGCCATGGCGCAGCAGATAGATCCACATGGTGTTGTCTCCTTTTTTCATCCTTTTGCCGCCCCATTATAGCCGATTTCCGCAAAAGATACAAGCCGCCCACGGTTCATTCTTCCCCCCGCCTGCCACAGCATTCTTTTTGGTTTGCAATATCCAACCACGCGTATCTGTATGACACGCCCGCGCGCCTTTTGTCAAGCGTAAAAAAGCACCCGCCGCAGGATGTGCAGCAGGTGCCGGAAATTTGACCGTTCTTATTCGTACAGGGGGAACGCCTTGGTGAGCGCCAGAACGCGGGCGGAGATGTCGTCCCGCTTCTCGTCATAGTGCCAGATGCAGTCGGCAATGCAGTCGGCGATGATCTTCATTTCTGCCGGGCCCATGCCGCGCGTCGTGACGGCAGGGGTGCCCAGACGGACGCCGGAGGTCACGAAGGGGCTGCGGGTCTCGCCGGGCACGGTGTTCTTGTTGGCCGTGATGTGCACACTGTCGAGGCGGGCTTCCAGCTCCTTGCCGGTGCACTCCTCTTCCCGCAGGTCGAGGAGCATCAGGTGGTTGTCGGTGCCGCCGGACACCAGCTTCACGCCGCGGGCCTGCAGCTCAGCCGCCATGGCCTGTGCATTCTCCACGATCTTGCGCGCATATTCCTTGAATTCCGGCTTCAGTGCCTCCCCGAAGCAGACGGCCTTTGCCGCGATAACATGCTCCAGCGGGCCGCCCTGGGTGCCGGGGAAGACGGCGGAATTGATCCGCTTGGCCAGCACCGCGTTGTTGGTCAGGATCAGGCCGCCGCGCGGGCCGCGCAGGGTCTTGTGGGTCGTGGTGGTCACAACGTCTGCATAGGGCACCGGGCTCTGGTGATAGCCGCCCGCCACCAGACCGGCGATGTGGGCCATATCGACCATCAGGTAAGCGCCATAACCGTGGGCGATCTCGGCCAACTTTTCAAAGTCGATGGCGCGGGGGTAAGCCGACGCGCCCGCCACGATGAGCTTCGGGCGCACCGTTTTGACCTGCTTTTCCAGCGCCGCATAGTCGATGACGCCGTCCTCGTTGACGCCGTAGGACACGAAGTGGTAGTTCTTGCCGGACATGTTCACCGGCGAGCCGTGGGTCAGGTGGCCGCCCTGCGACAGGTCCATGCCCATGACGGTATCGCCAACGTCCAGCAGTGCAAAGTAGACGGCCAGGTTGGCCTGTGCGCCGGAGTGCGGCTGCACGTTGGCATACTTGGCCCCGAACAGCTTGCAGGCGCGCTGGATGGCGATGTTCTCGACCTCATCCACATAGGCACAGCCGCCGTAATAGCGCTTGCCCGGCAGACCCTCGGCATACTTGTTGGTCAGCACTGTGCCCATCGCAGCCATCACGGCGGGCGAAACGATGTTCTCGCTGGCGATCAGCTCGATGTTCTCCCGCTGACGGGTCAGCTCGCGGCCCATCGCCGCAGCCAGCTCTGGGTCAGCCTTGCCCACCAGACCGATGGTGTTCATCATTTCATCGTACATTTTTACTACCCCTCTCTGACAGATCGTTCCGGGCAGAGCGGCTCCGAAGTGAGCCTTGCTCCCCTCCTCTTTATGATAACAAAATCAACCCCGATGCGCAACCATATTTTCGTCTAAACCCTTGCTTTTTTTGCGGCCAGCGTTTATTATATCTGTATAAAAATCCGTTCCCGCGTTTGTGCAACTTTTCAGAATCGACCCACACAAACTCCGACGAAAACGAGGGAGGAAATCGCAGATGGATTATTCCCTGCAAAAAGCAGCCCAGCGCAAAGCGGGCATCGCCGCACGGCGGGCGCTTTCCGCCGCCGCACGTTCTGCCGCAGACGCCGCGCTGTGCCGCCGCATCGCAGCACTGCACTGCTTTCAGAACGCCCGGACGCTCCTCGCCTATGCCGCCTTCGGCGGGGAGGCAGCCCTGTCCGCTCTGCTGGCGGAGGCGGTGCGGCAGGGCAAGACCGTCGCCTATCCCATCTGCGGCGCGGACTTCACCCTGACGGCCGCTGTGCCCGGCCCGGACGGCTGGGAGGTGGGTGCATACGGCATCCGGACCCCCATCCCGGAGCGGGCGCAGCTGCTCCCGCCCGAAGCGCTCGACCTGGTGCTGGTGCCCTGCACGGCCTTTGATGCCGCCTGCCGCCGCGTCGGGATGGGAAAAGGCTACTATGACCGCTACCTGCCCCGCTGCCGGAACGCCGTACTGCTTGGCGCTGCCTTTGAGGCGCAGCGGGTGGAGCAGGCCGCTGTGGACGCGCATGACCAGCGGCTGGACGGATTTGTAACAGAGGAGGGGATCTATCGTGGAACTGATGAATTTGAGCTGTGAAGCGTTTTTAGAAGACCTTGCCGACAGCGCCCCGGCACCGGGCGGCGGCGGGGCCGCAGCTCTGGTAGGTGCCGCCGGAGCCGCCCTTGGCAATATGGTCGGCAGCCTGACCGTCGGCAAGAAAAAATATGCCGCCGTGGAGGCGGACATCCTCATCCTGAACCGCCGTGCCGCCGTTCTCCGCAAGCGGCTGGAAGGGCTGGTGCAGGCCGACGCCGACGCCTTCACACCGCTGGCCGCAGCCTACAAGCTGCCCAAAGAGACCCCGGAGCAGCAGGCCCACAAAGCCGCAGTTCTTGAGGCCGCGCTGGAAGGGGCCTGTGCTGTGCCGCTGGAGATCATGTCCGCCTGTTGTGAGGGCATTGCGCTGGCGGCGGAATACGCCGAAAAGGGCAGTGTGATGGCCGTATCGGATGCCGGGTGCGCTGCACTGTTCTGCAAGGCCGCCCTGCAAGCCGCCGGGCTTAATGTCTCCATCAACACCCGACTGATGGCCGACAACGCCCACGCCGCCGCCCTGAATACACAGGCCGACGCCATGCTGGCAGAGTTTGTGCCGCAGGCCGACCAGATCTACGAGAAACTCACACATTCATTGAGGGGGTAATTCTGATGGCAACGATTTTGAAGGGCGCGCCCGTTGTGGCCGCCATGAACGAAGCAAACGCCGCCCGCTGTGCTGCAATGCAGGAAAAGGGCGTCGTGCCCACGCTGGCCGTGGTGCGCGTGGGTGCCCGCCCGGACGACCTTTCCTACGAAAAAGGCGTCCTGACCCGCTGCGGTAAGGTGGGCGTCGCCGTAAAGCAGTTCCTTCTGCCCGAAGATGCTGCACAGGACGCGCTTCTGGAGGTCATCCGGAAGATCAACGCGGACCCGTCCATCCACGGCTGTCTGCTCTTCCGCCCTCTGCCCAGGCAGTTCGATGACCGCGCCGTCCGCGCGGCGCTGGCCCCGGAAAAGGACATCGACGGCATCACGGACGGTTCGCTGGCCGGTGTGTTCACCAACACCGCTATCGGTTACCCGCCCTGCACCGCCCAGGCCTGTCTGGAGATCCTGAAGTATTATCAGGTGCCGCTCTCTGGTCGGCGGGCCGTGGTCGTGGGCCGCAGCCTCGTGGTCGGCAAGCCCGCCGCCATGATGCTGGACCGTGAAAACGCCACGGTGACGCTCTGCAACTCTCGCACCCAGGCCCTGCCCGCCCTCTGCAAAGAGGCCGACATCGTGGTCGTTGCCATGGGGCGGCAGGGCTTCATCGGCAGCGACTGCCTGCGCGAAGGCCAGGTCGTGGTCGATGTGGGCATCCACGTCAACGCAGAGGGCAAGCTCTGCGGCGACGTCCGCTTTGACGAGGCAGAACCCCTCGTCGAGGCCATTACCCCGGTACCCGGCGGCGTGGGCACCGTGACCACCTCCGTGCTGGTCGGCCATGTGGTGGATGCCGCAGAAAAAACGCTGTAACAGACTATAGTAATTCAACTTTTTAATGCAACAGCGGTGAATTGCATGTTGCAAAGATGCCGTTTGAATGTTGCACTCATTTCTTAACTTTCGATAAAATTTGCGATAAACGATTTTTTGAAGGAATGTAATCATGTCGAAAGATGAATATTTGATCACAGATCCACCCCTTAAAGCGTTGACTGTTTTTGCGATGCCGATGATCCTTGGCAGCTTTTTTCAACAAGTATACAATATGGCCGATTCCATAATAGTTGGTCAATTTGTTGGCTCCTCGGCACTTGCGGCTGTTGGTGCTTGTGCTGCACTGACCAATGTTTTTATTTGTGTGGCGCTTGGCGCTGGTGTGGGCGCAGGTGTGCTTGTAAGCCGCTATTTTGGTGCAAGAAATTATGGTAGAATGAAAACCATTGTGTCAACGTCCCTGATCAGCTTTTTGATCTTAAGCGTTGTCCTTGGTGTCTTTGGCTTTTGCTTTTCCCATTTCATGATGAGCGGATTACAGACCCCTGCCGATATATTGGAAGAAGCCGTATTGTATCTGCGTGTCTACTTTGTGGGTTTCCCGTTTCTATTCATGTACAACATTCTTTCCACCATGTTCACTTCCATCGGTGAATCCAAAATTCCGTTGGGACTGCTGATATTCTCATCGATCCTGAATATTTTTATGGATCTCTGGATGGTGGCTGGTCTTGGTCTGGGGGTGTTTGGTGCAGCCCTTGCGACCTTGATTGCACAAGGAATTTCTGCCGTGTTTTCGTTTTTGATCTTTCTGTCTCGGATGCGGCAATACAAGAGCTCCTTTCGCAGGTTCGACCGGCAGGAGCTGTATTCCATGCTTCGCATTGCGGTACCATCGGTTTTGCAGCAGTCTACAGTGTCTATCGGTATGATGATCGTGCAGGCAGTGGTCAATCCCTTCGGCACACAGGCACTTGCCGGGTATGCGGCAACGATGCGGGTAGAAAATGTTTTTTCGCTGATCTTCGTATCCATCGGCAATGCAGTTTCGCCGTTTGTATCCCAGAATCTTGGCGCAAAGAAAATTGAGCGTATCAAAAAAGGTTATCATGCTGCACTGGTGTTGGATCTATGCTTTGCAGTTCTTGCTTTCGTGGTCATTGAAACACTGCACACACAGATTTCCTCGTTGTTCTTGGGAAAAGACGGAACCGCGTTGGCCTATCAGGTGTCCGGTGATTATATGAGATGGCTTGGTTACTTTTTCATCTTCATGGGCATCAAGATGGCAACGGATGGCGTTCTTCGCGGACTTGGGATCATGCGGCCGTTTCTTATTGCAAATATGGTAAACCTTGCAATCCGCTTGTCTGTTGCTTTGATTTGTGCCCCGCGTTTTGGCATTGCTTTTGTTTGGCTTGCAGTCCCGGCAGGTTGGCTTGCAAACTTCCTTATTTCCTATGCGGCGCTCAGAAGATCGTGGCCAGAGGATAAAGCAGCGGTATCTCAATGATTTCCATGCAGTGGAGCGGTGCTTTTCCTGCGTAAATTCAAGGCACGAACGCTGGATGCTCTTCCGAACGCGATCCAATGTGCTTTTCAAATGGGATTGCTATAAAAAGAAACAGAACACGCCCGGCGGCTGTCTCAGCCTGACCGGGCGTGTTCTGTTTTTCAGAATTGCAAACAGGAGGAAACTGGGAGATGACTGTTTATGCGTCCCACGAAAACAAACCAGACATGGTGAACGCCCCTTTCCCTACTTCATCTCCCTCAAAAGCCTCCTTGCCTTTGCAGGGTACGAAAAAAAGGCGCTCGGTGAGTGTTCACCAAGCGCCTTTGCTTTCGATGCTTAAAGTATAGCGTTTTTTCCGTTCGCTTTCAATCTGAAAACTGCAACAACTTTTCCGCGCAGATTTCCGTGTTTTGTAAAGTTGTACAAAGTCAGACCTTTATTTTTGTCGATTACCGGGTCAGCAGCAGAAGCCAGGCCGAAGCCACCGCCTGCAGGATGAGCCAGCGGGCCACCACCTGCTCATCGCTCCAGCCCATCCGCTTGCGCACATGGTCATGCAGCGGGGTCAGGGTGTGTTTGAGGATGCTGATGTGTAAAAACCGCTTGAAACTGATCTTCAGGATGCCCAGGCTGCCGTCCACGATGAAGACCAGCGCCGCCAGCAGGAAGGAGAACGGGTGGCTGCTCTTGAGCGCCAGCACCGCGAGGAAGAAGCCCATGGCGCGGCTGCCCGCGTCACCCATCAGCAAGGTGGAGGGCTTGGCATTCATCCACAGGTAGGCCAGCAGTGCGCCGATGAAGACGATGGCGGCAGTGCTGTAGTCCCCCAGTTCCTCGCCATAAGCCAGCAGGAAGGTGCCGATGCTGACCACCGCCAGGCTGGCCGACAGGCCGTCCACACCGTCGGTGCAGTTGACGACGTTGATGCTGGCCCAGATAAGGACGACGATGAGCACGAGGTAGAGCGGATACGGGATGGCAAAGCTCCACTGCAAAAAGTTCACGGTGGTGCTGTTGAAGTTCAGATAGGTCACACCCGCCACAATGGCAATGACAAGATCGATGAGGCCTTTTTTGTATTCGTTCCAGGCCACCTCGGAGGCATCGTCAAAATAGCCGGAGAGCATGGAGGCAATGAGCAGCACGGTATAGATGATATACTCGGTGCGCAGCGGCACCACCGCCAGCGTGACCAGCGCGATGCAGAGCACGAAGATGAGGCCGGAGCCGCGGGCCTTGCCTTTGGAAAGCTCGCCGTTCACCGCAAATGCGCGGCCATGGTCGTGGGGGAGCTTCTCCCGGAAGACCGAATCCATCAGCGCCGTCAGCGCAAAAGCCAGCAAAAATCCCAGCGCGTCCACGGTGCGCTGACTGCCCGATAACAGTTGGAGCATACGATTTTCCTCTTTCCCGGAGCCGCACACAGCGCCGCTCCTGTTGTTTCACTCATAGGTAAGGAAAGTGTATCACGCCCGGCTGAAAAAATCAATCTCCTGCGCACAAAACACGCCGGTTTGACATTTTTCGTTCTTCCTTATATAATAGGTATACTCTGTCCCCCTGTGCGGGGTATTTTTTATGTGAACAGGAGAAGCCATGACACTTTCACTCGAACAGCTCTCCTCCCGGATGCGCCGGGGGGAAGACATCCCCTTGCGGGAAACAGCGCAGGTCGTGCTGGCGCTGAGCGTCCCTTCCATTTTGCAGCAGATGGTCGTCACCGCCATGGAATACATCGACGCCGCCATGGTGGGCCACATCGGGGCCGAAGCCACGGCCGCCATCGGCATCGTCGGCTCCAGCACCTGGCTGCTCCACGGCATCCTGGTGGGGCTGTACACTGCCTTTTCCATCCAGATCGCGCAGTATCTCGGTGCCGACCGCCAGGCCGACGCACGCGGTGTGCTGCGGCAGGCCATGCTCTTCAACCTCATTCTGGGTCTGGCAGTGGCAGGGTTCGGCATCGGCATCAGCCGCTTTCTGCCCGGCTGGCTGGGTGCTGACCTCTCGCTGCAGGCCAACGCTTCCGCCTACTTTGCCATCTGGTCGGCCGCCCTTCCCTTCACCATGGCCATGGGCATGTACGCTGCCATGCTCCGCGCCACCGGCGACGCCCTGACGCCCGGCCTCATCAGCGTCCTCGTCTGCGGGCTGGACGTCGTGTTCAACTTTTTCCTCATCAACCCCACCCGGACGCTGACCCTCTTCGGCACCCGCGTCACCGTCTGGGGTGCCGGGCTGGGCGTTCCGGGCGCGGCGCTGGGCACCGCCCTTTCCAACGTGATCGGCGGGCTGCTGGCGCTGGCCATCCTGCTGCTGCGGGACGGCCCCCTCTGCATCCGGAAGCCCGGCTCCTGGAAGATCACCCGCGCCTGCCTGCTCAACCTCTGGCGGGTGGGTGCCCCGCTGGCCGCAGAGCGCGCAGCCCTCTCCTCGGCGCAGGTGGTGCTGGTGCGCATCGTGTCGGGGCTGGGCACGGTGGCCATCGCCGCCAACAGCCTCGGCGTCAGCGCCGAGGGGCTGTGCTACATGGCCGGTTACGGCATCCAGGACGCCGCCATCGCCCTCATCGGGCAGGCTGTGGGTGCCAACCGGAAGGACATGGCCAAGCGGTTCGCCTGGCTCTGCACCGGCATCGGCATCGGCATCGCCATCATCCTGGACGGAAACGGCAGATGGGCGAAAAAACGCAATATGCCG
>OLNL01001286.1_pt1 | contig 23783 bp, 9 predicted proteins | sample 1672181 | NCBI WGS metagenome assembly OLNL01 (sample SAMEA3136656, study PRJEB25190) | human gut metagenome | biome: human gut; feature: human-associated habitat; material: faeces | place: Austria | collected 2013
GACCCGCCGAAGATGATTCTTCGGCGGGTCTTTTTCTTCGTACAGCACTGCCAGTTAGTCTTGGCGGGTTGTTCGGGCTCTATCCAGCAGGGAAAAATACGGCTGCCAGAATGATCTATCTGGCAGCCGTATAGGAACGATGGCGAGTTTGGTCCGTATTGGTTTCGTTGGAGCATTTTGCCCATAGGAGAAGCAGGGTAAGGTGAGCGTAAATCTTTTTGCTATTGTGCGTTTTACCAGGAAATAAGCTTGTATCCGTCTTCGGTTACAACGAGTTGCACCTCCCATTGGGCGGAATCCGAGCCATCTTTAGTACGGACGGTCCAGCCGTTTGGATCTTCCATATTCAGTTCGGGGCCGCCTGCGTTGATCATAGGCTCAATGGTGAAGCACATGCCCGGTGCAAGAACCGCGCCTTCACCAGGTTCGCCCACGAAGAAGACGAAGGGGTCTTCGTGGAAATCGTTTCCAATGCCGTGACCTCCGAATTCGCGCACTACGCTAAAGCCGTTTTCTTCGGCATACGTTTGCACGGCGTGGGCGATGTCGCCTACGGTTGCCCAGGGTTTTACTGCAGCTAGGCCGCGCTGAACAGCTTCATAGGTTACATCGACAAGTTTTTTGCGCTCGGGGCTCACTTCGCCAATGCAGAACATACGCGAAGAGTCGGAGTAGTATCCGTCCAAGATGGTAGAGCAGTCTACGTTGACGATATCGCCCTCTTTGAGCACATCGTCGTCGCTGGGGATGCCGTGACATACTACGCTGTTGATCGAGGTGCAAACGCTGTTGGGGTAGCCCTCGAAGTTAAGATCGGCAGGGATGCCCCCACGTTCAACTGTGTAGTCATAGATCCACTTGTCTATTTCGGCGGTGGTGACGCCTGGCTTGATATGCTCGGCAACATAATCGAGTACCCCGATATTGATAGCGGCCGAGCGCTTAATGCCCTCGATTTCTTCAGGGCTTTTAAGGAGCGAACGGGGAACTACTTCGTACCCATCAAGATAATAACCTTCGAGGCGGCTATCAATGGGTCCGTGGCATTTCTTGTATTTCTTTCCGCTTCCGCACCAGCATTCATCGTTGCGTCCGGGCTTTGGGCCGTTGTCGTACATAGCAAGCTCCTTATTCGTTGTCTCGTCGCCTAGGGCGCGAAACCGTTGCATTCTCGGTTGTTAGCTTAAGTTAATTGCGAAAGCGATCAAACGGAATGTGACTTTATTTGCATTGTTTCCATTGCTGTGGGCTTCTTCTGCAGACGAGCCTTATTGCGCCGCGAGTGTGCGGGAGGGGCAGCTTCTTCGTTGGGCGGAAAGGGGATTCCTGGTTTCGTGCTTTCTTGCAGGGGCAAGTTCTGCTCGGGAAAGCGCATACGGCTTCGTACTCTTCGAAGTTCTTGGGCTTTTCAGCTGTGGTGAAACAAAAAGACGGCCGCCAGGAAACCAGCAGCCGTCTTCGGGGTAGCGTTGCACGCTATCGATGCAGGCGCGCTTTGTTGGCCTTAAGGCAGAAGAAGATGCCCAGAATCAGAACAAAAGATGCGGCAATGGTAAGTGCCATCGAATCGGAGAACGGGAACATCGGTGCGCCGAGCATGACGCCAACGCCGTAGGGGACAAGCCAGAACAGCCACACGCCAATGCTCAAACGATGGAAGTTGGCCCTGGAGCGCTCGTTGCCGCGAAGAACAACAACAGTTGCCCAAACCGCATGGAAGAGCATGAGCGAAAGCGCGAGTACTCCCGTGATTGCATGGAGGGGAGAACCTGCACCACCGGTTTCGCCTGCGACCATGGACATGATGGTGGTTCCCGCAGTGTCAAACGCGAAGCCAGTCCAGAAGAAAGCCAGATGCTTTGGCCTTAAAGTGCCAGAACGGCGCTCGGCAAATACGCCGATGGTGTAGAAGACGAGTGCAAGCGAAATGATAATAGCGGCAAAGATCACCATTCCCATGTTGGGGGTACCTTGGATTCCCATGATCTTTTGCTCCTTTCAAGATTGTGCTTTGCAGTTGATTGCTTTGCTTTGACAAGAACAATCTTGAAGGCGTGGCATCTGAACATCTACGGGCTAATGTTCAGATGCAGCATTTCGCGTTGACCCTATTGTTCGTAGAGGGTTCGTTCGAGCATGGTAAACAGGAGGGAGCAATCGGGTTGTTCGCTTCGCAATTCGGCGATGATGTTGCGCAGTGTGAACTTGGAAACGGCTTCTGCGGTGACATGGCTAGGAAGATCGTGCCTGATGGAGGGGTCGTTTTTGAAGATGATAATCATACCCTCGCAAATATGGTCGAACTGTTTTTCTTCGCGGAATCGCGCGATGGTCTTCTCTGCCGTGGGCAGTGCCTCGGAGTCTTTAAGCCAGTGCTCCCTGAAATGACGGATTGTTTTTTCCATGCTGTCGAACATGCGCTTGCAGAAATCCAGGTAACGTTCACCTTTCGTTGGGTGGCAGAAATCGGTGTAGAACGCGCGCTTGAAATAGAGCGCTGTGGCAGCTGTGGTGAGTTCGCCCTTCGAAGCAAAATGATTGTAGATGGTTCCAACGCTCACGTTGCAGTCTGATGCAAGCCCTCTTATCGAAAGGGCTGCAAGGCCGTATTTGTCCGCGATCTCGTATGCATGATCGAGCAGGGTATCACGGGGTGTAGGTTCAGCCATTGCATTCCTTTCAGCAAGAGGTTTAGAAAAGCATTGAATGTACGAAATGGGTTGCGTATCGCCCATCCTATCCAACTGTGGCGATGTGGGAGCCATATTTCATCTGATTGCCTTACATGATGTCCTTAGGGGCTTTCTCGCGATAGGGGATGAGCAGTAAAGCTTCGATTATGGCGAAGTATTGCAGCGAAGCCATGGAATACGGTGAGGCGGCAATGAAGGAAACGCGCATAGAGTGTTTTCGCGCAGGTGAGAGCTCGCTTTCTTGCTGTCTGCCTCAGGTGCTTCGCATCACCTGTTCGGGTGTCTTACGGACTTTGATTTGCTCATGTCTGGATACGGGCAAGGAAAGATGCCTCAAGATCGGTAAAAGTTATAAAATGACAAAACTTGCGTATTTCTGGGCAGCAGGATACTATCGCCGGCCATGCAGCGTGATCGGCGTCATCCCTTGTTTTTAGGAGGGGGCGGTAGGGCAGCCCAGAGATTCAGGCAGATGATTGAATCATTGAATCACCGTACGCAGAGAGGGCACTCGTTATCGGAAGAGCCTCTACTCTGCGCGAATCGGCCAATGCATAGTTGGCTTGCGGAAGGGCACAACATATGAACTCGCATCACGCAAAGCGAACACTGAAAGAATCGATGGGCTACAAGGTTTTTGCCGTCTTCATGGCGTTCACCCTGTGCTTGCCCACGACGTTGACCAGCAACCTGACCAATATGCGTCAGGCGCAGGCGGCAACTGAAGCGGCACAGGAATATGCGTCCGCCGATGGCAGCGATTCTGCTGTTACGGACACTGATTCCAGCTTCGATTCCAGTTTAGACGCCGCGCAGGGTTCAAGCTCCGAGAGCAGCACGGATTCAGCTGATCCCACCGATGCCGATACTTCTTCTGGCCCTGCCGATGGAACGAGCGCCACGGTTGCAGAGAATGACTTGACGGCAACGAATCCTTCGCGCAACGCCGATGGAACCCAGCAGAATAATGTCGGAACTGCTCAGGATGAAAGCCGGAAACAAGCTCTTGAAAAGATCGAATGGACCAATCAGTTTAACGCCCTTAACCTGACGTCCAAAGGTCTTGTGGTGGACCCTGTTGCCTTAAAGGATTCGCTTCAGCAGGCTTCCAGCCAAAGCAAGGCAACCGAAGCTCCATCCCAGGAAAACGCAGAGTACGACCAGCGGGCCGCCCAGCTTCCTGCGAGCGTCCCTGCAAGCTTGGACCTTTCGTTTACGCTTGATGCTTCCAAATGGAACCGTGCGGATGCTGGTGTCGATGAATCCGCGCTAGCGCACGATGCTGTGGTACCAGGCGACTGGTTCACCCAGGCGTTGCCTGAGGGCTTTGCGGTTCAGGACGAAACCGCCAAGTTCGACGTGTTCCAGAACGATGATGAGGGCGATGCCACTACGGTGAAAATCGCCACGGCTTCATGGAGCAACGGGAAGCTCAAGTTCGAGTTCTGCGCTCCGGTCGATGCCGTCACGGGCAAACCCGCCCTTGACACCGAGGCTACCGCGGCAGAGGTCAACACGGAAGGCGCCACGCGCACTGTTCTGTCTGCCAGCGAGAGCGTTCCCGTTTTCTTCGACTCCCAGCTTGCTCAAGACGACGAGAGCGAAATCTGTTGGGAGCTGCAGCAAGGTGCGCCCTGCGATCGATCCGTCAAGCTTTCCATTCCTTCTAAGGCGATGCTTGCCTTTATGGCAGGACTTGTAAATACGCTTGGTGGCGAAGGGGCGGTTGCCGCCGCGTCCAATGCCGGCGATGCTGCCACACCGGTCGATTCCGAGACCTTCCTTTCTTCCGAGCGTGGGGGCAAAGCGGAATTTACCACGGTATGGGCCGACGGCAATTCCGCCATGCGTCCTTCCGCCAACCAGCTCATGAACAATTGCGAGTATCGGATCTATTTCCAGGTTGAAGGCGACGACAAGCAGTATTGTCTCTTCCAGACCGACGTTGCGGCAACAGCGTTCTTTCGGAAGATGCCAAGCGCCTGCTGGGCATGACCCAGGAACAATTCGAGGCGTTGCGGGATCCTGACAATGATCGCATCATTCAGGTAAGGCAGACGCAGACCAATACGTATTCCGTTTCTGCAAATGAATTGTATTCGCAGGTTATAACCAAAACCCTCCTTCGCGATGATGAAGGAAATCCTGCTCTTGACGAAGACAAGAATCCCGTCTATACCCAGACCGCCAAAAACATCACGTGGGCAATCAAGCACGAGGGCTTTAATTACAATGACGTTGTATATAACGGTGCCTATGTGGTTGCCTCCCAGGATCGTTACCCCAACTACGTTACCGACACCCAAGAAGTGTTGCAGCTTCTTGGCGATGTTACGTTCAATTTGAGCCTGCATATCGGTGACGAGGCAAACGAGTTTGCCGCCATGCCAAACGATGAGCGCATGGAAAAATGGTTTGAAAAATGGGGTAGGTATTCTTCCATCATCACCCAAAAGGTGAAAAACGGTGCTGTGGAAGAAACGCTGGTGCAAAAGGGGAGCGAAGGCAAAGACGGCGAATTCTATAAAGCCATCACGACTGGCACCCTGAAGTTGAGCATCTCCGACGATGGCAAATCAGGCGCGCTCGGTCCTGCTCGTTGGCCTCTGTATCACCCCGATGGATCGACGTTTGTCTATAGTTTCCAGCAAGACGAAGAGAAGCAGAAGCACACCACCACGATCGACAACGGTGACGGTACAAGCTCAACCTATACCGATTCCTACCAGGTAACGTATAACAACGCCAATACGCCGAATTACGGTTCGGACGTTTCCGCGGCATACAACAATGGCACGGTATCCGTCATCCATAGGGGCACCACGCGTGTTGATTTTACGAAGAAGTGGCTCGATGACGATGCTTCCGCACGCCCCGACACTAACTACACGCTGTGGCGCTATTCCGCTAAAGACGGGGAAGGCCCCGATACTGCATCCCAAGTGACCGTGCGCGAAGATGGTGGTGCGTATATCGCCATCAGCCTTACGGCGGAACAGAGCAGAAATGCCCCCGATGGCACGATAGATCTGGATGCTCTCTTGCGCAGCAAGTATAAAGATGTATCCATTGCCAAATACGATCCTGCTGGTTATCCCTATGTGTACTTCCTGCGCGAAGATGCGCCGGCGGGTTATGAGCGCCTGTTTGGTTCCGGGATCGATGCCGAGGACGGTACGGTTACGGGAGATACTGCGCCAAACTACTACAATGACGACTTTTCTGGCAAGGTCGATGCAATCCAGGGCTTCGTCCGCGCCGAGGGCGACAAATCGGTGTATTCGGGTGGCACCATCATCAACCGTCGATCCGAGACAACCACGGCTGAACTCACCAAGACCTGGGACGCAGCATCTTTCCAGGATCAGATTGCCGATATATCGGTGACGTTCAAACTCGAGCGTATTCTAAAGAAGCACGCCCGCTTCGATGAGGATCTAGGCTATTGGGTGGCAAACGGCGACACTTACACGGTTACCAACCCCGATACGGGGGAAACCAGTGAATTCCCGTATGGCTTCTCGTACTGTGATGATGTTCCTTTTGAGGATCAGAACAAGGTGGTCACCGGTTGGACTGCGGAAAACCTTACGCAAACGGTGAGTTCTCAAGTACCCCGTTTCGATGCGAACGGCGAGGAATGGGTCTACCGCTGGAATGAGTCCTACGTCGAAAAGCCGGATTCGTCCAGCTTCTTTGCCCAAGACATCGATCATGCAACCGGTCAGAGCCTTATGACGGGTGTGTTTACGGTAATGTCTTCTATTACCGATGCGTCTGGCGAACATGTTCCTCTTGCTTTTGAGGGCTATTACGACAAAGAAAAGGGCGTGCTGGTAAATAAGTACATAGACCAGACCACCGCCCGTGCGGAAAAGTACTGGTGGAACGAGAGTACAGGCGAATATACGCAGGACACGAGCAACCTTGGCTACGATGCCAAACCGGTCAGCGTCACGCTTACAAGGAACGGTAATGTCTTGCATCAGTTCACCCTGACTGGCACTGCGCAAGACGAACCGACCAAGGTTACCCTTGATGACGGAACTGCCTTCTCCTACCAGGAGACCACGCCGTGGAGCATGGATTTCACTGGCCTGCCCAAGTACGATGAAAACGGCGCTGAATACACCTATATGGTCATGGAGGGCAGCGAGGGCTACGTTCGCCAGCACGAGTACCATCGCAACTACAAAGAGGATCCCGACGATCCTTTCGCTGATGGGGTCCCGAATCTTACGATAATCAAGAACAGACCCGGCGAGGACGCCTCCATGGTGCGGGTAAGCAAAACTTGGAGCGATGGCGGCAACACATCGGCACGTGTGCCTGTGAGGGTGGGCGTCTTTGCGGCCCATGATATTGAGAAGGACGGTCAGGTCGTATATGCCAAGGATCAAAAGATCGGCGACACCATGCTGTTTGAGGATAACGGCTGGTATTCCGAGCTCCTTGTCGGGGTTGGTGGACTTGACCAGACCAAAGATGTCTACATTCGCGAGCTTTCGGTTGACGATGCGCAAGATGCGAACAACAACTACCTGGTGCTGACCCGCGATGAAGTTGCATCTGGCGCTGCTGGCACCGAGTATCAGCAATTGCTGATCAACTGGGCAGATACCAATCCTGACAATCCACGGAACGAGCGCATGGTTGTTTCCTCCAGCGATAACCAGGGCTATGCCTTTGATGTTTCTTACGGTAAGAACGATTCGCTGGATTCGCTCGAGGTGAGCAACAGGCGTGTTGGCGTAGTGGACGTTACCGCCAATAAGACCTGGACGGATCAAGGGTCTAACCCCAGTAACCGCCCAGAAGCGTGCCTTGTACTGTCCTCTTCACGCGAAGGCAATGTGTTCCATTCGGATGAAAACGGCGACGTGTACGTAAATGTGGGGGATTTGGGTGTTAATGAAAAGAGCTACGTGTGCACTTCTTCCGATTTATCCTCGAAAACGATATACAACACCAAAACCGATCCTGCCTATATTTGGCTTGCTGACAAGGATGGCAATAGGGTCGACGGCGACGAGGGTGCCAAGCTTTGCGTGCGCGTAGATAGCACAGCTTCTGATTCTCAGGTGCAATTCGCCACGTTGCCGAAATACGATTCGGCAGGCGCCGTGGTTGACTGGACTGTCGAAGAGTCTTGGCTTGAGGACTCTGCCGACTATGTCTCTTCCGAGACAGATCGCTCCATGTCCTTCGATTCGAAATGGCATTTCGCCGATTCGGTCGATGTGGCGTACAACAATAAGCGTGCCGAGACCAAAGACGTTACCTTCTTTACTAAATGGTACGACGGATATGTGAACGAGCAGATTCGGCAGCGTCCCGATGTATACCTTACGGTGTGGCGCCAAGTCTACGAATATGATGCTCAGGGCAATTTGGTTATGGACAGCAATGGCTATCCCAAAACCACGCTCGAAAAGGTAGCTATCCCCGATGCCTACATGTGGGAATCAATAGACGATTACAACCGCAAAGCAACTGTCAAGAATTTGCCCAAGTACGATAGCCACGGCAAGGAAATCGTGTATTACGCAAGCTTTTTCACCAGTGTTCCTGGCTCTTCAACGGCAAACCTTGACTACGATGATCCGTGGTATACCTTCAGCGCCAATGACGAAGATCCAGGCAATGTCAAGTGGGACGAGGCAAGTGATGAGGTTGCAGCGGCTAAGCGCACCGAAGTCGTAGGCGAAGATGGGCAGGGTGGTACGGTAGACGCAGTCCGCGAAGACGGCACCTTGAACTATCGGATTGCCAATTCCTATTTCGCAGAGGGCGAAAAGCACTGGGCAAACGTGCCGTATGGCTTCGATGATGTTGATTTGCCTGATATCTCGGTGTACCTGCAGCGCAGGCTTGCAAATGGTTCTTACGATGAAGCCGGCGCATGGCAAAAGGGTGATCCTGTTGCTTGGAGCGACCTGGTCATAACTGAAACCGAAGACGGTGGCTACGCTGTTCAGCGCGTGGATAGCGCCGCATCGGCGCAAGGTGTCGCTGATGGCAAAACCGCTGTTGCGTGGACAAAAAAGCTGACGAAAAACGATCAGGGCTATAGCTACTCCCTTACCCAATATGGCGAAAACGGCGATGACATCGAAGCTTCTGCCGAAAACGATCTGCCGAAATACGACAAAAACGGTCGCCTCTATGAGTACCGCGCCGTTGAGGTGATCGATGGTTTGGCGAATAAGCCAGGTGGCTTTACGGTAAAAGATCTGACGAACACTTCTGCTGGTTCTACTGCAGGTAAGGTGTATTGGGTGCAGCAGGGCATGCCCGGATCCTCCCTTATTACGAACACCTATGTATCGAAGAAGGGCAAGCTTACAGTAAAGAAGCTCTATGACGGGCTTGACGCAGGCGACAAGGTTCCCGATACCACCTTCACCCTATACCGCTATTACGTCACGAAGGACGGTACTAAAAGCGATGCGCAGCCTGTGGCAACGCACACCCTTTCAGCGGGTGATTGTGTCCTGAGCGCTGGTGGTAATGGCGCAACGACGGGCGAGGGAAGCTACACCTTCGACAATGTGGACATTTACACACCGTCAGGCGAATACTGGGTGTACTACATTGTTGAAGATTCGGTTGATGGCTACGGCACCCTTGTGGCCAAAGGCGACAAGACCTTTGACGATACCTCTGATTTCACCTGGGGCAGCTTCGTGGGCAACGGCATTGCCTCGACCGATCTCGAGGGACCAAGCCTTCTTGATTCAGGCACATTTGCACAACCTTCTGCCACTGCCGTGGCAAACGACACCACGCCTGACGTCACGTTCCGGAACTCGTATGATCCTAAAGGTGCAACTGTTTCGCTGCAGGGCAAGAAAACCTGGCAAGACCAAAGCAACGCTTTCGGCATCCGACCAGAGAACATCACCCTTGAGGTAACACGTTCCTATCAAGACGGCACGCCTGATTCCCAGGGTGAAGCTGCGGGACTGGTTGGCTTTGCTCTGGGCGCATTGGGCCTTGGCTCCGATGCCTCTAAGGGGATTATCAAGCTGCAAAGCGACGATCCTACCGATGCGAACTACCTTTCATGGGATAAGGATTCCCAAACCGATGCCTGGGTTTACACCATTTCGAACCTGGAAGAGTACGCGCCTGATGGGAAGCCTTGGCGCTATACGGTGAAAGAGATCCCGGATGCGGACTCTAGGTATCTCGTTTCCGCCAACGGCGGCACGGTCAATGCCGACAATCATGAATCCGATGCGCCCGTTCCCGTTCCTTCGATTGTCAACTACCTTGACACGGAGCTCACCGTTTCAAAGGTCTGGAAGGACAACAAAGACCTTGACTGGAAACAGCGCCCTGATGTGACCGTTGCTTTGCAGGCAAAGGTCGACGATGGCGAATGGGGCGAAGCGGGTGTTGTTCTGAAAGACCAGCTTGGTATCGTTGATGGCGAGGGCAATGCCCTTACCAATTTCATGTACAAGGGCTACGTGCAGGCATTTGAGCAGACGTGGTCTGCGAAGGAACCGGACAACCAAGGCAAGAGCGAGTACTCGTATACCTGGAAGCAACTGCCCGCGCAGGCAAAGGCTGAAGATGGTACCATCCATACCCTTGCCTGGCGTGCAGTCGAGAAAAAGCTGGTATACAACGCTGGTTCGAGCAATGAAAAGGTTGTAGAGGTATCCTCTCCCGACAGCGATGGCACATACGCCAGCTATTACCCCTATCAACCCTCGCAGACTTATTCTTCGAAGGGGAATGATCAGGGTGGAACAGAGTGCATTTCCACCATAACGAATACCCTCGATGCGACTGCGATTACGGCGAAGAAAACCTGGATCGACAACGAAAACGAGTGGGTAACGCGCCCCGGCACGAACGCTGCGGGCGATGGCTGGTCAGTTACCTATGCGCTACAGCGTTCCACCACGCCCAACGATGACAGTTCTTGGAAATGGCTGTCCGAATACGGTGCCGATATTGACAGTCCCTTTGCCAACGACGCAGGCAAGCTCGCTTCTTCCTTGCTGAAGGCGACCATTTCAGGTACGGGCGCCGATGCGACGGCAACGTTCGAGAACCTGCCTAAGACAGATGTCAACGGCAAGGAATATACCTACCGCCTTGTTGAAAAAGTTGTTGGCAGCTACAAGGCAGAAGGCACGCTTGTGGCCTCAAGCGTCGACGGCAAGGTTCAGCTGGTTGCCGTGGGGGTTGGCGCAAATGCTCCCGGCGCGTCCTGTCAGACCTTTACCAACGCTTTGAACACGGTGGACATATCGGGTACCAAGCGCTTCAACGACTATGGCACAGGCCTTGCGCCCACGACGCTTGACCAGGTTCAAAGCTCGGTACAGCTCAAGGTTCAGCGCTCTCTTGACGGCCTGTCGTGGAGTGACGCCGAAAAGGATGGCGGCATTGCTCCCCAGGCTGAGTGGGCTATGGGCGAAAACGGAGCCTGGACATTCAAGTTCTCTTCGTTGCCCTATGCCGATCAAGCGGGCAATGTGTACCAGTACCGTGTGGTCGAGGTGAGCAATGGAACTTCAGGCTTCTTCGATAGCTATGCCGACGATGCCAGTGTGGACAAGGCTACAGGTGACGTCACAACTGCAACCATCACCAACACGGCAACGCGCTTCACTATGGACAAGATCGGCGACAAGACCACGGGTTCCGACGGCGAGCTGTTGAATGGCGTTGTGTTCGAGCTTGTGCGAGACGGGAAGACGTTCGCTTCATGGCAGCGTGACGAGCAAGGTGTTATTTCTAGCACGGTGTGGCATGGTGGCAGGGCATCTGGCAGCACTGATGCCGGTGTGGCTATGACCGGCGACAACCAGGGCTTCTTGGTTGGCCTCCCTGCAGGCACCTATACCGTGAAGGAAACGAAGACCCCTGCGGGCCACGTCCAGGCTGCGGATTTCCAGATCCTGGTTTCAGCCGATGGTGCCGTGACGTTGGGTTCGGGAGGGGAATATGCCCAAGCCTCGGCAGGCCCCGATGGCGTTGTCTGCGTTTCGGTCACTGATGCGGTGACGCGAGGCAAGGTGGTGCTGCACAAATTCTATGATCATGGCGGCAGCGATGCTGCCGTTGCGAATATGACGTTCGACCTGTACAAGGGCGCCTACGATAAAAATGCTGCCAATGGCGGCGGTATTCTCATTGCCACGGGCATCACTACAGGGAATGACGGCGTTTGGCGCTCGAGCGAAGACAAGACGATGTCCTACCAGAGCGTCAACGAAGCTTTCGGCGAGTTTGCCAAGTATTACAGTCAGGCAAGCGACGGCCTTCCTTTGGGCGACTACTACTTCGTGGAAACCAGCACATCGAACAACACTGTCGATGCGCTCGGTAGGGCATTCTCATTCCGGGTTGAAGACAACAAAACCAGCCAACCTAACGTGAAGGTCGAAGCGAAAAATGATGAGTTCAATGCATCGGCACAGTTGAAGAAAACCAATTCAGAGACTGGCGAGCCCGTCTCGGGAGCAAAGTTTGCCCTAAGGCGTGAAGACGGCGCCCCTAATGGCAAGCTTATTGCTTCTGACCTCACGTCTGGCAAGGAGTATGCCTTCGATGCCACTGCCTCCAAGGTTGAATCCTCTAAGGCCACTGATGCTGGTGTGCTCAAGCTTACCGGCTTGAAGAAGGGCAGCTATATCCTTACCGAAATCGCGAACACCGGTTACAACCTGAGCGGCACGACGCCAATCGCCTTCACGGTGACAAATGAAGACAACGGAAATACCCTTTCGCTGGGCACCGATGGTAAGCTTGCCAATACGCCGCTGCATGGTTCAATCAACCTGGTGAAGGTCGATGCCTCTGATAACCGCCAGGGTGTTAACGGGGCGCAGTTCACCCTTCAGAAGAAGGGCACGGATGGACAGTGGGCTGATGTGGCTTACGGCCTTTTGACGGGTAAGGACTATCGTGCTGCGGTGGATGCCGCGGGTGCCATCACTGCTGTTTCGGAGGTTAACGCCGTAAGCGGCGCCGCGTCAAAGGCGGGCGAACTGGGTGTAGAGAACCTGCCGTGGGGCATCTATCGCTTCGTGGAGTCCAAGGCCGCTGACGGCTATGTGGGCAAGGTCGATGGCAGCTGGCCTGTTTCGGAGGAAATGGAGATCAAGGCCGATAGCTTTAAGAATTCATCGACGGTACTGCTTCATGCTGGCCAAATCGCCAACAGCCAGACAGATCTTGTTATCTGGAAAACCGATAAGGACAGTTCGGTTCCTTTGAAGGATGCCGAATTCACCATTGCACCCAATGAGGGTTCTGCATTTGTGGACGGATCTGTTTCCAAGGCGTTTGTTACGGACGCGACAGGCAAGGCACTGCCGATCGACGGTTCTTCTTCGCTTGCGGGTCAGCTTATTGTGGGCAACAGCTACACAATCACGGAAACCAAGGCTACGAACGGTTATTCGCTGCCTTCACCTGCCTCCATCGTGATCACGATCGGCGATGATGGCACTGCTCGTATCGTGACGGATTCGGCAATGGGGAACTGGGAAATCCAAGCCAGCGGCTCTGTGAATAACGTTCTGGTCAAAGACGAGGCAACGAGCGTCATCTTCTATAAGCAGGACGAGAATGGCAAGCCGCTTGCCGGTTCCGAGTTCACGATAAAGGGCACGTTCAGCGATGGCAGCACCGAGAAAACGGTTGCCCCCGATGGGGATATGGCCAAATTCGTGGCGAGTGGGCTGTTCATTGCGGGCGAGACCTACAGTATCGAAGAGTCAAAAGCGCCTGCGGGATACGAAAAGCTGCCCGCCGGGCAGTTCAAGATAACCGAAGCTGGCACCGTCGAAGCGGTGGGCACGGTTCCTGCTGGCTGGACAATCGCCGACGGCGGTGCGCTGATTGTTGCCAAGGATACGCCTATCGAGGTTGTCCTTAACAAGAAGAGCACCAGCGGAATGGACGTTGCCAACGCAACGTATCAGATCTCGGGCAAGTTCCGTGGCGCAGACGGACAGCCCCAGCAGGATGTCAGGACCTACACGACGGCAACCACTCAGGCTTTGAAAGGCGCGGTGAAAGTGGAAGGCCTTATCGGTGGCGAAACCTACACCATCAAGGAGACGACATCTCCTGCTGGCTATGTGCTGGACGGCACCGAGTTCACGTTCACCGTTAAGGACGACGGCACGGTTGTTGCGGGTTCTTCGGGTCAAACCGCAGCCAATGGCGCAGCGGCTACGAGCCAGGACCCTCATCGCAACGTTGGCTATTCCATTGCCAATCGCGATACGGTAACCATTACCCAGACCGATGCTCCCATTCGGTTGAGTTTGGCCAAGCGGGGAAGCAATACCGGGGAACAACAGCTCTCTGGTGCTGAATTCACTATTGAGGGCAAGTTTGCCAATGACTACACAAGCGGTGTTGCCGAGCAGAAGACCTATCAGCGGATGGGTGTGGACGATATCTCTTCGCTGCGCTTCGTGGCGGGCGAAACCTATTCCATCACCGAAACCAAGGCGCCTGATGGCTACGAGCTGATCCAGGGAGCCTTCACGTTCACCGTGTCAGACGACGGCAAAGTGTACGAAGGGGGAGCGAACGATCAGGGTATCTCGAATGGTCAGTACCTGCTGTACGGCGACTACTTGGGCTTCGTTGCGGTAGACAACCCCGTTGAGGTAACGCTTTCCAAGTACGGCTCCGACAAGGGCGATAGCAGCACCGACTTCGCAATTTCTGGCGCTACCTTCCGCATAAAGGGTGTGTTTGCCGGCAGCGCGGAAGCGGGCGAAACCGAGCGCGTGTTCACGATGGACTCCGGCTCGTATTCCTTGCCTGGATTGATCGCGGGCAATACCTACCAGCTATGGGAGGCATCTTCGCCTGCTGGCTACAAGCAGATCAAGGGTGCGCTTTCTTTCATGGTGAATGCCGATGGCACCATCGATCAGGTGAACGCCGAGGGCACCTCGTTTGAAAATGGCACGATGGGCATCGAAGACGGCAAAGTTTCCATCAAGGCCGTCGACGACCCGGTTGAGCTCACCATCGAGAAAAAGGACGAGTCTGGCCAAAATGCGCTTTCGGGTGCTGTATTTGGCGTGACGCCGGTTGATGGCTCTGCATTTGCCGACGGAACGACGGGGGAGAAAACCCTTACTGCCACCGACGGCGATGGCAAGACGCAACTTTCGGGCCAGCTCGTGGTGGGCGGCAAGTACGAGATCTCGGAGCTTGTTGCGCCTGCGGGCTATAAGCGCGTTGCGCAGAAGCTCACGGTTCAGGTGACATCCGATGGTCAGTTAAAGGCAGTGGGCATCGTTCCTGCGGCGTTCAAGTCCGAAAAGACGGGTTCGGGTTCTGCCGCCATCACCGTATTCACGGGTGACGTGTGGAACAGCCCCACCAAGATGTACATCCAGAAGAGCTCGGCAATCGATGGGCTTTTGAGGCTTCCGGGTGCAACGTACCAGCTGACGGGTGCTTTTGCCGATGGTTCCTCCCAACGCACGCTTACCACTGACAAAAACGGCATGGCAGAGCTTGATCGCGCGCTGCTCGTTGCCGATGGCGCAACGGAGTACACGCTGAAGGAAACGGTTGCCCCTGAGGGCTATGCGCTCAATGCGGCAGACTTCGTGTTCACGGTGTCAACCGATGGGTCCATCGCTGCGAAGGGCGAAGCCGTTGCGGGCTATGCTGTGACGGGTGAAGGCAACATCACCGTTTCTGCCACCGACGATCCTATCGAGGTTGCCATCAAGAAGGTGGCTTCTGACGGTGCAGGCGACAGCGCCATGAACGGTGCCGAGTTCAAGATCGAGGGCGTGTTCGCAGGAGAGACAGAATCGAAGGTAAAAACCCTTACCACCTGCGGTGACGGCATTACTGAGACGCTGTCCTCGATACTCAAGGCGGGTCAGGAATACACCATCACCGAGTCCAAGGCGCCTGCTGGCTACAAGCTTCTTTCGAATGCGCTCAAGATTAAGGTTTCCACTGATGGTTCCGTAACCGTTGTAGGCGAAGTGCCTGTGGGTTGGAAGATCGATGATCGCAGCGACTCCGAGAACGGAGCTGCGCTCATTTTCGCGACCGATGATCCTGTTTCTATGGCAGTGACTAAGCAGGCAGAAGGCGCCGATACATCCGCCATGAAGGGCGCTGGGTTCAGCGTGACACCGGCAGAGGGCAGCATCTTTGCCGACGGAACCACTGGAGCAAAGACCCTGTTCACAGGAGCGGACGGTAAGACCTCGCTCGATGCGCAGCTGGTTGTGGGTGGCACGTACACCCTTGAAGAGGAAAAAGCGCCTGCCGGTTACAAGCTCATTGATGGCATGCTTTCCTTCACGGTGAACGGCGACGGCACCCTTTCCGTCGCAGGCCAAGCCCCTGAGGGCTTCGCGGTTTCCGCGGAGGGCGGTGTGGCAGTGGTTACCGCCACCGACGCCATTACCGAGGTATCCCTGTCCAAGGTGGACATCGACTCAAACGAGGCGCTTGGCGGTGCCGAGTTCACGCTCGAGGGCGCATTCAGCGATGGTAAGGGTGGCTCGGTCGAGCGCTTGGGCAACGACGCTGCCAAGGTGATCGTAGGTGCTGACGGCAAGCTCACCGTTTCGGGCGCTTCTGCCGTTGCCGATGGCGAGGGCCTTGACACTATCCGGGGCCTTGTCGCAGGCGAGGAGTATACCTTTACCGAGACGCGCGCCCCCGAAGGATACGAACTGAATACGCAGCCCTTCGTATTTGCCATGGGCAACGACGGCGCTGTGGTTCCTGTCGGCGAGGCGTGGGGTTGGTCTGTAAAGAGTGGCTCCGCATCAATCGTTGCTGCCGACAAGGCAATTGAGTTCCGTATCCTTAAGCAGGGTCGCGCAATCGGCGGCAAAGAAGCCGAATCGGCTGATCCTGGCTTCATGGCGGGCGCTGAGTTCGCGGTAACGGGCGTCTTCGCGGGCAGCACGGAGGAGTCCACCGATGTCATGACGGTGGGTATCGACGGATGGACTGAGGGCTGGTCGTCTCTGCTGGTTGCCGGCAACATCTATAAGATTTCCGAGACGCGCGCGCCGCTGGGCTACAAGCTTATCGCCGAACCGCTGAACGTGATGGTGAAGACGGACGGCACGCTCGTGGCGGTGGATGCTGAGGGCAATGCCCTTGATGCGGATGCCGGTGCGCAGGGTTGGACCGTGTCGGAAGATACCGAGGGCATTGCGCAGATAACTGCCGTTGACGAGCCTACCAGCGTGATGCTTTCCAAGGTATCCGCCGAGGGCGGCCAGGCACTTGCCGGTGCCGAATTCGACCTTGAGGGCAGCTTTGCCCAGGGCTCTGGACAGATAGCGCCAGGGAAGAAGCGCATCGTCGTGAACGGCCAGGGCAACTTGCGTATAGCCGATGTCGAGGCGCAGATCCTTGGCGGTGAAACAGTGGGCGAGTTCAGCCAGGCGTCTTCGATAGAGGGCCTTGTCGCAGGCGAGAGCTACCTTCTTACCGAGGTGAAAGCGCCCGCGGGCTACGAGCTTGTGCAGGATACGCTTCGCTTTGCGGTAAACGATGATGGCTCCATTTGCCTCGTTCAGCGCTCCACCGCTCCTGAGGCATGGACGCTTTCCAATGATCAAGGTGGAATTGGCATTACCTGCGCCGATGTGCCGCTGAAGGTAAGCCTGAACAAGCAGAATAAGCAGGGTGCAGCATTGGAAGGCGCCCAGTTCACCCTTTCTGGCGCGTTCCCCGATGGCTCTGCCACCAAGACGTTTACTTCCAACGGCGATGGCGTGGCGTTCAAGGGCATGCAGCTTGTCGGCTCAACAGAAGGCAATAAATATGTTTTGACGGAAACGCAGGCACCGGATGGTTATGTGGCGATCGACCCAGTAACACTTGTCGTCTATGCCGATGGTACCGTTAAACTCGACGGCGATTCTCTGGGCGCCTCTTCGAAGGTGGCTATCGAAAACGGCGAAGATGGTACCGCGTACATTTCCGTTACCGACGATGCCGCTCCAATCCTCGACAACCAGGATGGCAACGATGCCTTCCTCTCCAAGACGGGCGACTGGACATTCCTGCAAGCGATTCTGGCTGCTATCGTTGCAGCGGGCGCCGGCTTCGCTGCAACGGTTAGCCGCCGCCGTGGGGCACGCGCACGGCGCACCGAGCGTAAGTAGCGCATAGGAGACGGCGCACCACTGAGCGTGAGATTGGCGGTTTTTCTACCGTGATTTCCTCCCATTTCTTGAGCTGATCAGGCAGCATGAGGAATGGGAGGTTTTCTTTTGTTCTGGGAGACAGAAGGGGTGGGCGTGGCGGCGCCCACGGGAGTCGCCACGCTGTGCAGTACGCGCCGCCTGACCGACGCCACGCTGTACGGTACGCGCCGCCCGCTCGGCCCACGCTGCGCAGTGTGCGGTTGCCGCTCACGGAAGCCGCCGCGAAGCCGCTCGCGATGCTACGCTGGGTCCGCCCTGGCCAAATCGTCCTGCTGAAGCTGCTCCGGGAGTCCAGAAACAAAAATCTCGACTTTTTTGCAACTTTTTTGCGATTAGGGATTGTTCCGAGGTTTCCAACCAGGGATTGAGGTGCAAAAGCGCAGGCAAATCGGTTTCATGGCGGCCTGTTTTCGCTTTGTGGGGATGGAAGTGAGCCCCTAATCGCAAAAAAGTTGCAAAGATGCCGCAATTTTTGTTTTCGCGATGAGTGGATTGCCCCAATGGATAGATATCGTAATGGGTACTGGGTAAGGGAGCGGAAATCCTACGTCTTTTGGGCATGATGCGCATCATGCATTTGGATAACGCTTTAATTTAACGATTGTTGTTCAGCTGGAACCTCTAGCGCGTGATGGTCGAGATTGGGGTCGACCTAATTGGCGAATCGTATAAAACGGCGGCTAAGGGAATCCTTTAGCCGCCGCCGATGATCTTGCTTGTCTGGTCAATTTGCTGCTTATTGCGCGTTGTTTGCCACAAGTTGCTTGAGCACATTCAGATCGTTATCGTCGGGATGGGCTAGCGCTTTGTCGAAATTTTCGATCATTGCATCGATGTTGGGCATGTGATCGGGCTGCTCTTTCATCTTCTCGTAGCGCTCCCGTACGGATTGGGGCATCTTGCCTTGGCACATGAATTCCCCGACAACGGTATTGCTTGCATCGAGGGATTCCTTGGTTTTATCCAAGATGCCCTTGAAATAGGCTTCGCTGCCTCCGAATCCTGCGGTTCCGAATAGGAATATTTTCTTGTTTCGTAGCGTTTTCAAGAGACTTAGGGCGGTGTCGTCGGCAATTCCTTTATTGGTCCAGAAGCCTACGTAGACCATGTCCGACTCTGGTTCGTTTGCCGCACAATCGCCAAAATAGTCGCAGTACGCTGCGGGCAATGCTTTGCGGATAGCTTCCGCAAGCAGCTTGGTGTTTCCGGTGTTGCTACTGAATAGAATTGAATAGTGCGATTGGGTCATGGTGTCCTGCTTTCTGCAGATGATGTTTGACGAACATTGTAATCCTGTGATTGTTTCGTAGAAGGCGCGACTACGGCATTCCTTATAGCTCGGTACGAATTTGCCCAACCCGCCGTTTGTGGATTAAAACTGACATATGTCGAAAATAGGATCGACAGGTACGACTGCCTATCTAGACTAAATAGTGACATATGTCAGAAAAGGAAGTGCTATGGCGGGACGAAAAGGAAGAACTCGGTTCGTGGGCATCGTGCCCGAATTCGTTGGATTCGTGCCTGACGGTATTCCCGCAGGGGATACCGTGGAGCTTGCCTATGACGAACTTGAGGTAATACGACTTCTCGATTTAGAAAAAATGAGCCAGGAAGAAGCGGCGGCTCATATGGGTGTTTCGCGAACCACGGTAACGGGTATATACGAACGGGCTCGTTCGAAAGTTGCTGACAGTTTGGTGAACGGTAAGAGACTGTGCATTGAGGGCGGTAACGTTGCGTTTCCTCCATGTGGTAGCGCCGATTTTAAATTTGCAAGCAATCCCAAGAAGAAGGAGGCTCTTATGCGGGTTGCAGTAGCGTATGAAAATGGCGAAATTTTCCAACATTTTGGAAGGACTCAGGCATTCAAACTGTACGACATTGACAACGGCCGGGTCGTGGCAATGCAGGTAGTCGATACTCAAGGTTCTGGCCATGGGGCTTTGGCGGGCTTCCTTAAGGGAAATGATGTCGATGTTCTTCTGTGCGGCGGTATTGGTGGCGGCGCCCAAAGCGCGCTTGCAGCTCAAGGCATCGAACTGTATGGTGGACTGTCTGGATTGGCAGACGATGCCGTATCGTGCCTGCTGGCTGGTATTCTTGAAAAGAGCACCATGCCAGCTTGCGATCATCATGGGCATAGCCACGGGGAATGCCATCATGGTCACCAACATGCGCATGGGAAATGCCAGGGTCACGCACAGGCTCATGATGAGTGCCAGGGGCATGGCCACGAACATGGTGCATGTTGCCATGGCGGCCACAGCAATTAATGCTCTTGCTCTAAGGAATGTGGGGCTGGCTGACGGAAACGTCGCCAGCCTTATTTGTTTCCAGCATAGATAAGCTGATCGTCCACCTGGTTGGGAAGTTGGTAAGCTTATGCGAGGAAACAGAGTTCAGGTAGTGCAGGCCTGTGCGTTTCGACTCAGCGGGTATAAGCGATGTTGCGTTTGAGCAGGAGCGCAATAGTGGATTCGCACTGCCGAACTTGAATAGGAGCCATACGGCGAAAACGCTGCGATATATCGGATAAAGGCGAAAGACTATGGATGGGGACAGTCAAATGGATGCTGAACAGACGCCAACCAGCATAAAAATTAGGGGAGCTCGGGTTCATAACCTGAAAAATGTTGATGTCGATATTCCTTTGGGCGGCATCGTTGGCATTGCGGGTGTTTCCGGATCGGGAAAGAGCTCGTTGGCGCTGGGGGTTCTGTACGCTGAAGGTTCACGGCGCTATCTCGAATCGCTTTCCACGTACACCAGAAGAAGGATGACGCAGGCAGCTCGAGCTGATGTTGATGAGGTTCTCTATGTGCCGGCGGCGTTGGCTTTGCATCAAAGGCCTTCAGTTCCCGGTATTCGTTCCACCTTCGGCACAGGAACGGAACTGCTGAACAGTTTAAGGCTGATGTTCTCGCGCCTTTCCAGCCATCGTTGTCCCAACGGTCACTATGTAGAGCCCAGTATTAATGTTGCGGCAATGGATGGTGAACTGGTTTGTCCGGAATGCGGCGAGCATTTTTTCGCGCCTGGGGCAGAGGATCTTGCCTTCAATTCCGCGGGAGCTTGCAAGCATTGTGGAGGAACGGGAATGGTTCGAACTGTCGATCGATCGACGCTTATCCCCGATAAGAGCAAAACCATAGACGAAGGCGCTGTTGCGCCTTGGAATTCCCTTATGTGGTCGCTGATGACTGATGTCTGTCGGGAAATGGGCGTACGTACCGATATTCCTTTTTGCGAGCTTTCCGATAGGGAAAAGGAAATCGTTTATGACGGCCCGATGGAAAAACGCCATATCTTTTACGTCCCGAAAAACAAAGACAGCGCTTCGGCCGGTGAGCTGAACATGACTTACTACAGCGCAACTGCAACAGTGCTCAACGCCCTCAATAAGGTCAAGGACGACAAGGGCATGAAGCGCGTTGAGAAGTTTTTGAAAGAAGAGATATGTCCAGAATGCCGCGGTACAAGGCTTTCCGAAGAAGCTCGAGCACCACGATTGATGGGCATATCGTTAGCGGATGCCTGTCAAATGACATTGAAGGATTCCATAGCATGGGTCAAGCGCGTGCCTGATGCCCTACCGAACGAAATGCGCGCTATGGCTCAGAGTATCTGCGAGTCGTATGAGGAAGTTGCTGCTCGGCTAATGGAGTTAGGTCTTGGATACCTAACGCTTGATAGGGCTTCGTCCACGCTTTCTACAGGCGAACGTCAGCGCATGCAGTTGGCACGAGCAGTGCGCAATCGTACAACGGGCGTGTTGTATGTTCTTGACGAGCCCTCTATCGGATTACATCCTGCGAATATTGTCGGATTGAACGGAGTAATGCACGATCTTGTGCGGGACGGAAACTCCGTTTTGCTCGTAGACCATGACACTCAGATTCTCAAGGAATCGGACTGGCTTATCGAAATGGGTCCGGGTGCAGGTGCCGATGGCGGAACGGTTATTGCCCAAGGCACCGTGAGGGGTATCGAAGGCAACCCGAATTCTGTAATAGGACCCTACCTATCTGGTGCGGCAGCGGTTGATGAATGCTTAAAACGGACTGCTGCCGATTCGGAAGACCTTATTCGCATGGAAACTGGTTCGATCCATACCGTAAAGCCGCTTTCGGTGCGCATACCCAAGCATCAGCTAACGGTAATTACGGGGGTTTCTGGCTCGGGCAAAACCACCATGGTGCTGGAGAGCCTTATTCCTGGTCTGGAGGCGCTTTGTTACGGTAAACCCATGCCAAGCCATGTTTCTTCCATCCAGGCGGAAGGCATCAATCATGTGAAGCTGATCGACGCAACGCCCATCGGTGCTAACGTGCGTTCAACCGTTGCCACCTATGCCAATGTGCATGATGCATTGCGAAGGACGTATGCAAGAACGGCAGATGCTAAGGAGCTCGGTCTCAAAGCGGGCGATTTTTCCTACAACACAGGAAGCCTCAGGTGTCCCGTTTGCGATGGCACTGGAACCATATCGCTTGATGTTCAATTTCTTCCAGATGTTGATATTCCTTGTCCGGAATGTCGTGGGTCAAGATATCGAAAACAGGCAAATCAAGTTCGTTACAAAAACAAGCAGGGCGAGGAGCGTTCTTTGCCCGAGCTTATGAATATGGATGTAAACGAGGCGGTAGTCTTTTGCCAGAACCTCAATTCCGTACGGCCGAAACTTGAAACCCTTCAAGATTTGGGGCTGGGATATCTTACGCTTGGCGAAGAGACTCCCTCGCTATCTGGTGGTGAAGCACAGCGGCTAAAACTGGCAAGTGAAATGGGCAGGGAACAGGCCGATTCGGTTTTCGTATTCGATGAGCCTACTATTGGCCTTCACCCTAGGGATGTCGAAACGTTGCTGCAGGTGTTCGATGCGCTGATTGCCAAGGGGGCAACGGTTGTCGTGATTGAGCATGACCTTGATGTCATTCGTTCCGCTGATTGCATTATTGACATGGGTCCTGGCGGCGGTGAAGAGGGCGGCAGAATTGTTGTCTGCGGTACACAAGAGGCTGTACGAAAGTGCCCTGAAAGTGTTACGGGGAAGTTCATTTAGATGGAATGGTAGCGGGAATCGATAGCTGCTTCAAAAGTAGTTCTGGTCGGTTGAGCAGATTTAAAACCATCAAGGCGTGCAACGAACGCATCTGTTTGGCAGGTGCAAGTGCTGGTCTTGGCAGATGAGATCGGTGAACACTCCAAAATGATGGCTCTGTTCTATGGTCGTAAAGATTGAACAGCGGTGTAGGAATTCTACGATCAAGCTTTCAAATGTAACAATTGGGTGATATTTTTTTCCCATTACTATCCTTTTGGAAGGGGGATGTGAGTGGTCGAAGAAAAACAGGAGAATCCGCTGCACGCAAAGGAAGAGGGGCGTGCAGAAGGTTCTTCGGAAGAAACCACTGGTAATGGCAGGTCGTTGGGCGTTTTCTCGTTCGAGGGCGATATTCCACTTACGCAGGCGGTTCCATTGGGCCTGCAGCATGTGCTGGCCATGTTTGTGGGCAACTTAACACCGCTGCTCATCGTGACGGGCGTTTGCGGTTTGGCCACCGCCGAATTCGCGGAAATTCAGTTGGCGCTGCTGCAGAACGCCATGCTGATTGCTGGCGTGGTAACGTTGGTTCAGCTGTTCGGCATCGGCCCTGTGGGCGGCAGAGTACCTATTATTATGGGCACGTCGTCCGGCTTCATCGGCGTGTTCAATTCCGTTGCCGCATCTATGGGCGGCGGTCTTGTTGCATATGGCGCCATCATGGGTGCTTCGCTCATCGGTGGTTTGTTCGAAGCCGTTCTGGGCTTCTTCTTAAAGCCGCTTCGCAGATTCTTCCCGTCTATCGTCACGGGTACCGTAGTGCTTTCCATCGGCTTGAGCCTTATT
>OLNL01001308.1_pt1 | contig 23531 bp, 24 predicted proteins | sample 1672181 | NCBI WGS metagenome assembly OLNL01 (sample SAMEA3136656, study PRJEB25190) | human gut metagenome | biome: human gut; feature: human-associated habitat; material: faeces | place: Austria | collected 2013
GGATTGCGTGGCAGTGCAACCAGGCGTGTCGCAACCTCTTGTATCATAGCTAAGCGCTGTATTTACAGCACCATAATATAATAACAAAAGAACCCACTCATTGCAAGGGATTTTTTAAGTTTTTTTCTTTTTTCTTTATTTTCTTTTTGACTAAACAAAAAAATCCACCTTCGATGGATTTTTTATCAACTTTCTTTAGTGTAGTCGTACCCCATGTGTTCATAGGCTTTAACCGTTGCAACACGTCCTGTTCGTGTTCGCATAATAAATCCTTTTTGAATTAGATAGGGTTCATACATATCTTCTACCGTTTCTCGCTCTTCAGCAATATTAACTGACAAGGTCCCTAGACCAACCGGTCCACCACCATACATCTCAATCATGGTTCGGAGAATTTTTTGGTCGACATAATCTAGTCCTTCATGGTCCACATCCAACATAGTCAACGCCTTGTCTGCAATCTTATCATCAATGATGCCATCACCCATAATTTGTGCATAGTCTCTCACACGCTTAAGTAGGCGGTTAGCAATACGTGGCGTTCCACGACTACGACGTGCTAACTCTAGGGCAGCCTCAGGTGTTATAGTCATATCAAAGATTTCTGAAGTGCGTTCTATAATTTCCTTCAAATCTGGTAACTCATAATATTCCATATGACCATTAATCCCAAAACGAGCCCTCAATGGATTTGACAACATACCTGCTCGTGTAGTTGCACCCACTAAAGTGAACGGTGGTAACTCTAGATGAACACTACGACTTGTTTCACCTGCACCAATCATGATATCGATGTAGTAATCTTCCATAGCACTATAAAGTACTTCTTCCACTGCCATAGGCATTCGATGAATCTCATCAATAAATAAGATATCACCTGGCTCCAAGTCATTTAGTATGGCAACCAAATCTCCAGCCTTCTCAATCGCTGGCCCAGACGTCTGCTTTAAATTGACGCCCATCTCATTAGCTATCACAAAAGCCATGGTCGTTTTCCCTAAACCTGGAGGACCAAACAAAAGAGTATGATCCAATGCTTCATCACGAAGTTTAGCTGCCTCTATAAAAATCTTTAATTGGTCCTTAACCTTATCTTGACCAATATATTCCTTAAAGTACTGAGGACGAAGGGTACGCTCAACATACTCTTCATCTCCTAGTAAATCATTATCTAATATTCTTGCCATAGGCTTATTTTAGCACAAAACAAAAAATGCAGTCAAAATTTGTCCATAAAAAAGAAGACAAGACTTGCCTTCTCTTTTGATTATTTCTTACCACCCTTAACTGGTGCCTTATCAGCTTTCTCTATAGCTTCTTTAATTGTCTTAGTATAGAGTTTAGCACCACGGTTAATAGAGTCGCTATCAGATCCAAAGTGAACCCCATCTGTACCATTCCAGATAGAAATATTTTCTTTAGCCACTTGATACCAGTCAGCAACCGTCACAAAGTCGTATTTCTTAGCCATCTCTAACTCATACTTACGTAACTGAATCAAAGACTGGGCCTCATTACCAGATTTACTACCATTATATGGTGTCACAAAGATAATATGGTGACCCTTAGGTAAATTCTTGATGATTTTATTAATAACGCCTTTATAGTCGTCAATCTCATTAACACCACCAGCAATGACAACATCCTTAGCAAGAGCATTACTATCCGCGTAATCTTTAAGCAAATCATTGATTGTTGATAGGTTACGACTGACAACTGCATCTATAGCGACATTATCAATACTTGATTCCAGCTGATCTTTTGATCTAAGAGCTACGGAGTCCCCTAAAACTGTCACTCCCTTATTCACACCAAATGAAGTAGCTTGACTGTTTTCCGCATTGGTACGCGTTAATTTCATCTTAGTCTGAGCTTGCGACAAACCATTAGCTTCTAAATCTTTCTCGAAGTTTCCTACAGCTGGCGCAAAGAGAGAAATAAGCACTGTAATTAAAGTAAGACCACTAAAAACATAAAGCACAATATGTCGGTACGGCGTCAAGTCTAAATCTATTCCAAAGAGACTGGCCTTTCTTCCTGCAATAAATGGCTCTATTATATAGTAGGAAAGTGTTGCAAAAACAATTGACAGAATCGTTGTCAGAATGACTGCAATAATATTATTGGTCAATTGACTAAAGATAATATATAGCGGCCAGTGAAAAAGATAGACACTGTAGCTAATCTCTGCCAAATAACTAATAAGAGCAGGCTCTGATTTTCCAGGCAATTTCTCATGGAGGACACGGGCAGAGTAAATCATAACAGCCGTGAACAAACTAGCTAAAACAAAACCAAATAGATAGGTAATGCGTTCCTCAAAATGGAGAACTAAGCCCAACAATACGAGCAAGGCAAAACTTCCTACCATATAAAGGACTGTCTTTTTCAGAGTCCAAAGGCGTATATTTTTCTTGAACCTAGCGGTCGTTTCATACACACCTGAAAGTGTCGCAAAGAGCGAACCTAGGAAAAACGGATAGGCATGCGTAATTGACGAGAAATATAAGCGAGAAAAACTATCAACAAAGAAAGCACTAATAAACATTGATAGGAAACTCACCATAAAGCAGGCAAGAGATACCATAAAGACTAGGCTTCTAAATTGATTTTGATGTTTAACACGCTTAGCTAGGAACCAAAGCAAGGCACCCCAAAGAATATAATAGTGAACCTCAATAGCCAGACTCCATGTATGGAGGTAAATATGCTGGTTAAATTGGTTCTCATAATTTCCCCCGGTCAAAATCTCATAATAGTTAGTTACAAAACCGATAACAGAGGTGATTTGACGTCCAATCCCTGCAATAAAATCATTTCGAACCAAGAGTGCCAAAGGAGTGCAGATAAGAACCATCAACACAAGTGGTGGTACTATCCGGTAGAAGCGTCGTCGCATAAAACCAAGGTAATCAATGCGATGCGTCCTAGATACCTCATCAATCAAAAGTGCTGTAATCAAATACCCTGAGAAGGTAAAGAAGACATCAACACCGATGAAGCCCCCAGGAAGGATACTTGGGAAGAAATGATAGATCAGGACCAAAAGAAGTCCTGTCACACGAATATAAGAAAACCAGTTAATTCTCATCCTTTAAAAATCCCCTGTTTAAATTTTCCTTTGTAGGTAACCTTATTTTCAGTAGTCAATTTTCCTTGACCATCGGCTTGACCAGACTTGAACTCTCCTTGATAAATCCAACCCTCATGAGATTTGAAGGTTCCTTGACCATTAAAGGAACCATTCTTAAATTCTCCCGTATAGGTATCACCATTATCATAGGTCAAAGTTCCTTGACCATTCAAACGATGGTTCTGCATCTGACCTTTATAGGCAATCTTAGTCCCATCAATCTTGATAGAATGTTGCGTTTTTATAGTCACCAAAAACAAGGACAGGGCGCATAAAATAATAACCCCTACTGTAATACGCTCAAATTGATTTCGGTCGATATCAATATTTTTAAAATCAAAATCCTTTAGTTGTTTAAAATTCATTGTCTATCCTTAATCCACTGTAACCAGTCTCGACAACCTGCAGTTACCAATTTATATGTTTCTTCAAAGTCACCTGTATACCATGGGTCCGGCACTCCACCAGGTCGGAAAAGCTTGATTTTATCGTCATAACGCCTTGCAGATATCTGTAAAAGATCCTCAACATTTGACTCATCCATTCCCACAACTAGATCAAAGAACTCAAAATCAGCCTGACTAATCTGTTGTGAGCCCTTGGAAGAGTCAAAAGAAATAGCATATTTCCTTAAAATCTTTTGGGTTCCTTGATGAACTGAATTTCCATGCTCCCATGAAGATGTCGCGCGACTTTCGATATGCAAAGACTTTTCTTGGTCCAGCTCTTTCATCACAAATTCTGCCATTGGGCTACGACAAATATTCCCCAGACAAACAAATACAATCTTATTCATTATTCACCTCTTGCCCAAAACTATTAAGAGATATGCTCACTTATTTTCTTCGTCAAAATTATGAACACACTTTTAAATCATGAAAGTAGGTTCTCATTAATTTTCATTTAATCAATCCATATTATACCGAAAAACTAATCAAATAGAAAGGTTTCTTTCCTAATCATATCGAAAAATTAGCAACCTTTTTTAACAGTTGCAATATTCATATTAATCTATATGTTTAAGGCGTGAGAAAAGAGAACCTAGTTTCCTAGATTCTCCTTTTGTTAGCTTTAGATATTTGACCAAACACTTTCAAGGATGTTTGTTTGTTCACGTCCTGGTCCTACAGAGAAAGTAGAGATACGTACACCTACCAATTCACCAACACGACGAACATAATTACGAGCATTTTCAGGAAGCTCATCTAAACTACGGCAACCTGTGATGTCTTCTTCCCAACCTGGCAATTCTTCATAGATTGGTTTACAACGTTTCAGTTGCTCAAGACTAGCTGGGTAGTGATCAATACGCTCACCATCAAGGTCATAAGCTACACAAATTTTTACAGTGTCAAGACCTGAGAGAACATCGATACAGTTCAAGCTGAGGTTTGTGATACCTGATACACGACGACTATGGCGCATCACCACTGAGTCAAACCATCCTACACGACGTGGACGTCCAGTTGTTGTTCCATATTCATGACCAACTTCACGGATGCGTTCACCCACTTCATCAAATAACTCAGTTGGGAAAGGACCATCACCAACACGACTCGTATAGGCCTTACATACACCAACTACCTTATTAATTTTAGATGGACCAACACCAGAACCGATTGTAACACCACCCGCAACTGGGTTTGATGACGTTACAAATGGGTAAGTCCCTTGGTCAATATCAAGCATAACCCCTTGAGCTCCTTCAAAGAGGACACGTTTACCTGCATCAAGAGCGTCATTCAAGATAACGGATGTATCTGTGACATATTGCTTAATTTGTTGTCCGTAAGCGTAGTATTCTTCAAAAATCTCATCGAATGATAATTCTTCAGCTTCATACATCTTACTGAAAAGACGGTTTTTCTCAGCTAAGTTCGTTTTCAAACGATCAGCAAAGATTTCTTTGTCCAAAAGGTCTGCAATACGGATACCTACACGCGCAGCCTTATCCATATAGGCAGGACCAATACCTTTGTTAGTTGTACCAATCTTATTGTCACCTTTGGCGGCTTCTTGCAGTTGATCAAGTTTAATATGGTACGGCAAAATAACGTGTGCGCGGTCAGAAATACGAAGGCTCTCTGTTGACACACCTTCTGCATGAAGATATTCCAACTCTTTGACAAGTGATTTAGGATTGACCACTACACCGTTCCCGATAACAGAGATTTTCTCTGGGAAGAAAATACCTGATGGAATCAAGTGCAATTTAAATTTCTTACCATCGATAACAATCGTGTGACCTGCATTGTCTCCACCTTGATAACGTGCAATCACTTCGGCATCTTGACTTAGGAAATCTGTAATTTTTCCTTTACCTTCATCACCCCACTGGGTACCCACAACAACTACTGATGTCATATTATTTTGATAACGGACAGCTCCACCTTTACGAGGCTGTCCCCACCTTTCTTGAAAAACTTCACGGTGGGAATTTCACCCACAAGTTTTGCGTTACAGTTTATTATAGCAGAAAAAAGTCTATTTGTTCAACGTTGAAAGCGCTTCTTACAAAATATTCTGACAGTTATAGCTAAGATTGCAACTAGTTATTTACTATATCTTTTTAACCTTGCTTCTTATGTATAACTATCAGCTATTTAACCTGCTTCATATAATCATTTAACTGCCTTTGATTCTTTAAAATAATTGTCTTGTCAGAATAATTTTTAACAACTGCATTATATCGCTCTACATATTTTTTAGAACGTCCGTCTAATAAAATCCATTTCACAAATGCAAAATCAAATTTTTCATTACAACCTTCTGCCATGCTAGGACGTGTCTTTCCCCTATATGTTAAATAACGCCTAAACGCCCGATAGAGACAATTAACTCTGTTAAAGTTGAAATATACAATACAGTCAGCTTCCCTCATACGTTCTTCATAAAGACAGGCCGAGTAATTCCCTTCAATAATCCAATCACTTTGTAGCATAAATGTTGATATATCGCCAGTCATTTCATCAACTGTTCGCTCTTGCCAATTTGATGTGAAATGAATTTTATCTAAATGAAGTACCTCACAATTGTAGTGTTGACCTAAAAAATTTGCCAAAGTCGACTTTCCAGAACCACTATAGCCAATGATTGCAATTTTCAACTCATGTCTCCTTTTTCAATTCTGTTTCTTGACTATTATCATAACACAAAGCATATATTTAGAAGAAATTATCATTGAGAACAACTCTCATTTAGACAAACAAGCACGTAAAGTTCTGTTTAAAGTGAGTTCTTTCTTAGAAAAATAAAAAAAAAGACCTACAATCAAGTCTCTTTTCGATATTAAACTGCCCCCTACATGGATTTGGAAAGGATTTTCATATTGAGAGTAATTAAAAATATTGAAATATAAGTGATTTTAGGGAAATACTTTTAGGTATTTTCAATGTCATGATTTAAAAATGGGGCAAAAGTGGGGCAAAAACGAATGACTCTCATTTGGTTTGAAAACCTATAATATCTAATGATTATGCTATACTAGAAATATAGTGTTGTTATCAATAAATATCAGTGCGAGACTAATCGGAGGATAAAATGGAAAAACAAATTAATGAAAAAATTATCGAAATGGATAGGGAATATCCCTTTTTATTTTGCTTTAAATCAGATTTTTGGATGGAATAGTAGATGATAAGACAAAATATCTTTGAAGATACAAAAAGACAAACGCCAAAAATGACGTTTGTCTACGTTCTGAGGTAGCCTTTAGGCTCCCTTTTTTCTTAGAAAATATCGATGAGTAATTGCATGCCAAGACTAGTCAGGATGATAGCGATCCAGCAAAGGGCTCCAAGAAGAATGGATTTTCCACTGGATTTGATCATAGCAACGAGGTTAGTTTTGAGACCAATAGCACTCATAGCCATGATGATGAGGAATTTGGAGAGCTGTTTGAGAGGTGAAAAGAAGCTATTGCTAACACCAAAAGAAGTAAGGACGGTAGTTAGCAGAGAAGCTAGGATGAAGTAGAGAATGAAAACGGGGAAGATTTTTTTAAGCTTTACTCCTTGGTTGTTGTCTTGTTGACGGCTTTGCCAATAGGAGAGGAAGAGAGTAATAGGGATAATAGCTAAGGTACGAGTCAGTTTGACAATGGTTGCAGATTCTAGAGTATTGGTATGATACAGACTATCCCAGGCGCTAGCTGTGGCTGTTACAGAGGAAGTATCGTTGACCGCAGTACCCGCAAAGAGAGCAAAACCTTCGTTGGAGAGATGGAGCCAAGAACCTAGAGTTGGAAAGATGAGAGCTGCCAAGACATTGAAGAAAAAGATGACAGAGATGGCTTGAGCCACCTCTTTTTCTTTAGCATGAATGACAGGGGCTGTAGCAGCAATAGCAGAACCTCCACAGATAGAAGAGCCTACCCCAATCAAGGTAGCTAGCTTTGTATCCATGTTAAAAAATCGTTGGAAAAAGAAAGCAATAATTAAAGCGATAGAAATAGTCGAAAGGATGACAGGGAGGGAAGATTTTCCAACTGCGAAAACTTGAGAGATATTGAGTCCAAAACCAAGTAAGATAACAGCATACTGAAGCAATTTTTTGGAGCTATAAGTCAAACCAGCATCCAGTTGTTTATAGGGAGTGAGAAAGGGGTAGAGAATCATTCCGATAAAAATGGCGAAAACAGGTGCTCCCACAACAGGCAGAAAGCCTCCTAAAACCCAAGAGATGATAGAAATGATCAGACAGACTAACAGTCCTGCCCAATTTTTTGATAGAAATGACATAAAAACCTCCGAAAATAAATACTCCTTATTATAATCTTATCTGTCAGAAAAGTAAAATAGAAATTAGGAATAAGGTTGTAAATTAACGGAATTTTGCGGTCAGAGAGCTTTTGTAGTTTAATAGATATATGTTCTTTGATCAATAAGGATGCAAATGTGGCATATGTTATTGAAAAAAATGAATTTGATGAGCCTGGATATGTGAAGTAATTATGTGAGATAAGAAAATAAATAAGAGAGTTGAAAATGTACTGCACCCCAAAAGTTAGACAGAAAAAATCTAACTTTTGGGATCAGTACATATCCTCGCTTTTTTTAATCTAATAGGTCCTTATTTTCAATTAAGAGTTCTAGTGGGGATTTATCTCTTGCTACAATAAAACCAGGTTCATATTGGTTATGAAATGTTCTTTTCTGAGAAGTTGGATCAATATACAACTCATCTCCATCTTCTGTGTATAGCTGGTTGCCTCTTGTTAGGTAAAGTAAATCCTCTAAGTACTGTCCATCAGTTTGTAGAAAATGTTCGATGTATTTGACAGCCTTTAAGATCTCACTTACTTTATCAGAGTATTCATTCGATTCAAGAACACTCTTTTCTAATTCAATCTCCTTACTCGTTCCAAAAAGTTGAGTTGGAGTTGCATTAAAATATTCTGCTATCTTATCTAAATTTGCAAAGGTAGGATAGCTTTTTTGTTTTTCATAATCAGAGATGTATGGAAAGATTGCTCATAAAAAATGTGGGGCAAATGATGGGGCAAATCAGTTATAGACAAGCAAAAAAGCCTTTTAAATCAAGGCTTTTTCCTGTTGATTTAGATGCCCCCTGCAGGGCTCGAACCTGCGACCCATAGATTAAGAGTCTACTGCTCTACCAACTGAGCTAAGGAGGCAAAAAAAAGCTGTATTGGTGCCGAAACTTCACGGTTTGTATTGAACCCGCGCAATTAAGCAGGTGGGCAACTTGCTCTAACTGAAGCTGCTTCCGCGTGATACGGCATGCATGCTGTTAAAAGTCCTTTGTTTCCCTAATAATACAAAAAATAGTCGGTCAACACTTAAGTGTGAAGTCGTACACCACAGCGTTTCTATATGTATATGATACCATATTTCAAAAAAAATTCAAGGGAAAATCTCAATTTTTTGGAACCGATATCACCTTTTCTTTAGTTGATCAATCTTCTCTTTTGTCGTCCCTAGGGCTCGCTCGTATTTGCCATTTTCATTAGGAGTGAAATAGGAGGTACCCTTCAGCTTGTCTGGCAGGTAGTCCTGTTGGACCCAATTACCAGGATAATTGTGGGGGTATTTGTAGTCTTGAGCATTCCCCAAGGTCTTGCTTCCGGCATAGTGGCCATCCCGTAAATGGCGGGGGATAGGAAGGTTGCCCGACTTACGGAGGTCAGACAAAGCCTTGTCCATGGCGACGTAGGCCGAGTTGGACTTGGGTGAAAGGGCCAGGTCGATGACGATGTTGGCGATGAGGATGCGGGCTTCGGGGAAGCCGATGCGCTCCGCTGCCTGAAGGGCTGTCACCGTATGGATCTGCGCATCTGGATTAGCCAGACCGATATCTTCGTAGGCAATGACTGTCAAGCGACGAGCTAGGCTGGGGAGATCACCGGCTTCAATCAAGCGTGCGGCGTAGTGGAGACTAGCATCAACATCGGATCCGCGGATGGATTTTTGAAGAGCAGAGAGGACGTCGTAGTGGCCGTCTCCATCTTTGTCCATGGTGATGTAGCTGCGTTGGAGGCTGTTTTCCATGATGTCGAGACTGATGTGGCGAACGCCATCCTCACTTTCCTTGGTAGAGAGGACGGCTAAATCGAGAGAGTTATAGGCAGAACGCAGGTCCCCATTGGTCGAAGTGGCGATGAAATCTAAGGCATCCTCGTCGAGAGTAACAGGAAAGTCAAACCCCCGCTCAGAGTCGCTCAGCGCCAACTGGATAGCCTCTTTGACCTGTTCATTGGTCAAGGGTTCCAACTCAAAAATCTGTACCCGACTGCGAATGGCAGGCGTCACGGAGAAGAAAGGGTTCTCAGTCGTTGCGCCGATCATGATGACCAGACCGCTTTCGAGCAAAGGCAGGAGAAAATCTTGTTTGGTCTTATCCAAGCGATGGATCTCATCCAAAAGCAGGACTAAGCCGCCTGAAAACTTGGCTTCCTCTGCGATCTCTTGCAGGCGTTTTTTGCTGTCGACGGTTGCATTGAAGGTCCGAAAGGCATACTTAGTCGTACCCGCGATGGCAGAAGCAATACTGGTCTTGCCAATCCCTGGTGGGCCAAAGAGAATCATGGACGAGAGACGATTGGCCTCCACCATGCGGCGGATGATTTTTCCCTCCCCGACCAGGTGTTCTTGTCCGATGACCTGGTCGATGGTTTTGGGGCGCATGCGCAGGGCGAGATTGTCCGGCATGAGGGTCTCCTTTCTAGCTTTGTCTCCTTTAAAAGAGGCAGTTTTTATGGTAAGATTGTAGTAACTATTGTATCATATTCCACTCTAAGAGTGGGAAATTAGAAAGAGGACACGATGTCTAAATATGGATTTTTGGATGTTTTAGAAGAGGAAATGGAAAAGGTCTTTCCCTTTGACTTTGAGATCAATTGGGATAAGAAGAATCATGCGGTAGAAGTGGCTTTTCTCTTGGAAGTACAAAACACAGGAGGGGTTGCCTTGGTCGATGAGTCGGGGGAAGAGTCTGACGAGGATATCTTCTTTGAAGAAGCCGTCATCTTCTACAATCCAGCCAAGTCGCATGTGGAAGAAGATGCCTATTTAACAGCGATTCCTTATGAGCCTAAAAAAGGCTTGTCTCGTGAGTTTCTAGCCTATTTTGCGACTTTCCTCCAAGATACAGCCGAGCTGGCCTTGGATGACCTCATGGATTTCTTAGCAGACGAAGAAGCAGAGAGCTTTGAGATCGTCTGGAACCAAGAAGTCTTTGAAGAAGGCAAAGTTGGCCTAGAAGAAAGCACCTTTTACCCTTATCCGAGATATTAGAAACTAGCGAGGAAATATATGAAGAAAATATATTACCAAAAAGATAAGACAAAGGTTGTTGCCATAGATACAAAAAAGATAGCTACGCATTCTATATATGCAAAAGACTATGTGGATGCACAGCAAAAATTAAAAAATAAACATGTACACTTATCAAGTAGGATGGAAAGACGTTTAAGTACAATGTTTTCATCAAAAGAAGCTAAATTTTTATGGATCAGTCAACTAAATGACTTAATTGGGCAATCATATGTAAATTTAGTAAATTTCTTAAAGAAAATTAGGGTAAAAGTACTTGGAATATTTGCGATTACAGGGCTAGTAAATTATTTAACTTTAAGTTGGATGAAGACCAATATTTTTTATCTATCTCATATAAAAATTAATCATGCATCTAAAACTGATAATTTTATGAATTTACCGTTGATACTTACAATTTTTTGTATTCTATTTCTTTTGTTTCTTATTCCAAAGAAAAAATATAATGTTATAGCGATGTTCATTGCACTAGTTATAGATACACTGTTCTTTTGGATAGATAAAGATTCATTTGTTAATTTTGACAGTAGTGGCTTTTATTTTTTGAAGATAGACAAGAGTGTGCTAGAAAATACTTGCTTCTTGGTACTTCTATTAGTTACAGTTTTTGTAGTATCACTTATAGTATATGATACTTTTGAGGCAATTTATAAATGGTTAGTTGGAACAAATAAAAGTATTGAAGCTCCTAAACTATCACTTATATGGGCGATCGTTGCTTTTCTCTTAGGATTACTTTTAAAATAGAAATGATGGTGAATTTATGAATTACTTTGAAGATTATGTGGAAAATCCAGTGAAATTTGGAATGATATTTATCATTGAGTTTCTTATGTCTTGGTGGATATACGCATTTAAGCATAGGCAAGAAATTATTAGTATAAAGCAACAAAGATTAGGAGCACTCCTTGAAGCATTTAAAATTGTGCAAGTAGATGGGTATTATTTTCATTTATTTTTAGGATTATTATGGGCAATATCACTTATAGCTCTTATTTTTTGGGGGATTAAAGAACGAAAATATATAGCATCTTTGATTTATATTGTTTTCTTAATTATTTTTTGGATTATATTTTGGGATCCAATTGTTACCACTTTTTTAACTATTTTAATTGCAGGAGGTCTAATCGTATTGTCTATGGATTCATAAATAGTCGGTTTAATTTTGTTTAAATCTTTCTACACAATATACTAAGTATGTGTTTGATGGATATGCTAAAAATCATTTTTATAGTTAGCCACAATTGATTAGATGTTCTGGTGAGCTAAAGATTATTTTAGCAATGTTATGTCATTTATCTTTGCTGAGAATTACTTTGAGAATGAAGACATTTCATTTAAGTATATTAAGGAAGAAGTCTTTGAAGAAGGGAAAGTTGGCTTAGAAGAAAGTACTTTTTACCCTTATCCGAGATATTAGAAATAAGTGGGAGAGTTTATGAAAAAAATAGGGACCTACCTGGTTTACGGCCTGTCCTTTCTTCTCTTGATGGGGGCTTTTGCCTTGGGGACGATCTCCTTTACGGATTTAGGCTTTCAACTGGTTTTTGTACCGGGCTATCTCTTCACTTTTGGTAGCATGTATCTCATTTTCATCCTTCATGAACTGGGGCATGCTTTTTGTGGCTATCTGACGGGCTATCGCCTCGTCGCTTTAGGCTTGGGAAGTTTCCTCTTGACTAAAAAGGAAGGAAAGTTTCGTCTTAGCCACACGGCAGTTCTGAAAAATGTCGGCGCCCAGTATATTGGACTAAAAGAGGATGAAAGTGACCAACGAATGATCTTGATGCTTTCAGGTGGGATATTGGTTCATTTGACTTTACTTATCGTATCCATCCTCTTTGGAGTTCTGACACAGAGTTGGTATTTTGCAGGCACTTGGATTTGTCTTAATCTCTCCTTCATTTTGGCCAATGCTCTCCCCCTTGGGATTACAGATGGAGCTAAAATTTTAGAATTGATGCGCCATCCTGAAAATGTAACCTATGCTTATCTAGGATTGCGCCATTCTGCTCAGACCCTGCTAGCACCAGAAGATTACGATCTAAAAGATTTTGTTAGACCTGTTCCTGAGGAGGCGCAAGGAGGCTTTGTGGAGGGTGTCTTAGCCCTTCAGGGAGAAGTCTTGATTCTAGAGGGCAATCGCGAGGCGGCTAAGGAGCAGTTTCAGGCTTTACTGGAGAGAGCAGATAATCCGATGATTCAAACGGCTGCTCAGTTATCCCTACTGCATATCGCCTTGTTGGAAGGAGATCATGAAAAAGCAGAGGAGTACGCGACCATTCGACGAGTCAAGTCTTTTTTGTCGATGAAATTGACCAATATACAGGCGGTCCAAGCTTGGTATCAATTTACCGTCAAGAAGGATTTGGCCCAGACACACAAGGCGATCAAGCTTGCTAGACAGAAGATGGATGTGAGTCGCATGTTGCGGGATGAGAAAGCCTATTACCAGCAGTGGTTAGATGAGTTGGAACAAGCAATACAGGAAGAAGAGACTCAGCTGAGCTGAGAAAAGGAAAGAGAGCTGTACGATGCTTCAGATATTTAAGCGGTTATTTAGTAAAAAATTCCAAAAATCTCAAGAGCGTGAGTCGATCCTTCCCCGAAATCGCTTTGCGGATCTAGATTTCGAGCGAGTATTGAAGTTTGGAACTCGTGACCGTGTTGATGAGGTGGGTCACTGTGTTGAGGATGGTGAAATCACACTATTTGACTTTTCGATAGACTTTGCAGAATTTGAGTTCATAGGTGCTTTCAAAATTGAGGAGGAAGACCAGTTTCAGCAACTATTAGCTCGTTTAAATAGTATTGATAATGCCATTCAGTCCCATTTGGAAAGCGAGTTGCAACAACCCATCCCTCAGTTTGCCAAGGATCTGGGCTATACTCAGAAGAGGTGGGAGAAAACCTTTTACTTCCACCCTTGGATATTAAGCGGTGAGGAAAACCCGCCTAATCTTCGCTATGTTGCAGATTATGTAAACGATGAGTTTACGGTTTATTTTGCGAAAAAACATGGCAGATGGCAGGCGTACTGGGATGCAGAGTGCCAAAAGGTGATTGAAGAAAGCTAGCTAGGGGTTTTCTATAGAGTAGTAGTTATGATAAGAAAAGGTCATCATCATGGAATTATTGGATAAACACTTGGATTTTACGGGTTGTAAGATTGCTTTGATTTGTGATGGGCGAATTTTGACCATCTTACGCGATGACAAACCAACCATTCCTTGGCCTAATCTGTGGGAGTTACCAGGAGGTGGCCGCGAAGGGGACGAGAGTCCTTTTGAGTGTGTAGCGCGTGAAGTCTATGAGGAATTGAAGATCCAACTGTCAAAAGATGATATAGTCTGGTCTTGGATCTATCCCAGCATGCTAGATGAGAACAAAAACTCCGTCTTTTTAGTTGGAAAGTTGACACAAGAACAATTTGACAATATTACCTTTGGAGATGAAGGACAGGCCTATAAACTGATGCCTATTGAGGAGTTTTTGAAGTCTAAACAGGCAGTGCCTCAGCTACAGGGGAGATTGAGGGATTATTTGGAGGAAGGTTTATGATAACACTTGTTCGAGCGAGAGCAGAGGATTTGGAGACCATTATTGCCATTCAAAGAGCCAGCTTTAAGGCTGTCTATGACAAATACCAAGATGAATACAATCCTTATCTGGAGGACCGTGAACGAATTAAGTGGAAACTAGTCGAACGTCCCAATAGTTATTACTACTTTGTGAAAAAAGATGAAGAAAACATCGGATTTTTACGAGTTCAGACCAATGCCGAGTTAACGGAAGCTTGGTTGGGAACAGCAGCGATTTTGCCTCCGTATCAGGGAAAAGGGAATGGATCTAAAGGTTTAAGCTTACTGGAAAAAGAATTTCCAACCATCACACAATGGGATTTGTGTACGGTGTTACAAGATGCAGGCATGGTCGCCTTTTACGAGAAGAATGGCTACCATCAAACCCATATCGAGCCTGAAAAAGAGGGCATGGATATGGTCTACATGAAAAAATTGATAGAGAAATAGAAAGGACGGTTCGGTTAAATTTCTAAACTGAACCCGCCCTAAACACTATGCCAAAAAGATAAACTTCTCTTAGACACAAGTGTCTTCAGAGAGTTTCCTATTTTGGCATAGTGTTTTACGGGCTTGGTATCTTAATGATGGAAACATGGCAAGAGTTAAAAGTTACAGTCAAGCGTGAGGGAGAGGAGTTGGTTTCCAACCTCTTGATTGAGTTAGGTGCCCAAGGGGTAGCAATTGAAGATAGCATGGACTATGTGGGCAATGTGGATCGTTTTGGTGAGATTTTCCCAGAGGTAGAGCAGCAAGAAGAAATCGTAGTGACAGCCTACTATCCTGATACGGTTGATGTGGCAGTGGTTGAGGCAGACTTGCAGGCTCGCCTAGCAGAATTGACAGATTTTATGGATTTGGGTGAGGTCAAGATGGGGACGTCTGCCTTGGCGGAGGAAGACTGGGCCGACAACTGGAAGAAATACTATGAACCTGCTCGTATCACTCATGATTTGACCATCGTTCCGTCATGGACGGACTATGAGGCGACGGCGGGAGAAAAGATTATTAAGTTGGATCCTGGTATGGCCTTTGGAACAGGAACCCACCCAACAACCAAGATGAGCCTTTTTGCCTTGGAGCAAGTCCTTCGTGGCGGGGAGACAGTGCTAGATGTGGGGACAGGATCAGGCGTCCTTTCCATTGCCAGCTCCCTTCTCGGTGCCAAGGAAATCTTCGCCTATGACTTGGATGATGTGGCAGTTCGCGTTGCTCAGGAGAATATTGAACTCAACCCTGGCATGGAAAATATCCATGTAGCCCCAGGTGATTTGCTTAAGGGGGTGGAGATTGAAGCAGATGTTATCGTGGCCAATATCTTGGCGGATATCCTCATCCATCTGACAGACGATGCTTATCGCTTGGTCAAGGATGAAGGCTATCTTATCATGAGTGGCATTATCAAGGACAAGTGGGACATGGTGCGTGAGTCGGCTGAGTCAGCTGGATTTTTCCTTGAAACCCACATGATCCAAGGGGAATGGAATGCCTGCGTTTTCAAGAAGACCAAGGATGTCTCTGGTGTGATTGGAGGCTAGCATGCAGCAGTATTTTGTAAAAGGTTTGGCTAGCTCACCTGTCACGATTGAGGATAAGGAAACCAGCAAGCACATGTTTCAGGTCATGCGCTTGAAAGAAGATGACCAGGTGACCCTAGTCTTTGATGATGGGATCAAGCGCTTGGCGCGAGTGGTCAATGTGGAGGCTCGTCAGTTGGAGCTAATCAAAGAATTAGCTGACAATGTGGAACTGCCGGTCCAAGTGACCATCGCATCAGGCTTTCCCAAGGGAGACAAGCTGGAGTTTATCACTCAAAAAGTAACAGAGCTGGGTGCTAGCCAGATTTGGGCATTTCCTGCCGATTGGTCAGTTGCCAAGTGGGATGGCAAGAAATTGGGTAAAAAAGTTGAAAAACTAGAAAAAATTGCCCTTGGAGCAGCCGAGCAAAGCAAGCGGAATCTTGTTCCAAGCATTGCCCTTTTTGAGAAAAAGGCAGACTTTCTAGCCCAACTCGACCAGTTTGACCGCATCGTGGTGGCCTATGAAGAGTCGGCCAAAGAAGGCGAAAGCGCTGCTCTTGTACAAGTTGTAAGTGGTCTTGAAAAAGGGAGCAAGGTTCTCTTTATCTTTGGTCCAGAAGGAGGTCTCTCACCTGCTGAAATTGATAGTTTTGAAGCTAAAGGAGCAGTCCTTGCAGGCCTTGGCCCTCGGATTCTCCGTGCAGAAACCGCCCCACTCTATGCCCTTAGTGCAGTGAGTGTTATCACGGAATTAATGAAAAACTCGTGAAGGTAGACCTTCACGAGTTTCTTTTATATCTTATTTTGTTCAGAATTTATTCGTTTTATTATTTTTTATATATTACAAATTAATGAATTTTTTATAAAAAATGGAGTATTTGTATAAAAAGGGATCATACGTTCGGGATTTCTGGCAGATAGTGCTGGAAAGCTCCTCAAATAGCATGAAAGTCAATCGGACTAGTTTTCATATAGAGCTAAAAGTGATAGAATAGAAGGCAAGAAAGTGGAGAAAACTAGATGCCGAAAGAAGAACCTTTAACAGGGGGCCAGGTTATTGCCCTTACCAAAAAATACTTGTCGGGAGAGGATGTTGCATTTGTAGAAAAAGCTCTCCTTTATGCGGTCGACTGCCATAGTGGGCAATTCCGTAAATCAGGTGAACCCTATATCATCCACCCTATTCAAGTTGCCGGCATTTTGGCAAAATTGAAGTTGGATGCTGTGACCGTTGCCTGTGGTTTTTTGCACGATGTTGTCGAGGATACAGACGCGACCCTAGATGATCTAGAACGCGAATTTGGACACGATGTCCGAGTGATTGTCGATGGAGTGACCAAGCTCGGGAAGGTCAAATACAAGTCCCATGAAGAGCAGTTGGCAGAGAACCACCGCAAGATGCTCATGGCCATGTCTCAAGACATCCGTGTCATCTTGGTCAAGCTAGCAGACCGTTTGCACAACATGCGGACTTTGAAGCATTTGCGTAAGGACAAGCAAGAGCGGATTTCTCAAGAAACCATGGAGATCTATGCACCACTAGCCCACCGTCTCGGGATTTCCAGCGTCAAGTGGGAATTGGAAGATCTATCCTTCCGTTATCTGAACGAAGTCGAGTTCTACAAAATTTCCCATATGATGAAGGAGAAGCGTCGCGAGCGGGAAGCCTTGGTAGAAGAAGTTGTCCAAAAGATCGAGTCCTATGCGGCAGAACGCCACCTCTATGGGAAAATCTATGGTCGTCCTAAGCATATCTACTCCATCTACCGCAAGATGCAGGATAAGAAGAAGCGCTTTGATGAAATCTATGATTTGATTGCCATTCGCTGTATCCTGGAATCACCGAGCGATGTCTATGCCATGCTGGGCTATATCCACGAGTTGTGGAAGCCTATGCCAGGCCGTTTCAAGGACTACATCGCCAATCGGAAGGCCAATGGTTACCAGTCTATCCATACTACTGTTTACGGTCCAAAAGGTCCCATCGAGTTCCAGATCCGTACAAAGGAAATGCACGAGGTTGCTGAGTACGGGGTTGCGGCACACTGGGCTTATAAGAAAGGAATCAAGGGCCAAGTCAACAGCAAAGAATCGGCTATTGGGATGAACTGGATCAAGGAGATGATGGAACTCCAAGATCAGGCGGATGATGCCAAGGAATTTGTTGATACTGTCAAAGAAAACTATCTGGCAGAAGAGATTTATGTCTTTACCCCAGATGGAGCGGTTCGTTCTCTTCCAAAGGATTCTGGACCGATTGACTTTGCCTATGAGATTCATACCAAGATCGGGGAAAAAGCGACTGGTGCCAAGGTTAATGGCCGTATGGTTCCTTTGACTACCAAGTTGAAAACGGGTGACCAGGTTGAAATCATCACCAATCCAAATTCATTTGGACCAAGTCGTGACTGGCTCAATATCGTCAAGACCAGCAAGGCCCGCAATAAGATCCGCCAATTCTTTAAGAACCAAGACAAGGAACTCTCGATCAACCGTGGACGAGAGTTGCTCATGGCCCAATTTCATGAGCATGATATGATTGCCAACAAATTCATGGATAAGAAGCACATGGACAAGGTCTTGCAAAAGACCAGCTACAAGACCGAAGAGGCCCTGTTTGCGGCCATCGGTTTTGGAGAAGTCGGAGCCATCTCTGTCTTTAATCGTTTGACGGAGGAAGAGCGTCGAGAAGAGGAAAAGGCTAAGGCGCGTGCAGAAGCTGAAGAGCTAGTCAAAGGTGGCGAAGTCAAGGTTGAAAACAAAAAAGACACCCTCAAGGTCCGCCATGAAGGTGGCGTGGTCATCCAAGGGGCTTCTGGTCTCTTGATCCGGATTGCCAAGTGTTGCAATCCCGTCCCAGGAGATACAATTGTCGGTTATATTACCAAAGGACGTGGGGTTGCCATTCACCGTCAAGACTGTATGAATCTGCGGGCCCAAGACAACTACGAGCAACGCTTGATAGACGTTGAGTGGGAAGACAATAATACGACCAAGGACTACATCGCCCATATCGATATCTACGGCCTCAACCGTGCAGGCCTTCTCAATGATGTCCTTCAAGTCCTCTCCAACACGGCTAAGATGATCTCAACTGTCAATGCCCAACCAACCAAAGATATGAAATTTGCCAATATCCACATTTCCTTCGGGATTCCAAACCTGTCTATGTTGACAACGGTTGTGGATAAGATTAAGAGTGTGCCGGAGGTGTACTCTGTTAAGCGTACCAACGGCTAATCTTCTGCGAAAATCGACTTCATACTGCGTTAGTTTCGACTGGCCTAACTACAGTTATGCCTGCGTCTCACTGCCTTGTCTGATGTCGATTTTCTTTGAAGATTGAGGAGCGTGGTCAGAACTCTTTTATTGCTTCGTTAGCTCGCCTTGCCGTACTTCAGTACTGTCTTCGTCTCGCTGCCTTGCTCTAAAAGTAACTGAATAGCCTCTGTTTTTCAAAATAGTTGCCTGCTTTTCATCGCCTTGTTTGAAGTCGATGTTCTTTGAAGCTTAGTGGTGAGCCCAATAGATTGTATAAATAGGATAATAAGATGAAATTAGTGATTCAACGGGTCAAAAGGGCCTCGGTTTCTATTGACGGTCAAGTTTATAGTCAGATTCAAGAAGGACTTCTTCTCTTGGTGGGAGTGGGTCCGGATGATGACCAAAAGGACCTGGAATACGCAGTACGAAAGGTCACGCAAATGCGAATTTTCTCGGATGAAGATGGGAAGATGAATTTATCTGTCAAGGATATTCAAGGAGAAATCCTCTCGATTTCTCAATTTACCCTCTTTGCCCAGACAAAAAAAGGCAATCGTCCAGCCTTTATTGGGGCAGCCAATCCAGAGATGGCCAGCCAGCTCTATGATGATTTTAATGATTTGTTAGAAAAGGAAGTCCCTGTCAAACGAGGGGTCTTCGCTGCAGATATGGCAATTGAACTCATCAATGATGGCCCAGTGACCATCATCCTCGATACGAAAAATCCATAGAAAGAAAAAAACATGCCCTTCATCAAAAGGCATGTTTTTCTATGTAAAGTTGTTGGGCAATCAGATGATTGATCTGGATGTCTTGGTCTTTGATCTGGAGCTGATAGAGGCCAGTGTAATCGTCGTAGCCTTTGAAGAGAATGTCATCTCCAATGGTCAGTTGGATCTGGTCTAAAAAATTCAGCAATTCAAAGCTATCCTGGACTCTTCGCAAACGATAGGTTCCCAGTTTGCTGACATCACTCAAACGGTCCTGGTAAGCCTCGATGAGAAGTTTTCCTTTAGGTGGAATGGTTCCTCCGTGGGGGCAGGTCTTGGGAGTGTCTAACATTTGGTCAAGTTTATCGATAAAGCGGTCGGAGACAGTATGCTCGAGCACTTCAGCTTCTTCATGGACTTCTTCGGCCGTATAGCCAAGTTTTTTGAGCAAGAACACTTCGATCAAGCGGTGCTTGCGAAAGAGATCAGAAACCGTTTGGAGGCCGAGCTCGGTGAGCAGATAGCCGTGGGTCTTGTCCTTGATGAGGAGATTCTCCGAGATCATGCGTTTGACCATCTCAGTCACGGCTGGAGGCGAAACCTGCATCCGGGCCGCAATCTCTTTGTTACTAATTTTTTCATGTTGCGTGCCGATTTCATAGATGCACTTGAGGTAATCTTCTTTATTTGGTGTCATAGGGTCCTCTTTTCTTCGCTCCTTTTAGTATATCAAAAAAAGCGTAAAATGGCTTGGCCAGTGGATAGGAATTGTCTGGGAGGGTGAAAGATGATAGTATAGAAGCATAAACCAAAAGCAATGTGGAAAGGAGGGTGCAAATGCAGCGATTGGAATTGGAAAAACTGGGCTGGACGACCAGAGGTCTCAGCTACTTAGAAGAACGACTGCAGTCTTGCGAAGATGAAGCAAGAAGGCAAGACTGTTACCGCTCTGTCTTCGTCTTTGCCAGCCCTCTTTTCCAAGAGATGTGGCAGAGAGAACTGCAAGGGTTGACGGAAGGCCGTGCCCAGGCCCTCTTAAGAGGGGTCATGCACCTTTGTCTCATGCCACGGGATTTATCGGGGACCTGTGAGGAGACCGCCTTCTTACTGAAGCGGTTCTGGCCAGATTGCCCGCCTCATTCGCCTTTTTGGTCCTCTTTTTCAAGAGTGGTTCAAGTAGCATTTGCTCAGGATCCATTAGCCAGCAAAGCAGGAGACCAGCTTTTAAAACGCCAGGTCCACCAGTTCCGCTATCTGCTCTCTGCCTATCAGACCCAGTGGATTCGGGAGCATTATGCCAAAACTGGACAGACGGATGAAGAGGCGCTACAAGCTTACTTGCAGGAGACAAAAAGAATTAAAATCGATGCTTATGCAGCGGCTCGTCTCCATAATAAGGTCTATGTGGATCAAGACGGACAGCTCGCCTTCCCATCTCGTGCTCAGGCCCAGTTGAATTTTAAGGTCTTACTCAACTTCCATACAGAGTATATCCTGGATCAGGGTGGCCAGTTTCTCAATGAAGTGGATCCGAATCAGATTTCTGAAAATGGCATTGTCAATGGAGCCAGTTTCAACTATGGCTTAGCCAAGGGCCGGACCCATAAGGACTTGGATATTGATCCTGTTAAACTTTGGGATCCGCCATTTCGCAAGCAGGTTCTCTATCAGCAAGGTGTTCGCTATCTAGCTCCGAAGAATGATCGCAGTATTGAAGGCTACTGGAGTCGGAAGGGAACCTTTGCACAAGGAGGCAAGAGCTATAAGCAACAAGTAGCAAAGCGCGTGCGGAGTTTCCTCAGAGGCATCCCACGCTTACGCTGGCGACTTTTACTCAAGAATGGGCTCCATCGGATTTTATAGTAGTCCTCTTTCGGATTGAAGCCAAAGGCCTCTTAGAAACTCACCTAAGGAAAGTCTCTGAACAGATTTTGTAGATATAGAAAAGAGGTCACAGACCTCTTTTTACTTTATCCAAGTGCTTTGACGGCTTCGATTGCCGCCTCGTAATTTGGTTCACTGTTGATGTTGTCGAGGTATTCAACGTAAGTGACCTTGTTATCCGCGTCTAGGACCAAGACAGCGCGTGCGAGCAAGTGCCATTCATTGATCAAGAGGCCATAGGCTTTTCCGAAGGAATGGTCGAAGTAGTCTGAGAGCATGATGGCATTTTCGATCCCTTCAGCAGCACACCATTTGCCTTGAGCGAAAGGAAGGTCGACAGAGACGGTCAAGACCACAGTGTCCTCCATGTCAGAGAGGGCCTGGTTGAAGTGACGTGTTTGAGTGGAACAGATGCCTGTGTCAATGGATGGGATCACGCTGAGGACTTTTTTCTTCCCAGCAAAATCAGCCAAAGATTTTTTCTCCAAGTTTGGCGTAGTCAGTGAAAAGTCGTGGGCGGTATCGCCAACTTGGAGTTGAGATCCGGTAAAGGTAACAGGGTTTCCTAAAAATGTTGTCATAGCAAAGACTCCTTTTTTCTTTTCATTGTACATCAATGAAGGGGGAAGAGCCACTGATTTGTTTGAGAATCTAATCAGTTTAGAACCTTATTTGTTCAAACCTTCTGCGATTTTCTCTAAATTCCATTTCATCATACTGTAGTAGCTGTCGCCTTCTTCGCCTTCTTTGGCAATCGAGTCAGTAAAGATTTTTGAAAAGATCGGGATATTGGTATCTTTAGACACAGTTTTCATAGGGCGTTCATCGACACTGGATTCGACAAAGAGGGACGGTACCTTGGTTTGACGCAATTTCTCTACCAGCGTTTTGATTTGTTCGGGTGTCCCTTCTTCTTCAGTGTTGATTTCCCAGATATAGGCAGATGGGACGCCATAGGCTTTGGAGAAGTACTTGAAGCAACCTTCGCTGGTTACGATCATCTTCTTGTCTGCTGGAATGTTATTGAATGCTTGCTTAGCTTCTTGGTCTAGCTTGCTGAGTTTTTCAGTGTAGGCTGCTAGATTTTTTTCGTAGAAGTCCTTATTTTTTGGATCTTTGGCGATCAATTGTTTGGCAATGTTTTTAGCGTAGATGATCCCATTTTCGAGATTGAGCCAAGCGTGAGGGTCTTCTTTTCCAGCTTGATTTTGCCCTTCCAGATAGATGACGTCGACTCCCTCGCTCACTGCGAAATAATCCTTGTTTTCTACTTTATTGGCATTTTTGACCAACTTGGTAAACCAAGCATTGCCACCGGTTTCGAGGTTGATCCCGTTGTAGAAAATCAGGTCTGCTTGTGAAGTTTTTTTGACATCTTCTGGGAGCGGTTCGTATTCGTGGGGATCTTGACCGACAGGGACAATACTGTGGAGCTCGATTTTGTCCCCAGCGATATTTTTGGTGATATCTGCGAGGATGGAGTTGGTGGTAACCACCTTCAATTTATCAGATGAAGACTTGGAAGAAGAGCCTTTGCTACAGGCCATAAGGCAGAATAAGAGCGCCACAAAGAGGGCGAGGACAGAAGCGATTTTTTTCATGTGTTTCTCCTTTAATGAGATGAAAGAGCGTGCTTATTCTTTCTC
>OLNL01001311.1_pt1 | contig 23504 bp, 23 predicted proteins | sample 1672181 | NCBI WGS metagenome assembly OLNL01 (sample SAMEA3136656, study PRJEB25190) | human gut metagenome | biome: human gut; feature: human-associated habitat; material: faeces | place: Austria | collected 2013
CTTTCAGCACATAATCTTTGATTTCCTGATAGGTTGCTTTCAACTCGGCACTGGTAGCATCCAGCTCGTCCAGGTCTAAGTCGATCTCTATCGTGTCATCCGGCTTCTGTTGGGACAAAAGAACAACTGTCTCCACATGTTCGGTCGCGGGGAACATATCAAACGGTACTGCTGTGACTGCACGATAGCCGTGTTTAGTAAGGTATTTGAGGTCACGGGCAAGTGTTGTCGGCTCGCAGGAAACGTACACGATCCGTTTCGGACGTAACGTCACTACAGAGGATAAAAACTTCTCGTCACTTCCGCTGCGTGGCGGATCCATGAATACAACATCCACACTTTCGCCTTCATTGGCCATCTGGCGCATAAACACACTTGCATCATTACGGTAGAATCGCACATTTTTGATTCCGTTTCGTTTTGCATTGACAATTGCGTCTTTGACTGCATCCGGATTCAGTTCCACACTGACGACCTCTTTTGCCTTGTCGCTGGCAATCAAACCGATCGTACCGATTCCACAGTATGCATCGATCACGCGTTCTTTTCCTGTCAGTCCAGCAAGCTCGATTGCTTTTGCATAAAGCTTCTCTGTCTGAACCGGATTGACCTGATAAAAAGATTTTGAAGAAATGCGAAAGGTATGTCCACAAAGCTCATCTTCAATGTACCCTTTACCGTACAGTACAGTTTCTTTTTCGCCAAGAACCATACTTGTCTTCTGATCATTGACATTCAAAATAATCGTCGTAATCTCCGGATGAAGTTTACGAAGTGCTTTTACAAAATTGTTTTTGGATGGCAGAATCGGGGAGCCAAGTACAAGAACCACCATCACCTGTCCACTGTGATAACCGGTGCGTACCAGCACATGGCGAAACAATCCGTATCCGGTGTCCTCATTATAGGTCTTTATCTTAAATGATTTCAGAAGTCCGCGAATATCGCAGATGATCGCATCTGCTCTCTTATCTTCAATCAGACATTCATCAACGGGTACGATAAAATGCGTTCCCTGTTGGTATGTTCCTGAAATCACGGTACCGTCCTTTCGATGACCGAATACAGCATGTACTTTGTTTCTGTAATGGAACGGATTCTCCATTCTGATGATCTTCTCTGTCTTGCAATATGGCTGAAGAAGTTTACTTACATGATTCTGTTTCTTTTTCAGTTGCTTCTCATAAGGCATATCCAGAAGCTGACATCCGCCACATTTTCCGTGCACCGGACAGAGTGATTTTTCAGTCTTCTTTGAAGCCACTTTTTTAGGCTCGCATTTTTCGTCTGTTGTCTTCTGTTGCTTTTTCACCGGTTCTTTATAAGTTTTCTTTTTCATATATGTGTTGTTTTTTGTCTTCTTTTCTTCACTCTTAAAATCTCGTTTCTGTCCAAATTTCTTCGTTAATTTCTTCTCAGCCATTTATACTCCCTCTCCATCAAATTCCGGTATAAAACTTTCTTTTGCCGTTTCACCTTCCTGAATAAAACCATTATTCAATCCCAGCGAAATTGCATAATCAATCAGTCTCTCATATTCTCTGTCTGTTACTTTTCGTGATAACTGCGGATCATCTTTCATCGCCGGCATCGGTGTGTATTGGTTCATCATGCTTATATAAATTTTGTCTCCATAAGTTTTATACAGATACTTTAATACATTTTTTGAATTTTTTACATGTCCCGGCAATAACAGATGTCGAACGATCACACCTCGCTTCATCATCCCGCGGCTGTCAAATTCTGGCATTCCCGTCTGCCGAACCATCTCCTCCAGTGCCAGCTTCGCCACCTGCGGATAATCCTTCGCATGAGAATACTTCCCTGCAAGTTCTGGATCCATATACTTAAAATCCGGCAGATAAATATCCACCAGGCCATCGAGCATGTTAAGCATCTCTGTTTTCTCATAGCCACTGCTGTTATATACGACCGGGATATGCAGTCCCCGTGCCTTTGCTCTTTTCAGCGCTTCCGCCACCTGTGGCAGAAACTGTCCTGCCGTCACCAGATTAATATTATTTGCCTTCTGTTCCTGCAGATTCAAAAAAATATCCACAAGGTGTTCGATCGTAATCTGCTTCCCGCTCTGTCCTCTTGATATGCGTCTGTTCTGGCAAAATCCGCATCCCAGCGAACAGCCTGAAAAAAACACAGCTCCCGATCCTTCTTTTCCGGAAATGCAGGGTTCTTCCCACATATGAAGAGCAGCCCTTGCAACCATCACTTTTGCATCTACGCCACAGAATCCTTTCTTTCCTTTCAGCCGGTTCACGTCACACTCTCTCGGACAGAGCCTGCAGGCTTCCATCAAATGCAGGATCATATCTGTTTCGTTCATCTGATCTTTATCTCCAAATATCATTTTTATGCGTCCTGATACTGCCCATTCTGTCCACAGCAGTCACACTTTTTTCTATTCTATCAGAAATTGTGAACATTGACAAATATAGTCTCTTATTTTATAATTATCTCCATAGTTGTACCGCGGATTTTCGGTCCTGAGTGTTTTATATGCTTGGGATTTTTTTATAGACTTTAAAGCGAATTTATCCGCTTTATTGTATAGAAGGAGGTAGTCTATTGAGACAGATTTCAGGAAATAAATTACTGGTAAAAGCCTTAAAAGAAGAAGGCGTAACCACCTTATTCGGTTACCCGGGCGCATGCACCATCGATATCAGTGATGAATTATATCGCCAGAGTGGCATTGACATCATCCTGCCGCGTCATGAACAGGCACTTGTCCATGAGGCAGATGCTTACGCAAGAACTACAGGAAAGGTCGGTGTCTGTCTGGTAACCAGCGGCCCGGGAGCTACCAATCTCGTCACCGGACTTGCTACAGCAAATTATGACAGCGTGCCACTTGTCTGCTTCACCGGACAGGTTGCACGTCATCTGATCGGAAATGATGCTTTTCAGGAAGTTGACATTGTCGGCATTACACGTAGCATTACAAAATACGGAGTCACTGTCCGCAACCGTGAAGATCTCGGCCGCATCATTAAAGAAGCTTTTTATATCGCAAGAACCGGCCGCCCCGGTCCTGTCCTGATTGACCTTCCAAAAGATGTCATGGCAGAACTCGGCAGTGCAGAATATCCAAAGAACGTCAATATCCGTGGTTATAAACCAAATACCAGCGTACATATGGGACAGCTAAAAAAGGCTCTGAAGATGCTTCAAAAAGCAAAAAAGCCTCTGTTCCTCGCCGGCGGTGGTGTTAACATTGCCAATGCAAATGAGATTTTTACCTCCGTTGTAGAAAAAACTCAGATTCCGGTTGTTACAACCGTTATGGGCCGCGGTGCTATCTCCACGAAACATCCTCTCTTTATCGGAAATCTCGGCATGCATGGTGCTTATGCTGCAAATATGGCTGTTACCAACTGTGATCTTCTTTTTTCCATCGGTACACGTTTTAACGATCGTATCACCGGTAAACTCCACGAGTTTGCCCCGAATGCCCAGATCGTTCATATCGATATCGACACAGCATCTATTTCCAGAAATATCCATGTAGATGTCCCGATCGTTGCCGATGCTAAAGAAGCCATCACAAAAATGGCTGAATATGTTACTGAATGTAATACGAAAAAATGGCGTGCGGAAATCGATGCATGGAAAAACGAACATCCGCTTACTATGAAGAACCGTCCACTGATGGGACCTCTGGATATTTTCACTGAGATCAATAAACAGTTTGACAAAGCGATCATCGTAACCGATGTCGGACAGCATCAGATGTTGACCTCCCAGTTCGTAGATATCACTGAGAACCGTAAACTTGTCATGTCCGGCGGACTCGGAACCATGGGATACGGACTTCCGGGAGCAATCGGTGCACAGATTGGTAATCCGGGTACTCCTGTCATCTCCATTTCCGGTGATGGCGGTATGCAGATGAACATTCAGGAACTGGCAACTGCTGTTCTTGAAGAATTGCCGATCATCAACTGCATCTTCAATAATACTTACCTTGGTATGGTACGTCAGTGGCAGAAACTTTTCTACGGAAAACGTTACTCCATGACTAACTTAAGATCCGGTGCACTTTCCCGCCGAACAGACGGACAGGAATATCCAAAATATACTCCGGATTTTATCAAGCTTGCTGAAAGTTATGGTGCAAAGGGAATCCGCGTAACTTCACGTGAAGAAATTGCAGCTGCATTTGAAGAAGCGCGTACAAGCACAAAGGTACCTACCGTGATCGAATTTATCATTGATCCGGAAGAAATGGTTTATCCGATGGTCAAACCAGGCGGAACACTGGCTGATCTGATTATGGATTGTTAGGAGGAATCAAAAATGGATAAAGGAATGAAAACTAGATGGATCTCTCTTTACGTTGAAAATCAGGTCGGTGTACTTTCCAAAATCTCCGGACTTTTTTCCGGGAAGTCCTATAACCTGGACAGTCTTACTGTAGGTACTACAGAAGATCCGACCGTCTCCAGAATGACGATTGCAACCGTCAGCGATGATGAAACATTTGAGCAGATCAAAAAACAGCTCAACCGCATGGTAGAAGTCATTAAAGTCATCGACTTCACTGATGTATTTGTCCGCATGAAAGAAATTTTATATGTAAAAGTACGGAAATGTTCTCCTGCTGATAAAGTAGAATTGTTTCAGATTGCAGAAACCTTCAAAGCCAGAGTCATTGACTATGGCAAAGACAGTCTGCTTCTCGAATTTATACAGACGGCAACCAAAAATGACGCAGTTGTCAAACTGATCAAAGAAGAATTCAAAAATATAGAAGTGGTACGCGGAGGCAGTGTGGGTATCGAATCCATCAGTATGATGGAACACTGATACCCTGCCAGTCCGCTTTTATCAGTCGATCAGATCGTTCTGAAATCTCGAAAGATGTTCATATGGAAGGATCAGACGGCCGCGGTACAATCCGCAGCCGTCATTGATCAGACTGTTATTTACTGCCGAAAACATATTCACATCCAGTTCGGACAATTCCAGTCCGAGAAGTTTCATCCCTCGCTCATAAGCCTCATCAAAATAAATGCATTCCCCTTTCGGAATGGCATCTCTTCTGACCCTTTCACTCTCCTGCTTTTTCTCATATCCAAGATGATTGGCAGGTCCGATTTCCGCTATGTCATCCATTGTCTTTGTACGAAGCTGAACCTCCATATAAGACCTTGAACTGTTATCATAAAATGTAATATGTAAAGACTGATATTCATCCGGTTCTGTCCCGCAGATATAATCCCTGTAGTATGGTCGTACATCTTCATTTAAAAGCGAAGAGGTACTTTCTTTTACACCATTTGCCGGTTCCGCCGTAAATCCTCTCTCCTCAAGAAAGCCCGGAAGTACATTGGCAATTTCATATAAATATTTCAGTTCTTCCTTCTCACGATCCCCTTCACATTTCAGATGACACCTCGGCATCGCGATCACAATACGATACGCAATGAAATCACGAAAACAACTGAGTCTGTTCTTCAGCTCCGTAAGCGACGGATATAGCCCGTGTTCTGTATAATAATTATAAATATACTCTACAACATACCCATTAAATTTTTCTTCTGCACGTATCAGTGACTTGATCCGCCCCCGAAACGTAAACGCAAGAAACGGATATTCTTTTGCCATATATTTATAAAATTCTCTGATCTGTTGAGACTGCGCAGTAAGGAAATCATTATGTTCCAGAAGTTCTCTGATCAGAATCAGAAAATTACAGTGGATCATATCGATTTCATTATGCGTTTTCTTTGCATCTTTTCTAAGATCATGAATATAATTATGCAAAATACGAAGTATCGTATCTCCTGAATAAAGGTAGTCATTTAGCGTAATCATAACTGTCGCCTCCTTTCTCCTCATTTTACCAGAAACTGTCACTTTATCAAGCTTTATGTTTCATTGCCTCTTCCTGATTCTATTATTGACATTTTCCCTCCCCAAAAGCTAAAATAGGCAATAACAGACAGGACTGACAGAAAGGATTTTTGAGACATGGATGGTTTACAGTTTGAACATCGCTGTGCAGAATTATTACGTTACCGCGGATTTCACAAAGTTACCGTAACCAAGGGAAGTGGTGACCAGGGCATTGACATTCTTGCACAGAAAAACGGATTGAAGTATGGAATCCAGTGCAAATATTACTCTCATCCTGTTGGCAACAAAGCCATTCAGGAAGCCTATGCCGGTGCAGACTTCTATGACTGTGATGCCGCCATGGTCATGACAAACAATACCTTTACCAGAGCAGCAAGAGAACTCGCAGAAAAGCTCGAAGTCGAACTCTGGGAATACTGCTCGCCAAATGGCAGTTCACCTTTTGTAACACGCCTGATGCGCATTTTTAATGTTTTTTTTCTGCTGACCGGTGTTGCCATGAATATTTCCGTAAGTCTGCTTGATTTTCCGCAAAATACTCTTACAAATTATATGGCATTTCTCATGCTGATTCTTGCCGCATTGTCCGGCCTGATCGGCTGGAATCATTTCCTGCCATGTATACTGTCCGGAATGTTGTATTTTGGTTTTTTTCTGGCTTTTGTGCTTCCACTGATACTTCTGTCCGATTCCAACTGGTACGGAATCCTGATGTTGCTTCCGACTTTGATCACCGTTGTTCACGCACTGTACGCAAGATTTCGGAACCGCGAACCGGTTCAGTAACAAAGTTCCTGCATCAGATCATGTACGGTTGTCACCTCATGAATACGGTTCACATTTTCTCCGCAGAAAATGAGACCGTTCTCTATGTCTCCTCTGACTGCATCTATCAGTGCTTTCGTGATACAATACGGCACTGACCGCGGATCACATTTCTCGAGACAATTGTAACATTTTGTGATCGGTTTTCTGGCACTTTCCAGACCTTTGATAAATTCATTTCGAAGTGCTCTTCCCGGCATTCCAACCGGACTCTGAATGATCTGAACATCTTCTTTCTTTGCATTTATATAAGCCTGTTTATATTCTTCAGCCGCATCACATTCCTTTGTTGCCACAAACCGGCTGGCAATCTGCACCCCATCAGCCCCTAATTCCAGTGCATGATCAATGTCACTTCTGTCAAAAATCCCCCCTGCAACAATTACCGGAATCTTTGTATGAAATTTTTCTTCATATACTTTTTTACATACAATAATTTCTTTAATCTCCTGATCATAATCAAGTGCTTCCACATCCTTTAACTGCTCTCGTGAAAATCCCAGATGACCTCCGGCCTTCGGTCCTTCAATCACAAGAAAATCGGCTGTACGCTCATAACGATGCGCCCACATTTTCAAAATCAGCTGCGCAGCTCTTTTGGAAGAAACGATTGGTGCAATTTTTGTTACACTGTCTCCGACCAGTTTCGGCAGATCCATCGGAAGTCCGGCTCCGCTGATGATTACGTCTGCGCCGGCCTTCACAGCTTCCTGCACATGCTCTTTGTAATGTTTCAGTGCCACCATGATATTGACACCAACCAGACCTCTGCCGCCAGCGATCTCTTTTGCCCGGCGAATGTGTTTACTTATGGCAAGGCGGTTACATCCTGCCTGATCCCGTTCAAACCCTTCCTCGTCATATCCAATCTGTGCCGTCGAAATAATCCCGATGCCTCCCTCTGCCGCCACTGCACCGGCAAGAGAGCTTCTGCTGACACCAACTCCCATACCGCCCTGAATGATTGGTTTCTCTGCTGTCAGTTCTCCTATCTGGAGTGGCTTTAATGATGTATTGTCTGTATGCATAGTATCTCCTTTTTCTTTCCTGTATTTATTTTGATTATCAAACTATTTGTTAGTATAAATCTTTTCACTATGTATGTCAATGTTTTATTGTTTTATTTTCTTTGTGATATAGTTTTTATTACTACGTTTGTGTACAAAAAAGGAAAGACTTCATCAGTCTTTCCCGTTCGTCCCAAATACTTTTTTCAAATGTACATTCATAATGAAGAAATACATTACGATCAACAGCGCCGCCGCCAGCGACCATGCAGCCGGTCCTGCCAGACAGACCCCTGTATAACTGCGCATTTCTCCGGCGATCACTGCCACAACTCCACGTCCGATCAGCTCTGCCACACCGGCCATCATCGGCAGAAGTCCATAACCAAGTCCCTGAATTCCATTTCGATAAATGTTTACGATTGCCAGCGGAATGAAGAAAATTCCGATACATTTCAGATAAACATCAACAGAACTCATGATCAAATTTACATCTTCTGATACAAACAGATAGGTCATAAATTTTCCCACCGTCATAATGAACGCTGCGGCTGCAACAGAATACACGGCACCGATGATCGTGCATGCTCGGAACCCTTCACGGATACGCTTTACAGAACCGGCGCCCATATTCTGCGCACCATAGGTCGCCATAGTTGTGCCCATAGCTACATATGCCTGTGTGATTACCTGTTCGATTTTTCCTGCTGCAGTATATGCCGCAACCAGTGTAGATCCCAGAATATTCAATGAGGACTGTACCATCATCGTTCCGATAGCTGTGATTGAATACTGCAATGCCATCGGAATTCCTATACGAAGCTGATTTTTGTATATATCACTTTCTACATAGAAATCTTCCCTTTTCAGATGAAGCACCGGCACCTTCGCAATAATATAAAACAAACAAAGCACTCCTGATGTTCCCTGTGCAATCACGGTCGCTACTGCCGCTCCTTTTGCGCCCATATGAAATCCTATGATAAACACCAGATCCAGCACAATATTCAAAAGTGCACTGATAATCAGAAAATACAGTGGAAGTTTACTGTTTCCCAGTGCGCGCAGAATACTGGACAATAAATTGTACAGCATCTGCGCAAGAATTCCGCCGCTAACAATCATGATATATGCATACGCATCCGCAAAAATATCAGACGGCGTATTCATCAAAGTCAGAAGAGGTTTCATGAATACCATAAACAATACGGTAAGCAAAGCACCCACAATAAAGGATAACACCCCTGCGCCTACTACTGTCTTGCGCATGCTTTTCATATCTCCGGCTCCGAATTTCTGTGCCGTAAGTACGGTAAATCCCGCAGTCATGCCGACTACAAACCCATAGATCAGAAACATGATCGTCCCCGTACTTCCGACTGCCGCCAGCGCTTTATTGCCGACAAATTTACCAACGATCACGGCATCGGCCATATTGTAAAACTGCTGAAATACATTTCCAATAAAAATCGGAAGCGTAAAGCTTAAAATAATCTTCATTGGATTTCCAACAGTCATGTCATTTTGCATTGATTTCATATTTAATTATCACCTTTCAGCTGTCTTTTTTGTCTGTATACAATCCGTAAATCATAGCACTACAACCTTGTTTTTCTTTGCTCTGATACATTACACTGTCAGCATTTTTGTACAGCTCATCAAAAGAAACTTCCTCAGTTCCCTCGTAAAAACATGCTCCCATACTTATTTCTATACTTTTCCCCTCCATTTCCTCAATATCGATCTGTCTGATATTCTCAAAAAGTCTTGCAAAAAATTTCTCTGCTGCCTTTTGCTCCATCATCCCCGGCATAAATATTGCAAACTCATCGCCTCCAAGTCGAAAAATTACATCCTTATCGCGGCATACTTTCTGTAAAGTCTCTGCAATGGCTATAAGCACCTTGTCCCCTACAGCGTGACCATATGTATCATTTATGGATTTAAATTTATCACAGTCGATCAGGCAGAGCAATCCTGCTTTTCTTTCTTTCAAATATGCAGAAATCCTGCTTTCTCCACTTCCACGGTTACATATTCCTGTCATAAGATCCGTCTGTGCCAGATAAAGCAGTCGATTCTCACGTTTTTTCTCTTCTTCTATAGACTCGATACAATAAAGCACATGCAAAAGGCTGCCATTTTCATCATAATCTACAGGAATAAACCTGCTGCGGCACCAGCCTGTTCTTTTATCTGTAAATTCATGTGTGATACTGATTTTCCCCTGAAGCCGTTCTTCAAGCGTACGGATATCTATAAATTCAAGTGCTTCTTCAAGTTGTGATTCTATACATACTTTTTCTGTAAAGTGTTTGATATGTCCATAAAAATCATCCCTGATTTCATATTCTCCCATTTTTCTGGCATCTTTTTCCAAACATTCGGAAAACTGCACTGTTGTCTTCACGACATGATATCTGCCCGTCTGTACATTAATATAATGCATGGCTTCATAAATTTTTGAAAGTGATGAGTAACTTCTGAGCTTTGCCATATTATTTGATTTTATAAACGAATTACGCAGTTTCAAAAACGAAACAAGAAGCGTTCCCACCATATCCAGAAATGTGGTAAGTCCTCTATAATCACTCTTTGGAGGATTATCTACACCAAAAAATCCCTTTATCTCATCCTTATAGTATAAAGGACATACTACCACATTTTTTACATTCTGTGCCTTCAGCATATTATAGGATATGCAATGTTCTTCTCTGATTTCTTCTACATCAGTGATGATTATACTTTCTCCTTTAGAAAATGCCTCGTACCACCAGTCTATGATATCCATATTGACATTCTGCAATTCATCAATCTCAGGAATTATCCCATCAGCACACCATTCATAAGTATTATCGGTAGCATGTCTTTTATCGCAATCCTCGAAAATATATATCCTGTCAGAACCGATATGTTTACCAAAAAAGCGAATAAATTCATTTATCTGTTCATCAGGTGTATCATAATTAAGTGCTGATCGAAGTGCTTCATTTATAACCAATTCATACTTTATAATTGTCTTCATATATATTTTCCTTTTTCATACTTTTTGTTAAAGCTCAAAAAAGCCATCTGCGAAGACAAACTTACACAGATGGCTCATTTGATTTTGTGTTGCTGCCGTTCGACAGGTTTAACTAAATACTAATTTTTCCATTTAAGTATATTACTGTAAAAAAAACATACCACTTAATCAATACTATTTTACATAATATTAAATGCAGTGTCAATATTATCATCTATGCAAATTGCCCACTACGTAAATTGCGTCTGTATGAAGCCAATGCTGCCCATTTCCCACAAACTTCAGCTGGCAATTATTTCCTTCCGGTGAATCACTTCAGGGATATCCCGACATATCTCCCCTTGCTGACGCAAGTAATTCTTCAGCATCTGATCTAATTAATTCCTGATTTCTTTCCACCGTGAATGGATGTCCTTCAAATCTATGAATCTCGTCCAATTTCATCAGTACAATGCCTGCACCCGGCTCGTTGCTCTTTAATGAACACATTTCTTTTCTTCTTGCCATTTTTTATCTGCTTCTTTGATTTTGAGTAAAAGAAAAGGACACTCATCTTTCAGAAACTCTGAAAACAAACGTCCTTTCGGTTCTTTTCTATGCTATTGAATAAAAAATGTTAATTCCATCCGAATGTGTTTCCTCATATCAGATGCAATACTACTGACACTTCGATGCCGTTCATAGTCTGCTTTTTCTTGCCTTGTTTGCCTGTTAGTGTGAAACTCATATACCTCGCAAAGTGCCTAAAATTAAGGACTTCTACGATTTCACCCGATGTAGACAACATACCGTCTCCACATGCGTTGATTTCATCTTACATTCCTTCCTGTCTCGTCCATCTTATCCAACAGTTTTTTATAAATATGTGCTACAAACCAAGGTTCCGAAGATTTTTTTAATGCTTCTTCCGGAGCGAACCAAGCTACTCCACTGTTCTCGTCTTCTTTTATTGAAACAGCTTCTTCAGAATCCGCTTCAAGAAGATAGGTTATATTAAGATGCAAATGACTGGAAATATAGCTGCCATTTTTAATATGACCATCTACTGTAAGTGATTCTAGAGAAAAAATATTCTCTGTTACAGGACAGACTTTTTTAATTCCTGTCTCTTCTTTGACTTCGCGCATGGCAACTGCCAGAAGATCTGTCTCTCCATCTGCATGTCCGCCAACCCATGACCATGAATCATAAATATTATGATATACCATAAGGACTTTACTTCTGTCTTTGTTTACCACCCAACCAGTTGCTGTAATATGAGCAATTTTATTTTCTCTTGAAAATGCATCCTCATTGTCTATGATCCACTCTAAAAGAAGATATTTATCTTTTTCTTCCTGTTCATTAAAAGCTTTATACTTTTTTATCTGACTTATCAATTCGAATCTGTTCATTCTGTCATCTCCCTATGTAGTCTATATTGCTATTCCTCCGGCCATACAAAATGCGCATTTCCAGCCTCAAGTCCATCAATCAAGATGTTCTGTCCTGTACCAAAACGGTTTGTTACAGTTATAAAATATGCTCACTTGCAGAACCAATTATCAGTACTGCCTTTATCCCTGGATGAATTCCATATATTTCTTAATCTGGTTGCTGCCCATCGTGTGCCAGCCACTGACATTTCGTCAGCTGCATATTCTTAAATATCGCTTTAAAGGATGACTCTTCCGGTGAGCAGGCATAAACTCCAAACCGAATTTGATTTCCACCTTCATGAAGATGACAGACACGCATCTGGGAAAACTTAATCCCATCTGCTGAACACTCTATACAATAATCATCTTCCCTTCTGCTTAAACGATACCACATTTTCTTTACATCTGCACGAATTTCTGTAGTTGCCCAATCTGAATAACCATGATTGGTTACCACACTTCCAAGATGTTGAAATTTTTTATTTTCATATTCGATAGAACCTTTTAACCAATTCTCACTATCCAGATAAAGTACAATCCCACACTGATCAAATCTCGTATGACTATCCATAAAATCGGTCTCAACTACAAAACTGAAATATTTTTCATTCGTTTCCATCTGCAGAACAGGCGCATTATCATTCCTAAAATGATAATATGTTCTCTGCCATAAATCTGTATGAGGTTCTGTGACAATCTCAATCTCATTTTCCGTAATTTTATATTCTTTTGGTTCACGAATCCATTTGAAATTCTTAATATCAATTTTCATCCATCATATCCCCCATAAACTTTATTGAAAGAAATTTTTGCCTTGCAAAAATAAAAAGCATGATTAATAAAATAACCGGGAACAAAAGTCCAACTCCCATACCTGCACGAATATTGTCTCCTGCACTTTGTGTAACACGTCCAACAATCCCCGGACCTATGCTTCCACCCAGATCCCCCGCCATAGCAAGCAAAGCAAACATAGCCGTTCCACCTGCCGGAAATCTTTCTGATGAAATACTGATTGTGCCGGGCCACATAATCCCAACAGAAAAGCCACAGATAATACATCCAATCAAACCTGATATCGGATTTGACGATACAGAAGCAAGCAGGTAGCATATCACGCATAAAAATCCAGATCCGATCATAAATTTCATCAGATCTATTTTATCACCATATTTTCCGAAAATTATACGACTGATTCCCATTGTAACAGCAAACATGCAGGGACCGGCCAGATCACCAACTGTCTTTGACAGCCCCAGAGCAGCCTCCGCATAAGCAGATGCCCATTGTGCCATAGCCAGTTCTGATGCACCGGAGCAAATCATTAAACATATGGAAATCCAGAAAAGAGGTTTTCGAAACAGTTCTTTTATTCCCATTCCTTCCCCCTCATCTACCAAATGCTCGATCGGACAGGTTGCAAAATTATAGATATTTATGGCCGGAACAAGTGCCCATAAGACAGCCAGCCATTTCCAGCTGTCCATGCCAAACACCGCAAAAAACAGTGTGGAAATCACAATCGTTCCCACTGCTCCCCAACAATAAAAAGAGTGAAGCAGACTCATCGTTGCCTCTTTGTTATCAAATGGACACGCCTCCACTATCGGGCTGCAAAGTACTTCAATCAGACCACTTCCGACTGCATATACTATCACACTCAGGATAATTCCAACAAGCGGTTCTGGCAAAAGATCCGGCAAAAAAGCCAGACCAACCAATCCTGCTGCGGAACACACCTCAGAAATAACAATACAGATACGATACCCTATTTTGTCCACAAACTTAGCACAAAACAGGTCTACCAACAACTGTGTAAGGAAAAAGCAGGTAGAAATCAATGCGATTTTTCCAAGTGCAATCTGATAATCATTATGAAATTTTAAAAATAACAATGGAGCAAAATTAGCTGCAATTGCCTGTGTAATAAATCCCATATAACAGGCTCTTTTTGTTTTCTGATAATTTGACATGGTCATCACTCCTTTTGTTTTCTACAACATATTTTAATCACATTTCCATCCTCACACAGAAAGTATCCTTCATAATTTCCCGATATATAACGAGGCTCATAATTAACGGTAAATCCCGCTTCTATCAGATTGATCATTAATTTATTTACCTTCCTCTTATTGCCAACATACAGAGAAAGACTCTTTCCTGATATGGAATTTTCTATTTTCACCATTACTTTCATAAGATATTAGGAATCACCAATCCTTTTTTCCAGCTCTGATATTTTTTACTGTTCTTCTCTTAATAGACAAATTTTCATATACACGTTTTCCCCATCCCTGTAGGAGCGAATATTTCAATATTATCCCCCTCCATCATTATTTCACTTTCATTTAACCATTTAAATATCATGTTCTTTCACCTCGTTTTTTATTGAATTATATAACATAATATCTTTGTTTTCATTGATTTATTTCCGAAATTTATTGTATAATATCGTAAAATATGTTTCAAAGAAGGAAGTTTCTATGAATATAAATACAACCTATACTAAAATCATTACAGATGAAGATTTGATGGAGACAGTTCAGCACGGAAGCAATCTCTATCCTTTCCAGTTTTATTATGAAGATCTGTCAGTTTTTGATTTCAACTGTGTCGAATGGCACTGGCATACAGAATTGGAGTTTATTTATATTGAATCCGGAACCGTTACTTTGTGGATTGGAGAAGACCAATTTAATTTAACCGAAGGAAATGGTATATTCATTAATACAAAGGTAATCCATCGCCTGTATTCTCCCTCAAAAGCCCTCATTCCCAATTTTGTATTTATGCCTTCTTTTATTGCCCCTTGCGACAGTCTGATTTATCAGAAATATATTCTGCCGATCATTTCTTACCCATTGCCATTTCTCATATTTCATAAAGAAGTATGCTGGCAAGCAAAGGTTTTATCTATCATGCGGCAAATTATTTCTGCACAGGATTCCGTTTCGTCCAAAGAACTCCTTACCAGTTCTCTCCTTCAGAATCTCTGGCTGGAAATATTTGAAAACACAGACATTTCATACCAGGAAGAGCACAAGGAGCATTCAACCGCTTCTCAAGCCCGGTTACAGCTCATGATGCAATTTATCCACCTAAATTACTCACAGAGTATCTCATTGGATGACATTGCAGAACAGGCAATGGTCAGTAAGAGTACCGCTTTGAATCTATTTCGGAAATATTTACATATAACACCGGTTAACTATCTCATTAACTACCGTTTAAAACAGGCCGGTCAGTTGCTTTCAAAAACTGAGAAAAAAGTCAGTCTCATTTCTTCTGAGACAGGATTTCATAACGTCGACTATTTTTGCAGATTATTCAAAAAACGCTACAAATTAACCCCAACGGAGTACCGGAAACAGAAGCACTTTCTGTAAACCTGTTTACCATATTTCCTGAAAGAAAAAGGCGCCTCCAACGTTTTCATGGAGACGCCTTTTTGATATGATTCATGTTTCTCGTTATATTATTACAAGTCAAATTCATACATATTAAAAAATATTTTTCCCGTAGACGGATAGTCCAGTTTGATATCGCCTTTATACTAAAACTGACGCTCAATCTCCTCTTTTGGAAGCAGTCCCTTTAAATCCAGAAGCGGGATGACGTCATGACAGCCGAGCATGTTGACCGTGGAGATCTTCTTTTCCACAATCTCCTTCGCCCATGCCGCAAGGTGCGTTCCCCGCCGGTTCTCAATCGCATCAATGACCAGTCCCGGCAGGAAAAAGTCATAGGTTGCATAGCCTTTTTCTGCAAGTGTCTCATATATTTTTTCATCATACGCTGCGTGGATCTCCGGCAAAAGCGTAAGTCCCAAAGGTTCTGCCAGCGCATGGATCTTCTGTAAAAGTTCCCACGTTTCCGGATCATTGAGAAAGTTTTTTTCCCGGTGTCTTCGGCGCATAGGCAAAGGCATCCAGCCGCACAATCGCCGCACCGTAAGAGGCTATTTTTTCCAGTGTTTCACGATAAAACTCCCACACTTTTGGTGACTGGATGTTTACATCCATCTGTCCGAGATACTGTCTGCCATGCCCTTCCCAGAAATGGTTCCAATCGATGAAAAAATCGCGGTATGCAGAAGCCTCCCCTTTTTCCACAAGATCCCGAAACTGTGGGGACTGTGCGGAAGCATGGTTTAAAATAAAATCGAGTTTCAGATTGATTCCCATATTCTTTAACTGGTCAAGGTCTTCCCGGTCGGCAAGCTGCTCATTCAGGTCATAGTCGATCACGGAAAATCCCCGGTCGAGATCGGAATGGTACAGGCTCGGCAGAATGTAAAAAGAAGAAAATACATCCTGCATTTTTGCGCTGCACTTCGAGTTTTTCCTGTTCCAGTTCCACCACACGGCAGATAAACGGGCTTGCGGCATTCTCGTCGCGGTTTCTGCGGATGCGCCGCTCCTTTGTCTCCTCCGGGGAACTTTCCAGAAAGACGGATAGATCCACACCATGTAAATCGTCACTGCCTCCGTGCGTCCACTCCAGAAGCAATACAGATATTCCGGAAAAATCGGTTTCTTCTGATGAAATCTCGCCATCTTCCCGTTCCAAATGCCGCAACGTGATCGTATCTTTTCCCTCATGCAATGCCGTGGCAAGTGTTGTTTTTCCGGAACCGGAGCCACCGTAAATGCTGATGACCATGCGATTTTTGGTATTCCTCTCACACCATTTCTATACTTTTTCGTATAATGCTCCAGCCTCTTTCAGCTCTGTAAAAACAAACTGATACGCCTCATATTCTCTGGTAAACGGCGGAAGCGGAATTCCCGCATGCATCAGTGCTGCACCGGAATACCGTCTGCTGCTCTGTTCTTCCAAATACACGGCATCCGGTTTTAATCCACGCAGGCGGACATAAACGACTGCCTGATTTGCCTCTGCCCTAAGACGCACTGCACTGACTAATGCATGATCCTGTTCCTCTGACACCGTCATCCATGCCGCAATTTCATCCATAAACGGATCGGACAGCCGCCAGTAGGTTCCCTCGTTAATGAGCGTTTCATACTTCTTGTATGTTTTAATCTGCTCCCGGATCTGCTGTTTTTCCTCATCGGATAAAAGCGCCGGGTTTAATTCGTAACCGAAGGTTCCAGCCATCGCCGTCACCCCTCGGGTGTGGAAACTTGTCACCCGTCCGGTCTGGTGGTTCGGCACCGCTGAAACGTGCGCCCCCATTACGGAAACCGGATAGAAAAACGACGTTCCGTACTGGATCCTTGTGCGGTTGATTGCATCGGTATTGTCACTACACCAGATCTGTGGGGAATAATAAAGCATTCCTGCGTCAAATCTGCCGCCGCCACCGCTGCATCCCTCAAGCAGAAGATCCGGATACCGGCTGCACAGGCGCTCCATAAAATTATAGACACCAAGCACGTAATCATAGGAAAGATTTCCGGCATAGACATCTGCCATACTGCGGTTCATATCCCACTTGACATAATCAATTTTTCCCTGATTCAGCACGGCACAAATCTGATCAAATACACAGTCGCGCACTTCTTTTCTGGAAAAATCAAGCAGTAACTGGTTTCTCGAGCGCACCGGCTTTTTCCCCGGAATCTGAATTGCCCAGTCCGGATGTGCCTGGTAAAGGTCGCTGTCTTCATTGACCATCTCCGGCTCAATCCAAATGCCAAATTTCACCCCCTGATTATGCACACGGGTAATAAGCTCTGCCAGGCTTCCCCCCAGTTTCTTTTCATTGACCTGCCAGTCCCCAAGGGAAGAATTATCATCGTTTCTTTTCCCAAACCAGCCGTCATCCATCACTACCATATCAATTCCAAGGGAAGCAGCTTCTTTTGCCAGATCCACGATCGTATCTCCCGTAAAATCGAAATATGCTGCCTCCCAGCTGTTGATCAGCACCGGGCGCTGCATATGGACATATTTGCTGCGGCACACATGGTTGCGGATGCAGTTATGATATTGCTGCGACAGTGCAGACAATCCGTCTGCCGAATAAGACAAAATGACTTCCGGTACCGTAAAGGTTTCTCCTTCCGCAAGTGGATAGGAAAACAGTTCTTCATTTAATCCGAGAAGCAGGCGCGTCTGGTTGAACTGATCTTTTTCTGCCTCACAGGAGAAATTTCCGCTGTATACAAACAGCATTCCATAGCAGATGCCTGCGGTCTCTGTTGTTCCTTTTTCTGCCAAAATCACTGCCGGATTATACTGATGGCTGGACGTTCCCCTGCGGCTGCCAAACGCAATGGTTCCATGCCCCAGCGGCGTACGCTCCAGATTGCGCTCCATGGCATGCTTTCCATAAAACCGCAGGACATCAAAATCTCCCTGTACAAAATCCAGACAGGCTGCCGCTGCCTTTTCGATCGTAATCTGCCCAGTTCCCGTATTTTTAATCTGGACGCTCCTTGTAATGACATCGTTTTCTTCCAAAACACCATACAGCAGATGAACTTCAACCTGTGCGTTTTCGTCTGCAAGGACAATTTCCAGTGTCTGTGCTTCCTCTTTGTCTGCCCAGACAGCCGGAAGTCCCTGTAACTGGTATTTGCCGCTTCGAATCTCATAACTTTTAAAAAGCAGATCTGCGCTTTCCACCCCTTTTTCATTTTTGATATTCAGCGCAATATTGCGGTAATCCCCAGTTCCAATGGAAGGATATTCCTGTGGCAGCGCATCCAGCGAATAGGTGCGGTCCATGCCCGCTGCATAAGGATTTCCGGAAAATCCACGGTCTGCATAGGTTAAAACATAATCCATGGGGCTGTTTGTTTTATCTCCATAGTACAGATGCAGCAGATATCCCAGTGGATCGACCTGCATCTGATAAGTTGTATGCGCTGTATGCAGGGTAAAGATTTTTTTATTTGGATGATATATAATTGCCATAGAAGCCACCTCGTTTTATTTTTTATCCTTTGACTGCGCCGTTTGCCACACCATTCAAAATCTGTTTCTGACAGATCATATAAAAAATCAGGATCGGGATCAGTGCCAGAATATAGGAGGCAAACGCCAGATTGTAATTGGTTCCAAACTGTGTCTGGAAGTTAAGCTGTGCAAGCGGCAGCGTATTCTGTCCGGTTCCGGACATGATCACAAGCGGTGTCATAACATCGTTCCATGTTCCAAGGGCTGTCAGAATCGCAACCGTCGCATGCATCGGTTTCATCATCGGGAATACCACTCTCCAGTAAGTCGTCCAGGTACTTGCCCCATCAATATCTGCTGCTTCTTCGAGTGCTTCCGGAATATTTTTTAAATATCCACTGTAAAGCAGGACATTCATTGGCATGTAAAATACCAGATACAACACGATGACACCGGCACGGTTTCCAAGTCCCATGTGTGCCGTCTGTTTTACCAGCGGCATCATTAAGATGGAAAATGGAACAAACATACCACTGACAATATACAGATAGATAAAACGGAAACTTTTTCTTCTTGCCATGCCCCGCCCGATCACATAGCCTGCAATCGAGTGGATCAGAATTGCCAGTACGATCGTTACCAGAGTGATCAGTAAACTGTTTCCAAGAGAACGCCAGAAATCGGTCACTTCCATTGCCTGATGGAAGTTTTCAAAACTCCATTGTTTCGGGAAAGAAAGTGCACCCGCCACATCGTTTGTCATCTCACTTGGTTTCTTAAATGCAATAATCACTGCCATATACAGTGGGAAAAATACAGTTAATGTCCCCAAAATCAGAACAATCGTAAGTACCAAGTTTGTTTTCTGTTTTTCTTTCATCATAACTGCTCCTCCTTCTTATTCATGACTGTCATCTGGAAAAGTGAAATTGCCACAATCACAATAAAGAAAATAACTGCATTTGCACTCTGGAATCCAAACTGTCCGCCATCCATACCATTTTTATAAATCAGGTAAGAGATCGATTCGGTGCTCTGTGCCGGACCTCCCTTGGTCAAAGACATGATCTGGTCGAATACCATGAGAAAATTCTTTGTGCTCAATACCAGATTGATTGTTACAAACGGCATAACCAGTGGAAATGTTACTTTCCAGAACTGTTTCCATTTACTTGCTCCGTCAAGCATACTTGCCTCGTACACTTCCTCCGGGACGGTCTGCAGACCGGAAATATAAATAATGGTATTCATGGCAACTGCCTGCCATACACCAACAATCAGCACACCAATCCATGCGTATTTTTCACTTGCAAGAATACTGTTCTGTAAAAATCCAATATGGAACACATTTCCCACAGTTGGAAGAATGTAAGTAAAAATAAAACTAAAAATATAACCGATGACAAGTCCTCCTAAAATATTCGGCACAAAATAAATACCGCGCAGTGCACTTTTAAAACGGATTGCACTGTTTAATCCAACTGCCATGATCAGACTTAGCACATTTACCAGTATCGTTCCTGCCAGTGCATATTTAAACGTAAACAAATAGCTTTTTCCCACGCGGGAATCCGTAAACAGATCTGCATAGTTCCGGAACCCGACATAATCGTAAGTTCCGTATCCTTTATAATTGGTAAAACTGTAAATCACACCTTTGATCATTGGAAATGTATTGAATGCAAAAAATAAGATTACAACCGGTATGATAACCGCCCAGAATGTTTTGTCCCTGTTTGACATTTTCTTTTTCATTGTGCATCCTCCTGTTCTTTCTGATAATCCTGTACTTTCCGAATCAGATCCCGGTTATAGCGCTTCCAGTCGGAATCAAATTTTTTCAAAAACTTTTCCTGTGCATTATCGCTTGTATCCAGCAGGAACGTCTGGATCATGGCATCCACACTCATCTCACTCGGATAATGGTGATCCTGATAATCTGCCATGCGGTTGTTTTCAATGTAAGGACGCATATCCTTGAGTGTTTCCGGAATTGCAAAATCCCCGTCTTTGCAGGCAATTCCGCCCTGATCATCCAGATAAATCTGAATGGTCTCATCGTCATACAGATATTTTAAAACTTCATATGCAGCCTCTTTATTTTTGCATGCTTTCATTACGGAAAACTGCAGATCAATTCCTGAATTTAATACATTGTCTGATTCATTATCATTTGCAGGAAATGTAAAAGAGCCGATATTCATGTCCGGGTTGACCGATTTAATCTGCGGGATTGCATAGCTTCCGATCGGATACATGGCAGATTCCCCGCGGGCAAATGCTGTACAGGCATCGTTATAACCGTATGCATACGGATTTTTTTCGGCGTAATCCAAAAGCGCATGCATCTTTTCTGCTACCGGTCCATACGTATCGGAAAATGTGGTATTTCCCATATTTACCTGATTGCAGGTATCCGAATCGGTGAGTCCGACTGCCAGCGCATTCCACGGAGCCAGACAGGTCCAGGTATCTTTAAAGCCCAGATACAGCGGAAGTGTTCCGCTCTGTTTTATTTCATCACACAGTGTGGTAAATTCCTGCCAGGTGGTCGGAACTTTCCAGCCATTTTCCTCAAACAGATCTTTGTTATATAAAATTCCTGCCGCGTTTGCCACATATGGAAGTGCATACGTGCCATCCTTTGGAATAAACTCCAGTTCCTTATCCATATCCAGATATGCCTGTTTTACGGTCTGGACTTCATCCAGATTGGAAATATCATCAAACAGATCTGCATCTAAAAAGTTGGAATAGTTGATGTCTCCTCCGATTGCGATGATATCCGGATAATCCTCCCGGATAAAACGTGTCTTTAAAATAGTCATTGCTTCGTTTGGAGATGAAATCGTCAAATGAATGTCATCATGTGTTTCATTGAACCGCTTTTCAATTTTTTCAAATGCCTTAACTGCTTCTGGTTTGTAGGAAACCACTTCGATTTCTGTTTTCCCGTCTGCCCTTTTTTCGCTTCCACATCCAGCGAGCCCTGTCATGCACATGCCCAGTGCAAGCACAGCCGCAAGACCACGGAAAATATTCCTTTTTGCCATATTCCTCTCTCCTTTTCTTAAATATATGCGCTTGTCTTTTGATAATCTTATTATAACATACCTTTATGCGTCCTTAAATATCTGCATTTTTTCAGTTTTATACCGAAATGCAATATTTTATGCTATAATAGATATTGATGTCGCATTTTGGTATATAAGGAGTATTTTATGAGCAATATATTATTTAATATTTTTCCGAATGAAAATTTTATTGATCTGTGTATGTATCAGTTTGGATATGAACAGTGTGATCCCGGTCATTCTTTTGGTCCTGCCACACGCAATCACTATCTGTTCCATTACATTCTTTCCGGAACCGGAACCCTTATGGCTGACAATGCAAAAGGTGAAACACAGACCTATTCCATAAAAAGCGGGCAGGGATTTATTATTTTTCCCGGTCAGATCAACACCTACATTGCCGATAAACAGCTTCCCTGGGAATATATGTGGATTGAATTTGATGGCTTGCGTATAAAAGAAGCTTTAAGTGTCACAGATTTGTGTAAAGATGTACCCATTTATCATTCACACTCCAAAGAATTACGTGAAAAACTTGCTGATGAAATGCTTTATATTGTAAATCATCCTCATGAATCTTCTTTTCATCTCATTGGCCATCTGTATTTATTTATGGATTATCTGCTGCAGTCAGCAAAATCTACTAAGCTGGTTTCCAGTGGGCGCATGAGTGATTATTATATAAAAGAAGCAATCAATTATATTGAACAGAATTTTCAGAATAATATCTCGATCGAAGATATCGCTACAGTATGTGGCATCAACCGGAGTTATTTGGGGAAAATCTTCCGCAACTCTATTGGCCGCTCTCCGCAGGAATTTCTTATGAACTACCGCATGGTAAAGGCTACCGAATTGTTAAAGCTGACATCCTTATCTATTGCGGACATCAGTTCCGCTGTCGGATACGAAAATCAGCTTCATTTTTCCCGTGCATTTAAAAATATTTATGGTGTCTCCCCACGGGAATGGAGAAATCAGAACAAGTAACAATAGATAAGATAGATATCATTCCTATCAGTCTTAATATCGCTCAGTATCATTACCTTGTCCATTGAACACTTCCATATCAGCAAAAAGGACATCCCCTGACCTGTAAAATCTACAGTTCTGGAATGTCCTTTTTACCCATACTTCACTATATTTTTAACACATGATGCTGTTTATCCACAACCAATACATTCCTGCCATTCATATATATCGGAAATTTAAACCGGAGACCTTTTAATATCCTGCCATCCTTTTGTTCTTCCTCATAGATAAACACATATGTTCACTATTGTCCCAACTAAACCTTATCATCATTCAACCTCTGTTCAACCAAAACTTTTTCCAAGATGAAAGAATAAAACCAAAAGACTCCACTCTTATGAATGAAGTCCCGTAATATATGTATACATCCTGCAGCATA
>OLNL01001322.1_pt1 | contig 23341 bp, 22 predicted proteins | sample 1672181 | NCBI WGS metagenome assembly OLNL01 (sample SAMEA3136656, study PRJEB25190) | human gut metagenome | biome: human gut; feature: human-associated habitat; material: faeces | place: Austria | collected 2013
TTATTTTTCCATCGACCTATATCGAGTCCCAGCGCCAGACGATTTTGAAGAAATCGCAAGCCCTGGCTAAGAGTTTCCAGGGGCAGGAAGAAGGGACCATTGAGTCGGTCATCGACCTTTATTCCAAGACCAATGATATCAAGGTTTCGATCAAGGGCAAGGAAAAACAAAATGCCCTAGAGGTCAAGGATGACCTGCTCCTGAACCCTGATAGCCAGAATAATTCCCTGGTCATTGAAGAGCGAAAGATTCAGACCAAGGAAGGGAAAGACTTAACCTTGCAATTCTTAGCGACCGTCGATTCGCAAAAGGAAGCGCGGGACATCAGTATAGGCTTTCTTCCCTATAGTCTCCTTGCTTCCTTTGTTCTGTCACTGATTGCCTCCTATCTCTATGCCCGCATGATTTCTGCTCCGATTCTTGAAATCAAGCAGATGACCAAGCGGATGAAACGGCTGGATCGGACAGCTAGTCTTCCCATTCATTCGCAGGATGAGATTGGCGTTCTCAAGCAACAGATCAACGACCTCTATCATCATCTTTTAGAGGTGATCGACAATCTAGAGCAGCAGAAACAGGAAAATCTGAAGTTGGAGCAGATGAAGGTGGAATTCCTACGTGGGGCTTCGCATGAGCTCAAGACGCCTCTGGCCAGCTTGAAGATTATCCTAGAAAATATGCGGGATAAGATCGGCCGCTACAAGGACCGGGACCGCTATCTGTCTGTCTCCCTCGATATCGTCGATGAGATGAACCAGATTGTCCTGGAAATTCTATCCCTGTCCTCTGTCCAAGAACTGGCCGGAGACAAGGAGTGGATCCAGCTGGATCAGGTCTTAGAGCAGATCCTCGACCAGTACAAGGTCTTGGCACAATCTCGCGCGCTCACGATTGACAATCAAATCGCTGACAAAGCAGTTTATATGGACCCAGCCATTCTGAAATTGGTTCTCTCAAATGTCATTAGTAATGCCGTCAAACATTCGGATGCCGGTGGAGAGATCCAGCTCCGTCTCGAAGAAGAAGGGACGCACTTGGCGGTTGAAAATACCAGCCAAAAAATGGTAGAGACCGCTGAGATGCCAATGACCGCTAGCCGCCAGAAGAAGGAAGGTGGCTTGGGACTCTTTGTGGTCCAACACTTGCTAGACCATGAAGAACTGGCCTACCAATTTGATAAAACGGCTATGGGCTTACGCTTCCGTATGGAACTGCCCAAAGATCCTCAAGAATAAAAAGAGGCTGGGACAAAAGTCCTAGCCTCTCAATTATTTTTGGATTGTTGAGCAAGACGCAGTGGTTGAGTGGGCTCTACTACGCTGATTTCATCAGCTTTTACAGCCCTACTCAACTGTGCGGAGGTGGGACGACGAAATCGAATTCTAACGAATTACCGATTTCTGTCCCACTCTCTTGTATTTAATCAACTTTTTCGACCTTTAGCAATTGGCCATGTTTTAATTCATAAATGGTATCTACATAGGTCAGGATAGAGCGGTCATGGGTGACCATGATGGCGCTCTTGTTTTTGGATTTGACTTCTTTCCGGATCAATTGGGCGATTTCTTGCCCTCGATCTGGGTCTAGACTAGCGGTTGGTTCATCGGCTAAAATGACCTGCGGATTTCCGATGAAGGCGCGAGCAATGGCTGCCCGTTGTTTTTGTCCACCGGACATCTGATTCGGGTATTGGTGGTAACAAGCTTCGATGCCCAGATCTGCCAACAAGGCTTTAACTTCCTCTTGGCGTTTTTTCTTGTCCTTTTCCCCCTTCAATTTGGCCACCAGTTCTAACTGGTTACCGATTTTCATATAGGAGAGGAGCTGGTGATCTTGAAAGATGAAGCCGAGTAATTCAAGCCGTTTTTGTGTCCACTGGCCTTGGTTGAGACCGGTCAAGTCTTGGCCAGCGATAGAAATCCGCCCCTCATCCGCTGATAAAAGCAAGCCAGCGATGGCCAAAAGCGTGGACTTGCCAGATCCTGAAGGGCCCAAGATGGCGACAAATTCGTTGGGTTCGACGCTTAAATTCAGCTGGTTGAGGACATGGTGCATCTGGCTGCCATCGGCGTAGGATTTTCTGATATTTTCTAATGCAATAATGGCCATCTTATTCTCCATTTCCACCAATGACTTCGATTGGATCTACTTTTTTGATTTTGACAAGGGACAAGGCACCACACAAGATAGAGGTCAGGATAAAGCTAACCGAGATGGTGAGATTGTCTTTCAGGGTCATAAAGGAAGGGACGCTATTGGGTAAAAATGGCGCCATCATAGTTGCCAAGCCAAGTCCCAGCAGTACTCCGATGAGGGAGATGATGGTGAGCTGGGATAGTTGGACATAGGTAATCTGGCTCATGGACATGCCAATGGCCTTTAGGACACCAAACTGTTTTAACTTTTGCAGGGTGAGGATATAGAAGAAGACCCCAAGGATAGCAGAAGAAGCAAGCAAGAGCACCCACGTGATCATCCGTAGCGTCAGGTTTTGAGCCTTGTAGCCAGGGATTTTATCGATCACTTGCTTCTTATCCGCCACCATTAAGTTGCTGGCTAGATCGTTAGAAGGGATGTTTTTCTTAGTCACAAGGGTTTGGGCTTGCCATTGATAGCTTGGATCTGTTTTTTGCCGCATGCCTGTGTAGGTATCCGAGCTGATAAAACCAATCTCGCTGTAGCCGTATTTGGCATTTTTCGCGAAGGCCACGACCTTGAGTTTTTGCTTAGAAGTTTTGTCGATCACGTGATCGCCGACTTGGATCCCCTCATCCTCTCTGAAAGAACTGTCCAAAATAACCTCGTTTTTCTTTAGGTCGGAGATCTTGAGGTCTGTATCTTCCATGATTGGATTGAGGATCTCTTCTTCATTGTGATCGGTCGCGAAGTAGGTGATGGCCAGGGTATTGGAATCCTCTGATTTTGAGACGGTTGCCCGCTGGATGGACAAACCCGAATAGCCCATTCCCTCTATCTTTTGGACCTCATCTACATCTTTCGCCGTAATAGTTGAAAAGGGGATAATCCCTTCTGAATCCGTCGAAAGGATGTAGTGCAGCGACCCATAGTTATCGATTTGGGCTGATACAGACCGGCCCAGTCCATTTGTCAGGCCGGATAAAAACACCACCATAAACATGAGGATGGTAATGAGGAGTTCAATCAGGATAAACTTCTTGGGTTGGTATTTAATTTCATTCCATGCGATTTTCATATTCGTTCTCCTTTTAGCACGGAGGTGCTCAAGTAGCTTGGCACCTAAACATACTCTACCATCATACCACAAGTGGAGGGATAATATGGGACTGGTGTTTGGGGAAGGGGAGAGTGATGAAGAAAAGTTTGAAGCCCAAATCATAAAATAATATGGATGCTCTTGACAATTCCTATTAAAAGCGTTAGAATTCTACTATAAGTTGTTCACTTTTGAACAAATAAATTATAAACAAGGAGTCCAATTATGGCAGAAATTTCACTATCCCCAGAAGAACTCACCTCGCAAGCCGCTGTTTATTCAAACGCTCGCGATCAAATTGAAGCTGCTATCCAAGCAGTAAACAGTGCCAATGGAGAAATGCAAGCACACTGGCAAGGTAGTGCCTTTAATTCTTACCTTGAGCAATATCAACAATTACACGGTGATGTTGTTAAATTCCAAGAGTTGTTGACTGCTATTAATCAACAATTGGTTAGCTATGCCAATACTGTTGCTGAGCGTGACAACGCAGACGCAACTGGATTTGGTCTTAAAGGATAAGAAGACTCTGGAATGGAGGGATGGGATTACTTCCTATCCCTCTTTCATTTAGTTGAAATTTCGATAGAGGAGAGTAAAAATGTCAGATGCATCCTACTACCAAGGTCTAGCGAATCAAGAATCGCAAAATTATGACCAAGCTATCGCTCAAAAAGGAGTAGTTGACGAAAAAATTAAACGCCTAGAGACTGCAAAGACAAATCTATCTACTCAAATAGATAATTTTCAAACAGGCATTATAGAGGCCTTAGAGAAGATAAAAGGAGAAGATGAATCTCAGTTCAAAGGTGATCGTAAAACTAAATATGCCGAACAGTATGAATTGGCAAATACTGCTGCTACGACTAATAAAACAAGCCATGATACAAATTTAACCAGTATAGCCAATATGATTGAGGAACTCCAAACGGAGTCTGCGAATTTACAGGCTGCAGCCGACACAGCCTATACTAATATGTTGAATTATCAAGCGGCGGCAAATAACGCAAGTTCGTGATAAAGGATGGAAGGATAAATGGGAATAAAAGGAACGGATTATGGAGTTTGGACTGGCCTGACTTCTACTGTCAATACAAATATCTCTGGGATTTCAGATGTTGCAGAGTTGAGTTTTGCAACTACTACAATGACACCTTTCACATCTTTTAATGATGATATTAAGTCTTTTAATGAAGCTATTGGATCACTTAAAACGTTTACCACCGGGGATGTTACTCGCATGAATCAAGTTGCTGAAAATAAAGTGACAGATGACCAAAATCAGGCAAATGCTAAATAAGAAAGTTACCAGAAAGGAACTCGATAATGAGTGAGATGAGTAATTTATACAAAACGGCCTTGCTTCAATTAGAAATTAGTGAGGCTGAGCAAGCTGTCCTAGAACAAGTTGGCTATTCCTTAGTCGGTCAAGCTGATGCTTTTCGTAAACTCCAACTGGCGATTTTGAAGAAAGAGTCTCTGTATAGTTACAGTAGTTTGCTTGGGACATCCGTTGTGATGAAGTTTGACTGGGAAAGTGCAGTAGCATGCATGACGTATTTGGACTCGGAAGTCAAACTACCAATGAAAGACTTTATGCTTTGGCTATCCTATACGGATTTGCTTCTGGCCCCTGTTCTTCCTTTAGGAAGTTTGGTAGAGTTGGATCGCGACTTACTTCCTCAAGGGTTGATATCTGCCATGGAGAATGCAAAAGTTCCTTTTATGGCAACAATCATGGGGCGTAGAATTATTTCTGGGCCAGACGATAAGGAATATATAGATTATTTGGCTAGTATTTACCCTTATGGTATGAGATTGGATGTAGAGCCTTTGTTTATTCCAAGTTATTTAATTTCTCGCGTTGTTCAAGAAGGCTATAGCGATGTGCTGGATCAAAACTATGTAGACAAGCAGTATCGTCGGGACTATTTCCAACATAATATTTTTTCAATAACATATAGTACAGAAGGAGGAGATTGATGAAAATTGATATGACAGAGGTTCAGAGCCAAAAGACTGCCTTGTCTACCTCACAAACATCACTTTCAAATCAAATCGAAACTGCAAAGTCCTCATTTGTGAATTTGGTCAATTCAGAAAGTCTTAAAGGAGATGTAAAATCAGCAATTAATGCTAAGATTAGTAATCATCAAATTCCACTCTTGACGAATTTTTCCAATGCTATGTCTGTACTCTCTGCTCAATATGACAAAACGATTGAACAGTTTCAGTCTACAGTATCAGAGACGGCTTCAGATGCAATCATTGATACAGAATACTTGCAGGGAATTTTGAATGGCTTCACAGGACTTGAGACTAATATCGCATCTGTGGATCGAGAAACGGCTAATATTTATAGCTCAATCTCTGACATTATTAGCCTGACTAATCCAGATGCTAGTACCATTACAACCCCCTTATCAGAAGGAAAAACCATTCTAACGGATACCAAAACGAATATGGAAAGTTTCAATGGTTGGAAGCGTGGCGATGAATACAGTACAGTCATTCAGGTACAGACCCAAACTTTAGAAAGTTTATCTAACTTAGGTAACCTTTCTTATACTGATGGAAGTGCAATAGCATTTTATAATGGTGAAGATTTCCTAAATGCAGTTAAGACAGTAGCATCAAAAATAAATAGTTCAACTCCGGTGGAGTTATTAGGCCTTGTTTCTAATAGTATAAATAAAAATTTAGGCAAGATAAAAGATGAATCGATTCTTAATGCCTTAAACTTCTTAAAAAATATTGGCACGGATATAAGTTATGCTTCAACCTTTAATGTTGCAAGAGCAGAGGCAATAGCAAGTTTACAAAAAATTAAAAATGGGACTTGGTATGGAAAACCAGTTGCTAGTACTAAATCTGGATTTAAAACATGGAAACAGGTCAATGGTGATGTCAACCGATTTAATATTGTAAAAAATGCTAAGAAAGCTGATGAAATTATTAATGGTACTGGTAAAATAGCAAAGAACTCAGGTATCAAAGGTTTTGCAAAGAGTGTAGGAGTGCTTGGGGGTGGTCTTGCAGTGTTGGATGGAGGTATTACTTATTTAGAGAGAAGAGATGAATATGGAGAGACTAATGCAGTGATTGATGGTGTTGCTCATACCACTTCGGCTATTGGTTCTATTTATGCTGGGGCAGCTATAGGATCTGCAATCCCTATCCCTGTCGTTGGTACTCTTGCAGGAGCAGTTGGTGGTTACTTGATAAATGGAACTGTTAACACCTTATACGATGGATTTGTACGTGGAAAATGGGATTGGAGTAACTTTGCCCTATGGTAATAAGATTAGAAAGTAATGAGTAAATGAAATTTTTTAGGAAAGTGATATATATAGGGGAAAGCGATGGTCAAGCTATTTATGTGAATGTAGAGGACCCTCGTGTTCCCTTAGCGGCTCCAAAAAGTAGAATCTTAAATACAGATGCGGCACATGAAAACCGAAAACATATCATTGTGCTAATAGTCACTCTTTTAGCTTTTAGTGGCATCATGCAGTTTTTCCCAGCAACACGCTTTTTCACAGGAGCCTATAGTTTTGGAACATTGCTTTATTTTCTAACAATTTGGTCGACGGAAGCCTGCCTTTTGTTAGTTGTCGTAGAGCGTGCTCTATATAAAAATGTTGCCTTGGCGAAACCCACGAGTAAAGAAAATTATCGAAGAGCAGTTAATAGTAATCTCTTTTGGAATAATTTTTCTGATAAGAAAGTTACGCCTGGAAAAAAAGTATTTGCTTGGCTTTTCACAGTCTTCGTGACTGTAATGGGATTAAGTAGTCCAATTTTAGTGATCTCTCTCCTAGTGTATAAAATGCTTGGGACTCCGATTGGCAGTGAGATTATTGCTTTAAGTTTTATCGGAATTTTACCAGCTGTTGCAGCTCTATTGCTATGGCAAAATAATATGATTCGATGGTTTAAGGCCGTTGAAAGATATAGAACTAAAGGAGGAATATAAGGATGAGTGATAGAATCCTGCCCCTAGGAAGTGTGGTTAACTTAAAAAATGGTGATGGGACGAAGCTCATTATTGTTTCGAGAGCTTCAATTGTAAACGAGCATTTTGGTGAAGTCTATTATGATTACGGCGGAGTTCTCATTCCAAAAGGTTTCTCATCTCCCGAGGAGGTATATTTTTTTAATAAAGAGAATGTTAACGAAGTATTGTTTGAAGGTTATCGAAATAATGATGAGATAATGTTTGAAAATGATTATAATACATGGGTACAATCGTCTGATGTTACTAAAGGGTCAGTCTAAATATTAAAAAAGTAATAACTATATACATGCTTAAACATATTATTCAATAAGAAAAATTAGATTGTAAATTTTTTTACTCAGACATCTTAGATAATTGAATCAATATTAAGACAATCTTATTGGTTTTGATTGCAATATTTATGAAGTTCTAAAGCTTCCAAAAAGTAAACTGTTATATAAAAAAAGTGGTATAAGTTACTATCCTAAGTAAAATTCATTTGAAAAAATTCCTAGTTCATATAATACATAGAGAATGTAAATATTTTCCTAATAGAGAGATAGATTGAAGATGGTTATTTAATAGCCGTTGAGATATAAATCCAATAGAATAAAGCTCAGGTTTTCTTCGGTACTTCAAAATTTTGTTGTTTGTTATTTATTTAGGGGAAAATTTATAGAATTATATTAGGATTTATTTTGTTGGGAGTTATTCTAGTTAGATTTTAATAAAAATGACATACCTGTAATTATAGATTTCATATGTCTTCCTAAAAATGTAAAACTAGAGATGATATGAAGAAGATTATGATTTTGATTAATATTTTAGAAACAATAATTTAATTGAATATTACCGTTTAATGACGTTCATAATAAGATATTTACAGTTAGATATATTTTAGCGTAAAGATAAAGGTGTTCAGAAATAATAATATTTTTTAACGTTACATATTTTTATAAGCTATATTAATGGAACGCTTGAATAATATTGAAAAATAAGGAAGAAGGATAATAAAATGACAGATAAAATTTTACCTTTGGGTTCAGTTGTAACCCTTAAAAATGGTGATGGTACTGAAGTAATGATTGTGTCACGTGCTAGTGTGATTGAAGTGGAAGATGGGGATGGTGGAGCTAAAAGTGTCTATTTTGACTATGGTTCAGTTGTTATTCCAAATGGTATGCAGACACCAGATTCTCTATTCTTTTTCAACAGAGAAAATGTTAAAGATGTCCTATTCGAGGGATACAGAAACGAAGATGAGAAAGAATTTGAAGAACATTATGATATTTGGATGAAATCTTCAGATATTCCAAAAGGTTCTATTTAAATAACGTACAAAAGATCGCTTTAAAAGGCGATCTTTCATTTTTATTCCAGTATTTTTACAAATAATTTAGGTGGATTAACCTATTTTTTGTTTTGAAAGCTATTTAATCAGACGTTTGAATATTACGATAATTCGTGATAAACTAAAATAGTTAGATTCTATAAATTTTTTGATAGTATTTATTCACGTTTGGTGAGTAGTGATTACCTTTTTAAATTTGGAAATTTACTAGTTTTTTAATATAGAAAGCAGAGATGAAGTGTTGAAAAAAGTCAGTCAATTGTTTTTGCTACTGATGCTGTTATTTTATTCAGGAAGTACGGTTCATGCTAAAGATGGTGAGCTGGAATTAAAAACAGACTCAGTAACGCAAAAGAAGCAGCGTTCTCAAGGTAATGAGATTGAGCACATGTATGCGCCGAACTTGTTCATGGATCGAATAGAGCAAGAAGCGACAAAAAATAAGACAAACGCACAAGAAATCATTAAAATTGCCAATCAATCAAATTTCAGTAAAAAGGAAGTGTCGAGCGGAGATGGTGTAGATACGAAAGCCTATCGTCAGACTCTATTTCAAAATTACCAGGTTGCTGATAATATTAAGGTAGATAGACAAGAATCGGGAACAACGATGATCTGGTCAATTCTTGGTATAGTCTTGTTTATTGTGACAATGCTGTTAAGTGGCATTTATTTAGGAAGGATTTTTCATGGGGGAAGACTATTTAAACGCAACGATTAGATATAAGGACAAGGAAATCGATATTCGATTTTCTAAGACCTTATCTTTACAAGAAGTCAAGGAGTTAATGTGCTCAAATAATCTAGATAAGCTATTGTCTCTTCGTCAAAGCAATTGGTATTTAGATGTTCAAGGAAAGTTATTGCGGATAGAGCAACATAGAGCGTTGAAGGAGTATCCGTTAGGAAATGGAGACGTGCTGGAGGTAATCATAAATGACTGACAAAATTGATATTAAACATAGTAAGGAAAAGGTTAAGGTCGTTTTGGCACCAAGCCATTTTTCTAGACCAAAACTAGCAACTATTGAAAATTATTTGGATGCGACAGTGACATTAGAAGAGAATGGTTTCTTAACTCTACTGTATGATAAGCCAAACTTTTCCTATAGTCTGAAGGATCTTATCGCTGAAGAAATGACCGAGGTCAAGCGTTTGGAATTGGCCCAAAAGATGGAGTCAATCACTTTTTCTGAGCATAGCTTTAAAGTTCCTTACATTCATCCAAAAAATATCTTTTTACAAGGAAGTGTCATCAAAATTCTTCATTATGGTTTAGAAGGAATTATGAATCCAATTCCCTATACTTCAGAGACTTTCTTGATGAACTACAAAGCTCTGGTTGTCTCTATTCTTCGACCAAAGCTTGATTTTGAGCTTTTGGTGAATGGTATTTCAGCTATTAGTGATTCACTAGTACAAGATATTATCGCCTGTAAGACATATGATGAAGTTGTAAAATATATCAATGAAGCGTATGACAAGGCTTATCAAGAAGAAAAGAAGACCAAGATTGTAGTCTCAAAAAGAAATTGGCGTATTTTTTCTATTGGGATGGGAATTTTTTCTGTGGCGACGATTACGTTAGGCGCTTTCGCAGCATATTTTTATTTTTGGTCTATTCCTGTTCAGAAAGCAACTGTGAGTGCACAAAGTCAGTTTATCTCTAAACACTATGATGATGTAGCTGATGAATTACAAGAATTCAAGGTGAATCGCTTAGGTAAAGAAGCGAAATATGTTTTAGCCTCTTCCTACGTTCACTTAGATGACTTATCTGAGGAGCAGAAATCAAGTGTTTTAAATACAATTACTCCATCTAGCGAAGAGAATCTGTTAGATTATTGGATCTATCTTGGAAGGGGAGACTATAAAAAATCTCTCGATCTAGCTCAGAATATTGGAGATGATCAGTTGACTCTCCATGCCTATACGAATTTGTATGAACAGACCCGTGAAGATAAAAACATGAAGGGTGCGGACAAACAAAAGAAATTGAGTGAATATCGTAAGGAAATCGAAGAGCTCTCCAAAAAACTAGGGGTAAAAGTGGGTAACGAAAAAGATGAGTAGGGAAAATAATAAATTATTTAACAATACAGAAAAGGATCCGACAGCTAGTGGCATGTTGGATCAAATCAAAGTAGTTATATTTGGTGATAGATTTTCTTTGCTCACTTTTACAGAGGGAGACAGTGCTAAAGATCAAGGACTTTCCTTCAAGGTAAAGAATGGTAAGATATTCTCTAATGGACAGGAGTTAGCTACTGGAAAAAATATCATTGGAACGAAGACGGTATATGTACTGGACGAAGGGCAGAATATTTTTGTCAGTTATATGTCACCTCCGGCTGAGGATTTTGTCATCTCAAAAGAGAAAGAGTCAGATCTCAAAATTCAATCAAATACCTATGTCCTATTTTCCAACGGTAAAGTGTACGTCTATCCAAATGGCAATGTTTTCTACCTAAATGACCAATTGGGTACTGCTGATGTGATTGCTGATTTTCAACAAGGAGATAGTCTTTTTGTTGAGAACTACCTTGTAGAGTTTTTAGAGGATCAGTGGAAAATTTCTTCATTTGTTGAAAAACCATATTTTAACAGCCAGACCGTATTATTAAAAGCTAAAAGATCTATCTATCCTGCCAATTTCCCAGTTTATCGGCGGAGTCCTCGTGTACTACCTACTATCTACGATAAGAAACAGAGAATTGAAAAGCCCAAGAATCCACCGACAAAACCCAAAAATGCGATTTGGCGAGCAATCGTTCCTCCTATTGGGATGGTAGCTCTTTCTGGATTAGTAGTCGTTTTAATGGGAAGAAATGCTATTATGATGCTGAGCATGGGGGGGATGAGTATCCTTACCGCGGCTTTCTCCATTACAAGCTATTTTTCTGATAAGAAAGAGTACAAACAAAAGAAGATTTCAAGAGTTGAAGATTATGAGTCGTACTTATTGAAGCAAGTATCTCTTCTGCAAAAACACTATGCAGAAGAGAAGAAAATCCTTTTTTATCAGCAACCGAATATAGAAACGTTGATTGAAATGATCAAGCATTACGATGAACGTCTTTATGAACGCTTGCCTTTCAATGAAGATTTCATGACGGTTTCACTAGGATTGGGTGAGATGGATAGCCAGCTTCAAATTGATTATCAAACGGACTATTTAACCAAAGATAAATTAACTATCTTTTCTCAAGATTTATTAAAGACCTACGAGAAACAAAAGGGAGTTCCTGTCACCACTACACTGGCTGAAAATATTGTCGGACTTGTGGCTAAACACGATATGGGGCAGTTGTTCATTCAGCAACTTTTGTTGCAAATTGCTGCTTTTCACTCTTATCATGATGTGATCTTTGTTAATTTGAGCTCCCAAGAAGATTATGATCAAATTTGGAAGAAATGGAGATTTTTACCTCATTTTCTATTACCAATGATCAATGTTCGTGGATTTGTTCATGATGATCGGACGAAGGACGCTGTGCTGACAAGTCTGTATCAAGTACTGCAGTCTCGTTTTCAAGAAACTGACCAAAAGAAGAGGACCTTTTTGCCTCAGATCGTAATTGTCATTTCAGATGATCGATTGTTATCTGGACATGCGATTAATGAAAGTCTTTCAAGACCGGACTTGGCTTCCTTTGGGGTGACAGTCATCTGGGTTAAAGAAAGTCGACGTCAATTACCGGAGACAGTTACCACACTGATTGACTTGAAAAATGGAGATACAGCTACATTAATCAATAACAGGGGGCTATATGTTAATCAAGATTTCACTCCCTACCCTATGAATAATGATTACGAGCCAGCTATTCGCCATCTAAGTAACCTTATTCATGAGGAAACGCAAAAGAATGCGCTCCCTGATGCAATTACTTTCTTAGAGCTTTATAATGTAGAACATGTTGATGATTTGAATATTGCCAGTCGATGGGTCAATGGTGATACGTCTAAGAGCTTGGCAGTTCCACTTGGAGTACGTGGTAAGGATGATATTGTCCAATTAAACTTGCATGAACGTGCCCATGGGCCCCATGGTCTTGTGGCGGGTACTACGGGGTCAGGTAAGTCTGAAATTTTGCAGTCTTATATGCTGTCGTTGGCATTGAATTTTAGTCCAGAAGATATTGGCTTCCTTCCAATTGACTTTAAAGGTGGGGGGATGGCAAACTTATTTAAAGACTTACCGCATCTATTGGGTGTCATCACGAACTTAGATGGAGCAGGAATTCAACGTGCCCTAGCTTCAATTAGAGCTGAGTTGCAAAAACGTCAACGTCTATTTGGAAGATATGGAGTTAACCATATTAATGGCTATACCAAATTATACAAAGAGGGACGTTCAGGAGCCGAGGGAGACTTCCCTACAGAGCCACTGCCTCATCTATTCCTGATATCGGATGAATTTGCTGAGTTAAAGCAAAATGAACCGGAATTTATGACGGAGCTGGTATCAGCGGCACGTATCGGACGTTCTTTGGGGATTCATTTGATTCTTGCTACTCAAAAACCTTCTGGGGTTGTTAATGATCAGATCTGGTCTAACTCTCGTTTTAAATTGGCATTGAAAGTTGCGGAAAAAGCTGATTCAAATGAAATTATCAAGACTCCAGATGCTGCAAGTATTACTCAACCAGGTCGTGCCTATTTACAAGTCGGCAATAACGAAATTTATGAGCTATTCCAATCAGCTTGGAGTGGCGCACGCTATGCACCTACAGTAAAATCACGAACCGAAGAAGTTGATAATCGTATTTGGTTGATTAATGAGCTAGGACAATATGAACTTGCAACGACAGATCTCTCTTATTTAGAAGAAGAAGCTGTAAGTATTGATTCTAACGCTGATGAAACAGAACTTGATGCAGTTGTTGAGTATATCGCACGATATGCAAAAAGTATTGACCTTCGTATGCCAACAAAACCGTGGTTACCTCCTCTTAAAGATGAGATTACTTCACCGCTTTTAGTTCCAAAATGGTCAGAACGTAAACTCCATAAGGCTCCTTTTGCTTTAATGGATGTCCCTTCAGAGCAAGCGCAACATGTGTTAGAGTTTGATTTGGAAGAATTCAGTCATAGTATCATTTATGCTTCGCCAGGATTTGGTAAGTCTCAAGCGCTTCAAACGCTAGTAATGAACTTCGCTCGATTGAATAGTCCAGCTCAGATGCATTTCAATTTATTTGATTTTGGAACCAACGGGCTATTCCCGTTGAAAGGATTGCCACATGTGGCGGACATCGTCAATTTAGATGATTCAGAAAAATTATTGAAGTTCTTGAAGACTTTACAGAAGGAAATCCAAAAGCGTCGAGATCTATTGGCTGAATATGGAGTCACTTCCATTGAACAGTATGAGCAAAAAACTGGTCAGTCTTTACCATTTATTTTAAATATTGTAGATTCATATGACACAGTTCGTGATCATCCTTTAGAAAGCTCTATTGAGTCAGCTTTTCATCAGGTGCTTCGAGAAGGAGCAAGTTTAGGAATTTATTTGATCGTCACAGTCCTTCGGAATACGACAATGAAGTTAAGTATGCGAAGCAATTTTGCTACTCAATTTGTCTTGTACTTGGTAGATAAGGATTCCAAGAAAGATTTGATCGGCTTCGATGCTCTTGCTGATCAAGTAATCCCAGGTCGTGGTCAGATTCGATTTGATGAGCCAATTCGATTCCAAGTTTATCTTGCAACTGAGGGTGGTTCAAATCTTGAACGATTGCAAAGTCTGGAAACTGCCATTGAATCAATGGATCAAGCATGGGATGGACCTCGACCAGAAGCTGTTCCGATGCTTGCAAATGAAATCACATTTGAAACATTTGAAGATGATCCTGCTGTTCACAATGAACGTCAATTATTCAATATTCCAATTGGTTATGATAAAGAAACAACATTGATTCGCTCGATCGAACCAATGAATTATGACTTTATCCTGTTGATGGATGATACACCTTCTCAAACGTACAGTCTGGAACGGACACTATTATCTGCTTTTTCAGCCTTTTCTGGAAAAGTCAATCGCGTAGTGGTAGACACTGACGGACGATTTAGCGGAATGAATGACTACTTTGATACTATTATTGAGGAAGCTACGATGGGTCAATTCCTTAATGAGCTATTAGGAATTATTCAATCAGGTATGCGTAGAGAACAACCAATGTTTGTTTATCTGCCAGATATTAACTTAACCGGCGATAAGATTATGCTGACGGATAAAGATGTCAATACTTTATTTACAAAATCATCAGCGGTAAACATTCATTTGATTTTCCATGGTTACCAAAGTGGTATCGTTACTAAATTCACACCATTCTTCAAGAGATTACGACAAAATGTCCCAATGGGAACGTTTGGTACCACCTTTAATGAGCAAAAAGTGGTTCCTGGTCGTACTAAATACAATGAACCATTGGTGGAACTCAATGAGACTCAGCTATTTATTGGTAGGGATGTGTATCGTCTGAGAATACCACAAGACAAGTAGATACAGAAAGTTTCCATAAGATTTTCTGAATGTGTTATAATAGAAGAAACTCTACAAGCGATTTTGTTTCTACTGCTTGTGGGGAATAGCATCATTTATATTTTTTGATGATAAGGTAAAATCATTTTAGGAGAAAAAGCCATAATGAGTATAAATAAAATTAAAAAATACTTACTTGGAAAAGGGTTGATTATTTTATGTTTGGTGATGACGGTTGCTATTCTTGCCTATATGGCACAGTCAGATAAACTATCATTTGTTCTTGGAAGTAAGGAAAAGACACACCTTCGTATTGGGATTGTAAACCAGGACGAAGGGGACCAACTAAACAATGTTTCCTACAATTTTGGTGAAGATTTTACAAAATTGTTAGCAAAAGATGAAAGTGGAAAAACTAGTTGGAAAGTCATGTCTAGGGACCAGGCGGAGAGTCAATATAAAGATAATTCGCTAGAGGCAATTATTTATATTCCAAAAGACTTTTCACATAATGTCTTACAGCTGTCTAGTTTTAATCCTGAAAAGGCTAAAATCACCTATAAAGTAAAAGAATCTGTCAAAAAAGAACAGTCGCTTGAAATGGCTCAGCAAGTAGGAGAATACGTTAACAGCCTAAACCAGGAAACCATTCGTTTGTACTTTACAAGTGTCGTTAATAATCTTGATGATGCTAAAATTCAGATGAATACCATTGTTGGCGATGAGTCAAATATATATAATTCTTTGACTACTTCAATCTTACAGCCGGCTGATCAAAGTATAAAATCCTTAGATACGATCCCTTCGATTGCGGAGAGTGTTCAATCTTCTAACAGATCTTTCGAACAGTCTGTATTAAATTTCAAAACCTCGACTACGGATTTATTAAAAGCAAATGCAGAATCTCTGCTTGGTCAGACTGATTCGATTTCAAAATATAAAGCAGTGCAATCACAAGTTGCTAATCATAATGCCCAAGTTGCAGGCAATTCTTCCAAGAATCAGTATGACAAAGACAACAATTTGTATCAAAACTTATACAATAGTACAAATGACTCTTTAAATATTTTTGGAAATACTGAGATGCCGACGGATCCAAATATCCCACCATCTTATTTGGTACAATTATCTCAGCGTATTGATAACTACAATCAAAGAATTACTGGTTTCCAAACGCAAGTTACCCAAACTCAAACAGAATTAACAGCGTTAAAGACGTCTCTAGAGGGCTCTCGTGCACAGATTGCTCAGAACTACTTTGATGGAACCATAGTGGACACTTCTACTTTGGGGGATAATGAGTCTGATATTACGAAAGCTGTCAGTGCTGGAGTAGATACAAAAAATGTAAGAGAAGCATTAGCTAAACAGGTAGTTTCGACTTTATCAAGTTCAGATCGGTTGCCTGGAGACTATGACAATCAAGTCAATAGTACCATTGCCTCCATTAGTGTCAATCCTGCAGATTACACTAGTCTATTTACTAAACTTAAGGAACTAGGTGCTTTAACAGACACACAAATTGCTTCATATAATTCTAAATTAAACTTGTTGACACAGTACGCTAGTGTGAAAGGTTCGACTACAGGGTCAATGCCAGGTTATACATTTATAACAGTGGCTAATGATGTATTACCATCAACTGACTCAAAAACAGTGACATTGGATAATGTCTATCCAGAAGTAACAACTGAGAAAAGTGGAACAAATAAATACAACGCTACTTCAATTAGTGTTGCAAATGTTCACGTTCAAGGAGCTAAGTCAGCTACGGTAGTTCCAAATACAGCAACCATTTCAGAACCAACCTCTATTCAACTGCAGATCCAGTATACTCCTGATTATGGACTTAACACGATCTCGTTCGACCTTCAGGTTGGCAGTGAGAAGATACCTATGCAGTATAGCTTCTTCTATGATAAGAATAAGGGTAGTGAAGCTTTGATTCAGAGCGATTTGTCTACTGTTTTTGAGCAACTTTCCCGAATCGATACAGCAGCAACTACCATTAAAAATATCTATGGTAGTCCATCCTCATCCTATGCTGTGGATGTTGCTAATCCTGCAGGTGACTCTATTGCTAAGATGTATGGGAATATTTCGGCAACTTCTGTGGCTGATAAATTACAACAAAAAGATGTTGATCAATATCGGAAATCAGGAATTGACCTATATGTTAAGTTGAGTATGCAGATAAACCAGCTTCAAGCACAGATAGATTCCCTTCCGCAACTTCAAGGTGCTGAACTTCCAAATAATTACTTTACAGCCAGTATCGAAGATCTAACTAAATGGTATCAAGCGGCAAGTGCTAAGCTAAAACAAGAATATGAAGAATGGCAGAAAAATGGTCCAGAACTCATAGAAGTTTCTGCAACAAATTCAGGAGATGGCTTAGCAACTAATAAGATCTATACAACTGATGAAAGTAGTGACGGTTTGCTTGATATTGTTACCAGACTTGCATCAAGTACCAAAAACACTTCTGAAACGATTAACTCAAATGGAAGTGTAATCGGTTCTATGGAAACACAATTTAACTCTTTATCAGAACAGTCTAAAAAAGTTCAAGAAGAAGTGAAGCAAGTTCATCAACAAACCGAAACGCTCATTAAGAATCAGAGCAAGAATATTGAAGAGAGCACGGAATTTAATAAAAACTTCCAAGGTGTACTTTCAAATGCTCGATCAAATGGAACAGATAACCAAGCAGTTCTTAACTTCTTGGCAAAACCAATTGTAACTGAAAAGACTAATCAATCGAGTGTCTTGTCAACTACGCCAATATGGGCCTATCTACTTGTTATTTTGCTTCTAACAAATATTGCTACTGGATTGATGATCAGAGAGTATTCTCGTCAAAAGAGAGAAGAAGCTGCTGAAAAAGAAGAAGAGGAACACTTTGAATAGGCGTCATTCTGCTGTCTAAGATTACTTCTAGATCAATGGTAGTAGATGATAGAAACTAGATTTTGAGAGGCTGGGACAAAAGTCCTAGCCTCTCAATTATTTTTGGATTGTTGAGCAAGACGCAGTGGTTGAGTGGGCTCTACTACGCTGATTTCATCAGCTTTTACAGCCCTACTCAACTGTGCGGAGGTGGGACGACGAAATCGAATTCTAACGAATTACTGATTTCTGTCCCACTCTCTCTTTATAATAGAAGGAGTATGGTATGGTTTTTGTTATCTTATTTATTATTTTAATGCTTGTCATTCTTGTTTTCGTTGTGGGGATTGTTTATTGGGCTATCAGTTATGCTCAGAAAAGCAATAAGGAGTATCAGGCTTTTGCTTCCTTGCATGGTTACCAATTTGATCGAGCACAGGGGAATGACTCTTACAGGGATTATTCGAAGAAGAAGATGGATCAGGATCGGACCATCACTCCTCTCCAAAGTTCCTTTGTTGACAAATATGCCAACTTTACGCATTATCCCTTTGGCCGTGGTCATGAGCGAAAGGTAGCCTATGTGATCTCAGGTGCTTACAAGGACTGGCAATTTAGAGCCTTTACCTATCACTTTGTGGGCAATACCATGGAGCAAACTGGGACTGGTGGAGTCTTCAGTGTAGTCATGATTGAGTGTCCTCAGCCACCGCAGGTCCAGCTACCCGAGCAAGTCTTTTATGAGAATGGTGTGTTGTGCGACTACCAGCACGAAAATCTAAATGTTGAAACCCTTCATGATCGGATCGAAAAATTAGGAGAGCTGGCAAAAGGCTTGTAGGAATGAGTAGCCAGGAAGAATTCTTCAAAGAAAGTCCACTAGGATGATTGAGACAAAAAGCCACCTTTTAGGTGGTTTTCTTATGCTCAGATCCATTCTGCCACCTAGCTTTTATGGTATACTAGTTCTATGCAATTTTTCACAATTCTATGAGTCTAGGGCTGTTTTACAAGGGAGTGAAGGAGTCCGAGAATTTTGTAGGATAGGGATAAAAACAAGCAACCAAGCTACGAAGACTATGGCAAAAAATACTTGAAATAGACTTGGGTGAGAAAGGGACAGATATGTTTTTTAGAAGACGTCGTTTTTACTTGAACCAATATTATGACAAAGCTATTTATTATGATCGTAAGACTCACGAAGTTTTAGAAGCTCCAAAGAGTAAACTATTAGATACAGAGAAATCAAGCAGGATGAATCGACATATTCCTCTATTAGTTGTTTTCTTTATGTTTAGCGGGGGTGGTCTTACTTCCTTCTTTAGTCTATTTTTACAAGGAACTTATAGCATGACAACTTTTTGGAGTGTTATTCTCATTTGGCTAGGAGAGTTCGCTTTTATCACTATCCTTGTAGAACGGGCCTTGTATAGAAATGTAAACATTGCTCAAGTGACTACTCAAAAGGTCTGTCTTTTTACTATTTGTGATTCAGAGGATTTAAAAGAAAAGAACTTGAGCGAAAAAGAGAAGCGCAATAATACTTTTTTATTTAATGCTTTGTTGTTTACTATTCCTGCAGTGGGTTTCTACTATGTCTATGATTTTATTTCCCACTTTAAAGACTTGTTGGGACAACCGATTGGAGGAGAGTTTTTTAAAATTATATTTGCAGGGCTTTTGTTAGGAATTGCTTTTGTTATATATAATCAAAATAATATTTCTGGTATTTTGGACATAACAGAAAAATTTGAGTCTGGAAAACTGAGTGTAGTATGTAGAGCTGATGACGATCCAGATGTCTATCTAGAAGTGAGGATGGGAACAGATCAAGAACCTGTTATCACCCAACTACAGAGGGATGAAAACCAAGTTTTGAAGTAAAAGGTAGAGAGTGGAAGTGATGGAAAAAAATGAATGGGAAATAGGTTCCTTGGATAACATCAATCTGACTAGTTAAGGAGAGGGAGTTCATGTCAAAATCTTCAAAGAAAAAGAAAGTAGTGACCGAAGAACGCTACCACGGCCCTTTGATTACAAATGGGGTTAGTCTAGGCTATATCAAGCTTCTATCTTGGATTAGCTTAGCACTCTCTTTTATGGCGTATTTTGGGACAACTTATATCGATCATATTGGCATTTATAAAATCTTGTTCATTATTTGCATGTTCATTAGTGGTATAGCAATCCCACTCTCTTTCTTCGATCGTTTTATTGTGAGATTTAAGAGTTTTATCTATCTTTTTGTTTCTATACTTGTTTTGATTTTAAACGTTGGCACGACTTTTATAGGCTTGGTTATGCTAGTTGGTAATGACGGGATCTATTCAGGCTTGGCGCTGGCTTATAATCTGGTAGCTCTCTGTATTCTGCTTTTTTCTATTGGTCTCTACTCCTGGTATTATCTTCCTAAAAATCAGGGGAAAATCTGGGCTTTCAACCGATGGGAGACTTATGGTGGTAAAGACAATGACAAGAAGCAAGAACTATTGTTTAATGTTGGAGTTACTTTTGTAGCTGTATTGTTAGCGCCAGCTATTCTCACTGGCTATACTGAGAGAGTCTTTGGTGTTTTATTGGAAGTAAGGTGGATAATATCAATCGCATCATGGATCTTCTTGGAGAGTGCACATGTTAAAAAAGTATGTTAAAACAAAACCTACTCAAGCTATCTTAATGCTTCTAGTTTTGGTTTGGTCAGTCTATGAGATCGGTGCGACTAGTCTCGCTAGTAACTCGTCCTCGACCAAGGAATTCATGCATGGCCACTATGTGATGGTCTGGCCTATGGTAGATGGAAAGGCCAAGCTCTACCACTATGCAGAAGAATGGACTACGCCCGCCCTGAAGGGACTCATGCACTTAGACTATAAGGCTACTAAGATTAGAGCCTACCCTTCCAAATCTGGCGATCAGGTTTTCGCTACATACGGTCCGGCTTCTGATACAAACAATTACGAGATTTCATTTCCCTTAGATGGAGCATTAACAGCTGCGTATTTTTCAACAGTAGATAGCAAGTATTATCTAACAGCAGAAAATGCGACTGTCATAGAACAAAAGACGGGGAAAACTGTTGAGGAGTTGACTCAGGAAATCGACCAAGCACGCCAAGACTTCTTGCATGTTCTTGGCAAGATGAAGATTGTCCGTCTGCTGTATCTAGTCCTTCGTTTGCTAGTGTTATTCCTCTGTATCAAGTGGTCAGGTGAGCGTCGAAAATTCAAAGAAGAAGAACAAATCCCTAACAGACCCTAGTTGTAAATGGCAAAGAGCGAAAAGGAAAGTAACAGAAATAGTTGGCGTGATTGAAAACATCATCTAAATCATTACCAATCTAAGCCCACTTTGAAGCGTAAGTGGTGGATCAGTATCTTTTTATAAAATGCAAACAGTTTATCCACAATTAACCTATTCTAGTTGCAAGAAAGGAAGGCAAATGGTAACACCCCTGATATTTATTATTTCTCTTGTCCTACTTTTACGTCGTTTTAAAAGCAAACGTTCACGAAAGATCATTGGCTTCTTATATACTTCATTTGCGGTTTGGTTTGTTTATTCGATCCTTACTTATGGGAGCTATACCCTCCAGCCTGGTCAAAGTGTTCAATTGAGAGTTTATCCCAATACGGACCAGCTAGAGTATAATTCGGAACTCCATTTAAAAAAATTAGACGATGCTAAGTTAAAATTGTCCGGTCGAAAAGGTTGGGGGATGAAAGATAGTAATATAGTCTATAATGTTGAAAAGCAAACAATAACGGAGCTCATTTTTTTAAGAGACAAAACAGAGCGTAAAGACTTACCGAATGATAAAAGTAAGAGTTTCTATTTAGAAAACGATGGAATAGTGGTTCAAGGGGAAGTAGAGGAAGTATTTGGGGTGACGGAACGAAAGCCCTACAACATCACCATCACAAATGTAGACGATAAACCGGCCCATTTTAAAGCGCGAGTGGTGGATCGGTAAACTGGACCTCCATCTACTCTAGTAGCTTTAGCCCCAAAATTGGGGTGATGTGACCGACAAGGATATTTGGAGAGAGGATCTGGGAGCAGACTAGTGACAGGTCTTAATCTGAGTTTTTGAGGAGGAATGAGGGAGCAGTGAGTGTGAAAAACAAAAGAAAACAACTTAATAAATGGAATCTAGGATGTTCTGGAGTGGTTGCTATTGTAGCGATTGTGTTTTCCTATTATATTTATTTGTATTTCAAAAATGCGAGTTACACCTTGAAACCAGGGGATTCCATAGTTTTAAAAGTTCCGACCTCAAAACAAAAAGAATTTTCTCCCAAATTATATCTATCTCAGATTTCTGGTGGGAAATTAGAATTATCTGGGAAAACCTCATGGTGGCAGCGTGGAGAAGGGAACCTTGTAGGGACGAATTATGATGTTTTGAAGCAAGAAATTAGCGAAATATACACATTATCAAGCAACATCCCAACAAAAATAATAAAAAATGATCCAAATAACAGTATCTATTTATCAAAAGAAGGTATCGTTCTTCAATCTAAAGAATCTTGGGAATTTGAGCTTCCAAACTCAAAACAAATAAAAATAACAAACATTTCAGACAGGGATATTAGGTTTGAAGCGCAGGTGACAGGTGAATAGAGAGTATTAGAAAAGTAAAATGAAGAAGAAACGATTATTAATTTCACTGTTTATAGTTTTTTGCCTATTTTTCAGTGGTTTTCAGTACTATAAGCATCAGCAGATTCACAATATTTTTGATGAAATATACTATGAAGAAAGTGATTATCATAATTATACTTTTCTCTGGAATGGTCGAGCTTTTTATAAGCTAAAAGGTTTAAAAATCGTCGACAATGGATCCCAAGATTTGTATAAATACACTGTGTATTATGAAAGTGTAGATTTACCAAGTACTATTCATTCTCTAGGATATAATTTTTATTTTAACTTTCAGGGTACGACAGAGGTTGAACTAGAAATACGTTTGAGAATACCAGATACAGAGACAACTATTAATGTTGAATACGTCTATAATGTATACAATCAACATTTAGAACGATTTATGTGGTACTATGATGATGAGAGTTCAGGATATTTTCGCCAGTCTCAAGTGGAAGCATTTCTAGCGAAGCATGGAAAGACTGTTGAAGACATTCGTAAGGAAGCAGATGACATACTCCGCAATAAAGTCCTGAAAGACTGGACCTCTATCTACTCCAGCCGTTTTAGCTCAAAAAATTGGGGCGATGTGACTGTCAAGGATATTTGGAGAGATGATTTATCTAAAAACTAGAAAATAAGTTATTTCTTTTATAACAGAAAAAGCGAGCCTAGACTCGCTATTTTTATTTAATCTAATAGGTCCTTATTTTCAATTAAGAGTTCTAGTGGGGATTTATCTCT
>OLNL01001323.1_pt1 | contig 23340 bp, 19 predicted proteins | sample 1672181 | NCBI WGS metagenome assembly OLNL01 (sample SAMEA3136656, study PRJEB25190) | human gut metagenome | biome: human gut; feature: human-associated habitat; material: faeces | place: Austria | collected 2013
CAATTGCCTCGTTGTTATACTGATCGCCATATCCTGGCTGAACGGTTGTATAAGTTGCTACGAAGAACAGTGCTCCGATTCCTACCAGAAATCCGCAGATCATATAAGCAAGCATTCTCCATTTTCTGGTGTTAACACCGGAAAGACGAACTGCCTCACTGTTGGATCCAAGGCAAAGGATATAACGGCCAGGCTTTGTATTATAAAGAACCAATCCGCAAATCACAGCCATTGCAAGGAAAATCACAAGACCAACCGGGAATCCGTTATAAGAAGTAATATTACGGAACCATCCGTTCACCGGATCAGAACTCTGTGGCCAGCTGACTGACTGAGTTTTGGTAAATACAGAAGCAATACCTTTTGCAATGTTCATAGATGCCATGGAAACGATAAATGGCGGAACTGACATATAAGATACCAGCCAGCCATTGAAGGTACCAAATGCAAGACCGATAAGTATACAAAGTACCATAGCAGCCGCACAGGGAACTCCATAAGATGTCATGCAGTAACCGGAAACCAGTGCACAGCAGAACATAACCGGTCCAATGGAGAAATCGATTCCTCCTGTCGCAATTACAAATGTTACTCCAAGTGATAAGAAGCCCAGGAAGTATACATAGTTCAAGGTGGACTTGATACTGTCGCCAACCGGGAATTTACTTCCGAGTACTGCCTTGAAAACTACGAACATGAGAACCAGAATACATACAAGCAGGATTCTGTTCAGGCCGAGCTTTTTCACAATTGGATTTTGTTTTAACTTTTCCAACTTTTCACCCTCCTTAAGTTTTTGCTGCCGTCCACTTTTTCATAAGCTTTACGAACCTTATCTGTGAGCAGCAACGTTTTCGCACTCTCTGCGTTTTCTATATAATAACGTGAATCCTGCACAATTGTAATAGAATATTTTACAGAAAAAGGTTAAATATTTACGGTATGGCCATAAATATTTAACCTTTTACGGAAAATATGAACAGTTATACTATTTTAATCTGCCCCTAATACATTGAAAGGAAAAATCAACTTTTCGATTTCACTGGAATACATATTTTCCGGTGTTACCAGCTGGCAGCCGGAATTTACATTCTCATCATATGGTTTTCCTTTAAGCATGCGCACAGTCTCCATTACGCCCAGATATCCCATTTTAAAAGCTTTCTGGACCACAATTCCCTTGAAAACACCTTTTTCCATAAGCTGAACTGCTTCCTGGGAGCTGTCCACACCCACCACCTGAATTTCCCCCTCTTTTCCGCACTTTTGCACCGCTCTTGCCGCGCCGACAGCAGAGTACTCATTCATGCCGGCAACCATCTCCAGATCCGGATACTTTTCTATGAGAGCCTCTGTAAGCTGAGATGCCTTATCAAACAGAGAATTGCAGTATACCACTTCCACCACATTCTTATTGTAATCTCCAAGCCCTTCCCGAAATCCCTGTTCTCTTTCTACAGCAGTAGATACGCCCTTTACATGACTGACAATGGCAATCCTGGAATTCTCATTCAGAAGAGTCCTTGCATATTCTCCAAGAAGCTTTCCGGCTTCCAGATTATCTGTAGCAACTGTCATATCCTGAATATTGCTTTCTGTGTAGGAATCTATAAATGTGATCTTAATTCCTTTTTCCTTTGCTTCCTGCAAAAGCTCATCGGATGCATCAAAACTGGACGGAGAAAATAAAATAGCATCTGGATTCTCTTCAATGGCCTCTGCCAGAAACTCATTCTGGCGCTCCACATCCTGCTCCCGCTCCGGTGCCAGAATGGTAAGGGAGGCTCCGCATTCCTGAGCCGCCATCCTTGTGCCGGAAATTAAGGAGGTCCAGAAGTCATTGGTTCCGTCTTCAGTCTTGGGAATATAGATCAGGGACCATTTTTTATTGTTGTTTTTCTGCCGGACATACAGCATCGCCCCGGAAGCAAGACAGACAGTCAGTGCGATGCAAAACAGCAAAATCCATTGTTTACGCTTCTTCATCATGTTCCTCCTGCTCCATGGGAATTACCACTGTGACCGTAGTTCCTTTGCCCTTCTCACTCTTATAGCGCAGACCATAATCCTTTCCATAGTACATGGAGAGCCTTCTCTGCACATTGTACACTCCCACTCCATTGGAACGATAATTTACTTTATGCTTCTCAAAAATATGTTTTAAGGTCTCCTCATCCATTCCTACGCCGTCATCGGAAACCTCAAGCACTGCCTCCTGACCTCTCTGGTATCCGGTTACCCGAAGTATTCCCTTTGTCTCCTTGTATTTCAGGCCATGATAAATGGCATTCTCCACAATGGGCTGCAGTGTTAGCTTCACAATGTGGGTATTCATAATAGAAGGATCTACGTGAATCTCGAATTCCAGCTTATCCTTGTAGCGCATTTTCTGGATGGTCAGGTAGCTTTTTACATACTGGATTTCCTGGCCGATGAGAACAGTCTCATCCTCATTGCTGATGCTCTGGCGCAAAAGCCTTGCCAGAGAAGCCGTCATAAGCACAACATCTTCATATTTCTTTCCCTCTGCCATCCAGATAATAGAATCCAATGTGTTATACAAAAAATGAGGGTTGATCTGGGACTGAAGAGCTTTCAGCTCACTCTTTCGCTTCTGCTCCTGTTCATGTACGTTCTGTGCCATCAGGTCCTCGATCTTGTGTGTCATTACATTAAAGGATGTGGTCAGGCTGCCAATCTCATTCTTAGAAGGAATCACGACATCTGCTGCCTTAAAGTCTCCTTCCTGCACCTTCTCCATGGAATCACGAAGCTTCTGGATGGGAAGGGTAATGCTTCTGGCTACAAAGCTTGAAATCAGCATGGCAATGGCAATCAGCACAATTGCAGTCATGACGTAAATATTGTTGGCTTCCCTGCTGCTCTTTAACAGCTCTGCCATATTCATGCAGCCTACAACAGTCCAGCCTGTAATGTCAGAATGGGAAAAAGTATAAACCTTCTCATCATCCCCCTCGCCTGTGACCACGGTATCAGAATCCGCATTCATAACAATATCGATGTTCTCTGTCTGCAGCTCATTGTAAAGCTGCTGCTGGCTGGGATGATAAACAATGTTTCCGTCCTGATCCAGAATAAACACGTATCCCTTGTCACCAATGCTGTTCTGGTCACACAGCTCACTGATGGCGCTGTAATTCAAGTCAATAAATACCACACCGTCACTGTTCCCTGTGCCGTAGAAATTATGGACCTCCCGGCTTAAGGTGATCACCCACGGGCGCTGCCCCTTGATCACATGCTGCACATGGGAAGAAGTGAGATTATACTGATTGTAATTGTCCACTGCATTTGTGTACCATTCCTGTGTAGACAGATCCAGATCCGGGTTAATGGCCTGGTAGCCGCTGTTTATCAGCATAACCCCGTCTTTTTGAACGATTCCAATATTGCAGATATCTCCGCGGCCCTTCAGAATGGTGCTGAACTGTTCCAGAAGACGTTTTTTGTGGCCTTCCTTTACTGCATCGTCTTCCCCTATTTTCTGATACAAAAGCTGGTAGGCATCCTGGCTCTTGGCAATAACAGAATCGATATTGTCCATGTAAGTAATGTAAGAATCAATGTTCTGGTTCAGCTGTTTGATAATGGTCTGGGTGTAGATTGCGGAATTCTCATAAATCGCAGAATTGGTGTATCTTACGGAAACAAAAGTAGCCACGATCACGGCACAAAGAACCAGAACAGAGACTGCTGCAAATATGGTGCTCTGAATACTCTTGAATCCTATGGCGAAGTTTGTATTTCTGTTCTTTTTATTCATGGATCTCTCCCTGCTTACTCAATCGTCTCCCAGTTCTTGTCTGACTGAAAACTGTCCTGAAGCTTCTTCGAGACGTGAATCTGTTCATCTGCAGTAATCAAAATCACATCAAATTCATCCTGGTGCTGCTCCCAGAACTGAACCGCCTTATCATAGCCCATAATATAAAGGGCTGTAGAAAGTCCGTCTGCAAGCGTTCCATCCGGGGACACAATAGTCACGGATAAAAGATCGTTCTCTACCGGATATCCAGTCCTCGGATCTATAATATGGATGTAGGTCCTGCCATCTTCCTCAAAATACCGCTCATAGCCGCCGGAGGTTACAACCGCTTCATTCTGCACCTGAAGAACCCCTGCATAATCCTGCTGGCTGCCCTTGGGATCACGGATTCCCACTCTCCAGCTGCTGCCATCTGGCTTCGTCCCTATAGCCTGGATATTTCCGCCCAGGGACACCATCGCAGAAGAAACTCCATATCCCTGAAAAATTTCGGTCAGTTTTTCTCCTGTATAGCCCTTGGCAATTCCTCCAAGATCAATCTGCTGGCCTTCTCCAAGAGTTACGGTATTGCCGCTTATTTCTACCGTTCCTCCATCCACATCAGGAAGAAGGTTCTCAATCTCTTCCCCGGATGGAACATGATACTCCCCAGTAGGAAAGCCCCAAAGCTCCATGAGAGGATAAATCGTATCGTCAAAAAGGCCGTCTGTCTCCTGGAAGATTTCTTTCCCGCGCTGGATAATCTCTGCCAGATCATCTGAAACCTCAAGACTGCCCCGCTGATTCAGGGCATATACCTGGCTTTCTTCATTTTGTGCTGATAAAAGTGCATCCAGTCTCTGCACTTCCTTTGCTGCCTTTTCTACTGCCTGCTGACCGCCCCTGCCATATGCGGTAAACTCCATATAAGTGTCCATGGCAAACAGCTGTTTCTGGTATTTTTCATTTTTGCTGTAATTCTGATACAAGCCTGCCGCTGCGATCAGTGTACATACGCACACGCCAGCTATCATCACCAAACGTTTTTTCATACAGATCTTTTTTCCCTTGCATATTCTGTCGGTGTCTTACCTGTCATTTTCTTAAAGGAAATACTGAAATAATGAGGGTCGGAAAATCCTACCATCTCTGCAATCTCATAGTTCTTCAAGGTTGTCTGCTCCAGAAGCTCCTTGGTCTTCTCCATTCGGATGCGGCTGAGAAATTCCAGGAACGTTCCGCCTGTGGCTTCCTTAAAAATAGTACTGAAATAGCTGGTACTGATGTTCAGGTAGGAACAGATATCATTCAGGCTTAATTCCTGTTCCATATAATGTGCGCGGATGTATTCCATTGCAAGCACGGCCTGCTTCTGTCCGCTGGAGCTGTTCATGGAGGAACATCTCTCAAATACTTCATGCACATAATTCTCGGCCAGTAAAAAAGCCTCATCAAAGGTCTTCTGTTCGGTCACCTTGCCCATCAACAGCTCTCTTTTGTGAAACAGGTCTTCACCGCCAGAGGTCACAGACTCCCAGCAGCTTCCCGCATGACGCAGGATCATCTGAAGGCACACACATGCCTGGCTTTTGTCTGCTCTTGCATTTTTAATTTTTTCTTTCATGTCAGACAGGGCATGGTTTACTGCCTGAAGATTCCCATTTCGGATTCCATTTGTCATTTCATTTAATGACTGCTGTAGGGAAAGGCTTCTTTCCTCTTTTTGTTCTTCTGTGTCAATCAGAAGATTACCGCCTAACAGGTAACGGAGTCCAATTGCATTCTCTGCCTGCTCGTGGGAATGGATCAGCTCTTCTGGATTTTTAACCCAGCCTCCAATTCCGGCAGAAACCTCGATTCCAATTACTTCTTTTACTTTATTCTGAATTTCTTCACAGATTTCATGGGTTTCCTGGGAAAATCCCCTGCAATGATCTCCCATAAAGAGAATGCACACCCGGTTATTGCCTTCCTGATATGCAATTCCAGCTCCTCTTCCGGTTACGATTTCATCTGCCACATTAAACAGAACAAATGCCATCAGGGCACTTTCCTGCCGTTTCTCCATATCAATCTCATGAATCTCAGAAAACAGATCCATATCAAATACAGCTACCCGGTAGGAGGAGCTGTCCATGTAAATCCCCATCTTTGCCAGTTCATCCAGGCTTTTCTGAACATCTCTGGTACAGCCAACCAGTGCCTCAATGGCTTTGGAGCGGATCACGAGGGCATTCTTATGGTAGTCCTGAGAGGTTTTGGTCAGAGATTCTAATTTCTCCTTCTCTTTGCGTTGCTGGTCAACCTTCTCCTTCATTTTACCGATGACTTCCCGAAGCTCCATGGCGGTAACCGGCTTGAGCATATATTCACTTACATTATACTGGATTGCCTTCTTGGCATACTCAAATTCCCCGAAACCGCTGAAGATCACAATCACAATTTCCGGATAATTATCGTGGAGAAAATGACTTAATTCCATGCCATCCATATATGGCATGAGAATATCGGTAAGAACAATATCCACCGGATGGGTCTTCACAAAATCAGCGGCCTGCTTCCCGTTCTCGCAGTCCCCCACCAGTTCGCAATCCATGGATTTCCAATCAATATTCTCCTTAATCGCATCTCGTACCAGGATTTCATCATCAACAAGTAAAATTCGATACATAGTTTTTGCTTTCCCTTTCTGTCTGTTATTCGTATGTATCTGATCGGCTCCCCCCGGTGCCGGTCTGTACCATATTTCCTCAAAACATTTACCAAATATCATATTATCACATGCCATATCATTATGCAAACCAAACAACTAAGAGTATGTGAAATTCACAGAAAACCCGAGAATTAAGTTTGCGTAGCAAGCGCTGCTTCTTGCGCATTACACAAGAAGATTTGTCTTTCCTGGCATCGAGAAACGTGCTATTGGGCAGCAAAAGCTGCAAAGTTGTCCCTTGCTTCAAGGACTTTGCAGCTTTTGTATGAAATCTTATTGTTTTCCTAGAGTGTGTTTGAAAAAGGCTTTCTGCAAGATGTGCGTTATTTCACAATAACGCCGTCCTCATCCCACAGGTCGTGCCAGTCTTTGGCGCCTTCCCACAGGAATACATGACCCTTGATCAGACGGTTGTTCTTATCTAAGGAACGGATTGTCTCCATCTCCGCATCTGTCAGCGGATCTTCTGTTACGCACTTCAGGTTCATAGTGTAGTTCTTCTCCTTCAAAGAGAACGGAATCGGAGAAATGCCTCTCTGTACTGCCCATTTGATGCAGATTACTGCCGGATGAACGCCATGTGCCTCAGCAATTGCCTTCAGTTCTGGCAGCTCAATATCTGCAATATCCTCTGGCATCTTGTCACGCTCCGGACGCTCCGGGGAACCGATTGGACAGAATCCAACTACTTCAATGCCCTGTTTCTGGCAGTACTCAAACAGCTCTGGCTGCTGGAAGCATGGATGAAGCTCCATCTCAATTGCGGCTGGCTTAATTCTGCAAAGAGGAAGAACTGCCTCAAGCTTCGGAATGGTCATATTAGACATACCAATGTGCTTGGTCAGGCCCATGTCTACCAGACGCTCCATCTGACGCCAGGTCTTCATGAAACGCTCTACTGTAAATGGCTTGGAATCAGGGTTTCTGGAATCCACATCGCAGTGAGGTGCATGATAGTTCGGGAATGGCCAGTGAACATAGTACATATCCAGATAATCCAGCTTCAGGTCCTTCAGTGTCTTAGCGCAGGCAATCAGTACATCTCCATCACCATGCATGTCATTCCATACCTTGGATGCGATGAACAGATCTTCTCTTTTTACAACACCTTCTGCAAACGCGTCAGCAAAAACCTGTCCGATCATATCCTCGTTGCCATAGCAGGCAGCGCAGTCAAAGGAACGGTAACCTACACGGATTGCGCCAGCCACTGCTGCGGAAACAGCATCTGCATCTGCATGGTCACTTCCAAATGTTCCCATTCCTACTGCTGGCAACTTCGCGCCAGTATAAAGTGTTCTCTGCGGAACAATTGCCGGATCGATCATTGTCATCTTTTTATCCTCCTTAACATTTCGCACATTTTTTATATTTATTATTACAGTCTGGTAATCTCAATCTGAGGCAGCAGCTTCTCCATATCTTCCATTACGAAAAATCCGGTCTCTTCTCTCATGGCTGCTGCCGCGGAGATTGCGCTTGCAAGACGCAGGGTCTCCTCTAACGGGAGTCCCTTGGACAAACCAAGGGCAAAGCCTGCGATCATGGAATCGCCGCATCCTACTGTATTCACTGCATCTATTTTCGGAACACGGGCACGGAAAATTCCATCATCTCCCACTGCAAGGGATCCGTCTGCACCAAGGGAAACAGCCACGATCTTCACGCCTCTCTCGTGGATTGCCCTGGCAGCTTCGATAATCTCGGAAATATCATCACAGCGTTTGCCTGTAAGCATACGGATTTCATCAATATTTGGCTTAATCATGGTAGGAATAGCCTCAATTCCCATCTCAAGAAGCTTGCCGCTGGTGTCCAGGATCACTGGAATTCCAGCATCCTTCACAATTTTTACAAGGCGCTGATATGCAGTTCCGTCCAGTCCCTTGGGAACACTTCCCGACATGGCTACTACCTTGGCTTCCTGAACCAGCTGGCGAAACTTCGCCTCAAAACCAGCGAAATCCTCCTCTGTCAAAGTGAATCCAGGTTCCAGGAATTCGGTCTGTACCTGATTCACTTCATCCCAGATATTGATGCAGGATCTGCTCTCAGCATCCACATGGTAAAAAGCACTCCTGATTCCAAAAGGCTTCAGTGCATCCTCAATATAGGCACCAGCGTGGCCCCCCGCAAATCCGGTAGCCACTACCTCTGCTCCATAGATGGAAGCTGGCTTGGACACATTCAGTCCCTTGCCGCCCGGTACATAGGTGCACTCTTTCACACGATTTACCTCGCCAGTGCGAAAGCCCTCTACTACATAGCGCTTATCAATTGCAGCATTTAATGTTACTGTCAGTATCATATGCTCAGTCCTCGTTCATCAGAAGAATCTTGCCTTTTACAAGACCTGGTGTCTTATAAAGCTGGAAGGCTTCCTGCGCCTGGCTCATAGGCATCTTGCGATAGATAAATCCCGGGTCAAATTTCAACTGTCCGGTTGCAAAATAGTGTGCGGTAAGATCCCACTCCTTGCCCGGGAATGGAGAACTGTAGGACATCCAGGAACCGGTCAGCTTGAATTCCTTACGGTTCATGTTCTCCCACTGCTTCGGTGTAAAGGTAAGGTCAGCATGAGGAGTACCGATAAAGCATACATGAGCCTTATTGGCAGCCAGTTCAAATGCCATATGCATGGTAGGAACCTGTCCTGCTGTCTCAAATACGTAACCATAGCCCTTACCGCCAGTAATTGCCATAGCCTCTTCCATATAGTTCTCTTTGGTGGTATCGATTACAGCGTCTGCACCCATACGTTTCGCAAGGTCAAGACGCTCCTGGCTGATATCAAACACTACAACCTTCTTGGAACCGAAAATCTTCGCCCACTGCATAGTGAAGATTCCGATGGTGCCGCATCCTAAAATTGCCACACACTGTCCGCCCTGATAATCATTCTGAAGAAGTCCGTGAAGGGCAACAGTAGAAGGCTCAAACATAGCTCCCTGCTCATAGGAAATAGATGGATCAAATGGAATGGCATTCTGCTCTGGAATTACTACATAATCCGCATTGCTTCCCTGCTGTCTGGAGCCGATAAAGCTGTAATGCTTGCACAGGGAGAAGTTTCCGTTCTGGCAGTCATCACATTTCATACAAGGAAGAAGAGGTGCACCGGATACACGGTCGCCTACTTTTACTTTGGTAACGCCCTCTCCAACCTCTACAACGTCTCCTGAGAATTCATGTCCCAGAACGATAGGATAGAAATGAACGCCGTGATTCAGTACACGCGGCACATCGGATCCGCAGATACCGGAAGCTTTTACTTTAATTTTGACCCAGCCTGGCTTTGCCTGTGGCTCTTCCACTTCCTGATACTGAACATCCTCATTTGCAACTACAGCTGCTGCTTTCATCTTAAAATACCTCCTTACTGCCGCACCATCATATGTTTCAGAGAGTCATAAAGTTCTCTGTATGTACGGTATGCCTTGTCATAAACTTCTTTCCTGGAAGGATCCGGCTGGTGACGTCTTGTCTCCTTGACCGTCAGGGAAACCGCTTCCTCATAATCTTTATAAAATCCAACACCTACTCCTGCAAGAATCGCAGCCCCTAAAGTAGACGCGGTGTCAGAAGCAGGCACTACTACATCCTTGCCTGTTATATCTGCCTTAATCTGGGTCCAGAGAAGGGAATTGGCAGATCCGCCCATTGCACGGAGCACCTTCACTTGAGCCCCAGCCTTCTCTGCCACTTCCAGATTGTGACGAAGGGAAAATGCAACGCCCTCCATACAGGCCCTTACCATATGTCCCTTGGTCTTGGAAAAATCAAGGCCATAGAAAACACCCTTGGCATATGGGTTCCAGATTGGGGAACGCTCTCCGGACATATAAGGAAGGAATACCACACCTTCACTTCCGGCTGGTACTTCCTGTGCAATCTGGTTGAGCTGGTCAAGGGAAGACTTGCCTGTCTCTTCCTTGCGGCTTCTCTCAAAATCTGCGAACTCCCGCTCGAACCAGCGCATAACCCCGCCGCCTCCGGTGGTGCCTCCCTGAAGGAGCCACTTTCCCGGCACTACATGAAATCCCAGGATCAGGCTTGGGTCTGCCTTGTAGGTATCCGTGCAGATACTCATGCCGCCTGCCTGTCCGCCCTGCTCCTGTGTCTCACCAGGATGGATCACGCCAGCTCCAAGTGTACCGCACGCTGCATCAAGACCGCCGGCTACTATCGGAGTGCCTGCTGCAAGTCCGCACTGGGCTGCTGCCTTCTCATTTACCGTTCCTACTACCTGATCGCAGGGAACGATTTCCGGAAGAAATTCCATTGGAATTCCCAGCTTCTCACACATCTGCGCATCCCATGTACCAGTGCGCATATCAAAACAATGCAGTCCGTATCCCTGGGAAAGATCCTGTGTCACTGCACCGGTCAGCCTGTAGGCAATAAAGCTGTTGGACTGAAGAATCTTGTAGATTCTGCTGTATACTTCAGGCATGTTCTCCTTATACCACAGAATCTTCGCTGTAGCATAGGAAGGCTGAAGGGAATTACCAGCAACTTCAAAAATATTCTCGCTGCCAATTTCATTATTGAGTCTGTCACAAATCTCCTGTGCCCGGGTGTCCATCCAGATTGGTGTATCTGTCAGCACATTTCCATCCTTGTCAATGGCTATGGCTGACCAGCTCTGTCCGTCGATTCCCACTCCTGCAATCTGCTCCGGGGAAATTTCTCCTTTGCTTAAGCATTCCTTTATGGCACCGCACACAGCCTGCCACCATTCCTCCGGATTCTGCTGAACCCATCCCTCCCTGGGATAATACACAGGATAGTCTCCATTTGCGTAAGCCATTACCTGTCCGTTTCTGTCAAACACAGCCACCTTACAGGCACTGGTTCCAATATCAATTCCTAATAAATAGTTCTTGCTCATCCTTGTCTCCTTATGGATTTCCCCATAAAAATATCGGTCTGAAGCTTCCGCACCACTGGCTCCTGAAGGTCTTCCTTTCCCTCAAGGCGTGCCAGCATCAGCTGGGCCGTCTCGCGGGCAATCTTCTCTGTGGGCTGGGATACAATGGTAAGTGCCGGGCGACAGGCCCGGGCAAAAGGAAGATTGTCAAAGCCCACCATGGAAATCTCCTCTGGCAGGGATACTCCCATCTCATTCAATCCGATCACAGCTCCCATAGTCATCTCGTAATTAGTGACAAAAACTGCGGTCATATCCGGATTCTCCTTCACCAGGGCTTCCACAGCCTGAACGCCGCCCTGAATGGTGTAATCCCCGTGACAGATCAGCTTCTCATCAACAGGAATGCCGTGCTTCTTCAGTGCCTTGATATATCCAAGCATACGCTGTCTGGCAGTATAGATCTCATCCGGACCGCCGATCAGCCCAATCTTATGATGCTCCTGCTCCACCAGCATGGTAACTGCCTTCTCAGCAGCCATCTCATTATCTACCAGCACACAGTCACAGGAAAGTCCCTGGATCATACGGTCAATAAGCACGATGGGCTTCCCAGTTCTCTGAAACTCTTTCAGATGGGAACCTGTCATATCCACAGGCATATTGATGATTCCGTCCACGCGCTTCCTGGTAAGAAAGTCCACAGCTTCCCTCTCCAGGTTCTTATCGGTCCTGCAGTCACAGACAATGGCTGCATATCCATGACTGCGCAGAATATCCTCCATGCCGCTGATGATCTCGGCGCAGAATACGTTATTCAGCTCCGGGATCACCACCCCCACTGTCTTCGTGGCATTAGTCTTCAGTCCGCGGGCAACCTCATTCACTTCATAGTGTAATTCTTCGATGGCTTCTTCGATTTTGATGCGGTTCTTCTCCCTTACATTACCCCCGTTAAAATAAGAGGAGATCGTTGCCAAACCAAGACCTGTCCGTCTGGCAATGTCTTTCATCGTCGCTGCCATAGGGCTGCCTCTTATTCAGCTTTGCCGTCACAGCCGCAAACCTTCATACGGGCCATTACAAGCTCTTTCACAGCTGCAATTCCAGCCTTGCCGTATGCCTTCGGGTCAAATACCTTCTCATCTTCCAGTGTCTCTCTTACTGCCTTGGAGTATGCTGCACGAAGCTCTGTAGCAAAGTTCACCTTGCAGATTCCTCTCTTGACACAATCCATTACGTCCTCATCGCTAAGTCCGGAAGCACCATGAAGAACTAACGGAATATCTACGACCTTACGGATCTCGCTTAAACGCTCCTTATCAAGGACTGGTGTTCCTACATAGAATCCGTGAGCAGTACCGATTGCAACTGCAAGAGAGGTAACACCTGTACGCTCTGCAAATTCCTTTGCTTCCTGCGGATCTGTATTGGTATCTGCTACAGCAACCAGATCGTCTTCCTTACCGCCAACCTTGCCAAGCTCTGCCTCGCATGGAATTCCCATGGATGCTGCAACATCAGCAACCTTCTTGCTCACCTCGATGTTGCCCTCATAATCCAGCTTGGAGCCATCGATCATAACAGAAGTATATCCGGCCTTGAGAGCCTTCATCGCAAGGTCAAAGCTGCTGCCGTGATCCAGATGCAGGCATACAGGAACGGAAGCCTTGGCAGCTTCTGCTGCAACGATTGCCTGATAGGTCTCCAAAGTTCCGTACTTGATGGTAGACGGGGTAGTCTGGATCATAACCGGTGCCTTCAGCTCCTCTGCAGCCTGGATGATTGCTTTCACCATCTCCATATTCTCTGCATTGAATGCACCGACTGCGTAACCTCCCTGCTGAGCCTTCAGTAACATTTCTTTAGATGTAACAAGTGGCATATTTTCCTCCTTCTGCCTGTGCCGGACAGGCTGTAAGCTTTCGTTTTTTCAGAAACCGAAACGTTTCCGTTTGAGTTCATAATAACTCTTTTGCCAGTTCCTGTCAACTGTAAATATTTCATCTTTTTCCGTAAAATTTTAACTTGAAATGTTGTTTAAATACGGGTAATTTATAGAGTAGAATACTTTCGGAACCGAAGTATGTTTCAGGCAGATTTCGGTTCTCCGAGAAAGAACGAAGGGAGATTAAATTATGTTAAAAGGAATTCCGGAAATACTTTCACCACAGCTTTTAAAGGTATTATGTGAGATGGGCCACAGCGACCGTATTGTAATCGCAGACGGCAACTTCCCTGTAGAATCCATGGGTAAGAATGCAGTTGTTGTACGCTGTGACGGACATGGCGTTCCAGAGCTTCTGGATGCGATCCTGACTGTTATCCCGCTTGATTCTTATGTAGAGAAGCCGGTAACATTAATGGAAGTTATGCCTGGTGATCCAGTTAAGACCCCGATCTGGGATACCTATAAGGAAATTGTTTCCAAGCATGACGACCGCGGTGCAGACGCTGTTGGAAATATTGAGCGCTTTGCATTCTACGAAGAAGCCAAGAAAGCATACTGCATCATCGCTACAGGTGAGAAGGCAGTTTACGCAAATGTTATGCTTCAGAAGGGTGTTGTTATCAACAATTAATTCCAGACTCTATGAAAAAATACAGCCTTGCTGCTGTTTTATAACAGCCTCCTATCAAAAAAGCTCCGCCGTTTTCATTCCGGCGGAGCTTTTATTTTGTATTCTTATTTACTTAATCATTGTCTTTTTTGTTTCTCTTAAGGAGCCAGATCACAACTGCAATTCCGATAATGATTACAACGACTAGAATCCAGATCAGTGATGTCATGCCGGAAGAGGTCTTCTCCACATTCTCACTGGATGCTTCCTGTCCTGCACTGTCCGTTGGAGTGGCAGCCTCAGTTGGCTTCTCTGTAGGTGCGGATGTCTCAGTCGGCTCTGGAGTTGGGGTACTGGTCTCAGTCGGCTCCGGAGTTGGAGTGCTTGTATTAGTTGGTTCCGGAGTTGGAGTGCTTGTATTAGTTGGTTCCGGGGTCGGGGTGCTGGTATTGGTTGGTTCTGGAGTTGGGGTGCTGGTATTGGTTGGTTCTGGAGTTGGGGTGTTGGTTGGCTTCGGAGTTGGGGTTGCAGTTGCCTTTGCCTTAGTGTCTGCTGCAGCTTTTCCAACAGCCTGTGCATCATCCTCAGAATTAATATCAATTCCATCTTCCGCCTGCGGCTCTGCCACGTCAGAATTGTCAGCTGCTCCAGCCTCTTCTGATCCATTGCCTGCAGCGTTCGTTTCATCCGTATCTGCAGCCACTGCTGCATCAGCTGTACCTGTCTCTTCTGCTGCCTGCGCAGTGTCAGGAATCAGTTCTACACTGCTCTGCTCAGTATTAGTAGCCTGTGCAATGTCTACCCAGCCAGATACATCGCCTGCTGTGGTTTTGCCCCAGATGCCGTCCTTGCCGGTGTCAACTTCTACGTCAATATGTAATTTCTCGCCGTTGGCAATGTTGCAGCCGCCGGATACTGTGCCATATTTCTTGCCAGGTCCCTTGTAAAGGGAAACAGAACCATCTTCCTTGGCATTTACGGTAATGTCATAATTCACATCTGTACTTCCATACAGGGCAAGCTCGGAAGCAACAGCCTCAGCAAGAGTTGCTGGCTTCAGATATTTCTCTTCAAGGAAGCCAAACATTCCGTGAAGCTGTGTATACAGCCACAGGTTTCCTGCATCGTCCTTGCTCTCTCCTTCTACATGGATAGCCGTTCCATTAGGAATCAGTTCATCGTTCAGCTTCGGACTGTCAGTACTTGTCTCAGAAAACATGTCCACTCCGCCGTCCGGTGATTCCACAATCATATAATAATCGGTTTTATAATCTACCTGCTGTGATTTCCCTGCATCTGCAAAAGCGCTTACAGACATACAGAGGGTGAGAACCACAGCCAGCAGCAATCCCAGCTTTTTCTTCATAAATGTCCCCTTTTCCCTGTTATATACTTTTTTATGCTAGTCTTTATTGTACCACATCACCAAGAAGTTGCAACCACTTTTTTCTTTATTTTTCCAGTATTCGAGCCGGATAAGAGTGGTTTTACTTCTTGAACGACAAAAGGCCCGGCGTTCGTGGTATAATCAGTTTATGCTACTTTTCTGAACTGTATAAAACTTACGGCAGGATCAGAAAAAATCAGGCAACGCCGCGTCAGATGCTGAAACTCGTTATCTATGCAGCAATGAATCGAATCTACTCAAGCCGGGATATCAGGAAGGCATGGAAACGGGCTATTACGAAAAACCAGGCCCGGTTATACACGAAACTAACTTCTTTTGTGGCTGAATGCGAAGAACTTCCCTTTTTTGAAAGATATGGAGAGTCACTTAGGATTTAAGTATTCAGAGATCGTTGCAGATGCCGGATATGAAAGTAAAAAAACTATCTTTTCATTGCGGGGAACAGACAGAAGATCTGGAACGGATCACAAGTGAGTATGGAACGATGCTCCGTATGAACCGCAGTATTCAGGCAGAAGGTTCTTTTGCCGATGTAAAAGAAGACATGAATTTTCGGAGATACCTGTACCGAGGAAAAGCGAATGCACTGGCAGAGAGCATCCTTCTTGCAATGGGACGAAATATCAATAAGCTTCATTGCAAGATTCAGACCGGAAGAACAGGAAGTCATCTTTTTTCATTAAAGACGGCATAGATTTAGATGGTTGAAAATAAAACAGTTCGAAATAAGGCATGCCGAAAGGGATGTCTGGGAATGAACTGTGTTTATAGAGAATGGCATCGAAACCACAACCAGTTTCGATGCCATTTGGGCTTAAAGCAGGGCTACCGCCCAGCAAAAAATATTTGCTAATGCGACAGCCCCTTTCGCGTCCTTCTTTCGAAGTCTTGGGGGGAGAAAGAAGGCGATTATAAAAAGCTAATTATTTATAAAGAGGTCCATAATTCTTGCAAGCTCTGAAGTCTGCACCTTCTTTATCCATTCCAAATGCATTCCAAGCTGCCGGACGGAAAACATCTGCTTCAGGTACGTTATGCATGCAAACCGGGATTCTCAGCATAGAGCACATTGTGATCAGATCTGCACCAATATGTCCATAGGAGATTGCACCGTGGTTAGCACCCCAGTTATTCATAACATCATAAGCAGTCTTGAATGCACCGTCTTTGCCATCGCATCTCGGTACAAACCATGTACATGGCCATGTGTAGTCAGTACGTTTCCAAAGTGTATCAGATACATCCTCAGGAAGCTCTACAGTCCATCCTTCTGCAATCTGAAGAACCGGTCCAAGTCCTTTTACAAGGTTCAGACGGATCATTGTTGCAGGCATGGTAGCTCTTGTCTCAAATCTGGAGGAGAATCCGCCGCCACGGAAGTATCCGTTATCAGCTGCATTCCATGTAGTAGCCTTCATGATTGCTTTCTGATCTTCCTCTGTAACATTCCACCATTCTTTCATAACGCCTTCGCCGTTCTCATCCTTAACAACGCCGGAAGCATCAAGGCAACATGCACCGGAGTTGATCAGGTGAATGATACCATCGTTTTCTTTTGCAACGCCTTCAAGATCATATCCTGTAACACGTTTTACTGCATTTGCACTCCAGTAGGTACGAACATCAGCAAACATCTGAGCACGTCCGGTAAGAAGTTTCATAAACAGCATTCCAAGACCGTTAAGTACGTCATTCTCTGTAGCAAGGATGTATGGCTCTCTTGCTCCATCCCAGTCAAAGGATGTGTTCAGCATTGCTTCTGCAAAGTCACCATTCGGATAGAAGTCTGTCCACTGTCTCTGTCCCTGGAAACCAGCTGCAAGTGCATTGTGTCCGATAGCTTCCTCTGAGAATTTCGGGTCAAGATTGTCGCATCCATTCATAAGCTCTTTAATGATAACAGCCATCTTAACTACGAACTCAAACTGCTCTTCTTTCTGCTCTTCTGTCATCTGAAGTTCCGGTGGGTTCTTGTCAAATCCGATGGTGCAGTTCTCTTTTGCCCACTTCATTGCTCTGTCGAACTCTTCGTGATCATAGATGCCCTCTGTCATACGGCGGATAATCTCAACCTCGTCAACAGACTCTACACGCATTCCAAGATAGGACTCGATGAAATCAGGATCGATAATAGATCCGCCGATACCCATTGTAACAGAACCGATCTGCAGCCAGGATTTGTTTCTCATGGTTGCAACAGCAACAGCTGCACGGCCGAATCTTAACATTTTTTCTTTTACATCTTCTGGCATTACTGTGTCATCAGCATCCAGAACCTCATGTCCGTAGATACCGAATGCAGGAAGACCCTTCTGTGCATGTGTAGCAAGAACGGATGCAAGGTAAACAGCACCTGGTCTCTCAGTTGCATTGAATCCCCATACAGCCTTGATGGTCTGTGGATCCATATCCATTGTCTCTGCGCCGTAGCACCAGCAAGGTGTAACGGTTACAGTAATATCAACGCCTTCATGTCTGAACTTATCAGCACATGCAGCAGCCTCACCAACACGTCCGATGGTGCTGTCTGCGATTACAACCTTTACAGGCTCGCCATTGGAATATTTTAAGTTTGCCTCATATAATTCCTTAACGGATTTGGCCATATTCATGGTCTGCTCTTCCAGGGATCCTCTTACGTCGAGGGCTCCTCTACGTCCGTCAATTGTCGGTCTGATACCGATTACAGGGTAGCTTCCGATTAATCTGCTCTTTGCCATAGTAGTTCATACCTCCTGTTATAAATAAAATTTGCTTTTTATAAACATTTTCTGCGTCAGGTTCTGCGCCTGGGTGCTGTCAAGGGTTCAGCAATTCTTCTGATTTCCCTTAACCTCTCATATCTTACATTATATGATTGATTCTGGAAAATTACTTGTGTTATAATAGCAAATAATAGTACAATATTCACCTTTTCTGTTGGAATGACAAAATTTCAATAAATTTGCGGAAGGAGGAATGATTTTGCAGATTATAGATCAGAATGAAGACCGTCCCAGAGGGACTTATGAGTTTCCTTTTGAGTTTCACCACATTGACCAGAGCCATCCCAGATATGTGATGTCTTACCACTGGCATGTGGAATATGAAATCATCCGCATTCTTACCGGAGAATTTACCGTCACTTTAGACGAAAAAAGTTTTAAAGCAGTGCAGGGTGATGTGATTTTTGTCCACAGCGGAATCCTGCATTCCGGAATTCCTGTCAATTGTGTCTATCAGTGCATTGTCTTTGATATGAACGTATTTTTGAAGCTGAATTCCGTATGCGCGGATTACATCCAGAAGATCGTCCACCAGGATATTCTGATTTTTCACCACTTTGACCAGCGTTATCCGGATGTTCTTTCGGCAGTAAATTCCCTTTTTCAGTCTATGGATGAAAAAAAGCCTGGATATGAGCTTTCTGTAATCGGACAATTTTACCACTTTTTCGGTATTGTTTTTGGTAATCATTACTACCTTGACAGCCAGCCCAAAGCGCGCCGGGATTACAAGAGGATCCTGCAGCTGAAGCAGGTAGTGGAATTTATTGAAAAGAACTATGCTTCTCCTCTTACCCTGGGGCAGCTGTCTGATTCCGTATCCATGTCCCCCAAGTATTTCTGCCGCTTCTTTTCGGAAATGACCCATCAGACTCCTATGGACTATCTGAACCGCCAGCGCATTGAGCAGGCCTGCTACCAGCTTTCCACCACAGACGATTCCATAACGGATATTGCCTATCGCAACGGCTTTAATGATCTGAGTTATTTTATCCGTACTTTTAAGAAATACAAGGGAACCACTCCTGGAAAATATAAAAAAAGCTGATCCAGTTTGAAAAACAGGGAACAGCTTGAAGCCAAAATTGATTTTCGGAATTGTGCCGGGCGGGAATGCACCTTTACCCCCGCCCGTGAAAAAGAACTTTATTCTTTTTTCAAAAAGCACCAGATATGTAGAAGATATGATTTTTTTCGCCGCAAGAAAACGACAGAGAACTATTCCCGCATTTTCATGCGGGCTATGGTGATGCACTTTATGCATCTTCTTTTGCTGTACAGACACGAAAAATCGTATTTTCGTTATACAGGCTGGTTATTCCAGGACCCTTATGCTGCGCGTCTCGAGTTAAATGGATGATGGAATGATTGCTGATCAGGCTGAGTAGCCCATGGCAGAAAACTGTCCGCACATACTGCAGCAGAACGCCGCAGAAAATCAGAAATTTGTTTTTCTCTTTCGTTTCCTCTATTCTAACAAAGTTTTTGGTCTGTTACAATAAAATTCGGTCGTAAAATTCTCTTATAAATCGACAGCCGTTCCCGTCATTTTCCGCTGTTATTGAGATATTTTATCAATATGCAGCGTTTTCTTTTGGAATAAACGTGCTATAATAGTTTTAGTTAGAAGATACTAACAAAAGTACGAAGAAGGGAAGCTGTCAGATCATGGGAAGACGATATCATTTATCAAAAGCTGTTTCAAAAGACCAGACAAATGAAATCTTAAAAGAACTTACGGAGCGGGGCGATGTGAAAACTGCCTCAATTTCAGATGATGGACGTTATCTGCATGTAGACACCATTGATGGTGAATTTTCTGTAGTAATGTATTCTGCAGTAAACATCTGCAGCCGTATTGCAAACTGTGAACTGTCCTTCGAGGGATTTGACTATACAGCTTAAAAATATTTACAGAATGGAGAACAACGATTATGCAGCAATACACTTTAAAAATAGACGGAATGATGTGCGGAATGTGTGAATCTCACGTAAATGAAAGCATTCGAAATGCTTTTTCCGTAAAAAAGGTTACCTCTTCCCAGGCAAAGGGAGAAACCATCATCCTCACTGAGAAAGATCTTGATGAGAAGAAGCTGAAGGAAACCATCGATAAGACCGGTTATCAGCTGCTTTCCATCTCCAAATCTCCTTACGAGAAAAAGAAGGGTCTTTTTTCCTTCCTGAAAAAATAAGCCCTCTTTTCCATAATAATTAATAACCCCATAAAAAGACCCTGCTTACGCTCTTATAAAAGAGAAAAGCAGGGTCTTCCCATTCTCAATTCTATCATCCATCTATAAGCTTCAGCCCAGAATCTCAGGCAGTACAGACAGTCCGTATTCTGCAAGGCTGTGGTCTTCTTCACCTGTGCCGCCGCTGATGCCAAGTCCTCCGATAATGGTATCTTCGGATTTCAGCGGGACGCCGCCGCCAAAGATCACAATCTTGCCTCCATCCATCTTATCTACGCCGTAAAAAGTTCCTCCTGGCTGGGCAAGGGCGGAAAGCTCCATGGTGGACATCTTCACTGCCACGGAGGTATAGGCTTTCTTAAGTGCTACATCAAAGCTTACCAGAAATGCTCCGTCCATTACATGAACTGCAATGGGATTTCCGTCTGGTCCACAGACTGCGATCACTGCACGTTTGCCCCGGCGAAGTGCTTCCTGCTCAATCTTCTCGATCAGCTTCTTGGCTCCGTCCAGTGTAATTCTGCCGGAAACACCAAGACGTCTTAAAACTGCCTGGATCACGGCTTCATCTACAGAATCAGAAGAAACGCCGCCGGACGGCTGTGCCTTCTCTTTCGAAGACAGGGGCGTACCTGGCGCCTCATGATCAGCTGCGCCAGATAATCCCTTCCCAGACATACTGGCATCGGCATACCTTGCCAGCACATACAGATAGTCAGCCAAACGGTTCATATATTTCTTACTGCCGGAATCCGTACCGAACTTTACGCTTACTGCTGCAAGTGCGCGCTCAGCCCTTCTTGCAACAGAACGGGTCACATCAATCTGGGCAGACAAAGGACAGGCTCCCGGAAGAACGGAATCCTTCGGACAATGAAACAAACCTTCCAGACGGTCAATTTCTTCCTCCAAAAGCTCCGTCTTATCATCGTTGATCTTATATTCTCTGTTATAAGGATCTGCCACTCCTGCCGTTACTTTGACAAGATTTTCCTGAATCTTCTCCAGGAAACGGATAGTATCCCCGTCGCTTATCATGGTTTTCACCACACCGATATGGCTGGTCAGCTCATCTATGGTTCCCTTCAACTGGATTCGGTCATCCGATTTGGAAACATTTTTGGTATGGACAAGATTGGTGGTTCCCTTGTCTCCGCTTTTCGTATAAATACTCATATGGCACTCTCCCGGTCTTTTTGTTACCAGTACACTGAAAATAAGACAACCTAAGCTGTTGCCTGATGTTCACTATACTGGTAGGCTTCTCACTGTGTAATTGATAAACTGGCTTAAGACAGACCCGTTAAGTATCTGCCTTAAGCCCATTGCATTCATCAAAATACCGCCTGTGGCGATACCGCTTTTAGAATGACCACAGTTTCTTGTAAATCTTTACGATATCTTCCTTGGTAGGAACTCTCGGGTTCGCAGGTGTGCAGGCGTCTGCAAGTGCTGCGTCTGCCATCTTGTCGATAGCTCCAAAATATTCATCAGGAGAAATGGTTCCAAGTTCCTGAATGGTAAGCGGAATATTCATTTCCTTCTGCATGAACTGGATCCAGTTTACAAGAGATCTGACGGACATTACTTTGTTGTAATTGCTAAGACCCAGAATATGAGCAATATTTGCATATCTCTTCACTGCCGGAAGATATTCTTTCTGGCTCTTGCTGTGTTTGTTAATGTCTGCATTAAACTCAACAATATGAGGAAGAAGCATGGCATTGGCACGGCCGTGAGGAATGTGGAACACAGCTCCAAGCTGATGTGCCATACTGTGTGTAATTCCAAGTCCTGCTGCATTAAAGGAAAGTCCAGCAAGACAGGAAGCTACATGCATTTTCTGACGGGCATGCATATCGCTGCCGTCAAGGTAAGCTCTTAACAGAAAGACTCCGCAGATTTCAATTGACTTTTCTGCAAGAGCAGATGAAAATTCATTGTGATTGATACTTACATATGACTCAATGGCATGAGTCAGTACATCCATACCTGTATCCGCTGTAATGGAAGGCGGAACACTCTTTACAAGCTCTGCATCCAAAATTGCCTCATCAGCAGTCAGGCTGTCTGAGATCAGCGGATATTTCACATGATTTTCTGTATCGTTTACAACTGCAAAAGAGGTAACCTCAGATCCTGTACCACTTGTGGTAGGAATTGCAATAAGACCTACCTTGCCGTAATTGTTGATCTTCAGGGCAAACTCACGGATTGCCTTGGAAGAGTCAATTGCAGAACCGCCTCCAACAGCTACTACAACCTCTGGCTGATACTCCAGGAACTTCTTTACACCTACTGCAATTTTTCCTACCGGTGCATCCGGCACAACATCACTGAATACTTCAAACTCCTTACCACCGCGTTTCAATGGGTCTGTGATCAGATTGATCATTTCCCCTTTTGCGATGAATGGATCTGTGATCACCAGAACTTTTTTGTATGGCAGTTCTGCCAGTCTATCCAGGGAATTGTCACCAAAATGGATGACTGTTTTCATTTCAAAAGTTTTCATAATTCAATGCTCCTTTATCGGACAGCTTACGGATATCTGCACTCCACGCCCACCTCTTCAAACAGCTGCAGCCATTTGTCGGAAGGCTTTTCATCTGTCACGATGATATCAATGTCCCGCAATTTTCCTGCTACGGAAAACGCGGTCTGGTCAAATTTTGTATTGTCCACAACCAGGATTTTCTTACGTCCGGAATCCAGCATAGCTTTCTTCGCAGTTCCGAAAGCCTCCTGAGATTCCATTACTCCAAGCTTCTCATCAAGAGCCTTGCAGGAGAAAATAACGGTATCAGCAAAATAAGAGCGAATGACTTCTTCTGTGCGGGAACCAAGGAAAGCCAGGTAGCCTTCCTTCATCATCCCGCCTGTGGAAATAATGTTCCAGCCTGACACATCAGCCAGTTCCAGAAGGATCTCCATGGAATTGGTGATCACAGTCAGGCGCTCTTTTTCTTTCAGTGCTTTCGCCACGAACACCGCAGTGGTGCTGGCATCCAGAAGCAGATGTTCCCCGTCATGCACAAGAGAGGCTACAATTTCCGCCATCT